>Ga0172371_10003437_pt1 | contig 24529 bp, 18 predicted proteins | sample Lak12m_FD_114543 | JGI IMG/M metagenome (GOLD analysis project Ga0172371, IMG submission 114543) | Freshwater microbial communities from Kabuno Bay, South-Kivu, Congo - kab_022012_12m | ecosystem: Environmental > Aquatic > Freshwater > Lake | place: Democratic Republic of the Congo: South-Kivu... | reverse complement strand
GTCTGGCGTGCCAGCGATCCCTGGGGCGGAACGCTGCTGCACGACGTTCTGATCCACTTTGCCGACAGCGTAAGAGCCTGCAGCGGCGGGCGGCTCGACATCAAAGTCTTCCAGACGGGCGCCATTGTCCCGGCCATGGAGATCTTTGAGGCAACCTCCAAGGGGATATTGGACTGCGCCCATTCCTTCCCCCACTACTGGAAAGGTAAGAACGAGGCCTTCGTGGCCTTTGGAGCCATACCATTCGGCCTCGACGCCGAAGGGTACAACATTTGGTTGTACGAGCGCGGCGGGAAAGAACTGCTCAACCAGCTGTACGGTCAATACAACATGGTCGTTTTTCCGTGCGGCAACACGGGGCAGGAACTTGGCATTCACTCCAACAGACCCGCCACCAAGATGGAGGATTTCAAGGGGATGAAGATCAGGACCGTCGGATGGTATCAGGACATCCTCAACAAGCTGGGCGCCTCTGTCACTCCTCTGCCCGGTCCTGAGATCTACCTTGCCCTCGAACGGGGACTTATAGACGGCTGTGAATTCGGAGCGCCGGCCCTCAACTATCCCATGGGGTTCCACGAGATTACCAAGTACGTCATCGAGCCGGGTGTTCACCAGCCGAGTTCACAGTGCGAGATAATTATCAACAAGCAAAAGTGGGATGAATTGCCCGAAGACCTGAAAGCCATCGTGACGACTTGCGCGAACGATACCCAATTGTGGGCCTGGGCGTGGCTTGAAAACCTCAACATCAAAGCCGTAGACGAGATGGCCAAGAAGGCCAAATTCATTCGCATGGACGATGCCACCATCGCGGAATTTGCGAAAGTCACCAAGGAGTATCTCGATGCGCTCGGGGCGAAACAGCCGGAACTGAAGAAGGTGCTGGACTCGCAGGAACAGTTCAAGAAAGACTTTGCCACGTGGCGAAAAATGAGGGGCGGAGCGACCCCTTGGCCTCTAGAGTCCGTCATGAAGGGTGAGCTGTACCAGTAGAGCGCTGGACTGCACCGTCTACTAGTGGACCAATTCATAAATACGGGACGGAACGGGGCACCCGGAAGCATGGTCATGGGGCGCTGTACCGAATGTAGGGGCGGGGTTCATCCCCGCCCGCGTCGTAGGTTTTCGGATACCGGGCGGGGATAAACCCCGCCCCTACTGCCGCGGCATCGCCATCATTAAGGCCCGCGTGTATGAGCGACCGTATTTGAGAAGACCTGCACTTAGGTGGGCAACGAAACCCTCAGAGATGGTCTTGTCAAATTACGGAAAGGATTTTCGCATGCTGAAAGAGAACGTCCTGCAGCAATTAGTCTCCATTGTTGGCCCGGAACGCTGTAAGACCGCCAAGGAAGACCTCCTCACCTACGCCTACGACGCGTACGCCTATGAGTTCCGGCCCGATGCAGTGCTCTTTCCCAAGTCGAGCGACGAAGTTTCAGCGATTATGCAAATCGCTTCGGCTCACGATATTTTCGTGACCCCGCGAGGAGCCGGATCAGGCTTGGGGTCGGAAGCCTTGGCTAAACAAGGTGGGGTGGTGATGTGCTTCACCATGATGAACCGAATCCTGGAAGTCAACACAGCTAACCGCTATGCAGTGGTCGAACCCGGTGTGGTCATCTCGGAATTGCAGAAACAAGTTGAACGTCACAAGCTCTTCTATCCGCCCGACCCGGGCAGCGCCACGGTTGCAACGATGGGCGGAGCAGTGGCAATGAACGCCGGAGGAATGCGAGGAGTCAAGTATGGCGTGACGCGAGATTATCTTCTCGGCCTGGAGATCGTTTTGCCTTCCGGCGAAATCATGACGACCGGCACGATCACGACCAAGGACGTGACCGGCTACGATTTGACTCGACTGATATGTGGCTCGGAGGGAACCCTGGCGGTGCTAACCAAGATTGTCGTCCGGCTTCTTCCCAAACCTCAGACCAAGCGGACTCTCCAGGCAATATACGACAAGATGGATGCAGCCGGGACTACTGTTTCAAAAATCATAGAGGCCGGTATTGTGCCGGCTACCTTGGAATTGATGGACAAGACGATAATCAAGGCTCTGGAAGATTTTGCCCACTTGGGATTGCCCCTGGACGCCGAAGCGATCCTGTTGGTGGACGTTGACGGGGATTTCGAAACCGTAGAGAAGCAGGCTGAAACGGTTGCCGATTTTTGCAGGGAGCAAGGAGCCAGGGAAGTTCGGGTATCCGCGTCGGAAGAAGAGAACGAACAGCTCTGGGCCGCACGCCGCTCTGCTTTTGGAGCGGTAGCCCGGATGCGACCGAACTGCATGATCGAAGACGCCACGGTACCGGTGAGCTATCTTACTTCCGCAATCAAGAAGGTGATTGAAATCGGCGAACGAAACAATGTCCTGATTGCAGTGCTGGCACATGCGGGCGACGGAAACCTTCACCCGCTTATACTGTGCGACCAGCGCGATAGTGACGAGATGGAGAGGGTACATAAATCAATGGACGAGATAGTGGATTATGCTCTTTCCGTAGGAGGGACCCTTTCCGGAGAGCATGGGATAGGCATTACCAAGTCCAAATATCTGACCAAACAACTGAGTGAGACCGGTTTGCGCATGATGCGGGGCATCAGGAAGCTCTTTGATCCCCAGGGGATATTAAACCCCGGCAGTTTCCTCGAGGACCGGCAATCATGATTTCCGAAGAGCTGAGAGAAGAAGTCTATAAATGTATCAAGTGCGGATTGTGCATGAACGCCTGTCCCGTGTACAAACAACTCTACTTCGAGGGCGCCTCTCCCCGAGGCAAAGTTCAGTTGATAAAAAAGGTGTTGGAAGGAAAACTGGAGCCCTCCGAGTATTTTCACAGCCTCCTCTTCACCTGTCTGCTCTGTGAAAACTGCAGCGTCAATTGCCCCAGCGGTCTGAAAGTGGACCGCCTCATGAAGGCGATGCGGGCGGAGCTGGAAAGGAAGTTCGGGCTGCCCTGGCAGAAACGGATGGTTTTTCATCTGCTTCGCAGCTCTCGCCTTCTCCCATTTGCCATGTTTTGGGGCCGTACTCTCGGTCCTACCCTTCTATCCATGTTTGCCAAGAGTGGAAAGATGGGCACCATTCCTTATGCGAGGTTTCCGCGGATAAACCCGGTACCTCTGGCAAAGCAATTTCCTGAGACCATTTCCCCCGATAAACCGAAAGCGGGCCGAGTGCTTTATTTCACCGGGTGCGCTACCAACTACATGTTTGAAAATGTTGGCCGGTCGGTAATAGCGGTGCTAAGGCGACTGGGGGTAGAGGTAATCATCCCCAGGCGACAGATGTGTTGCGGTCTGCCCATCTTTTTGTCCGGGGCCAGGCAGATGGCCTTGAACAACATTCACCACAATCTGGAAATTCTTGGTTTGGAGAAGGTTGATGCAATCATTGTGGACTGTGCCACATGCGGTACTGCGCTGAAGAAGGAATATGTCCATATTCTGGAAGAGCTGGGCGAGAATGCCGAGCCGGCCAGAACTGTGGCCGAGAAAGTGCTGGACATCTCTCAATATCTGTCGCGATTCGATCTCAAAAAATTCCTTGGTCCGGTTCAAGGGCGAGTAACCTATCACGATCCTTGCCACCTTGTCCGGAGTCAGGCGGTCAAAGAGGAGCCAAGACGTTTACTCAAGCTGATTCCTGAGCTGGAATTTGTTGAAATGAACGGAGCGGACGCCTGTTGCGGCGGCGGCGGGACTTTTCAATGGGAGCATCCTGACGTGGCAGCGGGCATAACACGCAAGAAAATTGAAGCCATAGAGCAAACAAGGGCTACGCTGGTGGCCTCGGGTTGTCCGGGATGCCGCCTGCAGATCCATGGCAACCTGGAATCGGAACTCATTCAGGTCGTGCACCCGGTGGAGTTGATCGCGAAATCCATGAAGCAGCGGGAATCCTCATCATAGGATGCCCGCGGTGATGCGACCCGCAAGGCTCAATGTTTTGGACCCGTGTCTCCCACTCTGGAGCGGAGAAGGGGACATTCCTCTTTTTTGTTGTTTCGACAGGCTCGCGACCATCGGCTCCGACTGGTGAACGAACCGCAAACGGAAGCGAATTGGAGTCAGTCCGCACCTGCGTCCAGCGCGGAGCCCCGCACGGGAGGCCACCCTGGCTGCATGAGACCGCACTCCGTATGGGACTCGAATTCACACTTCGGCCTCGCGGGGGACCAAAAAGTAGCTTGTCCCTTTCGGAGAACCACATGATGATTCTTGCCCATTCTTTGTTCCCTCCATTTCGGGCGTCTTGGTCGTCCGGGAACCACCGGTCAGCGCACATCGCCAACGAACCGAAATCTAACTTTCAGATCGTTGAGCCAGCTGAAGGGGATGTGCTTTTCGCGCTGCAATCTGCTCACGACGATCCCTGGGGCAACCCCCACTTTCTCCGCAAATACGTTTATTGAAGTCCTGCTGAAGCTCCTTCTCACCACGAAGCCCTTGTACTCTTTTTGAGGAATCAGAATCCGTGCAGCAAAAGAGTCGGCTGCGATTTCTTCCTCCGAGCTAGCGCCATCATATTCGTTGATATACACTCCCTTTTTGGAGTGAGTGAGAATGTGCCCTGCCTCGTGAAAGAAACTGAACCAGAAGTGGTCATTAGTCTTGTGTCGCAAGCTCAACTGGATCAGAGCCTTTTCAGGAGTTAACCATCGGCTGGAGCCACTAACGTGGGTCTTGGGGAATTCTGGGACAAGGACGAGAGCAACCCCTGCTTTCGAGCAGAGAGCCCCTATCTCAGGTTCAAATTCCTCTGGATTCAGATTCGTGAAGGATCTGATGGTAAGAAGCGCCTTGAAGAAGGCGTCTCTGTCATAAGGCCTGGTTTCGTTCTTTTGAGCTAGTAATTCACCGATTCTCAACCAAGCGGCTAGTGACTCCAATTCGCTCTTGAAAACACGGGAATGGCGAAAAGCCGCCCCCACGGAGGCATAGCGTTCTTCCCAAACCTCAATCGAGGCCACCCCGAAGAATCTCAGCACCGATTCCACGGCATGAACTTTGTCCTTGGGCTTTTCCATAAAGCCTCGGGCGATCAATTGCTTGATAGGGAACTTCTTAACCCATTCAACCTGTTGCTCAAGTTCCTGGCCCGCCCTTTTCCGGGCGTGAAAGGCCCGGTAATTGGCTTCAAGATTATTCCAAACATCATCTGCGATGCCCAAAACGCGCTCAAAGCGGATTGCCGTGTCGGGCGTCACTGAAGCCTTTCCGCTGATAATTTGACTGACATGTTTGGCAGACAGACCGCAGCTCTCGGCGAAATCCTTCTTCTTTATTCCCAAAGCGTCCAGGGTTTCTTCCAAGATCTCGCCGGGAGAAGTTGCGTAATCTGGCCTATACTCATTGCGTGACTGACTAATCATTGTGATAATCCTCGACCGATAAGATGGTGATGGCCGTGATGGCCTGCAGATCGGTCCCGCCGTCCTCTCTTCTGGGTACGGGGTTGTGGTTAGGCTCAAACACTAGTCGGTAGTTGCCGGTCAAATCTACCGCGAACTGGCCTTTTCGATCTCCCTTAAGCTCATGCCTCCTCGTTGGTGGAGACACAGGAACCTGAGCCAAGTTGGCCGCAGCGCGCAGGAAATCCTGGCGCATCCTGATTTTTCTTGCCCGATCCGAGCCATATTCCCTGACAAGCTTGCCTTCTGAATTAAAGATCTTGCTCATCTTCGTCGTCTTGTAGGCAATGTCCATTACACGACTACCTAAACTCCCCCTTGCACGGTAGGCTCAGGGACTCTCCTTATCCACCCTACCGGATTTCTGACCTAGGAAATACATTACCATTCAGGTAATGCAGAATCAAGACTAGGATGGATTTTTCTGAGACCTTCTCAGATCATTCCACACTATGGCTCCGCGGTGCGCTGGAGGTAGGAGATCGTGGGGTCTCGATCGGGAAAAATGGGGACATTCCTCTTTTTTGTTGTTTCGACAGGCTCGGAACGACCATTGGTCCGACTGGTGAACGAACCGCAAACGGAAGCCGAATTGGAGGCAGTTCGCAAGTGCGTCCAGCCCGGAGCCCCGTACGGGAGGCGACCCTGGCTGCATGAGACGAGACCGCATTCCGCATGGGACTCGAATTCACGCTTCGGCCTCGCGGGCGACCCAAACAGTAGCATGTCCCCTTTTTCTTCCCGAAAGACAGCACTTCACCGCCGAGAACGCAGAGAGCGCAGAGAAATTCTTCTTGTCTGAACCTCTTGGGCATCCCCCAGAGTATCCTGACTGCGGCCCTGAAGACGGCCCCGAAGCCTCTGTCCTGCCCCACGGCTTGTGTTGTGCGCCACCTATATTCCCCTCCGCGGCCTCTGCGCTCTCTGCGGTGAATCCCTCTTGTGCCCAAACCCCGCAGGATTTTGGCGGCTTGTTAAATTCGGATGATATGCTGCGACGGAAGACGCTTCATATTCGGAAAGTCAGAGGGCGTGTGTCAAGAAAAGAGTTCTATCGGCGAAGGAAATGGGGACAATGCTGTTACCTTTGCCGCATGGAAGGGGCATACCGAAATCGTCAAATTATGATACGACACAGCCGGCAGCGCCTTGCCCCGCGAGACAATGACTCCCTCCTAACGGAGAGGCATTTCCTCTCGCCGGTATGAGGCAGGCCGACACTTGATCTTGTCGTCCGCGTGAGGCCGAAGTCCCGCTTCTAATAACTGTTTTTCATTGCTTTTTTTAGACAAATAGGCTATGGTTCGGCTCGAAGAGTAGTTGCCAAAAATTCCGACCGATTATGATTTCCCAGAAAGACAGCTGTGTCGGCTGCCTGGGGATAGACATGATCGGCTTCCTTTCTTGGCAATCGCCACAAGGCGGGAGGCGTCGTTATTTGGCCTTTTCCGCCACGACGCATGACCACTGCGGAGCATGGACTAGTGGACTTTACGATTGAGACTTTGGGTGAAGCCAGAATTGACACCCCGCTGAAGGGCGTGCAGTACGTCGAGGACACGGAACGGGTCCTCTACAGCCTATCTGCTGAGGAAGTGGAGAAGGAATACAGCGAAGGACGCAAACCTGTATCGTTTCTTAAGGCGGGCCCCAGAAGGAAGATCTATTTCGATCCAAGCAAGCTCAAGTGCGCCATAGTGACCTGCGGAGGACTGTGCCCCGGCCTTAACAACGTAATACGATCGCTGGTCCTGACACTACATCACACGTACAATGTCAAAAACATCCTTGGGATCAAGTATGGCCTCCAGGGATTTATTCCTAAGTATGGCCACCCTGTGTTGGAACTGACACCGTCCGCTGTATCCGAAATCAACGAGATAGGGGGAACCATCCTCTCCTCGTCACAGGGCCCTCAGAGCATAGAGGAGATCGTTGACTCCCTGGAACGCATGAATGTGGGCATTCTGTTCAGCATCGGCGGAGACGGCACATTCCGGGCCGCGGCCAAGATTACCGAGGAAATCCGCAATCGTAACGCCAAGATAAGCGTCATAGGCATTCCCAAGACCATTGACAATGATATCAACCTTCTCTCGCGCTCCTTCGGGTTCAACACCGCCGTCTCAGAGGCTGCCCGGGCTATCACCTCGGCGCATGTGGAATCGCTGGGTGCTCCAAACGGGGTGGGGTTGGTCAAGTTGATGGGCCGGCACTCCGGGTTCATCGCGGCAAGCGCTTCCCTGGATAAGAGATATGCCAATTTCGTGCTCATACCGGAATCCGAGTTCGACATCGAAGGGCATCACGGTTTTCTCTCGGTGCTGGAGCAGCGGCTGCTGGCAAGACAGCACGCGGTGATCGTGGTTGCCGAGGGCGCGGGCCAAAAATACTGCCCCGTCGAAGGCACGGACGAATCAGGTAATCCCAAGCTGGGAGACATCGGATTGCACCTGAAGAAGGTGATCACCGACTATTTCAGATCAAGGGGCATGGAACTGAACCTCAAGTACATTGACCCCAGTTACATGATCAGGTCGGTTCCGGCAACGGCAAACGATTCCGTTTTCTGCGGGTTTCTGGGGCAGAACGCTGTTCATGCCGGAATGGCCGGAAAAACCAACATGGTTGTAGGCACCTGGAACGACGAGTTCGTGTACATTCCTGTAAAAGAGGTTGTAAAGAGCCGAAAACAGGTGGCTCTTGAGGGAAAACTCTGGCGGAGTGTACTGGAGGCCACAGGCCAGCCCTCTTTCAAGCCGGAGACTCCTCAGTGAACGGGAAACTTTTTTTCCCGGCTGGTGTCACATTTTAAAAATGGCATCGAAATATCCTAAAGGATTGTATGTTCTGAGGTATGTTATGACCAGGAAGATGTTCGGGTTGTCTTTTGTATTGCTGCTGGTGCTTGTCACCGGGGCAATCTGCCAGGCGAATCCTCTATTCGTAGCGACTGCACAGAATTTCCGCGGAGCGCTGTATCAGGGCTTTGGTCCAACCCCGGCCCACGCATCGGAGATGGCCGTGGTAAAGTGTTCCCAGGACTCCGTTATCCCCATGAGCTGCCGGGTGTTGTCGGTTCGTGCAGAGTGCCCTCCGCCCATGTGCGCGCCACCGATGCGAAAACCGCTCAGCAAGACCCGAATCAGCCAGTCTTATCCGGCCGCCCCATACGGCCGCCCCATGCCATAACCAAGGGCTTGTCTTAAGAAAACCCTTCCCGAGAGGGACTCTTGGAAGAGGGTCCCTCTCGATGCCTCACCGGAAACTCACGCAGAGTGCCGCGCTCTCAGTCGTGGCCCATATGTTTGTTCATCGTTCGTCTTCAGCCGGACCACGGGGGGTCTAGTCAAATGAAGAGAGTACTGAAGTACTTATTTGTCGTGGCTGTGGTGGTTCTCGCCGGATACGGTGCGGTCAAGCTCGTGTCCGACCAACTGGACGCTTACCGCGGGAAGAAGGCGGAACAGGTGCTTCATCCGTTTGTGCGCGGGGCAGCGTCGGCCGCACGTGAACAGTTCAAGCAGGACCTCACCAATGTTCCCGCTGCCCGGCTTGAACAGGAAGGAGAAGAGCTCGGTCGCAAGTTGTACCCGTTCACCAAGGGTTTTGTTAAGGGTCAGATTGAAGCCTTCCGCGCGGATCCCAACAAGGCTGAGCTCCAGCAACGGCTTCGCGATGCCGGCAAAGATATCTCAAAAGACATGGTGGCTCCCTTGTCCGAAGGAGTGGCCGAATCGTCCCGCACGCTGTTCGAAAGCCTGGGCAAGGTCTTAGAAGGAGTCAAGAAGTTTAAGGAAGAGAATAAGGACGTGTTTGACGGAATGTCGTCAGGAATGGAATCTCTGCAGAAAAAATGAAAGAGTCTCCTCTACCTGCACCTCCCCTGTCGCCGGACCGGTAGTTCTACCGGCCGCTGTTCCGGCAGCGGCCGGAGCCTGTTGTAGGAATCGGCTTGACAGGCTCGGGATGACGAACTATTATCGTTCCGTTGCTGGGGGATCGTCTAGCGGCAGGACGACGGGTTCTGGCCCCGTTAACCGAGGTTCGAATCCTCGTCCCCCAGCCAATAACCCCTTGATATCATTCATCTCACCCCGTCACAAAAGTGTCTGCAAATCCATAATCTCTAAGACTCTCAACAAGTTACGCTTATGTTTAGCTAACATCGCTGTAGTGTTAAGTAATCCGCCTAGATAGCACAGGGGCTGCAACTGTGGGACGGCTTTCGGATGCGTACGCGGGGACCATTCTGCAGGTTAAGGATGCGAGCTCGTGACAGAGTGCTTACCGATAAAGCAAGAAATTTATTGACGGCGATTAGAGCGAGCTGGTAAAATGTACGTGGGCGTAGTGCATTCATAACGAGCTTACCGGATAAATTTGGCCGCCACAAAAGACAAACCGGAGAGGAGGCCGAAAATGACAGCAAGCAAATCTCTGTGGAGAGCGGTAGCGGTCGCTCTGTCGGTCGCTTTGCTCATCGGGCTTCCGGTGGGGTCGGCCGGGGCTGTGGACCACATAACGTGGAGCTCGGCCTACATGAACGTGCATTTTGATTGGTACGGTTACTGGGATAAGACCGCCTACTGGGCTTATGGCATGTGGGTTTTCAACATCTACGACTGGGCGTACCTCTTCGGGTGGTACGGGTTGGGATGGGACGCGTTGAGCCCTCTCAACACTCCTCCCAGCGGCAAGCTTGAGTTCTACTTTTACGATGACCCAAACGACGCGGCGGACGGTTGGTCACTGGGCCTGACCATCAAGTTCAACCTGGCCCATATGGACGATTTGGACATAAGCTCCGACGCCTGGGTCACCCAGGTGTTGCAGCAAGGGAGCATTTTGGCCCACGAGTCTTCCCACTCGATATTGTGGGCTGTCGAGAGCACTACCGATTTCAGCGACAATGGTTGGCTCACCGAGTCCATAGCCTATTTCACCGGCGATTCTCTCTGGCCCTGGTACAACTATAACGGCAGCGAGTGGACTGCTCAGTACAATTACGATGACATTAGAACCAATTATCATATATGTGTCAATGCCCCCGGTTCAGGCGGGTTCCTCACCTGGTCCCAGGCCGGGAACATTTATCTGACTCAAATCCAAACGGGAGGCCCTCAATTCGATAACGCCTGGTGGACATTCCATGCTTGCGGTTACTATCTGGTAGGCTGGCTCAATTTTGGGCACGCCTGGATGATGGCGGACTTTTTGTTCAACATCCAGGCCGGCGATTCCATCTCGGACGCTTTTTACAATGTCACGGGCTGGACTCTGTCTCTGACAACCAACGACTACAGCATCAACAACCTGTGGGATTTCTACTACACGTTTTATAACTACTGGTGGACTTAGGCCTGGTTGGCCCAAGTGCGTGACTTACTTTGGGCCCTCGGGATTGCTTCTTCGCTTCGCTCCTCGCAACGACATGCCCGGGACCTGTTATTGCGAGGAGCAAGTAACCGCCACAAGAGAGGCATACTGGACAATCCCAGGGAAAGCCCATCTGAGCGGCGTTCTTCCTACCGCCGGTTAAGACCTTTGCCTGACCCGAGATCGTCCGTGCGCTCACGTAGCCGCAGTTCTTCCGTGGCCATGCGTTCGGCGGCTGGGGTCAAGAACCACTCGTTTATCTTGGACCGGAGGCGATCAAGTTACTGGGGCTGTGTCATGCCGAAGCGTCCGGCATTGATCACTACTCCATGGCCTGAATATCGCCACAATTTGTCCGAGTCCTTGACGAGAGCGTCATTCAGCGACAGTGGTTCCTGCCGGGAATCATGCTCCAAAACGATTGCCGTAATCTCTCCGACAAGATGCTGTGGGTAGCTCACCGCTTCGAGTATATCTCCCGCTATTCTTGCGCCTTCCCGCTCGTGGACTCTGTTGAGCTCGGGGTCTTTCAGATATGGTCCGAATGCGGTGAGATGAAGCTCCGCGGGGACGCACTTCCAGCCAACATCATGCAGAATTATTGCCGGGAGGACCACCGCTGGATCACCGCTCTCTTCCCGGAGCAAGCGGATGGCGAACTCAAAAGCAATTCGGGTATGCTCTTCGTTGGCACGCGTATCGAGAAACGGGCGTGCGAGGTCGAATATTTTGAGAAGTGTTTCGTCCATGGACGTAAAATTGGGCTTGAAGTTCCTAAACCAAAAGGTGCGCTCTGATTACCACGATCAAGGCAGTGGCCAGAATGATGGATACGCAAGCATGTGGCACGATGCCCAATCGTCGCGGATAGCGACCCCGGGGCGTGGATGTTCCGAGCCGATACATTGTGATCAGGGTCCAGATCAACCCCAGCGCCACCAGCATTTCTTGCATCACAGCGATGATTTCACGGGGAACAGCGGCATTGAATCCGGCCAGTGCGCCGATTCCGAAATACTGGCCCAGGAGGGCGAACACTTGCGGACCGAGGTTGAGAAGAAAGTACATATGGAAGGCGAGAAAGCCCATGCACGTCAGAGGCAGCATTGATAAGGCGAAACGTGAATAATTCTCCAAGAACCTCTCTCTGAAAACCCTGTGCGATAGGCCGGCCGCAGCCAGGCCCAGAATATTCACGCCCATTGTAAGGCCCAGGTAGAGCACCGTAAACTTGACTATTCCGGGCCCGGGAACCCATGCCGAATAACTCTCATACCAGGAGGTCCTGGTCAGCATGTCGCTGAGCAGGCCTCCGGAGAGCGCGAGGACCAGGAACCCGGTCCCGGTGCGCACGTGACGCACTTCCCCGAGCTCACGTCCGGGCACCCTCAGGTTGAGCCTTATAGCGTCGTACGGGCAATTCTTCGCACAGTTACCGCAGATCTTGCAGAACTGGTTGCTGTGCAAAGTCGCTACGACTTGACCGAAGGCGCAGCCCTCGACTTGCGGCGTTCCGTAATAGCAGTCGTGGGAACTGCATCGGGAAAGACACACGCTGCTGTCGGCACGGAGTTCCAGGAGGGAGGTCCGGGCGAGCAGTCCCGTCATCCCTCCCAGCGGGCACACGTACCTGCACCACGCCTGGCGGGCATAAAGAGTATTCAACACGAGGGCAAGAACGAACATGGAGAGCAGCAAAAGCCCCAGGTTGAAGGGTGAACTCCGGATGTCGGTGGCGCATTCGATCCATATTATGAACAGGATACCGCCCGCTATGAGGAAATCACTCCTCATCTTGAGCGCCTCCGGGAATGGTATTTCGAGCGAGACAATGCGCTTTGCCAGCTTGCTCAATGCGCCGATGGCGCACACGCTGCATCCCAGCCGCGCGGCCAAGAAGGCACCGATTATCATTCCAGGCCACGCCAGCGACCACATCACCACGGCTGCAAGGTTCTTGGACGGTTCGGGCGGTCCGAGGAACAGGAGCAGTAAAATGGAAAGGAATAGGGGAACGAAGGCGCTCTGGAGAATGGCAGGGAAGAGCGGACTCAAGAGCGCCTGGCGAACCGGCCGAAATCGCAGCAGGTCGTAGCGTCCCGCGCCGTCTGTCCGCTTGGTGTCAAACGTCAGGTGCTGACGCCTGACCACGTCGCCGGGTGAGACAATGACCGCCCTCCTCATGGCATTCGCCAGCTCAAGATCGTTGCCGGGCCATGAATAGTCCAACATGGCCTTAAGGGTCAGGTCTGTCAGTTCCGGGGCTTTCTTGTTCTTCTCCCCAGCGTAGTGATCCAGGTAATGCTTGGCCAAAGCGGCGATCTGGTCTCGCCGCTCCCTCAAGGGCGGCACGACAAGGGCCCATTCCCTGAGTTCGTAGAGTAGCGGGTGCCGGTCCGGGGAAAACACGGAAGGGTCCACTTCGGTGGTACAGATCAACCGGAAATCCACATCCACCGGTCGAACGCTCCCCAGGGGACAGAACCGTCCGGTCTTCAGTGCGTCCAGCAGTTTCTGCTGAGTGACAGCGGTCATACGATCCGCGCCTCGAACAAACAGTGTACCCTCGTGGGCCAACTCAAGGTATCCTGGATTGATCTTGACTGTACCCAGGCCATCCCGGGTCTCGTCCCCGAAAAGAAATCGTATCTGTTCCTTTGTCGGACCGGCTTTCTGATGCTCTGACTCCGTACCCGGCCCAAGGAAGAAGGAGTCTGAACTCATCCGTCTCATATCTACGGGGACCAGCACCTCTTTGTGGCTATCCGCCGCGTCAAAGATGGCGTACGCAAGGACGTCCTTCCCGACGCCTGCTTCCCCCACTATGAGAATGGACTCCCCGGACAGCGCCAAGGCACGAAAACGCGAATGCAGGTCGTCCGGTATCCCTCGATGAGCAGGATAGGCGCATACTGCAGCGGAGTCGGTCGCTTCAACCCTGGCGGGGGATGAAAACTCGCTGCGGTCAACCCGCACCATCTTCTTTCCTAGAGCCTTGAGTAGCGAAACCGTGAATTCAGAATTCTCCCTGAGGATCCTCTGGAAGCTGTCCATTGGAATTTCCAGAACTCTGCACGGCTCCATGGCCACTAGTTCCGCGTCGGAGGGCCAGGCCCGGCCCGTGAGAAAGGCCAGATCCCCAAAGACGTCGCCGGGCTCCAGGTGTTCCACAATCACTTCCTGAGCGGCCCGGTATCCCACCACTACCTCGGCCTTTCCGGACAAGAGACAAAGTACCTGATCTTGGCCGTTGCCCGGACGTGTAATGGGCTCACCGGAAAAGAACTCCCGTATGGAACAGGTCTCGGCCAAAAGGGGCTTGACAAGCTCCGGAATCGGCCCCCCACCCTGGAATCCGGATGGGTTAAGCTGATGCGTCTGGGACATCTCCTTCAATCCTCATCGGCCGGATAGGCGCCCATCATGCCCGTTCTGCGGGCCTCCAAATCATTTGGCCGAACAGTTTCACGTCTATCCTATCACAAAGCCCGGCTCCTGTAGGGCAACGCCCCCAGGAATCTAATCCCGACCTTCCATAGCAGGATTCCATACAAAGCCAGCGCCAGCACTGCAGCGGGATAGGCCCCCACCACCGGCTCAATTGCCAGGAAGCCCGCGAGGCAACCTGCGGCAGATCCCAAAGGGAAAAAGAAATCCTTCAGCCTGAAGAGCCTCCATCGGAACTGGCAATATCCGAACGACAACAGCGTCATAACGAGCTTACTCAGGACTATGACCAGGCAGCCGCCTGCGAGACCGTACGGATAAACCAACATTAAGTTTAACAGAAAATTCATGCAAGTGGTGAGGAGAGCGAATGCCAGCAGCACGTTCGCAGCGCCCGCGACCATCATAACGTAGCAGAAGAGGTTGCTTTCAAAGGAAAAAAGTGTCATCCACACGAGATATTTCTGCATCCAGGCCGCGTCCTTGTACTCTGCAGGATAAAGCAGCCCGATCATCAGATCACTCCCCACGCTGAGAGCGAACATGATGGGAAACGCCAGGACCATCAGCCACACGGCGTTTGCCTTAATCAGAGAACGAGCCCGCTCGGGATCCGAGTTCCAGAGACCGGCCAACAAGGGGAAGATCACGAACCCGAGAAACTGCTGGGAAGCCAACACACAGATCGGATCCACAATGTTGTAGGTCGCGCTGTAAAAAGCCACCCCTTTAACACCAACGACATGTTCCACAAAGAAGATGTTGGTCTTGTTGTAGACCAATCCCAGAAGCTGTATGAGAGCGAACACCGTAGCGGCCCTGAAGATGCGGGCAACCTCAATCCAGTTGACTCCGGCCAGTGTGTCGGAAAGGTAACGCTTGATGCTGCCGCAGGCAGCGACAACAATCAGAATCAGCGCACCTAGAACCCTGTAATAGGCAATGCCGACGGGGCTAAAGCCGGCCGCTGCCCACGCGAATCCGTAGCCGTATGATACGATCACACCCGCTATCCTGGCACGGGCCTCCTGGTCCTGACGCCCCCTCACTCTGAGGTCCGCGAAAAAGGTCTCCGCGAAGGCCTCCAGTCCACAACCTAGCGAGATAGGAACCAATACCCACGATATTCCCGGCGATAGTCCCCCGAACACCGCCATTCCCAGGACGAAGGGCATGACCAGAGAGAGCATCACGAGCTTAATTACGTTGACCTGGTTCAAAATCCTGTCCACGGCCTTTCCCTCGGCCTTGGACAGATCCGACACCATTGGGTAATAGAGCCCGTACTGCGCGATCATCTTGACTACTCCTCCCACGGCTATGGCGTACATGAGCTCGCCGTAGAAGGTGCTGTCCAACCACGCAAGATAGAGAAAGAACAGAGCGCTCACTATTCCGTCCAGCACCTGTGCGGACAAAATGTGAGCAAAACGGGTTGCAATCCCCCTTATGGAAACTGATGATGAAGTCTTTTCCATGCTCAGTGCCGGGACATGGGTCAGGGGCCGCCGGTCCGGTAGGCCCTCCCGGCGTGTGGGTTCGATCTGAGATACTCGCGGAGATGGGGCTGACGATGAACTATATCACATTTCAGACATGGGTGCCGCAAATCCGAGGGCAAGTTCGAAACCTGCGAAACGTCAAAGAGCTTCCTGGCCAGCGTAAAGCTGCTGTTTCGCCTGACTTCCAGAAATGATTTTCCCCGGCAATCGCCAAGGTCGTCCTCCCTGAAGAAAAGGAAACAGCACGGGGCGAGCCTCTGGTCCGGGGTCAACACGATGGAGTGCCATAGCTGGTGACAGAATCGAGCACCCGAGTCAGTGCTATGATGCTGGTCTACAATCACGGCATCTTCGGGTCCGCCTCCGGTAACCCGCCTGAAAACGTCGGCCCCGGACTCACGGGCCAGTCTGCAGGCTCCATCTAGTTGGTGGATATTATGTGAGAACGTCAGAAACTTTACCTCCACCAATGGGCGCCGGACTCGCCGGGACCTCTTGTAACGGGTCAGATGGCGAATGTTCTCCATTACCAGTTGCAGTTTCCCACCGGCGTGATATTTTTCGTAAACCTCTTGAGTCGCTCCGGATATGCTGACTACCATGTAGTCGAGTTCCGCGTCGGACACCTCTTCCAGTTTCTTTTGGTCGGCGATGTTGAGATTGGTCGAGAGTACGGTGAATATCTTTCTTCTCCGCAACGTCCGGATGATTTCCCCGATTTGGGGGTGAAGCAGAGGTTCGCCCCAGTTGTAGAGATTGGCGCTTATCAGATACTGACCGATTTCATCCACCAGTCTTTGAACTTCCGACAGCTTGATGAAGCGTTCTTGTCTGCCGCTCTCCCTCCGTGATCCCGTGGGGCAGTACGGGCATTTGAGGTTACAGACGTTGGTCACGTCCAGTACGGCCACACAAGGGGCTGCGGTGGGGCAAGACACTCGCCTGAATTTCTCGATCTGGCCTGAGATGGCGTTGATCATCTTCGACGGCGACATTCCCCTGAGTCCACCCCAGGCGAAGGCCAGCATTCTGCCCAAGTCCCCGTAGAGAAAACGGCCGGGACGCGCCATCAAAGCGAAAACCTCCTCGTGGAAACGACAATTCGCCGACGATAGCCCAGATTGGGGGCTCGGTCAACAGGGCCGCCATGCCATGACGTCCCACCGGCTCACTCTTCCAGCTTTGCTATACGCCTGCCCTTCTCGTCCCTTGTTACTGTGATCTCTTCGTGTTTCTCCAGGATTGCCACGGCTTCATCTTCCGAAAGGCCCGCGGATTTGGCCAGAGTTGCAACTCGGCGCCACTTCCAGCCCTTGGATTTCAGGGCCTGCTTCATGAGCTGATACTGGGCGGATTCCATCGTGACGGGGCCGGATGCGTGGCTCGGCGACGCTGAAGACCCGGGTGCGGCAACAGGGGCGGCACCCGCTAAGTTGTCTCCTAGAGACTCGACCTCGGACCGCAATATTTCCAGGGATCGCTTGAGCCCCTCCTGCTCGGATGCAAGGTTTTCCGCGACGTCTCGCATCCCTTCCAGGTCTGCCTTGGACTCGGCTTGCGCCACCCGGGCCTCGAGTTTTTCCACGGCAGCCTTCAGGTCGTTCACTTCACGACCTATTGGCTCTGTGACTGCCCACAGCTTTTCGTGGAGTTCCTGATCCGAAAGGGATTCGTCCCTGGGGGTCAATCGCTGGAGTGCCTCTTCAAGAGACCTGACCCGGGCCTCGACAGGCTCAACGGCCTGAGCCAAACGATAATCGGAATGCCGGGATTCAAGTTTCAGCAACTGGGTTTGCAGGTCCGCGACCGCGGGCTTGAGGTCCCCTAATTCTTTAATTATAGGTTCCAACTCCTTACGAACCGCGGCGGACAGGTCAAACGGCTTTATGGCTGCACGCCGGTCGAGAAAAGACCCGATCTGGTCGCGGTAGCGGCTCGCTATCCAGACGAGTAAGATGAAAAGCAGAAAAGGCCAATCCAAGAGATGCTTGGCAACTCTGCCGATAAGTATGAACAACTGCTCAAAAAGACTTGCCATATTTTGCTCCTTGAAGCGTGAATCACTCTGCAACGGGCGGCTGCAAGCGGAAATCCACGACGAATTCCGAGCCGCCGCTTTCGGCGCAATTCGCTGTGTTGTCACACTGAGCGCATAGCTCAACTTTGCCGGGGGACATCTCCTCGAGGGTCGCGAGATGCGGGCACCGCTGACTCGTGAAAGAGAGCCTGAATCCGTAGAGCTCTGAAAACATTCGGATTCTCAGAAGATCTATCCCTTTGCCGCCGGCGTTGAAAGAATAAGGCCGCCGCGTGGCATAGCTCTCGGTGTCCTGGACAGGATAGAATCCTTCGAATATCAGTTCCTTGTCCTTGTCGGGAATACCTATGCCGGTGTCTCTTACCGTAAGGAGATACCTGTCGCCCTTCAAGCGCCCGGAAACCTTTACGAGTCCACTATCCGGAGTGGCTTCGATGGCGTTTCTTATGAGGCCTTCCATTACCGCGCGCAGCACGTGGCCGGGAATGAAAATTACAGCCTCTTCCAGATCGAAATCCAGATTCAGATTCCTGTTCTCCTCCCCGGCCTTGGAACGGACGTAGGCAAAGAGGTTTTCCCCGAACTCCTTGATATTAATCCGCTCCAGCTCATCCTGTCTCGTCGGAAAGGTCTTCTCCAGCCATTGATGTATGACTTGGGTCGCGCGCTTTATCTCCGTGGTGTACTCCGCCTGGATCTCCATGAGATCCAGGGCCGCCTGGAGAAATCCAGTTATATAGCGGCGTTCAAACGAGTACCCAGTCATCATGATGCTCTCGACCTGAGCCTCCAAACGGTTCAGGCTCTGTATGTGGCGATTCATCCGTTCCAGAGCGCGATCGAATTCCGTCACGCCCATTCCGTCGAGCTTTCTTTCCATGGTGGCGAGAGTGCCCCGAATGATCGCCAGAGGTGTCCTGAGTTCGTGGGACAGATGATTGAGGACCTTGGATTTGACCCTGTTGAGGTCTTCCAATTCCCGGTAGGACATCAGCATCTGCTCGAAGAAGGTGGCATTTTCCGCAGCCAGCGCCACCACGCCCGCCAAGGAGGACAGCAGGTGGACGTCTTCAACGGTGAATTGCCCATAACGCTTGTTTATCACCACAAGGCAGCCGATGGTTTTCTCGCGGGTGTTCAAGGGAACTATGATCTCATTGCGAATCACGAATCCGGTTCTGTCTTCAAAAGGCTTGAAAAAAAGAGCATTACTCGCCGGATCGTTGAGCATGGCAGGTTCACCGGTGAGAAAAACCTGTCCGCTGATGCTTTTATCCAGCGGGAGTCTCAGATCCAGAGCGCGAGGGGGAACGAGGCCCTGATCGTCCTGGACTTCCCGCCAGTACAAGTCTCCCCGGCCCTCGTCATGCAGCAGCACACCAGCGGCCTCGGTGTCCAGTGCGGCGCGGAGTTCGGTGATCACAACCTCCAGAAGGTGGTCCAGATCCATTGTGGTGGCCAGGGCCATACTGGAGCGGTACAGCATCTCGAGGTCGTCGCGGGATTTCTTAAGTTTCTGGTATACGGTGGCGTTTTCGATGGCCAAGCCTATGCTACCGGCCATTGAATGCAACAGCACCTCATCCTGGTCCGTGAAGTCCCCTCCGATCTTGTTCATTACCATGAGCACGCCGATGGTCTTCTCTCTGCTCATCAGCGGTACCTGGAGCACCTTACGGATCTCGAAGCCGCTCTTTCTCGACATTTCCGGGTAGTAGCGCGGATCCTTGGAGGTGTCGTTGACACGCGCAGGTTTCTTGTTCCTGAAAACCCACCCCGCTATGCTGCCTTCCAGCGGCAACCGCAACGCCTCGGATTGAGGGGCCAGTATACGTCTCGCGTCACGTAGTTGCCGCCAGTAAAGGTCCCCGCGATGCTCGTCGTAGAGAAGGACTCCAGCGCCTTCCGTCAGCAAAGCCTTGTTAACTTCGTCAATGATTATGATGAGCAGTTCGTCCAGATCTCTTGTGGAGGCCACAGCCTGAGAAACGTTGTTCAGCACCGCAAGATCGAAGAGCTCGTGATGCTCCTGATCCATAGCGCTGTCAATAAGTTCGCCGGCAATCCTTTCAAGTTCCTTGACTCGTAGTTCCAGTTCTTCGTATGTGGGTTTAGCCATTCAAGGCTCCTCTTTTCCAAGTCCCGTAAGCTGGGGCCGCGTCGCGCTCATCCCGCGCATTCGTTTGGCCCTCGAATGTTTGCCCTGCAAATGTCCCTGAAATTGTTGACTCCCGTAAAGAATTCTCGCATCATGATCACCCACAGGTAGCGACCTACACGCGTTAACCGCAGAATGCCGTTGTCGTTGACAACTGCGCCGAGCATACGAAAAAGACGGATCTCTTTCCACAAGGTTCTTGCGAATTTGCCCTGAAATTTTTCTTCCTCGGCAGACAGGTTCAGCGACGTGCCGAAAAGCTTCATGAGGAAATCATAATGAATCTGTTCAGTACTTGAGAAGTCTCTCTTTGCCAACAACGGAAGTTTTCCTGCTCGCAGGTTCGCCAGGTAATCCGCTATCGAGAATGTGTTCGAATAACAGCCGCCGTTAATGTAACCGAAAGAGCCGCTCCCCACGCCGACGTATTCATCGTAGTCCACTATGTATTCATCTATCATGCTCTTCTTCCGGGAGAAGCACCATGCCGTTCCGAAAGTATAATCGCCGTGCAACAAATCCACTATCCTTGAATAGAACCTTTTTTCCTGACGGTAACTTATAGGGCCGAACCTTCGGGCAAGCTCCTTTTTGGTGAGGTCCGACACCATCAAAGGATAGAATGTCACTTGATCCGCCATGATGGTCTTTATCATTTCCGCGTCTCGTTCGAGCATGGCCGCGGTCTGGGTCGGGAAATTGAATATCATGTCCACGTTGAGCGTGTCGAACCGGCCCATGTAGTGAGACAGTCTTTCCTGTATTTCCGAGCCGCTGCCGTATTTGTGATAGCGCTCCATCTGTTTCAGCAGCGAGTCGTCGAAGCTCTGGACACCCACGGAAAGCCTGTTGACGCCCGCATCTTTGAGTATCCCAACGATGGAGTCCGTAAGATGGTTGGGGTTGGTCTCCAGGGATATCTCTTTGATGTGAAACATTTTTCGCATCAGCTCAAGGACCTCGGCCATGTCTTCAGGTAAGACCGTCGGCGTGCCGCCGCCCACGTAAACGGAAGCGAAATCAAAACCGCGATCGGCATACATCCTTATCTCTGTTTGAAGCGCCTTGAAGTATTCGCGAGCCAGGCCCTTCTCCAGGACGAACCGATTGAACGAGCAATAAGGACAGAGTTCCTCGCAGAAAGGAATGTGGACATAGAGGAGATAATCTTTGCCGGGTATCGGCTTAGGAGGAGTAACGTCCCCGAAATCCGTGAACAGAAGAGTCTTCGCGTATTTTCTTTTCAGGTATGCTGTAAGAGCAGTCTCAACGATCATATTGTTCCCTGTTAAATTGGCGTCCCCAGTGCAAGAAATCCGCCCTGGCGCTTTTCACCATCGGGTGAATAATTTTCGCTCCCGAGAATCCTCCCACGTTGGAGTTTTGTATTGAGGGTTCTTGGGCATCAGCAGCAGCAGAATTATCCCCACCACGAATCCCCCCATGTGTGCCCAGTACGCAACGCCGCCGGTGTCCGCTCTGGACCCGAGTTCCGCTGCGCCGCTCACGAACTGGAAGCCAAACCACAATGCCAGGAACAGGTAAGCCGGGATTTCAACGAAACGGATGATAACAAATATTATCAACAGAGTGTGAACCCGGGCGTGAGGATAGCTGACAAGGTAGGCTCCCAGGACTCCCGATATTGCCCCGCTGGCCCCTATGGTCGGGATCTGTGACGCAGGGTGAAACGCAACGTGTATCAGAGAAGCCCCTATTCCGCAAAGCAAATAGAAAGCCAAATACTTGAAATGCCCCAGGCGGTCTTCCACGTTATCGCCGAATATCCACAGGAACCACATGTTTCCGATGACGTGCATCCAGCCGGCGTGCATGAATATCGAGGAGACCAGCGGAACCAGAGTGTTGCTGAAAAAACCGCCAGCGAACTTATAAGGCATCACGAACTTGATTGGCGTCAGGCCGTAGTGATAGACCAAAGTCTCGACCCCAGGCCCCAGGGAAACCTCGTAAAGCCATACCACGCTGTTGATGACAATCAGCGTGATGGTAACGAAGGGAACGGTTCCCGACGGGTTGCTGTCTCGCAAGGGGATCATAGTTGCGGTGTGTCCTCTGTCTTCAGGGACTTGCCCGGCCTCTGCTTCGTAGGGAAGGCAAAGGATGACTACTATCGGGCGGTTGGCATTCTCTAGCCGTACTCGCGGTTCCCATAAGACGCCCCCAGTATTGGGGGTCTCCGGCAATCTGCCATAACAGCTCCGGAATCACAAGCTTCCCGCGTTTTCAAGAGCGATCGAGATCATTATCCTTGACATGCTTTTCCTAACGCAGCTACGATCAATGTAAATTGTCGGCCCCGCGCAGGAGAAATGGACACACAAGAAAAACCCAGCTATGAGCGGCCCATCCTGATACCGCTCAACTCAGCCCCCGTGGCCGAAGGACAACCGTGTTACACGGGATCTTCGGCAAGCCAGCAATGTGCGGACGGAGCGAGCGCAGCCACCTCTTGCTGGCCCGGAGCGAGCGCAGCAGATGATTGCTCCGCCGGGAACGTAGCGCCCAACAGGAACTGTTACAGCGGAACTACTGCGGCAAGAGTGTGCTCTCCTGTCGGCGGTACAGCGGGTCAACAATGCTATGACGGCAACGTGGCCTCGGGAACGCAATGCTCAATCGGCAACACAGCAGTAAACGGCCAGTGCTATGGCGGCTCGTCGGCGGGCAAGAACTGCGGCGTAGGCGGCACCGCGGGCAACCAGTGTTGGACTGGAGGCGGAGGGAGGTCGTAGGCATCCCGGGCCCCGGCACCGAAATCCGCTCCCCTACCCGGCTATGCCTTGAACCACCGCAGAACCATCTTCTTCAATATCATCAGAGTATTGCCTTTTTCGTCCACGCCCCTGGCCTCCCACGTAAGACCCTCGTCGGTCTGGCTCAGCATACGACCTTCCACTATTACGGTTTCGCGGTTGATGCATTTCCGGAAAGGAATCATTTCTGCTATGCTGTGCGGGATGATGGTCCTTTCCTCGTTCTCGTCCCGCATGATGACAAAGAAGATCGCTGCCTGCATAAGAGCTTCCAGCAGATAAGGAGAGTACCGGTAGATCGTATTCAGCGGCGGCGCAAAGTCATCGGACTCATGGTACACGAATCGTCCCCTCACGCAGTCGGGTCCTGATCCATCCAGAGCCTCCATTAGACGATATCGGCCCTTCATGTCGGAACGGTCCTCATACCATTTCAGGACTTCGGCCTTGTCCATTGGACGGGAGTCGAGTTCCCCTTTGCCGACCGGGAATCTTGACAGATCCGGATCAGGAAATCCGAGCCCGCCTCCGAGGACCACCTCTGCGTTGTAGTTGACAAAAGTCTTGTCCAACATCCTGCCCGTCGGGGAGATATCACGAGTCGAAATCGTCACGCCGCATACGACTTCTTTCGCTGGGGATACAATCCGCCGGCATGATACTTCCGACGTGCGATCCGTTCCTGAAGGGCACTCCAGTATGTCCAAAAACCGGGCTTCTCTGACCGCTCTCACCACAAGATGTGGATACAGGAGCCTGGCGGCCTCTATCATGGTTTCAACGGCCATGATGGCGGACACCAGCGGGTGCTTGAGGAATTTGTACGGTTTGTGATCAGGCAGCCACAGGTCCTTCTTATGGGAGAACGTTCGTGCGGCTCTCAGCTCGTGGTCCCTCAGGTCCAGCGCTTCCACCGAGTCTATCATGGCAAATTCGTTGAGGTTAAAGCTCATGGGGCCGGCCAGAAGCTCGCCGGTGTTTTGTTCCGGATCGGTGGAATCGAGCAGCACCGACGGCACAGACGGCAATGACCTCATGAACATCACGTTGACGTCCTCGGGTGCCCCAAAGCAGAGTTCCCGCACAAATAGCTCCGCGATCTCGTACACATGGACGTACGCGGCATTCATACGTTTCATAAGGGCCCGAATCTCGGGATCTTCGGCCATGCCCACTCCCTCTACAGGGGGGAGCTGCAAAGCCTTGAAGATTATCGAACGCCTGATTTCGCTTAGCCGGACCATAAGCGTCGTCATGGCCCTATTCGCTGCTGAATAGTTTACCTGACCGGGATTACCCTGAACGGCAGCGCCCGAGGAGAGGCATACAAAGAACCTGAGGCCCTGATTCTGGGAGGCCGAAAACAGGTTCCAGGCCCCGAGGAGCTTCACTCTCACCACCTCGGAAAAGTCTTCCGGAGACAACTTCCCTGCGAATCCATCCTTCAGTATCCCAGCACCGTGGACTATTCCGTTGATCCTCCCGTAACGGCTAAGAATCTGGGCCATTACCGACCGGGTCATTTCCGGATCGCCAACGTCGCACCTGTAGTAGGAAGTCTCAATTCCCTGCCGCCGGAGCTCCTCAACGTTGCGTACGATTTCAAGAGATTTCTCGGCCCGTTTGACCAAGGCCTTCAATTCGTCGAAGGACAGACCCGGTTTGAGTCTCCGGATCGCCGTCTCAAGAGCTTGCTCCGCGTCGTCCTTCTCGACGGAGGCCAACTCCCCGTAATCCAGTTCGGGCTCCAACGAAGTCCTGCCCAGAAAGACCAGCCGGCAACCGAACACCGCGAGATTGCGAGCCAG
>Ga0172371_10003436_pt1 | contig 24530 bp, 18 predicted proteins | sample Lak12m_FD_114543 | JGI IMG/M metagenome (GOLD analysis project Ga0172371, IMG submission 114543) | Freshwater microbial communities from Kabuno Bay, South-Kivu, Congo - kab_022012_12m | ecosystem: Environmental > Aquatic > Freshwater > Lake | place: Democratic Republic of the Congo: South-Kivu... | reverse complement strand
GAGGATGCAGAAGAGGAAGATGGGCACCCAGGACTCGATGGAAGAGGTCTGCTGCATGCCGAACAGACGATGGCCAACACCTTTCTGGAAGACCACCACCAGGATGCCGTAGGTGGCCGCCAACGAAAGCAGGTTCATCAGGATGGCTTTGAGCGGCACCACCAATGAGCGGAACGCCAGCATGAGCAGGATGAAGCTGAGGCCCAGCACGAAGGCGAAGACCCACGGCGTATAGTTGCGGATGAGCCGCACGGAGTCCGCGTTGGTCGCCGGGCTGCCGGTCACGTAGACCGGCGCCGTGGTCCCGGCAAGAGCCTGAGGCGCCAGCATATCCCGCACCCGCCACACGGCCGCCTGAGCTTCCGGCGAATTGCCGGGGACGCGCAGCGGGATCGTGACCACGGCCAGGTCGCGGGCTTCGCTCCACTGCACCTGGGGCGCGGGCACGAATGCCTCATCAGCCTGCAGGCCGGCCATCAGACTGTCCAGACCGGACTGCACGACGGCAGGGTCGAGTCCTTTCGTATCCACCACGATCTCCACCGGAGCCAGCATGCCCGCGGAGAATTCCGTGCTCAAGATCGTGTAGGCGGTCTTGACGTCACCCTCGGGAAGCGATTCGGGGCCGCCGGTTCCCCTCTGCAACTGGACATAGGGCACGGCCAGCGCCAAGAGAATCGCGGCTGCGAGCGCCACGCTGATGATCGGTCGGGCCATGACGACCCGCGTCACCGTATGCCAGAAGCCGCGGGTGGCCGGTCGCGAGGCGGACTCAACCATCTCGGGAGTGCGCACGATGCGGCGACGGGGCCAATCGATCTTGTCGCCGAGCAGGCCGAGCAAGGCCGGCACCAGGGTCAGCATGGCGATGACCGCGACCACCACCACCATCACCGCCCCCGCACCAAGGCTGCGGAAGGTGGTCATGGGTATGATGAAGAGCCCCAGCAGCGCCAGTACCACCGTCACTCCCGAGAAGAGGACGGCCTTGCTGGCCGTGCTGCCGGCAAGTTGGATGGCCTCATCCTTGCCGAGCCCCCGGCGGCGCTCTTCGCGAAAACGCTCGATGATAAAGAGGGCGTAGTCGATCCCCACGGCCAGACCGATCATGCTGATCATGTTCACCACGAAGAACGACAGGTGGAACACGCGGCCGACGATCGCCGTCAGACCCACAGCCACCAGGATAGAGGCGAAAGCGAGCACCAGCGGCACACCCGCAGCCGTGAGTGCCCCGAAGACCACCACCAAGACCAGCATCGCGATGGGGAGACCGACAAGCTCGGCTTTGAGCAGGTCGCTCTCGGCCGTCGAGTTCATCTCCTGAGACATGCTGAGCGGGCCGACCGTCAACACCGAGAAACCGGGCACGACCTGATTCTGGACGGCGGCGACGAATGCTTCGCCCGACGCGCGATCCGACGCGCCACTCGGCGTCAGAGTCACTGGGATGAGCACCGTGTGGCGGTCGGCGGAGACCATCGGGGCCGCCGCCCGCGCATCGACGGCGGCGGCGGCGTAGTAGTCGCCGACACCGGCGACAGTGCCCTTCAAGGCGGCCAGGTCGCCTTCGACCTTCTGCACCGCAGCTTTGAACGCCGGGTCGTCGGCGGTGACCGACGGCGAGCGAACGATCACCGTCTCCACCGAGGGTTCGGGACCACGCAGCCGCTGTTCGATGAGCTGCGAACCGACCACTGACTCCGGAGTGTTGGTGAAGTCCATATCCTCGGCGGTGAGAGCGTCGCCAAGGCCGGTCGCGGCATACGCCGCGACGCCCAGCATGACGATCCACACGGCGATCACGATCCAGGGATGACGGGCGCTCCAACGAGCGAGGAGGCCGGTAGACAGCGGCGAGATCATATCCACATCCTGACGGGTGGGCGAGCATTCCTCGCACACCCAAAGTATACGTCTAGACAGCCTTGGCAGGATACTCCGGGAGGTACCAGAGCGTCAACGGACAGAGGTGCCCTCCGCGGCCACTGCAGCACCTTCAAAACGGAATTTCGACGCGCGCAACGCCTCCGGGACGGAGCACGGATACTCGCCGCTGAAGCAGGCGGTGCAAAAGGACTCGGGGGTCACACGACCGGCCTGCAGGAGCCCCTCCAGCGAGAGGTAGGCCAGAGAGGTGGCTCCCAACTCGCGGCCTATGTCGTCAACGCTACGCCGAAAGGCGATGAACTCATCCTGATCTGCCATGTCTATGCCGTAGAAGCAGGGAAAAACGATGGGCGGCGAACAGATGCGCAGGTGGATCTCCGCGGCGCCGGCGTCGAACAGCATGCGCACCAACTGACGCGTAGTGTTGCCGCGAACGATCGAATCGTCAACCACTACGAGCCGCTTGCCGCGGATCGCACTGGTCAGCGGATTCAACTTCATGCGAATCCCCCGCTTGCGCAGCGCGTCGTCCGGATCGATGAACGTCCGCCCCACATACCGATTCTTTACGAGGCCTTCACCGAACGGGATGCCGCTGCGGGCCGAGTAGCCGATCGCGGCCGAGTTGCCCGTGTCCGGCACCGGGATCACCAGGTCGGCGTCGGCGGGGGACTCCAGCGCCAACTGCTCGCCCATGCGGCTGCGGGCGGCGTAGAGGGTCTGATCTTTCATCACGGAATCCGGCCGGGCGAAATAGATGAACTCGAAGACGCAGAGCGCTTCCTGCGCGCTATGAACGACCCGCTCGATGTGGTAGCCGTCTTCGTCGAGCCAACACATCTCTCCCGGCTGGATCTCGCGGACGGCCTCGGCGCCGATGATATCGAAGGCCGCCGTCTCGCTCGCGAGCATGTAGCGCCCATCGAGGCGACCCAACACCAGAGGTCGTATGCCGTAGGCGTCGCGGAACCCGATGACGCCCGTGTCGGTGAGCAGGACGGCGCTGAAGGCTCCCCGCAGCCGCGGCAGGACGTCTCGCAGGGCATCTTTCACGTCGGCCGCCGGATGCTCCGCCAACAGAGCGGCCATGACCTCGGTGTCCGACGTCGAATCGAGGACCACCCCATGGTCGGTGAGCTCGGCCCGCAGTTCGTCGGTGTTCACCAGATTGCCGTTGTGGGCCAGAGCGATCGCACTGCCGTTGCGGCTGCGGTGAACAGGCTGGGCGTTCCGCCACTCCGACGAGCCCGTGGTGGAGTAGCGCACGTGCCCGATGGCGAGTTGGCCGGACAGCGTGCGCAGTGTCTGTTCCTTGAAGACCTGGGCGACCAGCCCCATCTCCTTGAACACCATGAGGTGCTTCTGATCGCTTACCGCGATACCGGCGGATTCCTGCCCACGGTGTTGCAGGGCGAAGAGCGCGAAGAACGTGAGGCGGGCGACGTCGCGCTCGGGTGCGTAGATGCCGAAGACCCCACACTCTTCGCGGGGGGAGTCAAGCCGGTCGAGATCGTCGATCATCCGGCCAGCGCCTCCGGAAGGCCCTCATCGAAGGCCGAGCGCAGTGCCGAGAGCGGCACGTCGAGGCTCTCCGTGTCCATCAGAACAGCCAATCTGTCGCCTCCCACGGTGCCCAGCGCGACACAGGGTACATCCGCCCCCTCGCACAGTTTCTGGAACGCCCCGGACGCCGTCGAGGCAGCGCTCACCACCACCAGAGTGGGCGTCTCGCCGAACAGGGCGATGTCGGAGCGGCCGGCGGAACGCTCCAGGAGTTCATCGAGTATCAGCCGGGCTCCGACGTTCCCTCGCAGGCAGCATTCCGCCAATGCGACGGCCGGTCCACCGTCGGAGCAGTCATGGGCGGACCGCACCATCCCGTCGGCCACCGCCTGCCGCAGCACACCCTGCAACACTGCTTCAGCTTCCAGGTCGACGTCGGGGACGCGCCCTTCCACCCGCCCGAACCACCGCTTCTGATACTCGGAGCCGTCGAGCACCGGTGACGCACCGCCCATCAACAGCACGACGTCGCCTTCTGCGACGAACCCCGAGGGGCAGGAGGCGGCCGCATCGTCCAGCAGCCCCAGCATCCCCACCACGGGCGTGGGATAGATGGCCTGCCCGAAACTTTCATTATAGAAGGAGACATTCCCCGAGATCACGGGGATGCCGAACGCCTCGCATGCCTCGGCCATCCCCTCGATCGCGCGGGCGAACTGAGAGGACACAGTGGCTTTCTCCGGGTTCCCGAAGTTGAGGCAATTGGTGATGGCGATGGGGACGGCTCCCACGCAGGACACGTTGCGGGCCGCCTCAGCGACGGCGGCCTTGCCCCCGCGATAGGGATCCAGATAGGTGTGCCGCCCGTTTCCATCGGTACACAAGGCCAGGCCCGCCCCGGTACGCTTGACCCGCAGCACGGCCGCGTCGCCTCCGGGGAGTGCCACCGTGTTCAGCTGCACCTGGTGATCATACTGCTCCCACACCCAGCGACGGCCGGCGATGTCGGGCGAGTGCAGGAGGTCGAGCAGGATGGCGTCCAGAGGAGCGTCGGGCGCCGGAAACGCGGCAGGATCGACAGGCTCGTCGACCTCGTGGGCCGGCCGTTCCTGGGGGACTACGTAGGTGGGCGCCTCGGCCAGCGCTTCCGCAGGCATGTCGCCCACCAGTTCGCCCGCGTGGAACACCCGCAGCCGCCCCGTGCGGGTGACTTCGCCGACGATGGTGCAATCCACGTCCCAGCGGACGCAGGCTTCCCGCACCGCATCCATCTGCGCCGGCGTGACCACCGCCAACATGCGCTCCTGACTCTCGCTGATCATGATCTCCCACGGAGCCATGCCCGGCTCGCGCAGCGGCACCCGGTCGGTGTGGATGTCGATACCCACCTCTCCCTTGTGGGCCATCTCGGCCGAGGACGAGGTGATGCCGGCGGCGCCCAGATCCTGAAGAGCGACGAAGCGACCCGCATGAAGCAACTCGAGACACACCTCGAGCAGCTTCTTCTCGGTGAAGGGGTCGCCCACCTGCACCGACGGCCGCTTCTGGTCCAGGGTCTCGTCGAACTCCTGGCTCGCCAGCACGCTGGCGCCCCCGATGCCGTCACGCCCGGTCTTCGAGCCCAACAAGACGACATGGTTCCCGGGGCCGGCGGCCCGGCTGCCCACGATATGCTCGTGCCTTACGAGGCCGACGGTCATGGCGTTCACCAGACAGTTGCCGGAATAGGCCTCGTCGAAGGAGACCTCCCCTCCCACGGTGGGGATGCCCATGCAGTTGCCGTAACCACCGATGCCGGCCACCACGTGCTCGAACAGATAGCGTTGGCGGGCGCGCGACTCCGGGCCGCCGGCCGCGACCGGGTCCGTGTCGCCCGCGGCGGCGCGTCCTTCGGCCGGCAGCGGCGCGATCTCGCCGAAGCGCAGCGAGTTCAAGTTGCAGATGGGACGGGCGCCCATGGTGAAGATATCCCGCACGATGCCGCCCACCCCGGTGGCCGCCCCCTCGTAGGGCTCCACCGCCGAAGGATGGTTGTGGCTCTCGATCTTCATGGCCACGGCCAGCCCGCCCCCGATGTCCACGATGCCGGCGTTCTCCCCGGGGCCCTGGAGCACCCGCCCGCCCGTCGTCGGAAACCGTCTCAGCAGCGGTCGAGAATGCTTGTAGCCGCAATGCTCGCTCCACATGAGCGAGTACACGGCCAGTTCCACATGGGTGGGCTCACGCCACTGTATGGACCAGATGTGCTCATATTCGCTGCGCGAGAGACCGAGTTGCTCAAAGAGTGCGGGCACTACAGCCTCCTAGTGCGCGTCGCCGGGAGACGGCTCATCCGTCCACCGCCCTGTGCCCCCAGAATCGGCCTCGGTAGATTCGGCCTCGTCCAGACGCCCGCAGTCCGGGCCCAGACCCGGCACCTCGCGCCAGTCCAGCTGACTCTGGCAGACCCGACAGACACACGTATCCTCCAGGTACCCCGGCATGAACGAGTCGAGATGACCGCAGCGCGGACACTTCACCGGCCCGCTCACGTCACGGCCTGCCACGAACAGGGGGCGGTCGAACGATGAATCCCACGCCCACGCAGCACATGATCGATCAACGAGCCGAAGAGGGCGCGTCCATCGGTGCCTCCCAGGATCCCCTCGCACACGCGTTCGGGGTGCGGCATCATGCCCAACACGTTCCCCCCTTCATTGACGATGCCGGCGACGCCGTCCACCGCTCCGTTGGGATTGGCGGCATCGGTCACCTGCCCCTCGGCGTCACAGTAGCGGAACACCACCAGTCGCTCGTCCTCGATGGTCTGCAGGCTCTCGGCTCCCGCCGTCCAGGCCCCCTCGTTGTGGTTCACCGGCACCTGGATCACCTGCCCTATCTGTAACTGACTGGTGAAGGGCGTGTCGGTGCGCTCCACACGCAGATACTGAGGATGACAGATGAACTTCAACCCCCGATTCCGCAACATGGCTCCATGTAGAAGGTGGGCCTCAGTCAGGATCTGAAAGCCGTTGCAGATGCCCAAGACCAGGCCGCCCGACTCGATGAAGGTCGCCACCTCCTGCATGACAGGACTGAAGCGGGCGATGGCTCCGGTGCGCAGATAGTCGCCGTAGGAGAATCCCCCAGGAAGCACCACCACGTCGGCGCCAAGAAGATCATGGTCTTTGTGCCACAGCAAGAAGGCATCTGCTTCGGGGAAGGTCCCGAGGGCGTGCACGGCGTCATACTCACAATTCGATCCCGGGAACACCACCACCCCGAAGCGCACGCGGCGGTCGCGGGCGGCGCGTTCCTCCCCCGACGTGGGAGGGGTCACTCGCCGTCCTCCTGCCTATGGGCGAAGGGGTCGGCGGCGGTCCAGGGACTGCCCGCGTGCTCAGCCGCGACGTGCAGAGGTGTGTCCGTGGAAACCACCACATCCTCGGACGCCGCCATCGCTTCTGCGAACGGCCCGGTGGGTTCAAGCTCGAAACGGTAGTCCTCTATGATCGGATTCGCCAGCAACTGCCGGCACATGGCGTCCACATCCTTGCCCACTAACACGGCATCGGCGCCATCGACTTCGAGCGTGATGAGACGCCCAACGCGGATGGACTGCACGCCGTCGAATCCAAGCGCCGGGAGAGCCCGTTCGATGGTGGCCCCTTGCGGATCGGAGATGCCCGCCTTGGGAGTCACATACACCTTCACCTTGAACATCGAATCCACCTCCTGTGCGACCCGACCCAGACGGACGTGCCGTCCCGGGCGCCGAGAGACCACCTCACGACGAGATGCGTCGCAAGACCTCGGCATACGCCTCTTCTACCCCACCCAGGTCGCGGCGGAACCGGTCTTTGTCAAGCTTCTCCCCGGTGGCGGCGTCCCAGAAGCGACAGGTGTCGGGAGAGATCTCGTCGCCCAGCCTCACGATGCCCTCAGCGTCGGTACCGAACTCAAGCTTGAAGTCGACCAGCGTGAGTCTACGCTCGGCGAAGAAGGCGCGAAGCACATCGTTCACCTGCCGCGCCATCAGCGTGGCTTCCTCCAGAAGCGCAGGTTCCACGACCTGGAGTTCGTCAAGATGAGACTGGCACAGCAGAGGATCGCCCAACTCGTCGTTCTTGTAGTAGTACTCGACGATGGGGGGATTCCTGAGCGGAGTGCCTTCCGGATACCCGATACGCTTGGAGAGCGAGCCGGCGGCGATGTTCCGTACCACGAACTCTACCTTGAACATGTCGAGGCGCCGGATGCGCATCGCGCTCTCGGACTCGACACCAAGGAAATGCGTCTTTACGCCACTCTGCTCCAGCAAGGTGAAGAGGCGCGACGAGATGGCGTTGTTCGTACGACCCTTGTCCCCGATCGTGCCCTTCTTCTTGCCGTCGAAGGCGGTAGCCGAATCCTTGAAGTCCTGGACATAGACCTCGGGGTCGTCGGTGGCGTATACGACCTTGGCTTTACCTTCGTACAATTTCTCGCCCGTGACCATCGCGCTCCTATCCGGGGTGTCGGCAGGCAGACGGGCGACGTCGCGGGGCTGCCTTCTCCCTACAATTCTAACAGGAACGAGGGGGAGTTCACGTCGCCGGGAGTGCCGAGCGCATACGCGATCACCACGTCAACGCCGTCACCCGCTCGAAGATGACACCCATATTGCGCAGGTGATAGCCCGGCACGAAGCAGGCTTCGAGGGCCTGCGGGGCGAGACGCGCGGTGACATCAGCGTCGGCGGCGAGCAGTTCCTTGAACGGACGTTTCTCCTCCCATGCGCGCATGGCGTTCCGCTGCACCAAGCGATATGCGTCCTCGCGCATGAGGCCCCCGCGCACCAACTCCAGCAGCACCCTCTGGCTGTAGATGAGGCCGAAACTACGCTCGATGTTGGCCGCCATCGCATCAGGATAGACCAGCAGCCGGTCGATCAGGTCGGTCGTCTTCCTCAACATATAGTGAAGAAGAATGGTTGAATCGGGCAGAATCACCCGTTCCACGCTCGAATGGCTGATGTCGCGCTCGTGCCACAGGGCCACGTTCTCGAAGGCGGCCACCATATTCCCCCGGATGACGCGGGCCTGGCCCGCCAGCCGCTCGCTGATGATCGGGTTGCGCTTGTGCGGCATGGCCGAGGACCCCTTCTGCCCCGGCGAAAAGTACTCCTCGGCCTCCAGCACCTCGGTGCGCTGGTAATGGCGGATCTGCACGGCGATCTTCTCGATCGTGGCGGCGAGGAGGGCGAGCGCGGCCATGAACTCAGCATGACGGTCGCGCTGAACGACCTGAGTGGAGATAGGTGCCGCACCCAGACCCAGCCGAGACATGACCAGCCCTTCCACCCGCGGATCGATGGTGGCGTAGGTGCCCACCGCGCCGGAGATCTTCCCCACGGCCACCTGCTCGGTGGCCCGTTCCAATCGTTCGAGCCCCCGCCGCACTTCGAAGGCCCACAGCCCCAGCACCATGCCGAAGGTGATGGGCTCAGCGTGCACGCCGTGGCTGCGCCCGATCATCACCGTGTCACGATGCTCCAGTGACCGCCGCTGCACCACCCGGCCGAGGGCCCGAGCCTGATCGGCCAGCAGACCGCCCGCCCGCTTCAGTTGCAGGGCCAGCCCGGTGTCGAGCATGTCTGACGAGGTCATGCCGAAATGGATGTACTTACTCGAGTCTCCCACGTGCTCGGCGACGTTAGTGAGGAACGCGATCACGTCGTGCTGGGTGGTCTCCTCGATCTCGCGAACCCGGGCAGGGTCGAAGTCCGCCTTGGCCTTGATCTCGGCCACCGCGGCGGCAGGGATCTCTCCCAGTTCGGCCCACGCCTCGCACACGGCGATCTCCACCTCGAGCCAGGCGGCCATCTTGGCCTCGTCGGTCCACAGCGCGGCCATCTCCGGGGTGCTGTAGCGGTCGATCATTCCGTACCGAGCCCGGACGGTGCCGAGATCAGCCAGCACAGGCGCAGCATCTTCGCGGCCAGGATGGCGGCGTTGCGGGCACCGTTGATGGCCACGCAGGCCACCGGCACCCCGCTGGGCATCTGCACGATCGAGAGCAGCGAGTCGAGCCCCCCCAGATCTGACGTGCGGATGGGCACGCCGATCACGGGGAGTTCGGTATACGCGGCGACGACCCCGGGCAACGCCGCCGCTTTGCCGGCGCCCGCGATGATGACTTTGATACCCCGGGCCTCGGCGGAGAGGGAGTATTCGCGCACCCCATCGGGGTCGCGATGGGCGGAGAGCACGTTGACCTCGTAGCTGATCCCTCGTTCAGCCAGCTCGTCGGCGGCGGCCCGCATGACCTCGCCGTCCGATTCGGACCCCATGACGATCCCCACCAGAGGCGCGTCGATGTCGATGGCCTCGAGCAGTACCTCTACCTGAGGCTCACGTTCAGGTTTGGTCATCGGTCGGCCTCCTCCGCCCGAAGGGCGATATCGGTACGGTGTTGCGCGCCGGCGAACGTGATGTGCGCGACACCCTCGTATGCCAGGCGCCGGGCTTCGGCGAAGGAGTCGCCCACCGCGCTCACCGTGAGCACCCTGCCGCCCGCCGTCACGATATCATCACCCACCGACGCCGTGCCCGAATGGGATATTTCCACTCCGGGAAGGGCGGCGGCGGCATCCAGTCCGCTGATGACGTCACCCTTCGAGCTTGAGGCCGGATAGCCTTGAGATGCCATCACCACCCCCACGCAGGGACCCTCGCTCCACTCGACGGCATCCGGCAGGGCCTCGCCCCGGGCCGCCGCCCACACCATCGCCAAGAGGTCAGAGCGCAGCCGGGGGATCAACGCCTGCGTCTCGGGATCTCCGAACCTACAGTTGAACTCGAGTACACGGGGCCCCGCGGTAGTCAGGATCATCCCTGCGTACAGAATGCCTCGATAACCAATGCCCCGTCGCCCCAGTTCTTGTACCGTGGGCCGGAACACGGTGCGAACGATCTCGTCATAAAGGGCGGGGGTCATGGCGGGCACCGGCGAGTAGCAGCCCATGCCTCCAGTGTTGGGCCCCTGGTCGCCGTCGAATATGCGCTTGTAGTCCTGGGCAGGCGCAAGAGGCAGCACCCGGCCGTCGCTGACGACGGCGAGCAGCGAGACCTCTTCTCCCACCAGGCACTCCTCCAGCAGGACAACCCTCCCGGCCTGCCCGAAGCGCTCTTCCAGGAAGCATTCGCGGAGGGCCACGTCGACTTCGTCGAGCGTCTGGGCCACGGTGACACCTTTGCCGGCGGCGAGACCGTCGGCCTTCACCACGATGGGTACGCCCCGCTCCCTCACGTACGCGTGCGCGGACTCATAATCGCTGAACGTCGCCGCGAGCCCCGTGGGCACCCCGGCGGCAGCCATGACAGCCTTGGCGAACGATTTGGAGCCTTCGAGGAGGGCCGCTTCCGCGGACGGACCGAAGACGGTCAGCCCGCGGGACTTGAACACGTCGGCGATTCCGGCGACCAACGGTGCCTCCGGTCCCACGATCGTCAGATCGATGGCCTCGTCAAGCGCGAAATCGGCCAAGCCGTCGATGTCGTCGACGGCGATGGGCACCACCATCGCGTCGCGTGCGATACCGGCATTGCCCGGGGCGCAGAACAGCCGGCCCAGTTCCGGGCTGCGCCTGAGCCCCTTGACCAGCGCGTGCTCTCGTCCGCCTCCCCCAACCACGAGTACGTCCAGCCCCATCACACCCGTCCTTCCGCGCGACGCGCAGCGTAGTCGGTTGTCCGCCCCGCCATTCTACTGTCCCCCGCCTATCGAGTCGAGCAGGGTACAATGAAATGCATGACCCGATGGACGACCATGCCGTGGCTCATCGTAGCGTGCTTCGGAGCGGCCCTGTGCCTGACGCTTGTGTCGGTGGGCGGCCCGGCCGGGCACGCACAGGCCGAGACCGTCGGAGCGGCCGCCACGCCGGCCGCGGCCGAGGCCCTCACGCCCGGCGCGGATGCCGTCTCGGCGGCGGCGAGCGGCACGGTGGCGGCGAGCGGCGATCGAGCGATCGCCGCCGACGTCTTCATCTGGGACACCACCAGCCAAGGTATCGGAGCCCTTCGCGCCCTCCAGATGGCCCGGCCGGCATTAACCCCCGACGCCGGTCCGGTGCAGCTGGTTATCGCGTCCACGGCACCTCAACCCAGCGCCATGCCGGCGCAGGGCCTGGCCGTTGAAGACATCTTCACCTACCACGGCGACACGCTGGTGAGCGGATTCTGGGCGGAGTTCCGGCGTGGCGTGGTGGCCGATTACCGGGCGCGGGGCATCAACGCCCTCAACAGCCAAGGCCGCCTGGTGACCGAGCCGGAGGTTGCCGCCCGACAGCTCCGTTGGTACATCGACAGGGGCGGCGCCGGACGTCCCGGAACAACGTATCTCTGCGCCCACCTTTTGTCCGCCCGCTACCGTGCCGGCGTAGGCGAGATCACGCTCCGGACATCCGACGGAGCCACCATCCTGGTCACGGCCAAGGTACTCATCGACGCCTCGGTCGAGGGCGACCTCGCCCTCATGCTGGGAGCCCGCTACCGTTTCGGACTGAGCGAGAAGGTCTACGGGCCCGCGACCGGACCGCCGCCCGTGCCGAACGGAGACATCAAGGAGACCTGGATCCAGCGGGTCGCCACACTGCTCACCCTGAAGATCTACCCGTCGGCGGCCCCCCGCGTCGCCGGTTTCAACCATGCGGCCTACGACTCGAGCAAGTACGACCCAAACATGCGCTTGGACCCGCGCAACGTCGCCGCCTTCGCTACCAGTTGGACCATGCAACATCCGTTGCCCAACAACAAGCGCGAGTTCAACGAATCCTGGTCGGATTGCGTACTCGACATCGCCATGCCCTACACCTACGTCTTCGGCTATCGCGCCGACCCACAGACCAGGCTTCGCATCCGCAACCAGGTGCTCCAATGGACCATCGACCGAGTGCGCTACCTGCAAGAGCACGGCTACCCCAACATCGGCCTGGCGTCCGTCCCCAGCCGCATCTACCTGCGCGAAGGCCCGCGGGTGGTGGGAAAGACGACCTACACCGCCGACGACGTGCAGCATGGCCGTGCCCGCGAGTCGGTGGCTTTCGGCATGTACGCCGAATACGACGTGCACCTGCCTATCGCTCAAAAGCTGGACAACGCCTTCGTGCGCATCCCCATGGGTTCATTGATCTCAGCCGACATCCCCGGTCTGTTGATACCCGGCCCGATCTCGACCGACCACGTGGCCTACAACTCCGCCGTGCGCATGGAACCCCTGCGCGCGAACGCGGGAGGCGCGGCCGGCGTGATGGCGGCAGTGGCCTTGGCCCGGGGCATCTCGCCCGACAAGGTCTCGTACACGCAGGTATCCGCGGAGCTCCGCCGCCAAGGCTACCGGCTGGGACTGTGAGCGACTCCGCCAGAAGCTGTTGCGTAGCGCGGCGTAATTCGTCATATTGGGACTTGACACGGCGGGCGCCACCAGGCGGTAGGCGGTGTGGCGGCCCTGCGATACGTCAACCGCTACGGAGGGAGACGCATGTTCGCCCGAAAGGACTCGACCGCGCGCAACATGGCGGTCTCTGCGCTCGTCTGGCTGGTCGTAGCGATCACCCTCGGGCTCGTCCAAGCGCTTGAGTTCATAGCCCCTGATCTGTTCGGGGGCATCCCGTGGCTGGTGTTCCCGCGCATTCGTCAAGTGCACGTGAACGGTCTCGCCTTCGGGTGGCTGTCGATGGCGATGGTGGCCGGCTGGTACTACATCGTGCCTCGGCTGACCAAGTCGGACATCCACTCGGAGCGTCTCGGGAACATCGTCATGCTGCTCTGGAACGCAGCCTTAGCGGTAGGTCTGGTAGGCATCCTCTTCGGATATACGCAGGCCCGAGAATACGCGGAACTCGCCTGGCCCATCGACATCGCGATCATGGCGGTGCTGCTTCTCACCGCGTACAACCTGCTCCGCACCATCGCCGCCCGCACGGCCGAGCACCTCTACGTGAGCCTGTGGTACATCATGGGATCCCTCATCTGGTTCCCCATCGTCTACGCCATCGGCAACGTCATCTGGGCCCCTCCCACCGGGTCGCTCATTGGCCTCAACGACGCCATCTGGGCGTGGTTCTACGGTCACAACATCCTAGGTCTGTGGTTCACGACCGGCACCGTCGCCCTCACCTACTACATCGTGCCGCGGGAGATCAAACGACCGCTCTACAGCTACTCGCTGGCTCTGATCGCCTTTTGGTTCCTTGCCTTCTTCTACACTGCAGTAGGAGCACACCACATCCTGCAGTCACCGATCCCCGAATGGCTCAAGACGGTCGCGGTGATCACGTCGATGGGCATGCTTATTCCGGTGTTCGCCTTCAGCATCAACATCTTCATGACCATGCGAGGATCATGGAGAGACCTGCACTACTCCATCCCCCTGCGCTTCGCCGTGACCGGCGCCGGCTTCTACCTGCTCACCAGCATCCAGGGTTCGACGCAGGCGCTGCGCGGTTTCAACGTGTTCATCCACTTCACGAACTACTCGGTGGCCCATGCGCACCTGGCGCTGCTGGGTTTCGTGGCCTTCACGCTGTTCGGAACCGTGTACTACACCTTCCCGAGGATCAGCGGATGTGGCCTGTATTCCGAGCGGCTGGCCTGGATCCATTGGTGGCTGACGTTCACTGGTTTCCTCGCGTTCTTCCTGGTACTGACCGCCGCCGGACTCGTCCAGGCCGGCAACTTCTCCCAGGGCATCCCCGTCATCGCGGTCCTTCCCGCCGTTCGCAACTTGTGGATAGGGCGGGCGGTGGCCGGCACGATGATCATCGTCGCTCAGTACATCTTCGCCTACAACATGGCCCAGACGCTGCGCGGGAAGTTGTCTCCTTCCGAGGTGGCCGCCAAAGCACGATCGGTCGCGGTCGAACCGGCCGTGACGGAAGCGTAGGGGCCGGCCATGAGAATGACACCCCGCGTCATCATCATCGGCGGACTGGCCGTCGTGCTCTCCGTCGTCGCCGTGGTCGTCTTCCTGCCCTACGCGATCTTCAAGCCCGCCGACACCCTCTATGTGCGGCCCTATACCGATCTGGAGCAGCGGGGCCGTGATCTCTACGTGTCCAACGGCTGCCTCTATTGCCACAGCCAGTTCACGCGCAAGGAAGACGTGACGCCGTCCGAGCCCTCCGAGGCGGGCGACTTCAACTACGACAAACCGCACCAGCTCGGGACGCTGCGAACGGGCCCCGACCTCGCCAATATCGGCCTGAAGCGCGGCGACCAGTGGGAGATCGACCATCTCAAAGACCCGCGCCGGTTCACGCCGAACTCCATCATGCCCTCGTTCAGGTTCCTGTCCGAAGACGACATGCGTGCCCTCGTGGCCTACCTCAACACCCTGGGGAACAAGCAGACGGCTTCGACGAACCTCATGATCCCCGACAAGTACCACGGGCTGAAGCAACCCATGGAACTCACCGTCGACAACTGGAGCAAGGGGCGAAATCTCTTTGCCCAACGCTGCCTGACCTGCCACGGCCCCGCGGGCAAAGGCAACGGCCCTTACGCGATGATCAACAATGCCCGGCCCGCCGATCTGCGCCAACCCCGTTTCGCCGCCCTGCCGTCCGACTTCTTCTTCTGGCGGATCTCCGACGGCGTCCCCGGTACGGTCATGCCCATGTGGCGCCAATCGATGACCGAGGACGAACGCTGGCTCGTCACCCTGTACATCCAGAACGCGTTCATGGACATGGTTCCCCACTTGACCGACGAAGGCGACCTCCCCGCTACGTACGACGTCGCCAACCCGTTACCGGTCGACCCGCCGACCCTTGACGAAGGCAAGGCCATATTCGTGGCCAACTGTCAGTTCTGTCACGGCTACGGCGGCAGGGGCAACGGCGTGGACGCGGCCGGGCTCCGCCCCGCGCCCCCGGACTTCAACGACCCGGCGTTCTACTCCACCTGGAAGGACGGCGATTGGTTCTGGCGGGTCTCAGAGTCGCTGCCCATGCGGGCGATGCCGCAGTGGAAGACCCTGCTCGACGAACGCCAGCGCTGGGCGGTAGCCAACTATGTGCACTACGTGCTGGCCCTGCCCAATCCCGACGCCGAGCCGGCCGACCCGGAGATCCCCGAGCGGGCCAAGACCATCATGGTGATGCCTGAAGGGGCGAACGTGGCCGCCGGCCGCATGGTGTACATGCAGCGCTGCTGGACCTGCCACGGGGACGCCGGCCAGGGAGAGGGCCCCGATGCGGTCGATTTCGTGCCGCCGGCCGCCGACTTCACGGTCGACGAATTCGACACCATGCCGGACTACGAACTGATGTGGAAGGTCTCCGAGGGCATCCCCAACACGGCCATGCCCATCTGGCGGCTCCTGCTATCCGAGGAAGATCGCTGGAACGCCATCGCCTACATACGGGCGACCTTCATAACACCGACTGAGCCGGCAACGGTCGACGACAATCCGCCGGTCGACTACCAAGCGCTCGACCCGGCGCCGTACGCCAACACGCCCGATGCCCGCGCGCGCGGCAAGGCCACGTACGAGAGACTGTGCCTTGGCTGCCACGGAGTCGCAGCCAAGGGAGACGGGCAGTACGGCCCGCCGCTCGCACCCACGCCCGCGGACCTTACCGAGGACCCGGCTTTCACCGCCGACGAAGGCTGGTGGTTCTGGCGGGTCAGCGAAGGCGTGGTCGGTGACGCGGGCACACATCCCACCGCCATGCCACCCTGGCGTCTGGTGTTGAGCGAGCAGGAGCGCTGGGAGGTCGTCTGGTATACGCGCGAACTGGTCGGGATCAAGGAGACGACGGCGCCATGAACCTTGCCGAGTACATGATGGTCGCCACCATAGTCGTATTCGCCCTGGCAGCCGCGGTCGCGCTGGCCTGGTTCGTCGCAACCGGCCAATGGCGTGACCGAGCTGAGGCAGCCCTGATCGTCCTGGATGACGCCGACTTCCCCGAACGCGTCTCTCCCACCGCGAAGGAGGTGTGATCGCATGCCCGTGTATCAGCAACTTGCGGGAGCGCTGTGGGGCGTGGGTCTGGGTGTCGGCCTGGTGGTCATCATCTGGCTCGTGGTCTCGAACGCCTGGTTCCGCTCGGCCACCGACGATCGCGTGCCTAGTACCGACGTGAAACCCGACCCCGTGGGTCACGTGGACGACTACCCGGAGCACCTCGCCGAGGCGCACGGAAAACCCACGCTCTTCCTCACCCTGTGGATCATCATCTTCTTGGCCTGGGCGGTCGCGTACGCGGTCATCTTCATCATCCGGTCTACATCTTGAGCCACATGACCCAGATGATGGGTACTGCTGGAGGGTGGTCCGCGGCGACACTGTGGCTTGCGTTCATAGTTGGGCTCGCCGGAGGCTTCGGACACTGCATCGTCATGTGTGGTCCGTTCGTAGCGGCCTCGAGCATCTCGGATGGAGTCGGAGGATCGCGTTCCCCGCGGTCCGCCGGCCTGTTCCAAGCCGGCTACCACGTGGGAAGACTGCTCACCTACACGGCCCTTGGCGGTCTCCTCGGGGCCCTCGGCGCCGCCGGTACTCTCGAGAAGCTCTCGGGGCCCGCGTGGCTCGCGCCCGCCCAGCGCTACCTCGGCCTCGTCGCCGGGGTGCTCATGCTTGTGGTCGGGCTTGCCATGCTCGGCGTACCCAAGATCGACAGTCTGATGCGCGCGGCCGAGAGCGGTGGGTTATCTGGAGCGGGGTGGTTCACGCGGGCGTACGTGCGACTCTGCGCGGCCGGTTGGAAGGCGTCGGTAGTTCTCGGGATGCTCCTCGGTCTCCTTCCCTGCGGCTTCCTGCTGGGGATGGAGGCGTGGGCACTGGTGTCGGGATCGGCGACGGCCGGGGCCCTCACGATGCTCGCCTTCGGTCTGGGTACGGTGCCTGCGCTCGCGGGATTCGGGCTGGCAAGCGGGTTGCTTGGCACGCGCATGCGGGGTGGTCTCACGTACGTCGGCGCCGTGATCGTGAGCGGCCTCGGCCTGATCGTCATCGGGCGCGCACTGATCACGCTGGCCGCCTGAACGCGCCGCCTGACGAGTCCTGAGTCGGCGGACCGGTGAGTACCCGCTCGTGCGACCTCTGTGGTCTGCCGGTCATAGGACGTCCGGTCCGCGCAGTGATGCCTGCCGCCGACGGCGCGCCGGGCGAGCGGCAGTTCTGTTGCGAAGGCTGCAGGCGCGTCTGGGGACTGGCGGCGGCCGGCGGGCTGACCGAAGTGCTCGAGGGTCCGCGGCGGCGAACGGCGCAGGAGCACAAGGCGGCGGCGGCGGCCCGCGCGGGCGCCCGCAGGGAGACCCTGCGGGTAGACGGCATGTGGTGCTCGTCGTGCGCGCTTGTACTCGAGAAGGCGTTGCTGGGGCTGCAGGGCGTGGTCGATGCCGAGGTCTCCTATGCGGCGTCGCTCGCCCGGGTCACCTTCGACCCTTCGAAGGTCGACGCGACCGCCATCGTCGAGCGGGTACATCTTCTGGGCTACAGCGCTTCCCGGGCCTCTGATCCGGGCGGAACCACCGTCTCAGCGGACATCCAGGATCTCTTCCTGAGGTTCTTTGTCTCTATCGCGGTCGGCATGTGGGTGCTGTGGCCGACCCTCTTCGTGCTGTATCCGGCCTTCGCACGCGGCGAGTACGCCGGCTTGGGCGGCACCGAACTGCTCGCCGCAGGGCTGTCACTGGTCGTACTGATCTACGGCGGGCGGCCGTTTCTGATCGGAGCGTGGCGGGCGGCGAAGGTCCGGCGGGCAACTATGGACACGCTGGTAGTGCTCGGCACGTGGTCGGCGTGGCTGTACAGCGTGGTGGCGGCCGCGACCGGCACCGCGGGCGTGTACTTCGAATCGGCGGCGATGATCACGACCCTGGTGCTGCTCGGTCGTCTGATCGAGGCGCTGGGTCGCCGCAGTTCGACCCGGGTGATCGAAGCACTCTCGGCCGCACCCCAGACCGACGTCTGGCTACTCCCGGAGGCCGACGCGGAGGCCGAACCCGAACGCGTTCCTCTCGCTGACGTGAGGCCGGGTGACCTCGTTGCCGTGCGCGCCGGCGAGCGGATCGCCGTCGATGGAACCGTAGAACGGGGTGGGTCGGCGGTGGACCAGTCACGTCTCACGGGCGAGCCCCTGGCCGCCGAGGTGGGCCCCGGGTGCGGCGTGTGGGCCGGCGCGGTCAACCTCACGGGCATGCTGATGGTGCGGGTTGAGCGCGTGGGCGCCGAGACCCTCGCCGGCCGCGTGGCCGCGCTCGTGGAAGACGCCGCGTTCGCCAAGTCGCACGCCCAGCGTCTCGCCGACGCCGCCGCCGGGCTGTTCGCACCTATCGTTCCGGCGGTGGCGCTTGCCACGTTGATCTTCACGGTGGCCGGGGGTGCTTCGGTGGCAGTCGCTGTCGAGCGGGCGGTCGCAGTACTGGTGGTCTCGTGCCCGTGCGCGCTCGGGCTTGCCACTCCACTCGCCGCCGCCGGTGCCATGGGGCTGGCCTCGACACGCGGGGTTCTCGTGCGCGGAGCCGAAGTGCTGGAGCGCGCAGGGCGGATCGCGGTGGTGGCATTCGACAAGACCGGCACCCTCACTCGGGGCCTGCTGCGGGTCGCCGACACTATCGCGGCCCCCGACCCGGAGCGGCTATTCCTGCTTTCCGGCGCGGCCGACGCCGGGGACCCGCACCCGATCGCCGTCGCACTCCGTGAGGCGGCGGGCGCGGCAGTGCCGCGTCCCAAACGCGTCGAGCGTCGGGGAGGGCTGGGTGTGACCGCCGTCGTCGCGGGCAGTGAGGTCGTGGTCGGTTCGGAGCGGCTGCTCGCGGAGGCGGGAATAGACATCCCACCGTCTGCCCGCACGGAGGCCGACGCAGTCAGGGCTCGGGGCAGCACGGTGGTGTGGTCGGCTGCAGATGGACGGTTGCTTGGCGGCATCGTCCTGGAGGACACCGTGCGCACAGAGGCCGCCGAATCGCTGGCGGGCGTGCGTGCTCTGGGTGCTACACCGATCATGATCTCGGGCGACGCGCGCGTCACCTGCGAAGCGGTGGCGGCCGCGCTCGGCATCGCCGAAGTGCACGCCGAGGTACTCCCCCACGATAAGGAGCAGATCGTGCGCGAGTTAGCTGACCAAGGTGCCGTCGCGTTCGTGGGCGACGGCATCAACGACGCCCCCGCGTTGGCCACCTCGTCCCTCGCGGTGGCCCTCGGCGGAGGGGCGGACATCGCCATGGAGGCCGCCGACGTGGTCCTTCTCGCCGAAGACGGCGGAACTCCAGAGCACCCGCTCACCGCACTGCCGTTGCTGCTGGGCATCGCGATACGCTCGAAGCGCGTCATTCGCACCAATCTGGCCTGGGCCTTTGCCTACAACGCGGTCGCCATCCCACTCGCTGCGACAGGTAGACTCTCGCCGATGGTCGCGGCGGCCGCGATGGCTCTCAGTTCGCTCGCCGTCGTGGCGAACTCCGCTCGCCTGCGGGTGGCGCCGGCGTTCCCTCGTCCACGCAGCGCGAGGAACACGCGGCGCCCGTGGCGGCGGGGCGCTAGCGCAGCCGGATAGTCTGCTCCCGCCGCGGCCCTACCGACACCAGCACGATGGGGCAACCGGCGTCATGTTGGACGCGCTCCAGATAGGCCTGGGCCTCGGCGGGCAGATCGTCCCACGTCCGCGCTCCCGAGATGTCGCCCTTCCACCCGGGGAGGGTCTCGTACACCGGCGAGGCGTGATGGAAGGTGGACTGATGCGGCGGCATCTCATCGTAGCGATCGGCGCCACGCTGGTAACTCGTGCACACTCCGATCTCGTCGAGCCCGTTGAGAACGTCGAGCTTGGTGATGCAGAGGCCGGTCAGGCCGTTGACGCGCACGGCATACCGTAGGGCGACGAGATCCAGCCACCCGCAGCGCCGCTCCCGCCCGGTGGTGGTGCCGTACTCGTGACCCCGGTCGCGCAGGTAGCGGCCGGTCTCGTTCGTCAGTTCGCTGGGGAACGGCCCCTCCCCCACCCGCGTGCAGTACGCCTTGCAGATGCCCCACACCTCGTCGATGCTGGTTGGTCCGATCCCCGACCCCACGCAGGCGAAGCCGGCGACCGGGTTCGAGGACGTCACAAAGGGATAGGTGCCGTGGTCGATATCGAGCATCGTGCCCTGAGCACCTTCAAAAAGGATGTTCTGACCGGCCCGCACCGCCTGCCACAGCAGCAACGACGTGTCGGCGATGTACGGGCGCAGCGTCTCCGCCATCTGCAGGTAGCGGTCGCAATCGGCTTCCAGACCGGCCACGTTCTGATCATAGACCAGGCGAAGCATATCGGCCTTGCTCCGCATGGCGGCCTGGACCTTCTGATGGAAGATCTTCTCGTCGAGCAGGTCCTGCATGCGAATACCTACGCGGGCCGCTTTGTCGGCGTACGCGGGACCGATGCCCCGCCGGGTGGTGCCGATCTTCTTGCTGCCCAGCGACGTCTCCCGCACTTTGTCGAGCAGGATGTGGTAGGGCATGATCAGGTGGGCGTTGCCCGAGATCTTGAGGTTGGCCGTGGAGACGCCCTTGCTCTCGAGTTCGTCTATTTCCAGCCGAAGCGCCGATGGGTCGACCACCACTCCGTTGCCGATGACGGCCAACGTGTCGGGGTAACAGATGCCCGAGGGCACCAGATGGAGGGCAAAATGACCCCGCTCGTTCTCGATAGTGTGCCCGGCGTTGTTGCCACCCTGGTAGCGCACCACGACCTGCGCTTCCTCGGCCAGCAGGTCGACCACCTTTCCTTTTCCTTCATCGCCCCACTGGGCGCCCACGATGACCGTGACCGGCACGGATACCCTCCCTGCTCCTGTCGGGCCCGCCTGGGCTGCGCGAACCCGCTCGGCGGCACGCGTACGCCGCTTGCGCACACGGCACAACGTCGGCGGCAAACGTGCACAAGTGTACACCAGGGTGCGGACGGCGGGGCGGGGGAGAGATTGCCAGGCTACTCCGCCCGACCGGCAGCCGCGACACTCCGATGCGGCCGACCCGCCGGGCGCCATCGACCGGCTACGCCGCCCCGCCCACGTTCGAGGCAACCGCAGCGACCAAGAGCCACACCGGCGGCGCGATGAAGATGCCGACAAGGATCGCCGCGGGCAGCCGTCGCCGCCTCACGATGAGTGCAGCCAACAGAGGGAGAACCGGGAGGAAGAACCCGAAATAGCGGAAGCGAGGGGTACCTCCAAAATACAAGGATACCGGTGCGGCGAGGACGGCGGCGGCAACCAGCAGGGCTGGAGATCGTCGAACCAGGGCGGCGACCGACATCGCCACCGATAGCAGGGTGCAACCCCAGAAAATCACGCCCACAATCACGGCTCGACTCCTTTGGCTCCGCGAGCCATGGCGCGGAGGCTCAGTGGCATCAGGTAAGCACCGCCTCGATCAGGCTGGGACCGCCCTCGGCAAGCGCGCGCACAAGCGCATCGGCGAACTCGCGGTCGGTTCGAACGCTGCAGGCCGACATGCCGAACCCCCTCGCCAACGCAGTCCAATCGATCACCGGCCGCGTGAGATCGGTCAGCGCACGTGCCTTGGGTCCGGGCTCCGCGATACCGGCGCGAGCAAGCTCCACCTGCAAGATGCGGTAGCGGCGGTTCGCACAGACCACGACCGTCACGTCCGCGCTCTCACGCGCCATCGACCAGAGGGCCTGGAGCGTGTACAGGCCGCTGCCGTCGGCCTGGAACGCGATCACGCGCCGGTCCGGGCAGGCGAGCGCGGCGCCGAGCGCGGTGGGCAGTCCCTGGCCGATCGCGCCGCCGGTGAGGCCGAGCATAGTGTGCGGCGCCGCAGTGGAAGCATGCACCGCGCTCCAGACCAGGCCGGTAGTGGCCGCTTCGTTCACAACGATCGCGGCCTCCGGCGTGAACGCCGCCAACGCGCGACCCAGACTGTCGGGGTCGAGCAGCCGGCCACTGGGCACGAACGCCGGCACGGCCCGCGGCAGCGGGACGGCCGGCGGCGCGTCCAACTCCTCTGCGAGCGCCTCCAGCGCGAGCGCCGCGTCCACGCCCGCGTCAGGGTCCGCCAGCGTGTGCAGCGTCGTCCCATCCGGTGCGAGCCGCGAAGGCCGACCCGGATACGCAAAGAAGGCGACCGGCTCGCGCGCCCCCGCGAGCACCAGATTAGCGACGTTCGCAAGCGCCTCACACGCCTTCTCCGGAAAATAGGGCAGAGAAGGAAAGGCGGGCAGGTGGCGACCACACTCTTGGCGCGAGGGGAAGGTCTCGATCCAGACTCCGCAGGCCGTCACGGCCGCCACCCGTGCGACGGCGCGCAGGCCGCGCTCGGTAAGGGCAGTGCCGCCGAGCACGATCCCGCCGCGGCCCTGGCGTAGCAGGCGGGCCGCTTCTCGGGTGGCCTCACTCGAGGCCTCGCGTAGCACGGGCGGCGGGCCCGCGGAGAGTGGTTCCGGCCCCGGTTCCCACTGGCAGTCGGCCGGAATGATCAGCGACGCGACGCGTCCCGGCGGCCCGAGCGCCGCCTCCACCGCGGCGAGACCCGCCTCCGCCATGTCGCGGGACGACGTGACTGTGCGCGTCCAGCCCACGCTGCCGGTCAGCGCCGCGATGTCCGACGTGAGGGGCGCGTCGAACACGTGGTGTGCGGCAGCCTGATCGCCGATCCAATTGACCACGGGTGTACGGGCGCGCCGCGCGTTGTGCAGGTTGGCGAGACCGTTGGCGAGACCGGGCCCGAGATGCAGCAGCGTCGCGGCCGTCCGTCCCGTCATTCGCGCCCACCCGTCGGCGGCCCCGGTGCACACACCCTCGAACAGCCCGAGCACGACCCGCATCCCCGGGGCGCGGTCGAGCGCCACCACGAGCGACATCTCGGTGGTGCCGGGATTCGCGAAACAGACCTCCACGCCGGCGCGCAGGGCGGTGTCGACGAGGCTCTGCGCACCTGTGTTCATATCACGGGTCCCTGGGTCTCAGGCCGATCGGGAACACCGCCCGCCGTGCGTGCACTCCGCGCCTTCACGCGGTCGCCCACTCGCCGGACAGCAGCGCCGCCTGCTCCAGCACCGTCTCCGTCGCCTTCTCCTGCTTGTCGGGGGGATAGCCGTAGCGGCGCAGAATCCGCTTCACCAGCACGCGCAGCTGGGCGCGGACGTTCTCGCGGATGGTCCAATCGATGGTGACGTTGGCGCGCACGGTCCTCACCAGTTCCTGCGCGATGGCCCGCAGCGTCTCGTCCCCGAGCACCTTGACGGCGCTGTCGTTGGTCTCGAGAGCGTCGTAGAAGGCGAGTTCGTCCTCGGTCAGGTCGAGCGCGACGCCCCGCTCGTTCAGTTCGCGCATCTCTCCGGCCAACCGGATCAGTTCCTCGATCACCTGCGCGGCTTCGAGCGCCCGGTTCTGATACCGCCGGATCGTCTGCTCCAGCATCTCCGCAAAAGAGCGGGCCATCACGACATTCTTCCGACCCCGGGCCTTGATCTCTCCCGAGAGTAGCTTGCGCAAGAGCTCCACAGCCAGGTTGCGCTGGGGCATCCCGCGCACTTCGGCCAGGAACTCCTCGGAGAGGATGGAGATGTCGGGCTTCGCCAGCCCGGCGGCGGCGAAGATGTCGATGACCCCCGCCGGCGCCACGGCACGCGCGATGATCTGCCGGACCGCGTGCTCGATGTCCTCCTCCGGTCGAGCGTCGCCGGGGGCCCGCTTGGCCAGCACCGCCTGAACGGCCTGGAAGAACGCCACATCGTCGCGGATGCGGAGGGCCTCGGCGTGGGGAATGGCCAGAGCAAAGGCCTGAGATAGCCCGCGTACCGCAAGCACATAGCGATCCTTGCCGTTCTCCTGCGCCAGGATGTGCTCTTGGGCGGCCGGCAGCAGACCGAGTCGCTCCTGCGGGGCGCCGCTTACCCACGGCGACCGATCGAAGCCGCGGAAGAGGTCGCAGCACACCTCGTACTTCTCGAGCATCAACGCGACGGCCTCATCCTGGTCCAACGCGGTTCGCCCGGTACCGCCGCTCTCGGTGTAGGTGGCGAGCGCCTGTTTCAACTCCTGCGCCAGGCCCAGATAGTCCACCACCAGCCCGCCGGGCTTGTCACCGAACACCCGGTTCACGCGGGCGATCGCCTGCATCAAGCCGTGACCGCGCATCGGCTTGTCGATGTACATCGTGTGCAG
>Ga0172371_10003435_pt1 | contig 24531 bp, 27 predicted proteins | sample Lak12m_FD_114543 | JGI IMG/M metagenome (GOLD analysis project Ga0172371, IMG submission 114543) | Freshwater microbial communities from Kabuno Bay, South-Kivu, Congo - kab_022012_12m | ecosystem: Environmental > Aquatic > Freshwater > Lake | place: Democratic Republic of the Congo: South-Kivu... | reverse complement strand
CCTACGAAATTAATACAAGAATTATTTGCTAGAGCAATAATAAGCGAAAAAGATAAAATTGCCTATGAATCTGAAGTTATTAAATCAGGTAAAACTGAAGAGGATTTTATTTTACAAAAAAAGCTTATGCAAGAAGATGAGCTTTTTGAAATAAAAGGGAAAATTTTAAATGTACCTTTAAAAAGAATAAAACCAGATCAAATTAAAGGTGAAATTTTAGAATTAATTCCAGAAGAAGCAGAGATAAATTATAAAATAGCTTCGGTTGCAAAAGATAAAAATATTGTTGAAGTTGTCACCCCTTATCCAGAAAATATGCAAATGCAAAATGCGTTAAGATTTTTAGCTAGGCAAGAGGGTTTTGATTATAAAGTTTCTTTAATTACAATTAGTAATTTGAAATTACTTTTAGATCAAAGAAAAAGCTTAAGCAAAGAAACAAAAGTAGCTTTAGATGCTATAAATCAAGAAAAAGAATCCAAAGTAGAAAATAATGCAAATAACAAAAAAGAAGATAAAGTTATTTCTGATGAAGCTCCTGTTGTCAAAATGGTTATGGTTATTTTAAAACATGCAATAGAAAATAGAGCTTCTGATATACATATAGAGCCAGGAAAAGATAAGTTAGGAGTTAGATTTAGGCAAGATGGTATGCTTTACACAAGCTTGTTTTTACCTTTGAGTGTTTATCTTTCCATTATAACAAGAATTAAAATTTTATCTGGTTTAAAAATAGATGAAAATAGAGTGCCACAAGATGGAAGATTCTCAGCTGTAATTAATAATAAAGATATTGATTTTAGAGTAGCTACATTCCCAACTTTTTATGGAGAAAAGGTTGTTATTAGAATTTTGGATTCTGGTGCTGGATTAAAATCATTTGAAGATATGGGTATGAGAGATAGGAATTTAGAAATTATTAAAGAAGCAATTAAAAAGCCTTATGGTTTGGTATTAGCTACAGGCCCTACTGGATCTGGTAAATCAACAACATTATATTCTTTGTTAAATATTCTTAATAGAGATTCAGTAAATATTGTTACGCTTGAGGATCCTATAGAATATTCTATAGATGGTATAAATCAATCACAAGTAAAGCCAGAAATTGGATATAGTTTTGCTTCTGGATTAAGGCAAATATTAAGACAAGATCCAAATGTAATTATGGTTGGAGAAATTAGAGATGAGGAGACAGCTAGCTTGGCTATTAATGCTGCTTTAACTGGGCATATTGTGCTTTCTACTTTGCATACTAATTCTTCTGCTGGTGTTATACCAAGGCTTATAGATATGGGTGTAAAACCATTTTTAATACCCTCTACTTTGAGAGTAGCAATATCCCAAAGGCTTGTAAGAACTTTATGTAAAAATTGTAGAGTAAAAACAAAACCAGATGAAAAAGTTAAAAAATATATACAAGAAAGAATAAATAGTATGCCAGATTATGCAAAAGAACAAATAAAAGAAAAATCTGATTTTTATATTTACAAAGCAAAAGGTTGTGATGCTTGCAATCAAAAAGGCTATGTGGGTAGAGTAGGGTTATATGAAGTTTTATCAATTACAAAAGAAATAGCAGAAATAGTTACAAAAGGACCCAGTGATTTGCAAATTCTTAAAATAGCTCAAAAACAAGGCATGCTTACAATGGAACAAGAAGGTATAATAAGGGTTTTAAGTGGTGAGACAACAATGGAGGAGGTGCAAAGAGTAACAGAAGAAAAATAAATTAATAATATATCGCTACGCTAAATTATGAAAACAATACTTTTAGTTGAAGATGATAATTTCTTAATAGATATTTATGTAAAGCAAATTACCATAGCTGGTTTTAATGTGCAAGTTGCTTCTGATGGAGAACTGGCAATAAGTAAAATAATTGAATTAAAACCAGATCTTGTATTGCTTGATATTATTTTGCCTAAAATATCTGGTTGGGAAGTTCTACGAAGAATTAAAGAGGAATTAAAGATGAATGATTTAAAAGTTATTGTACTTTCAGCTTTAGCTCAAAAAGAAGATTTTGATAAAGCAGCATCTTTTAATATTGCAAAATATCTTAGTAAAACTGAAAATACTCCAAGTCAAATAATAGAAGAAATTAAAAAAATATTATCATAAAAATATGGACTACTTAAAAGAATTTAGAAGATTTTTAGAAATAGTTATCAAAGAACAAGCTTCTGATTTGATTTTGTCTGCAGGTCATCCTCCAATGATAAGAATAACAGGTCAATTAATTCCACTTACAAGAGAAAATGTTATATCTCAAGAAGATGCCAAAGGTTTTGGAATAGCTTCTATGTCTGAAGATAATTATAAAAAATTTGAACAAGAAAAAGAAATAGATTTTTCTTATGATTATGATGGTAAAAGTAGGTTTAGAGTAAATGTATTTTTACAAAGAAATAATATAAGTATGGCTTTAAGGTTTATACCTCATCAAATAAGAACAGTAGAAGATCTTACTTTGCCACCTATTCTGCATGAATTTACAAGTAAAAATCAAGGACTTGTTTTAATGACAGGAGCTTCTGGGCAAGGCAAAACTACTACATTAGCTGCATTAATTGATGAAATAAATCAAACAAGATCTTGCCATGTAATTACAATAGAAGATCCAATAGAATATATTTATGAACCAAGTAGATCTGTAATTGATCAAAGAGAAATAGGTCAAGATACCAAGAGTTTTGCTAATGCCCTTAGAGCTACTTTTAGGCAAAATCCTGATGTAATTATGGTAGGTGAAATGAGAGATCTAGAAACTATATCTACTACAATAACAGCAGCAGAAACTGGGCACTTAGTTTTTGCAACATTACATACTAATTCTGCGTCTCAAACAATACATAGAATAGTAGATGTTTTTCCAGCTGATCAACAAAATCAAATAAGATTTCAATTAGCAGCTTCTTTGCTTGGTATTGTATCTCAAAGACTTATACCAAGAATTAAGGGAGGTTTTATACCTGTGTGTGAAGTATTAATGTGTAATAATGCTGTTGCTACTTTAATTAGAGAAAATAAAACTCATGAAATACCTGCTGTTATAGAAACATCTTCTAAAGATGGAATGATCTCTTTTAATAGAGCTCTTGTAGATCTTGTAAGAAGAAAAGAAATATCTCTTAAAAATGCTATTGATTATTCGTATAATCCAGCAGAAATAAGAAATCTTTTAAGATAATTTATAATGAAATACAAATATCAAGCAAGATCCAAAGAGGGTAAAATAGAATCTGGTATAATAGAGGCTTCTTCAAAGCAAACTGCTGTTGAATTACTTTCCAAATACAATGTTTTCGTCACTTCTTTGGAAGAAGAGAAAGGTTTAAAATCTATTAATATAAGTTTTTTTAATAAAGTATCGCAAAAAGAATTAGCTGTTTTTTCTAGACAACTTTCTGTTATGTTATCTTCTCGAGTGCCTGTTGTTAAAAGTTTAAGTAGCTTATCTGAACAAACAAAAAAGCAATATTTTAAAGAAAAAATATTAAAAATAGCTCAGCTCGTTGATGAAGGTAGTTCATTATCTGAAGCTTTTTCTGTTTATCCTGATATATTTAACGCTTTTTATGTAAGTCTTATCAAAAGTGGTGAAGCTTCTGGTAAAATTTCTGAAACTTTAGATTATCTTTCTAGGCACTTAGAAAGAGAAGCAGATATAAATGCACAAATAAAAAATGCAATGATATATCCTGCTTTTGTAATTTCTGTACTTGCTGTTGTAATGATAATTGTTGTTATATTTGTAATGCCAAAATTAATAGATCTTATTAGTGAATCTCTTACACAACCACCATTTTTTACAAGATTAATGCTTAGTGCATATGCTATGCTCGCAAGTTATTGGTGGTTATTAATAATAATTATTTTGAGTGTTGTTGGTTCTGGTTTTTATTATTTTAAAACAGAAGCTGGTAAAAAGTTTTTTGATATTTATTCTTTGAAAGTGCCTTTATTAGGAGAGTTTTTTAAGAAAACATATCTTACTAGATTTGCAGAAAACTTATCTACTCTTATATCTTCTGGTCTTCCTATTACAGTAGCTCTTAAAATAACAAAAGATACTATAGAAAGTTTTGTGTATAAGCAAATAATTGCTGAAGTTGAAAAAAATGTAGCAGAAGGAGAGAAAATTAGTGATGTATTTAGAAGGCATCCTAAGCAAGTATCTGGTTTTGTGGTACAAATGATACAAGTAGGTGAAGATACAGGTAATTTAGATAAAAATTTATTGGAAATAGTTAATTTTTATGAAAAAGAAATCAAAAGAGATGTAGAACTTTTTACTTCTTTGCTTGAGCCTATATTAATTATATTTTTGGGAATTTGTGTGGCATTTTTAGCAGTATCTGTACTTTCACCATTGTATAGTACTCTTGGCACAATATAAAAGTTATCCACAGCCTTACTATTGATTAGATTTTATTAAGATATATAATTAATAATAAGGAATGCTATATTCTCCTAAGGTCAAATAATTCAAAGGTCGAGATTAATAAAATAATTTTTTAAGATCTTAAAAAATAATTAAATAAAAAATAAAACAATGAAAACATCAAAAGGTTTTACAATTATAGAGTTATTAGTAGTTATAGCTATTATCGCAGTTTTAGCTGCAGTAGTTATGGTGAATGTAACAGGCTATATTAACAAGGGTAAAAATTCTGCCATTAAAGGGAATATGGCAAATTTGTTAACTAGCGCAGCTCTATATTTTGATACCAACCCAAGTAATACGGGTAGTCAATTTGTAGCTAGTACTTCTTATACTAATTTTGCAAGCGCAGTTCAAACAGCAAATGGTGGAACTGCTTTAACAGCTTTTGGTTCTGCAACAGCAGGAAACCAGAACTGGTGCTCATGTTCTGTTATATACAATGTTACTTCAGAAAGCGGAACTTACTGTGTAGATTCAACTGGTTACAAGAAAGTTACAGCAACAGCTTGTGCAACAAGATGTCCTTCTGCAGCAGCTCCAGCTTGTGTTGATTAAGATACTAACTTATAAACACCTCCCGTAAAAAGGGGGTGTTTTTTTGTGTGAAAATTTTTGGTATAATTAATTAGGATTTATAATTTAGTAGTTTGTAGCTAGAATATTTTGCGATTATAGAAATTTCAATATTGTAAATTGGTTTGATTTTGGTATAATAAAGGCAAATAAAAAAAGTATAACTAAAGTTGAATTAAAATGATTAAGTATAATGAAGGAAAAATAAAGGAAGTTGCAGAAAAATACAGTTTAGCTGATATTTATTTGTTTGGATCTCAAATTTCTGGTTTTGCTAGAGAAGATTCAGATCTTGATGTGGCTGTACGTTTTAAAGATGGCTTGCCCAAAGAAGAGGAAAGAGGAAAATTATATGGTAATATTTTCTCTGATTTATCTTTTTGTTTTGAAAATTATAAAATTGATTTGGTATTTATGGATGAGGTTTTACTACATTTTCAGTTTAAAATAATAAATGACGGACAATTGATCTATTCAGAAAATACAAAAAAATCAATGGAATTTCAAGAAAAAATAGCTAATTATTTTAGGGATTATAAATATTTTATTGATGAATACTTTAAAGGATTATTAGAATTTTCAACAAAGTAATTAAAAATATATTTAATATGGAAAATAATTTTGATAACGAAAAAATAATTGAAAGAATTGCAGATATTAAAAATTCTATTTTGGAATTAGAAAAATATAAAGCAATGGATTTAGAAGAATTTTTAAAAGATAATAATAATTATAATTTATCTGCTTATCACTTAAGAGTTGCTTTAGAGGCGGTTTTAATAATTGCAACTCATATTTTGTCTAGAATTCCTCAAAACGGAAAGAAAAAAGATTATACGCAGATTATTTTATCATTAGCTGATTACAATGTTTTGCCAAAAGAATTTAGTCAAAAAATAAAAGGAATGGCAGGCTACAGAAATAGAATAGTACATTTATACTGGAAAATAGAACCAAAAGAACTTTTATCTGTAATAAAAGAAAATTTAGAAGATTTTGAAAAATTTATTGAATATATTGATAAATTTATCAAAAATAAGTAAGGCTAAAATTAAAATACCTTCTTTGGAAAAAGGGGGTGTTTTTTTGTGTGAAAATTTTTGGTATAATATAGCTAGGGTCTAGGGTATGGGGGGATAGGGGATATAAAATAAATGTTTTAAAATGCAATATATTGAATTAATTTATAATTTATTTATATTTTTGCTTGGGTTATGTATAGGTAGTTTTTTGAATGTTGTTATATATAGAATTGAAGAAGATAAAAGCTTTTTAAAAGGTAGGAGTTTTTGTCCTAATTGTAAACATAATTTAAATTGGAAAGATTTATTTCCAGTTTTTAGTTTTTTGTATTTACAAGGTAAATGTAGATATTGTAAAGCCAAAATATCTTGGCAATACCCAGCTGTAGAACTAGCAACTGCATTGATATTTTTATTAATTTTCAATTTTCAATTTTCAATTTTCAATGAATTTTCAATTACTCAATTATTCAATTTATTTTTTTGGTTTTATATTGTTTCTATCCTTATTATAATATTTATATATGACTTAAAGCATTATTTGATTCCAGATAATGTCTTGTTTCCAGCAATTGTGATTTCTTTTTTATATCGTCTTGCTGAGTATTTAAATTTATATAATTTTAATATTTTAGAATTGATTTCAAATTTCAAATTTCAAATTTCAAATTTAGTTATAAATCAACTATTGGCAGTTATTATTGCTTCTGGCTTCTTTTTTACTTTATGGTTTTTATCAAGTGGACGATGGATGGGTTTTGGAGATGTAAAATTAGCAATATTGCTTGGCTTAATATTAGGTTGGCCTAATATATTAGTAGGACTTTTCTTAGCTTTTTTTATAGGCTCTATTGTAAGTTTGTTTTTACTTGGTTTAAGAAGTAAAAAGTTAAAAAGCCAAGTTCCTTTTGGCCCATTTTTAATAACAGGAACTTTTATAGCAATGTTTTGGGGTAATCAAATTATAAATTGGTATTTAAATTTAGCTTTGTAATTTAGTAAAATTATGTTTAATGCAAATAATTTATATTGGCAAAAAGGAGTTACCCTTGTAGAAATTATGATTGTTTTAACTATTATATCTGTAGTAACTGGTGTTGTGGTTGCTGATTTTCCAAGAATTAAAGCTCAGCTTAGTTTGAGTAGAGCTGTTTATATGATAACTCAAGACATAAAATTAGCTCAAGACATGAGTGGTTCTGGTGGTGTGGTAGAAATTTCTGGTAGCCAAGTTACGCCCAAAGGTTATGGTTTTTTTGCAGATCAAGTTTCTTTGGGTAATGCAAAATATATTATATATGCAGATATAAACGGGGATAAGCAATATAATGAATCACAAGATTATATATATAAAGAAGTTGATATAAATATTTCAGAGCCTGGCATAATAATAAGCCAAATTGCAGGAGCTTCTTTGAGATTAAGTATTAATTTTGCTCCACCAAATTTTGAAACTACAATATCAAACTTGTCATCAAGCAGAGAAGGAGTTAATATAATAATATCAATAGATAATTATCCAGAAATATCTAGAACAATTTATATAAATAAAGCAGGTTTAATAGATAAAAGATAATATATGAACAATAAAAAAGGTTTCACATTGATAGAGTCAATTGTTGCGATTTCTATTCTGGTTACAGGTATTTTAGCTGTGTATTATGTTTTTGCTAGCTTATCAAATCAAGCTAAAGCTTCTTCTAATAAATTAAGTGCTATATATTTAGCTCAAGAAGGAATAGAAGTTATTAGGAATATACGAGATAGTAATTGGATTAATGGCCAAGATTGGTTGTTTGGAATTCTAGGTATAGGAGATTGTTCTTCAGGATGTAATTATGAAGTTGATTATAGAACAGGAACTAGTGAATTATATCCAATAACTTATTTTATAGATGAGGGTAGGTTTTTAAATAAAGATGTATTTGGCTTGTATTCATATGGGTCTGAATATTTAGATAATGTTTATAAAAGAAAAATTACTCTTTATTTGCAAGATGAAGATACTTTGAAAATTTCTTGTACTGTATATTGGTTTTATGGTAATGAATCTTATTCTGTGCAAATAGATGAAGTTTTATATAATTGGTATCAATTAAATGATCAAATATAATAAACATAATCAAAAAGGATTTACTCTTATAGAAATGATTGTTTCTATAAGCATTCTTTTGCTTGTATCTGGAGTGGCTGTATCATTATTTTTATCATCTGTAATAGAGCAAAGAAGAATAATAGCAAAAGATGACCTTACAGCAAGTTTAGGTTTCGCATTAGAATATATGAGTAAGGGCTTAAGAATGGCTACAAAAGATGTAACAGGTAATTGCCTAGAAGATTGTTTAGATTGTAATTATGCTCTTACTAGGCTTGACCAAAATACAGGTAATTATCTTGGTATAAAATTTATAAATTCTTCAGATAATAATTCGTGTCAAGAATTTTTCTTAGATAACGAATCAGATCCACAAAATATAGTTATAAAAGAAATAAAAGATAATTCAAACCCAGTTGCTTTGACTTCAGATAAAATAAAAATTAATTCTTTTTATTTTATATTAAATGAAATCACACAACCAAGAGTAACGCTTTTTTTAGATGCAGAACTTAAAAATAATTCTAACTCCAAGGCTAAAATTCAAACAACAGTTTCTCAAAGAAACCTTAATTTAAGATAATATTTAAAATGAAAAACACATTTTTACAAAAAGGATTATCTTTAGTAGTTGTATTTTTTATAATGACTGTTATTTTGTCTATTGTTTTGGGATTAATTGTTATTGTATTAAATTCTGCAAAGAGTGCTAAAAATGTAGGGGATTCAGTTATTGCTTTTTATGCAGCAGATTCTGGTATAGAAAAAACTTTATTTTATAATAGACAACGTGTGCCTACTGGCATAGATGGTATTGTAGGAGGTATATGTGATATTTGTTCTTCTTGTGGTAGTAATTGTTCTGGGTGTTCTGCTATAGGAGAAGATTGCAGAGCTTGTAAGCATTGTAGAGTTGCTTATAATATGAATATGGATAATCTGGGGCAAAATTATCAAGTAGTTGTAAATGTCTTGCCAAATGGTAAATTTTATAATATGAAGGTAACTTCCAAGGGGTATTATAATAGTTCTGCTAGAGCAATTGGAATGCAAATTTCTAATAGAGATGTTTCATCTTCTGCTCCAGATATAAGTGAAACTTTGGCAATAAAAGAATATAATAATGTAACAATATCTGCAAAAGTAACAGATCCTGATTTAATTTCTAGTGTTACAGCACATATAAGAATCGTAGATGACCCAAAAATTCCTGATATTGAAACAAAAGATCTTATTTTTCAAGAAAATGATTTGTATTCTAATACTTGGCTTCCTATAGATAATAAACCTTATTTTATATATATAAGAGCTTGTGATAGTTTGTCAAATTGCGCGCAATCTGATACTTTTGCTATAAATTCAAATTAAATGAATAAGAAAGAAATTCATCTTAGGATAGAGAAATTAAAAAAAGCGATAAATTATCATCGCTATCTTTATCATGTAAAAGATCAGCAAGAAATTTCTGATTCTGCTTTAGATTCTCTTAAAAAAGAGCTTTTTGATTTAGAGCAACAAAATCCAGAATTTATTACTCCAGATTCTCCTACTCAAAGAATAGGTGGCAAAGCTTTGTCTGAATTCAAAAAAGTCGCTCACAGGCAACGTATGACTTCATTTAATGATGCTTTTTCCAAAGAAGATATGCAAGATTGGCAGGAAAGATTTTTTAAATTACTTACTCAAGAAGAAAAAGATAATATAGATTATTATTGTGAACTCAAAATTGATGGATTAGCTGTAGAATTAGTTTATAACAATGGAATTTTTATAACAGGATCTACAAGAGGTGATGGTTTGGTTGGTGAAGATATTACTCAAAATTTAAAAACAGTAGAAGCTATTCCATTATCAATACATCCTAATCAATATAAACTACCAGCTGATTTGATTGTAAGAGGGGAAGCTTTTATAAGTAAAAAAGAATTTGCAAATATAAATAAATTTCAGCAACAAAATAATTTGCCATTATATGCAAATCCAAGAAATATTGTAGCTGGTTCTGTAAGGCAATTAGATCCAAAAATTACAGCACAAAGAAAATTAGATTCTTATGCTTATGATTTGGTAGAAGGTTTTAATGTAGAAACCCACGAACAAAAACATAAAATTTTATATGACTTAGGTTTTAAAATTAATAAAAATAATAAATATTGCAAAAATTTGCAAGAAGTTTTTGACTTTCATGATTATTGGAATAAGAACAGAGAAAAACTTGGCTATGAAATAGATGGTATTGTTGTGCTTATAAATAATAATAAAATTTTTGAAAAATTAGGAATTGTAGGTAAGGCTCCTAGAGGAGGAATTGCTTTTAAATTTCCTCTTATGCAAGCAACTACTCAAGTGCAAGATATTAGAATACAAGTGGGCAGAACTGGAGCTATTACACCTGTAGCTGTTCTAAAACCTATAAATATTTCTGGTTCTACAATAACTAGAGCTACTTTACATAATGAAGATGAAATAAAAAGACTAGATATAAGAATTGGAGATACTGTAATTGTAGGTAGAGCTGGAGATGTAATTCCAGATATTATAAAAGTAATTACAGAAATGCGAAGTGGTAAAGAAAAAGTTTTCAAAATGCCAATTATTTGCCCTGTTTGTGCTACAAAATTAGAAAGATCTGAAACTGAGATTTTATTAAGATGTCCAAACATAAAATGCTCTGCTAGAGAAAGAAGAAATTTTTATCATTTTGTTTCAAAACCTGCTTTTAATATAGAAGGTTTGGGGCCTAAGATAATTGATAGATTATTAGATGAAGGTTTAGTTGTAGATCCTGCAGATATTTTTGAACTAAAAGAAGGTGATCTATCTGGGCTGGAAAGATTTGGAGATAAATCAGCAGAAAATCTTGTTGCATCTATAAAAGAAAAATCTACAATTACTTTGCCAAAATTTATATATGCTTTGGGTATTAGAAATGTAGGGGAGGAAACTGCAATTGATTTGGTAGAAAAATTTACTAGTATAGAAAATTTAAGAAAAGCAAATCAAGAAGATTTAAGTTCAATTAAAGATATAGGACCTATTGTTTCTGCTTCTATTTCTCAATGGTTTGGTAATAAAGATAATCAAAAATTATTAGATAAACTTTTATTGAATGTTAAGGTTCTAATTTCTAAGTCTAAATCAAATGCAAAACTTCAAAATAAAAATTCACAAATTTACGGAAAAAGTTTTGTTTTAACTGGTGGACTCAAAACTATGACACGTGATGAGGCAAAAGCTAAAATCCGTGAATTAGGTGGTAATATCTCAGAATCTGTATCTGCAAAAATAGATTATGTAATAGCAGGTTCTGATGCTGGCTCTAAGCTCAAAAAAGCAGAACAACTTGGTATAAAAATAATTTCTGAACAAGAATTCTTAAGAATCTTACAATAATATGGGAATGTTGAAAAATCATTTAAAAAAATTAGATTGGAATTTAATTATATCAGCAGTTTTGATAGTTTTTTTTGGTTTGGGGGCTATATATAGTAGTAGTGTAGCAAAAGAAGATTATTCTAATTTTACAAAACAAATTATTTTTTTTGTTGTAGGGTTTTTATTTATGCTAATAATTAGTTTTTTTGATTATAGAATATTTAAAAATAATTCATATCTTATACTAATATTATATTTTATATGCTTATTGTTGCTATTGGGTTTATTTTTCTTTGCTCCAGATATAAGAGGCACAAGAGGTTGGTATAGAGTAGGATTTTTATCTTTAGATCCAATTGAGCCTACTAAAATTATTTTACTTATACTTTTGGCAAAATATTTTTCTATGCGTCATGTAGAAATGTATAGATTTAGGCATATTGTATTTTCTGGTATTTATGTTTTTTTACCAGCAATTCTTGTTTTTGCTAAGCCTGATTTGGGTGGAGTTATGGTGCTTTTATTTGTGTGGCTTGGCGTATTATTGGTATCTGGTATTAAGCTTAAACATTTTATAAGTTTATTTTTAATTTTTGTAATTATTGCTGGATTATCTTGGGTGTTTTTGTTAAAAGATTATCAAAAAGATAGAGTTTTATCATTTATTTTTCCATATGATCCTTTAGGTGGATCATGGAGCCAAAATCAAACTAAAATTTCTATTGGCTCTGGGCAAATTTTAGGTCAAGGTTTAGCTCAAGGCTCTCAGGTTCAATATGGATTTTTACCAGAACCACATACTGATTTTATATTTTCTGTAATTGCGCAAGAATGGGGTATTATTGGTGTTATTGTTTTGTTTGGGCTTTATTTAAATGTTGTTTGGAGAATATTACAAACAGCTATAAGATCTGAATCAAATTTTTCTAGAATTTTTGCAACTGGTTTTGCTGTAATTTTAATGGCTCAATTTACTATAAATATTGGAATGAATATTGGGGTTTTACCTGTAGTGGGAATTTATTTGCCATTTATAAGTTATGGTGGATCTGGTTTAATTGGAAGTTTTATAAGTTTGGGCATTATACAAAGTATTAAATCTAGGAGGTAATTTTATGAAAAATAAGTTTTATGCATATTTAATAGACGGTAAAATGGGGATAACTGATAATTGGCCAGAATGCCAAAAATTAGTTTCTGGCAAGAAGTCAGCAAAATATAAAAGCTTTTCTAGTAAAGAACAAGCTGAGCTTTGGCTTAAAGCTGGAGCAAAATACGAAATAAAACATATAGTTCTGCAAGATGGTATATATTTTGATGCAGGAACTGGTTCTGGTAATGGTGTAGAAATTTCCGTAACAGATAAAAATGCCAAAAGTTTACTTAGTAAAATATTACCTAAAAATAAAATTAATAATAGGGGATTTTGTCTTCTACCGCAAGGAGTGACCAATAATTATGGAGAGTTGTTGGCATGCAAATATGCTTTGGAAATTGCAATAAAAAGTGAAATTAAAAATATTTCTGGAGATAGTAAGCTTGTAATTGATTTTTGGTCAAAAGGTTATATTAAAAAAGATAATTTACCAAAACAAACAATAGATCTTTCTATGGAAGTCAAAAAACTAAGATATCAGTTTGAATTAAATGGGGGAGTTATAGAATTAATTTCTGGTGATGATAATCCTGCTGATCTTGGTTTTCATAAGTAAATAATTATAATAAAAATATATGGAAAATGAACCACAAATAGAACAAGAACTAATAGATCCAGTAGATCCAGCTATTGTAGAAAGAATTGAAAAATTGGATTTAGATGCTGGTCAAAAATTAGATTTACTTATGGTTCTAGCTGGTAAAAAACCTTCAGCTTATATATATTTTAATGTAAGTATGTGGAATGATCTTGATTCGGAGATGCAGATTTTTATGAATGAAGATCAAGTTCAAGAAATTATAGATATAGTCCAGGACTCTGGTTTACAAAATATTGTTTATCCTAGAGAAAATGATATACAACAAATAACTTTAACTGATGGCAGAGAAACTATGCTTTATAGTGATGTTGTAAGAATCTCAACTACTAAAGATCAAGCTAGTTTAGATAAATTAGATGAAGCTTTTAAAATAAAAGATCGTGGATTGTCTGTGGGAGTTGCTTTGGGTTTTCCAGAAACAGCTGCTCAAGCTTTTGCTGGTAAAATAAAGGAAAAAGATTTAGCTGAGATTCCTCAAGAAGTTCTTTTAAGTGAGGATTTTCTTTTTTCTCCAGTAGGTACGCTTTCAAAAGATTATTGGCAAGAAGAAATAAAAGCTGGTGCTATGAGAGCTAAAGTGGCGCACCAAATTAGTCCGCAAATTTATCAAGAAGCTAGGCAACGTGGTTTGGATTTTATAAAACAGCTTGGCTTAATAGCTACAGAATAATTTATTGAATAGTTATTATAAAAGTAATTAGAAATTTAAATATAAATTGACGAAGGGGGAATTTTTTGATAATATATTTTTAGCACAAAGGAGATTAAAAATGTTTGAAGCGATCATTAAAAATCTTGTTGAGTGTACATATTTTGGTGAAAATTATTTGCTTTATAGCAAATTTATTTTACCTGGAGAGTATTTATTTGAATTTGCTGAAGATCCTAATGTGAGATTAATGTACCCTTGGGCTAAACAAGATAATATTGCTCCTATTGTGGTGCTTTGTGGTACAATGTTAGGTATGCCAGCGTGGCTTTTCCGGGAATTAATTCGAAAAGGCCAAATTACGCTTTCAAGAAAATTAGTTAATTAGGGTTAAAACTGAAAAGGACAATATTACATTTTTAGAAATAAGCCTGTTGAGATTATCGACCATAGGTCAGACAACAGGTTTTTTATTTTTGATTTTTTGGTATAATAAAGATGCAAGAAATTAAAAAAATATAAATTATTTTAAATGGAAATTTTTGATTTTATTCTACATATTGATAAATACTTGGCTGATTTAATCAGTTATTTTGGTAGTTGGATATATGTAATATTATTTATTATTATTTTTTCTGAAACTGGTTTGATAGTAACACCATTTTTACCTGGAGATTCTTTGCTTTTTGCTGTTGGTGCTCTATCTGGTGGTGGTTTACTTAATATTTGGATTTCATACTTTATTTTGTTAATAGCAGCGATTTTGGGTGACACAGTAAATTACTGGATTGGGCATTATATTGGACCAAGAGTTTTTAATAAAGAAAATTCTAGATTTTTTAAAAAAGAGTATTTGGAAAAAACTAGAGGATTTTATGAGAAATATGGGGGCAAAACTATTGTTATTGCCAGATTTTTGCCAATTCTTCGCACATTTGCTCCATTTGTAGCTGGTGTTGGTAAAATGCATTATGGCACTTTTTTATTTTATAATATTTTTGGTGGTTTTGTTTGGGTTACATTTTTAGTTTTTACTGGATTTTATTTGGGTGGACTTTGGTTTGTAAAAGCAAACTTTGAATATGCGATTTTAATAATTATTATTGTTTCAATTTTACCAATGATCATGGAATATATAAAATATAAGCGTGGACCAAAAGTTTCAAAAAAGGAAATAAAAAATGCAACATATAAAAATATAGAAGAAACATTTAAGAATAAATAGTTTTTACATTAAGTTTCGTTTAATTTTTGTCAATGCTTGTTTAAATATTTGAAATTGGTAAAATAAACATAAATTTATGAATAATTTAGCTTTATATAGAAAATATAGACCACAAAATTTTGCAGAAATTATTGGCCAAGATCATATTGTACAAACTTTGGCTAATTCCATAACAAGAAAGAATATTTCTCATGCTTATTTATTTGCAGGACCAAGAGGCAGTGGCAAAACTTCTATTGCAAGACTTTTTGCTAAAGCTGTAAATTGTATGGATTATTCATCACATGAGCCATGTAATAAGTGTGATTCTTGTTTAGAAATTATTGCTGGTAAATCTATTGATTTAATTGAAATTGATGCAGCTAGTCATACAGGCGTAGATGATGTAAGGGAATTGGTAGATGGTGTAAAATTTGCTCCAGTAAAATCTAAATATAAAATTTTTATTATTGATGAATGTCATCAGCTTTCCAAATCAGCTGTAAATGCTTTGCTTAAAACTTTGGAAGAACCACCTGCTCATGCAATATTTTTATTAGCTACTACAGAGCCTCAAAAAATGCTTCCTACAATTATTTCTCGTTGCCAAAGATTTGATTTTAAAAGGCTACAATTATCAGATATTATAAAAAAACTAGATTTTATTGCCAAAAAAGAAGGGGTTAAGTTTGAAGATTCTGCATTATCTTTAATAGCTTTAAATTCTAGAGGATCATTTCGTGATGCTGAAACTTTGCTGGATCAATGTATCAGTTTTTGCGGAAAAGATAATTTAATAAAAACACAAGAAATAAAAGAACTTTTAGGGATTGTTGAAGCTGGTCAAGTAGCAAATTTTATTGATTTTATTTTGCAAAAAAATTCTCAACAAGCTATAGCTTATATTAATTCTGTTGTAGACTCTGGGATAGATTTGCAAGAATTTTCGAAAACTTTGATTTTTTATTTAAGACAAGCTTTAATTTTAAAATTAAGTAAAGATATAAATTTACTTAAATCTTCTGGATTATCAGATAAAGATATTGATAAAATAAATACACAATTTGAACTGCTTACAGAGAAAAATATTCAAGAAATGTTGGAGATTTTTCTTGAAGCAGATAATAAAATAAAATATAGTTCTATTGTGCAATTGCCTCTAGAGCTTGCAGTTATTGATATTACAAATAAATAAAATTATTATAATTAATTCATTAAAAATATGTCGGAAGAAATAAAATACGTTCGTCCTACTTGGGATGAATATTTTTTGGGGTTATTGGAGCCATTAAGTAGGAGAGCAAGTTGTGATAGGGGAAGAAATGCTTCTTTGATTGTAAGTCCTCATAATACCATCTTGGCTACAGGGTATGTAGGAGCTCCTCCTGGAATGCCACATTGCGATGAAGCTGGCCATAAAATGAATACAGTTATACATGAAGATGGGTCACAATCACAGCACTGTGTTCGAACAATCCACGCAGAGGAAAATGCTATTTTGCAATGTGCTAAGGATGGTATAAAAATTGAAGGAGCTATAATCTATATGAAAATGTCACCATGTTATAATTGCGCAATGAGGATTGCAAGGGTTGGAATCAAGAGAGTAGTGGCTCAAAAAAGATATCATGCCGGGGAAGAATCAATAAAAATGTTAGAAAAAGTTGGAGTAAAGGTTGATATTATTGATAATGCTTTAATGGAATATGATAAACAGTAAAAGATAGTATTATGGATAAAAATGATGAAAAAGTTTTGGTAGTCAAAAGCGAAATATTGTTTGCCAAAGAAAAATGGCAAGGCTTAAAAACTGATAATTTAGAATATTATTTAGATTTAATAAATAATAATTATGAATTCAAACGTAGGGGCGATGTGGAAGAAGATGATAACTACCAGCAAATAATTCCATATATTTTGTTTAATTATCAAAATAAATATTTTCTTTATCGTTATTTAAAAAAAGCTGGTGAACAAAGATTAAAAAATGATTATATTCTTGGAGTGGGTGGTCACATAAATCAAGTAGATATAAAAAATGAAGAATCTGTTTTAGAGGTTGGTAGAGACAGAGAATGGAATGAAGAAGTTAGTTTTCATGGCAATTTAGATAAAAAATTGATAGGTATTTTAAATGACAATAGGCGCCCCGTAGAAGCTGTACATTTGGGTTTGGTGTATTTATTCACAGGAGATAACCCTAATATTTCCGTAAAAGAGACTGATAAAATTATAGGAGAAATGTTTGATATAAAAGAAATTGGAGAGAAAGTTGTGGGAACTGAAGGTTGGGCACCAATAATATATAATGAATATTTAAAAAATTTAAAATAATAATAAAATGTCAAAGAAAATAATTTTATCTATTGTAGGAGAGATGGGTTCTGGAAAAGATACTTTTTGTAATTATGTTAAAGAGAATTATCCAGATGTTTATTTTTTTAGAACTTCTGATCCATTAAAAGATGTTTTAAAAATATTTTTTGATGAAATAAGGAGAGAGGATCAACAATGGTTAGCTCCTCTTTTAAAAGCAAAGTATGGAGATGATATTTTAATAAAAGCAACTCTTAAAAAAGCTAGAGATTTTAATGGTCTGTTGATTTTAAATGGTATTCGCGCTTTAGGTGAATCTGTGGCTACTAAAGATGTTGGGGGGAAAATTTTATATATTACAGCGGATATTGAAAAGAGGTGGGAAAGATTGCAGACAAGGGGTGAAAAAGCTGATGATAATGTGCCTTTTGATAAGTTTCAAAAATTACACAAAGCAGTTACTGAAATTTATATTCCTCAAATGGGGGCTGAAGCGGATTATAAGATAGAAAACAATGGCACAAAAGAAGAATTTTATTTAAAAATTAAAGATTTAGTAGATAAAATTTATGGTCAATAAAAATAAAAAAGGTAAATTTTTTGTTTTTGAAGGAATTGATGGTTGTGGAAAATCAACTCAGACTAAATTATTGGCAGAATTTTTTAAAGCTAAAGGTTTTGAAGTGGAAAAAATAGATTTTCCTCAGCACGGAGAAAAGTCCTCTGGCTTGGTAGATGAATATTTGACTGGAAAATATGGAGAAGCTAAGGATGTGGGGCCTTATATTGCTTCAATTTTTTATGCTTGTGATAGATATGACGCTAGTTTTAAAATTAGAAAATGGCTTGCTGAAGGTAAAATTGTTATTTCTGATAGGTATTTAGTTTCGAATGTTGGGCATCAAGGAGGCAAAATTAAAAATATAAAAAGTTGGAGGAAATATGTAAATTGGCTTTATGATTTAGAGTATGATTTGTTTAAAATCCCAAAACCGAATTATACTTTTATTTTAAAAACTTCAGCAGAATTTTCATTAAAATTAGCTCACAAAATAACTGATACAAAAAAACAAGAAAGAAGAAAAAGTTATTTGGGGGATGATAAAAAGCAAGATGTGCATGAAAAAGATAAAAGACATTTATCTAATGCTTTGAGTTCTTATATTAGAGCCTCAAAAGAATTTCCAAGAGATTTTAAAGTTATAGAATGTTTAGAGAAAGGTGAGTTGTTATCTCCAGAAGTTATAAGTCAAAAAATAATAAAAGAAGTAAATAAAATTTTATAAATTTATGAAACAATATTTAGATCTACTAAAAAAAATAATGGATGAGGGCACAGATAGGCCAGATAGAACTGGAGTTGGGTCAAGAGCTATTTTTGGACAAAGTATGCGGTTTAATATGCAAGATGGCTTTCCTGCTATGACCACCAAGAAATTAGCTTTTGAGCAAGTAAAAGCTGAACTTTTATGGTTTTTAAGTGGTAGTAGTGATAATAAAAAATTAAATGAGATGGGTTGTCATATTTGGGATGGTAATGCTAATGCAGATTATTGGAAGCCAAAAGCCAAGTTTGAAGGTGATTTGGGGAGAGTTTATGGAGTGCAATGGCGTAGTTGGAAGTCCCCATATACTGATGTGCCAGTAGATCAATTTCAAAACGCATTAAATCAGCTTAAGAAGAATCCTCAAGATAGGCGCATAATCATTTCTGCTTGGAACCCAGCTGAGCTAGATATGATGGCTTTGCCACCATGTCATTTGTTATTCCATTTTTTTAGCGTAGATAATAAACTTTCTTTGTTGATGTACCAGAGAAGTTGCGACACTTTCTTGGGCGTGCCGTTTAATATTGCTTCATATTCTTTACTTTTGCATATGGTAGCTCGTGAAGTGGGCTTAGAGCCTTGGGAATTTGTGCATATTTTGGGTGATACGCATATTTATTTAAATCATTTTGAGCAAGTTAAAGAGCAAATGGCAAGAAATCCTTATCCTTTGCCAAAACTTTGGCTAAACCCGGAAATCAAAAATGTAGCAGATTTTAAAATGGAAGATATAAAATTGATTGATTATAAATATCATCCTACAATTAAAGCCCCAATGGCTGTTTAATAAATATGGCAAAAGAAAAGAAAGTAAAAATTAGAGAAGTTGCTGGTGGAGTAGTAATAAATTTAGATGGCATGGTAGTTTTAGTTAAAACAAAAAATAAACATTGGGTTTTTCCTAAAGGTGGAATTGGTAATGGAGAAAGTAAAAGACAAGCAGCTGAAAGAGAGATAGAGGAAGAAGCAGGTATTAATGAAAGTGATTTAGAATTTTCAAAAGAGCTTGGTACTTATGAAAGACAAGATTTAAGTTCAAAAAATGAAGTACAACAAATAACATTGCTTCTTTTTTATACTGGATGCGAATATTTGAAAACAAAGCGCGATAAGCAAAGCGTTAAAGCAGAGTGGGTAGAATTAGACAAGGTTGAAGAAATACTTAGTTCAGAAAATGATAAAGAATTTTTTAGAAAAATAAAAGAGCAAGTTAGGGAAGCTATCTTAGAATATAGAAGAGAATATGAAGATAGTTTTTTAGAAATAAAATTAAATTAATTTATATGATTTCAATAATTTCAGCTATTGCGGAAAATAGAGTAATTGGTAGTAAAAACGGTTTGCCTTGGCATTTACCAGCTGATTTTAAATATTTTAAAGAAAAAACTGCAGGCAAAGTTTTGATAATGGGGTTAAATACATTCAAATCCATAGGTGAGAAACCTTTGCCTGGCAGAAAACATGTAATATTGTGCGACAATTTAGATTATAAAGTGCCAGAAGATAGCAAAGATTGTTTTTTGGTAAAATCTATTAATGAGGCCGTAGAGATAGCAAAGAGATTAGCCTTCGACTCGGCCACAGGCCTCGCTCAGGCCGAAAATTTCGAACCTGAAATTTTCGTATGTGGTGGAGCTTTTGTGTATAAGCAATTTTTACCAATTGCAGATAGGCTTTATCTAACTTACATAGACCAAGAATTTGATGGCGATGTTTATTTTCCAGAATTTAATATAGCAGATTGGAAAGAAATTTCTCGCCAAGATTTTCAATCAGATGAAAAAAATAAATGGCCATATTCATTTGTAGTTTTAGATAGAATTTGATATATTATAATATGAAATACAAACCAACAATTGGGTTAGAAATACATACAGAGCTTAAAACAAATTCAAAAATGTTTTGCTCATGCAAAAATGATCCTGATGAGAAAAGGCCAAATTTTAATATATGTCCTGTATGTATGGCACATCCAGGAACTTTGCCAGTAGCCAACGAACTGGCAATAAAAAAGGTTATTAAGGCTGGTATTGCATTGAATTGCCAAATTGCTAGAGAATCTAAGTTTGATAGGAAAAATTATTTTTATCCAGATTTGCCAAAAGGTTATCAAATTTCACAATATGATCAGCCTTTGTGTGCTAAAGGTTTTTTGAGCATTAATGGGCGTAAAATTGGTATAACTAGAATTCATTTAGAAGAAGATACCGGAAGCTTGGCTCACCCAGATGGAGAAGATTACTCTTTGGTTGATTATAATAGAGCAGGGGTTCCTTTAATGGAATTAGTTACAGAGCCAGATATTACTTCTGGTAAAGAGGCTAGAGAGTTTGCTCAAGAATTGCAATTGATTTTGAGATATTTGGGTGTTTCTGATGCTAATATGGAAAAGGGCCAAATGCGTGTTGAGGTAAATATAAGTATTAGTGACACAGAAAAATTTGGCACAAAAGTAGAAATTAAAAATCTAAACTCTTTTCGTGTAGTAGAGAAAGCAGTTGATTTTGAAATAGCTAGGCAAACAGAATTGCTTGAAAAAGGCGAGAAAGTAGTGCAAGAAACTAGGGGTTGGCACGACAAAAAAGAAATTACATTTTCTCAAAGAATTAAAGAAGATGCTCATGATTATCGATATTTCCCAGAGCCAGATTTACCACCACTGTATTTTAATGAAGATTATATAATTAATATAAAAAATACAATGTCAGAATTACCTGATCAAAAAAGAGAGAGGTTTAAAAAAGAATTTGGTTTAGATAAAGATTCTATTGAATTTTTTATTAACAATAAAGATTTATCAGAATATTATGAAAAAGTAATTTCTGAATTTGAAGAATGGATAGATGAAGAAGAAAAAGATGATGTGCATTTTAAGGTTTCAAAGTTGGTGGCAAATTATCTTATTTCTGATATAAAAGGTTTGTTAGATGGAAAGGATTTTGTAGAGGAAAACTTTAAAATTAAACCAGAGAATTTTGCAGAATTTGTAAAAATGATTTATAAGGAGGAAATTTCAAGCAAAGTTGCTAAAATGGTTCTTTTGGAAATGTATAATACAGGAGGAGATCCTTCTAGTATTGTTGAATCAAATAATTGGGGTCAGATGAAAGATGATGGGCAGTTAGAAAATATTATAAAAGAAGTTTTACAAAAAAATCCTAAGGTTGTAGGAGATTATAAAGCTGGTAAACAAAATGCTTTGCAGTTTTTGGTAGGCCAAGTAATGGCAGTTACTCGCGGAACTGCAAATCCAGGAAAGGTAAGAGAAATTTTAGAGAGATTAGTGTAAAATAAAAAGGCTCGGCAACAAACTTTTTTCCATCTGCTGGTAACCCCCTTTGTTCCGCTATGGCGGAACAAGTGGACCAGGGATTACAAAAAGTTTATTACCTCGCCTTTTTTTGTGTTAGAAATTTTTTAATTAGTTTTTCAGCTTGTTTGTAGTTTTTTATCCAAATTATTCTTTTGTCGCGTAAAAACCAAGTCATTTGGCGTTTGGCAAAATGTTCAGATTCTATCTGAATTTTTTGTTTCATTTCTTGATGAGTTATTTTATTTTGTAAGAATTGAGCGACAAATTTGTATTCTAGGCCAAGTTCTTCAAATCTTTTCCAAGAAATACCCTGTTTATGAAGTTTTTTTACTTCATTTATCATTGTATTATTCTCGCTTGCATCGCTATGCGAAGCATTGCGGACAGGTTTTAGTCGTACTAAAAGTCTTTTATTTATTAATTTAGCTAATTCTATTTTATCTTTTTTAATGCCAATTTGTAAAATGTCAAATTCATTTGGCTTTTCAATATGGCTTAGTGTGGGCACTGCTGAACCCGTACTTATTACAATTTCTAAGGCGCGCAAAAGTCTGCGTGGGTTTTGCTTATCAATATTTTGAGCACGTATCGGGTCTAATTTTTCAAGTATTAAAAATAATTCTTGGTTAGATTTTTTCTCTAACTTGGCGCGTAATTTCCAATTTGGTTTTACTTCTGGCAAAATAATGCTATTTACAATAGATTGTATATAAAATCCAGTTCCGCCAACTAAAAAGGGAATTTTATTTTTGTTTTGAATTTTGCTAATTGCTTTTTGTGCAAGTTTTTGATATTGGGCCACAGAAAATCTTTTTTTTGGATTTGTCACGTCTAAAAGATGGTGGGGAATTCCTTGCATTTCTTTTTTAGTCACCTTGCCAGAGCCAACATCTAAACCACGGTAAACTTGCCTAGAATCGGCAGAAACAATTTCGCCATTAAATTTCTTTGCTAGTTTAATAGACATCCCAGTTTTTCCAGAAGCCGTCGGCCCCAAAATCACAATTAATTTATTATTGTTTTGTTGTTTCATAAATATTTCCTTCTAAGTTCCAATTATCTGCTTTGATTATTTTTGCGTTTATAAATTTGCCTATCTCTGGATTCCCGCTTCTCGCCTCGCTTCGCGGTCGAAGCGGGTCGCGGGAATGACGCGCGACAATGCGAACGCTTTTGTACGTATCTGATTTTCCATATAATACACCGTCTTTTTTGCGATCAATTAAAACTTTGATAGTTTTACCAATAAGTTTTTTATTATTCTCATATGCAACTTTGCGCAAGGTATCTGTTAAAACTTTTTCTCTTCGCTTTTTTTCTGGCCAAGAAACATCGTCAATTAATTTTGCAGCAGATGTTCCGGCTCGTGGAGAATATTTATTGATATAGGCCATATCATATTTTATATCTTTAAATAGTTTTACCGTATTTTCAAATTGTTTTTTGGTTTCTCCTGGAAAGCCTACAATAATATCTGTAGATATTGCAATATTAGGTATTTTTTTGCGTAAATCAGTAATTATTTTTTTATAATGTTTTACTGTATACCAGCGCTTCATTGAGTGTAAAACTTTATCATCTCCAGATTGTATAGGTAAATTTAAATATGGAGTAATGTGATTTCCTTGTGCCATTGCATCAATTACATCTTGTTTAAAGTCTTTTGGATGGCTTGAGGTGTATCGTACCCAAAAATCGCCTTTTAGCTTGTTTATTTCTATTAGTAACTCTGCAAAAGTTGTTTTGCTTTGGGGGTCTTTGTAGGAATTAACATTTTGACCTAAAAGCCAAATTTCTTTATAATCATTTTTTACTAATTTCTTTACTTCAGTAATTATGTCTTTTGCTGGGCGAGAGATTTCTCTTTCTCTGGTGTAAGGAACAACACAATATGCGCAGAAATTATTACAGCCTGTCATTATGGGTACTGAGGCTGAAAATGGTGAGCTGTGTTTTGGCTCAATATTTAAATAACTTTCTGTATTATTTGTAATACTCTGACATTCTCGAGAATGTAAGAGTGTTTTTCTGTTGATTTTTTGCAAGAGTTCGGGGATTTTTTTGATTTCCTTGATATCCACAACATAATCAAATCCTTGTACAAAAACTTTTTTATCTTTTTCTAAAATGCAGCCAGTAAGAATGGTTATGGGTTTTTTTGCCCCGCGAAGCCCAATTTTTTTGGGCGAAGTGGGGTTGAACTTTTCAGCTAGCCAATGAACCCGGTCTACAGCAGATTGGCGGATAGAACACATTGTAACTATAACTAAATTTGCCTCCTCTAATTTTAAGGTTTTTTTGTAGCCTATTTTTTCTAAGACCGTGGCTACTCTTTCTGCGTCAGAAATATTCATTTGACACCCAAATACAATTAAGTGATATTTTTTCATATCAGTTATTTTACCATAAATTTTATTATTGTAAACTATTGACTTGTGCTTGCTGGGGGGGG
>Ga0172371_10003434_pt1 | contig 24537 bp, 27 predicted proteins | sample Lak12m_FD_114543 | JGI IMG/M metagenome (GOLD analysis project Ga0172371, IMG submission 114543) | Freshwater microbial communities from Kabuno Bay, South-Kivu, Congo - kab_022012_12m | ecosystem: Environmental > Aquatic > Freshwater > Lake | place: Democratic Republic of the Congo: South-Kivu... | reverse complement strand
TTTTAGTCTAATTTTTATTTTTTATATAACATATATTTATATAATTTAGATTTCAATATTATAATAGAGAATTATAGTATTGTGATAATTATGGACAGTCTTAAGTTTTTTCCTTTTGAGCAAAACTTTCGACAGATCCATAAAATTATGAAAAGAGTGAAATTTTATGGATTATAAAGAATTGGGATTAAGGGCAGGTTTGGAATGCCATCAACAATTAAATACAAAAAAGCTTTTTTGTAACTGTAAATCTGAATTGCAAGAAACTAAAGGCGACTTCAAAATTAAAAGGAAGTTAAGACCTGTTGCATCAGAAACAGGTGACTTTGATAAAGCAGCTTTGCAAGAATTCAACAAAGGTCGTGAGTATATTTATGATGGTTACAAAGATAAAATCTGTTTAGTTGAATTAGATGAAGAACCACCTCATGAAATAAACCAAGATGCTTTGAATGCTACTCTAGAAGTTGCATTAAAAACTAATTCAGAAATCTACGATATTGCTTTTGTTATGCGTAAAATTGTTATTGATGGTTCTAATACTTCTGGTTTCCAAAGAACAGCTAAAATAAGCCAAAATGGTTTTTTAGAATTAGGAAAAAAGAAAGTGAGTGTTGCTAGTATTTGTTTAGAAGAAGATGCATCCCAAAATTTAGAATCAAATTCTAATTTTATTAATTATGGTTTAGATAGATTAGGTATACCATTAATTGAATTTACAACTGAGCCTGATTTAAATACTCCTGAAGAAGTAAAAAAATGTGCTGAAAAGATTGGAGAACTATTTAGAATTACTGGTAAAGCAAAAAGGGGTTTAGGATCGATTAGGCAGGATGTTAATGTATCTATTGCAAAAGGACAAAGAGTTGAAATTAAAGGTGTTCAGTATTTAGATTTAATTGATAAATATGTTGAGAATGAAGTATCCAGACAAATTGTTTTGTTGGAAACAAAAGAATATTTAATTAAAAACAAATTAAAAGATAAATTAAAGTTTGAAATGTTTGATGTTACTAAAGAATTGGCTCAAAGTGAGAGCAATAAAATTATTGAAAGCATAAATAAAGGCCAGGTTGCTTATGCAATTCCATTAGTTGGATTCAAAGGTATTTTAGGCAAGGAAACTATGCCTGGAAAAAGAGTTGGTTCTGAAATATCAGGATATGTAAAAGCAAAAACTAAAGCATTAGGATTATTTCATATTGATGAATTACCAAAATATGGTATTACTCAAAAAAATGTTGATGATATTTGTAAGAAACTGCTTTTGGGAAAGCAAGATGGTTTTATTATTATTGTTCAGGAAAAAGCAGTTGCTGAGCAAGCATTAAAAGTTGCGTTTGACAGAGTACTGCAATTGTTTGAAGGAGTATTAGAAGAAACTAGAAATCCTTTACCTGATGGTACTACTGAATACTCTAGACCTTTGCCCGGAGCATCAAGAATGTATCCTGAAACTGATGTACCAGTTATTGATATTAAAAAAGAAACTTTGCAAAAGTTAAGCAAGGATTTGCCTAGGTGGTATGATGAAAGAATTTCTTATTATAAGAAATTTGGTTTGAATGAACAAATTTCTGGGCAAGTTGCTAAGTCAAATTATGCAAGAATATTTACAAAATTAGTTGATAAATATAATCCTTTATCTTTGGCAGAATTATTTGTTTTGTTGCCTGAAGTTTCTAAAGTTGAAAACTATTTATGGTTATTAGATGAAGAAAAGAAAGGTACTATAACTAAAAAGGAATTCAAAATAATAATTGATGGATTACAGAAAGGTAAAAGTAAAGATGAAATATTAAATTCATTAAAGAAGTCAGAATTAGATGTAGATTCTAAAAAGATTATTGATGATTTGTTGAAAAAGAATAAAGACTTTATTAAAACACATCACAATCCTGTAAGTGCAATGATGGGCTCAGTAATGAAGGCATTGCAACAGAACAACAAGAAACCAGATATGAAACAATTAAGCCAATATTTGGAAGAAGAAATAAAAAAGATGAATTAAATGATTATTATGAAACATCCAAATAAAGAAATAATGCAAAAAGCAATTAATTTAGCAAAGAAGAAAAGATCTGTGGCATGTATTATTGTAAAAGATAACAAAATTATTGCACAAACAATAACTACTGTTTTTACTGAACATCAACCATTTAGACATGCAGAAATAAATGCAATTGAGAAAGCCTGTAAAAAATTAAAATCATTTGATTTGAGTAATTGTTGGTTATATACTACTTATGAACCTTGTCCAATGTGCGCATCAGCATGTGTTTGGGCAAATCTAAAAGGGATTGTATATGGAGCAAGTATGAAAGACCAAAACAATGTTTATACTCAAAGAATATTAATTCCTTGTAAACAAGTATTAAAGTACGGAACACCAAAATTAAAATTATATCAAATCATGGAAAAAGAATGCAAACCATTATTATTACTTTAATTCTTTCTTACTTCTTTTATTTTTGTAAAGAATTCTTTTTGATTCTTGAAGAAGTATTTGTTGAATAAAGGATCAATGTGTTTTTCTGCACCATTATAATTACCTTGCCAATCATTGTATTTTAGGAAGTGAAATTCTTTTGAGTTTAAAATCAAATCAACAATTCTTTCTTTTTCCCAATGTTCTACTTTGTATTCTTTTATTTTATCTTCAATCAAAAGATGAACGGTTTCATGTGCTATTAGTCTAAAACCAGTTATCTGATTAACATTTGCAATTATTTTATTTGGAAAATCATAAGATCCACCAACACCATAATTAGTTAAGTAAACAATAAAATAATCTGGAACTCTATCAAAATGTTTTTTTAATACTTTAGAAAACTCATCTTTAATTGGTAAATAACTTTTATTGATTTTATCGATTGCATCTTTATATTTATCTTCATTGTATTCTTTTTCAATCTGTGCCTTGATCTCAGAATCAGTTGAATTCTTAGATATATCTTTTGGTAATACTGGGCCATAACCCTGTTTAGTATACCAATCTAATTTCTTTAAAGTATATTTTACTCTTTCAAACTCATAATCTAATCCAAACTTTATTTTCAAATCCATAAACATTATGTTACTTAGAAGTATAAAAAACTATACTAATTGGTATAGATATCTATACCTTTAATAAGATTATCACTTAACATTTACTGATAATGCTTTTGCTAATTGCTCAGGGAATTCGAAAACTAAGAAGTCTTTTTCTAATATTTCAGTATAAGAATCCATTGTAGAAATAAATACAACATTTTTCGTCATACTCTTTAATGCATTAGATAACTGCATTACTCCTTCTTTGTTTATTGCTGTTGTTTGACCCAACAAAATTATAATATAAGTATCAGTTACACTTTCAGTTAATTTAATTGCTTGCAAATATCTCTCTGCAGACGCATCACCCATTAAATCAATTGGGTTTTTAACTCCTGCACCAAAAACTAATTCTTTTTTTAATTTTGCAAGCATAGAATCAGAAAAATCTAAAATAGGAATTTTATTTTGTTCTAAAGCATCAGATAATAATATACCATAACCGCCACCATTAGTAATTATAGTTACATTTTTGATTTTGCGTAATAACATCGCTTTAGAGAAATTAACTAATTCATCAATATTGTCTGCATTAATAATTCCAAATTGCTTAAACAAACCTTTGTAAACTGAATAATCTCCAGCTAAATTGCCTGTATGGCTTTGAATACTCTGAGATCCTTTTTTTCCTTTTCCTGCCTTCAATATAATTAATGGCTTTTTGTATTTCTTTACAATATTTATAAAACGTTTTCCATCAATAATTTCTTCAACATAGGATGCAATTATTTTAGTATTATCATCTTTAGCTAAATACTCTAAAAAATCACATTCATTTAAATCTGATGAATTACCATAACTAACAAATTTATCTAAACCTATATGTGCTTTATAATATTCATTTACTAATATTGCGCCTACTGTTCCAGATTGACTAACTAAAGAAATATTTCCTGGTTTAGGTCTTTTTTGCATAGCCAAAGGTAAAAATATACAATCTAATTTAGAATAGTTATCAAACATACCCAAAACATTTGGCCCAACAATTCTAACTTTATTTTTTTTAGCTATTTTAATTAGCTCTTCTTCTGCTTTTAAGTCTCCTGCTTCTTTGAATCCAGAAGAAATAATAATTGCAAACTTAGTTTTCTTTTTTCCAGCATCTTTTATAACATCAATAACAAAATCTTTTGGCACACTTATTATTGCTAAATCCAATTCCTTTTCAGGAATATCATATATTTTCGAATATGCTTTTTTGCCTAATACTTCTTGTTCATTAATATTTATTGGGTAGATTGTTCTATCAGCATGATAATGCAATAAATTCATCATTATTGTATTGCCTATCTTGCCTTCTTTGTTTGATGCTCCAACTAAAGCAACTGTTTTAGGATTAAACAATCTTTCTAACATATTTTTTCCTCATTTTCCTTTATTAATCTTCAAAGGTAAATTTGTATAATCTACGCAAAAACCAATTTTAGCTAATGTCTTTTTTGTTAAATAAGATTTTAATATTGCTTTGTACATATCAGTATCTTTAGGGCTTAATCCTTCTGGTAAAGAAGCAGTTATTGCTTTTCCTGCAGCTAAAGCATTAATTCCTTTTAATACTTTTGCAATATCTTCTTCACTTTTGAAAGTACCTTTTGTTATTGAATCAATATAATCATCAATTGTTTTTGCATTTACTGCTTTTTTCAAATATTGTTCTATTTTAGTATCAAAACTTATACTTACTGATGCTAAGAATGTTGCTATATCCACATCTGGCACATCTTTTTCAACTTTTAATTTCTTAATTGCTTTCCAATCATCAGTATTTGCTATAAATTGTATTTCGCTTATTGTCTCACCTTCATCATCGTAATTATACTTTAGAATATGTTGGCCTTAAAACAAATCTAAATGGTTTAGCTGTTTTTAATGTAATTCCTATTTCATTATCTTCTAACACAGATAACTTAGCAGTAAATAAATCTAATATTTTACTATCAATATCTATTTCATTTTTTGCAGTAAAAATATAATAATTTGTATTATCTTCTAATAGCAGTTTCATAAATTCATTTGCAATAATATCATTATCTTTTCGTGAGAACAAATCCGGTAAATCATCAAATACTAATACTACTTTATTTTCTTTGTTTTTTAAAGAAATAATTTTCTTCAACACATTATAAACAATTGTTCTTGATGCCAATTTATTATCTTTGCTTAATGATACCCAATTTATTGTTCCTAAATTTCTCCCAGAATCTTTATAAAAATCACTTACTGAAAAATCACCCAAAAATATTCCAGGATATTGTTGTTTAGCTAAATTAACTATTCTGCTTGCTAGATTAATTGTGTAAGAAGTATAATTTGGATTTTGATAATCATTAATATCTTTGATTAAATTATCTAATGTCAAGCTTTGTTTTTCTTTTATAACTGTTCCAATAATATCAGATATCTCGCCTTTAATACCAATTAATTCCTGAAAGGAATTATTGGGCAAATCCTGAAGATTAACAAACAACTTTTCACCAAAATTATATGTAATCATAGGAAAACCCATAGGAGTTATTTTATTATCTTGATTATTAGTTTCATTAGGGTATTTTATATTTTGAATGTTATTATTACTTGTAAATATTATTATATTCATTTTATTTTGACATAAATCTTCAATTAATACACGCGTACAATTATCTGCTTGGCCAAAAATAAAAGTTTTGGAAAATAAATCTATAGGTTCTGTTGCTTTTTCGCTTGTTGTTTTATAATTCCCCAAAAACAAATCTTGATTTGAAGTTTGTTGAATCATATTTTGCGCATTAGAAAATGATTTTGGTTGTCTGTTTTGAGTAATAAATGAAAATAAATTTAATGGATTTGAAAATACTGAATTTTTCAGCTCATTAGGTAGTTCAGAATAATCTTTTAAATTAATTTCATAAGATTTTGCAATATCCATTATTCCATTTGCATCTTTTTTTAATTTCTTAAATTGATCATTAACAAAATTTGTAATATCTTGTTGAACATAGTTTAAAACATCTTGGTCACTTTGCAAGAAAATAAACTTAGCATTTGATTTATTTGTATGGTCCAAAATAAATATTGCATTTCTAGGAATAGTTTCAACAAAGGTTTCAGAATCACCAAAAACACCTATTATCTTAGAAATTGACAATACCGCTTTTGATTTATCACCATTTAATATTTCTGACAAAACAAAACCGTCATCATTTAAATAAATAGATAATGAGAAATCATCATATTGCCCTGAGAATAGTTTTTTCCAGGGCCCATTTGGATAATCTACTAATGTCATAAAAATCATTCTTTACTAGAAAAGCATATAAATATCTGTATCTTTATAATAATATCATATTTATATATATACTTTATGGAATTTTTACTGCGAGTTGAATATTATGGTGGATAAATCAGTAATGGAAACTATTACTAATTTGAAGCAATCTGGTTTAGGCAACGATGAAATAAAAAGTATGCTTTTGGATATAGGGTTTGATGAGAATACTATTAATGAAGCAATGAATTCTGATTCTAGTCCAGAAGTTCAGAATGATGATGTTGAAGAACAAGAATTTGAAACAAACGAAATACATGAAAAAACAAAAGAACATGCTAATGAAGCTAAGTTAGCAAGTAATTTAGCAATGAATGTTGCTACCGCTACTGCAAATAAAGTTGATGAACATTTAGAAAGAGTAAAAACTTTTGAAGATAGAATGGATGGCTTTGAAAATACAATTTCTAATTTGCCTACAAAAGAACATTTAGATGAAATTAAAGATTTGCATACTGATTTACACGAAAAGCACGATAACCTACAAGAAAGATTAGATTCTCTTGAAGCCAAGATTGATGGCTTAACAAAAATCATGAAAGATATATTAGATAACCAAAGAGATCTATTGATGAGATTAAGATAAAAGAAAACTAAAAAAATAAAATGAGATTCAGAATCTCATCTGACCCATTTGTCTTTTGAGCTTTTCTACTGCTAATTCAGTTGCATGTTCAACACCCCAGCCTTCAACATGCATACTGTAATTGTGTTTAGGGCAAAGCATTCTTACTCTACAGCTTATTAATGGTAAGCCTCTAAATTTCTCTTTTCCCATTTTGTAATAAACAAATATTTTTGAACTATCATTAAATTTATCTAACTGAGAAAATTTATCTTCAATATCTTGTCTGTTTATTCCTGGAAACTTAGCAGATATTTGAACAGTGCTTTCTTTTGATTCTAACTCTTTTGCATAAACATATTGTTCCAATATATCTGTTTTTGTTATTATACCATACAAAATATTTTTGTCCAAAACAACAATTGATGAAACACCTTTTTCAACAAATAATTTAATTGCTTCTTCTAATCTCACATCTTTGTCAATTGATATAACATCAGTTTTCATAACATCTTTTACCAATGCACCTTGTAAATTAGATTTAGTTATTTGAGTTGCATGCATAAAATAAGTTAAAACATTTGATAATGTAATTACTCCTTTAAGCCTACCATCAAAAACAATTAATTTAGACAGGCCCAATTCATGAAATGATGATAATGCTTTTGCCAAATTATCTTCAGGGCTGATTGTTCTTACATTTTTGTTTGCAAAATCAGAGACTTTTGTTGTTCGCATATATGGACCAACAATACTCTCTAAAAAATCAGTTCTGTGAATCAAACATAGTATTTTGTTTTTATCTTCTTTGTCTAACATTGGCAAGAAATGAGCTCCGCTTTCAATAAAGTATTTTGCAATGTCTAAATCAGATGTGTCTTCATATATTGAAGCTGGTTTGTAAACTAAATTAGATAACTTTTCTTCAGGTAGATTTATTCCTTCTTTTAATACATTTTTTCGTGTGACAATACCTAAATATTTACCATTGTCGAAAACAATAACTTCTTTGTCTGTTTTAAGTTTAGGGATTATTTTTGAGAGGGTTTCGTTTGCCTCGAAAACTAAAAAATCTTTAACAGTTTTACAGCTTACAACCATAAAACCACCTCCACACATTTATATATACGATTCTAACATTTATATACTTATACTATATAATTAGATATATAATAAAAATTGGGGATTATATGAGAAAGAAATGTTTTGGTAGTTTAGATGGCGACAAAGTAATTGTTACAGATAATAATAGCAAGGCTTTGTTAGTACAGAGAAACTTTGGTGAAAAACACAACAAATATTTAGCACTAGATTTATTTGAAGCATTGTATTTAGCAGAGAATAACACTTTAGAGATAAAACAATCAGGTAAAAAAGTAGTTGCTGAAAAATTAATTGATTTAGTTCTAAAAAAAGATCCTAAAAAATATTTTATGCACAGATACGAAGTTTATTCAGATATTAGATCAAAAGGTCACATTATAAAAACAGGATTAAAATTTGGTTTTGATTTCAGAGTATACCCTAAAGGTAAGAAAATAAATGAATCACATACTGAATTTGTAATCGATGTTTTTCCAGAAAGTGAAAAATTAATAAGTCAAAAAATTGCTAAAAGTGTTAGAATGGCCCAAGGACTAAATACTGATTTGGTATTAGCAATAGTTGATAATGAATTAGATATAAGTTATTATGAAATAACACGAATGAAATTCTAAACCTAAAGGAGAATATTTATGCCTGCTAAAATAATTTATGCGCCAATGAGAGAAGAATATGTTGAAACAAATCATAAAGATGATAAATGTCCTTTTTGTAATTATTCTAAAGACCAAAAGTATCTAGTACATGAAGGTAACACTTGTGTTGTTGTTGCAAATAAATTTCCCTACTTATATGGTCATTTGTTAGTCTTTCCAAAAAGACATATAACAGATATTACTGAATTAAACAAAGATGAAGACAAAGATATGATGCTTTTGATTAAGCGAGCAATTAAACAATTAAAGCTTGCTTTTAATCCTGATGGTTTTGACGTTGGTTACCAAACTAAGTTTGGTGGTGGCTCAGTCCAACACGTTCATTTCCATATTGTTCCTAGATACAAAGGCGACACTGGATTTATGAACATTTTAGAGAATACAGCAATAATGAGCGAAAAACCAGAGTTCATGGTTCAAAAATTAAAAAGAAAAAATCATATGCTATGACACTAAACAGAACATTATATGCAAATATTATGTGATTATACTTATTGATGTGATAGATATGCAGAATAATTATGTTATTTACAAGCCAAATGCTTCGAGAACAGGAAGTGCAATGAGTGTTGATTTTAACAAAGAGAAGAAGAGTATATTCTTAGAGTTTGCAAAACAAATCGAAGAAAAAAGATTTGATTGGCAAAACAAACAAATCTTTAAATTAAGTGCACAAGATTGTGCTAAGATTTGTGTTGCGATTAGAGATAAAAAAGAAGAATTACAATTATTCCATGACCCAAACAAATCAATAAATGAAACTACTGTAAAAAATGCAGTCTTGAAAATCTCTAAAAGTAATTATGGTTATGGATTTAAAATAAACCAACAAGAAAAAGACAACACATTAAACAGTATTGCAATAACATTAACAGAAGATGAAATGTATATTTTGATTTTAGTTTTCAATAAAGCTATTGAGAGTATCTTCTTGGAATGATTACTTCTTTAACATCATTATTGCTTCTGCTATATCGCCTTTAGTTTCTTTTAAAGCTTTAGATGCTTGTTCTTTTGAAACATTAGCTTGCTGTGCAACCATTGCAATATCATCTTGAGTTATTTCTAATTCTTTTGGTTTGCTTACACTCGCATTTACATCAATTGCCAAAGGTTGTGCATGACCTACAACCTGATAGGTCTCTGTGCCTTGTATTGTCATTTTTATTACTTGAGGTAATTGCATTTCTAATGCAGTGCCATCTTTCAAATAAAATACTGCTTTCTCTACAGGAACTTCACTTGTTTTTATTCCCATTTGAGACATCATTTTCTGCATTTGAGCAGGATTCATTCCACCTAATCCAGGAAACATATTAATCACCTAATAAACAAAAATTTAACTTATATATATAAGATAATAGATATGTTTTTATACTTATTAGAATCAATATATATTATGAAATTAACCGCAGTAATTCGAAAGGGCGAAAAACAATATGTTGCCCTTTGCCCAGAAATAGATGTTGTAAGCCAAGGATATAGTGTAGATGAAGCATTAAAAAACCTTAAAGAAGCAGTAGAATTACATATAGACGTAATGGGCTTACCAGAAGGATTAACTGAAGAGCAATCTATAATTACTAGTTTTGAGGTAACTGCTAATGGCAAAATTACCACGCCTATCGGGTAAAGAACTCATTAAGATTCTTACTAAAATTGGATTCGTAGAAATTCGACAAAATGGCAGTCACGTATTTTTATTAAAACAAACTGATTCTGAAAAATTAACTACTATTGTTCCATTACATAAAGAGATTGATATTGGCACATTATTAGAAATCATGCGCCAAACAAAAATAAAAAGAGAAGATTTGGAAAAATTAATTTAATCCAAAACTTAATTTGCATTTACAATTGGAGTTGCATTTGCTTGAACAACTTTATCTCGAACAACATACGCCAACACATTATATTCTAAATCAGTTTTCATATTAATATATGTGTTATAATCTAAAATTGTAGACACAGTACTATTTATATCATAATTTCGATCTATGAAATTTATTTTGTCAACAAAAATATTACCATAAACATTTGTTGTTAAATGTGCATTATAATCTTGTTCGATAGAACTTAATTCAGAGATATATTTTGTAATATCTTTGTCTTTTGCAACTGCCAAATCAACAACACCATTATAAGAATAATAATTGAAATCTAGTCCTTTATCTTTTAATGTCGTAAATTTTGATTCTGGAATATTTGCATCTAAAGACAAATCATAAAAATCAAAAACAAATTTACCCTTGTAAATTGAATTTATTGCTTTTGGTTGTGCACTTAAATTTTTATTCTCATACGCATTGTATTGACCTAATGCATCACCAATAAATTGTGCTTGCAAAACAAAACTTATTTCATCACCAATAAATGTATTTGGGTCTACTAAAACAATAATTTGATTTCCACCAATATCATACATTTTTATAGTATTCAAATCTTTGTTTTCAAATGTAACAAAAGAATTATAATCTAATTTTGCATAAGGATATAATGCAAAATCGCTAATAAATTTTGGATTTAATTTTAATGAGCTAGATAAATAATTATAATCTACATTTGAACCAATAATATCTGCTAAATAAACATATGTTGCATTGACTTTATTTGTATCTGGATTAATTTGCATTGTACTTGCAACATTATAAATATTATTTAAATCTTTTATAGATTTATCTATAAGATTTATTTGTGATTCATTAGTATAGGCCATGAATCTAAATGAACTTGAACTAGGAATCTCAATAACTTTCCCTGTTAAATCTGCAGTATAGGTCACAGGTAAACTTTTTGTAGGATCATCAATTGTTTTTGTTGTCGTATCGCTACTATTATCACCTTTATTAGCATAAAGTAAAACTGAAAAAGTAGATGCTAAAAATAAAACTATTACTAAAATTGCAAACCATTTGCCTGAACCTTTTGCCATAAAAATACCTCTTCATTTTTTGGTACTGTTGAAATATTTTTGTGTTTGTAAAAACTTTTCAACTGTTGCCATAAAAATACCTCGTTATTAATTTATTTAAATTTTTATTTGTAAGTATATGTTGCATCAACACTAACACTCAAATCTACTTCTCTTGGGGTTATATTTGTGTTTGCTGCTCCGCTAATTGAATCCTCTGCTGCACCTTTCATTGCATAATCATAATAATAGTAAGGAGTATAATCAGAATAATTCAATGTTATTTTGCTAGGCACATTATCAACAATAAACATTCCTGAATCACCAATTGCTTTTGCTTTAGACCAAGAATCTTTCATTGCTTTTCCAACTAATTCATTTTTTGTTGTTTCTTTTAATGCGTCAGATAATTCAAAATATAAATTAGGTATACTTACTGATTTATATTTTACAATTTCAGAAATACTATCTACTAATAAAGTACCTTTTGAATTAAAATCTTCAATTCTTAAATTTAATGTATGTACTGCCTCATATCCTTTGAATACTGATTTTTGCAAATTATAATCCCAATCATATTTTGGATTAACACTAAAAGATGTTGTTTCTAATTTAATATCATTATAATCTTTCTTTAGATTTTCAAAATATGTTTTTATAGTATCAAATTGTTTCTGATTTTCTTCTAATGCAGTTTTTGCTAGTCTTGATTCATTTGTTATGTTTATAGATACCACGGTCACATCAGGTAATACTTTTTGTTCTGCTTTTCCTACAACATACAATTCTTTTGTATCTTTAGATGTATCCTGTATATACCTTGGTGCAACTAACAAACCAATTATTAAAAACAAAGCTGCTAAAGTGATTATTGGTAAGAATCCTAATCGAGTATCCATAAAAAAGCCCCCATATTAATTAGTATACTATAAAAACGGCTTATATCTTTATAAGCATAACTCTTTGTGATTATACTATGCATATATTTACAAACATCAGAGATTTAGAGAATACTTACGAAGAAGTTAAAAAATTACCTGAAGATGACAAATTAGCCTTAGAGACCTATTTACATGAAGGCGGCATACTAAAAACTACAGGCAAACAAAAACTAGAATTAACTTATCCTTCAAAAGATATTATTGATAAAGAATTATCTGAATTAATGCCTGAAAGATCAAAAGTAATTGAAAAGATCGAACAATGGCACAAAATAAAGAAAGATTCTGAAGAATTTATTAAAAACAACAAAATAAGTAAATATGCAAAAGGAACTTTTTGGAAACACAAAATAAAAGAAACTTTTGACAAAGATTATAAAGAAGATTTCAAAAAGATAAAAATACCTATTGAATACATTGGCGAAGAAAGCATGAAAAAGCTAATGGACGAATTTATTAACAACAGAGATTATAGACAAAAACTTATTGAAACTATTGAAAGCTCAATTGTTTATAGAAACAAAGGTATTGGAGAAAAAGTAGGCAAGAAATTAGAATTGCAAAGAGAAATATCAAAAAACAAATTAGATATTTTACATACTAGAAAAAATAAATTAGATGACAGAATTAAAATGTATAAACTTCTTTTGAAATATTTACACTAATTACTCTGAACGCAAAGCTTCAATTGGACTTAATTTACTTGCAACATATGCGGGATAAGCTCCACCAATAATACCTATAAAGAATGCAAATACAAAACTCTCTATTACTGTTGCTAATGTTATTGCAGTAGGTACTAAACCAGTAGCATTTATTGCAGAACTAAAAATATATCCAAAAATAATCCCTAATACTCCACCAATAACTCCAATAAAAGCAGATTCCAATAGTATCATACTCATTACATTTGCATTTGTCCAACCCACTGCTTTTAATGTACCAATTTCTTTTGTTCTCTCCATTACAGACATTAACATAGTATTAATAATTCCAACACCTGCAACTATTGCAGCAATAATAGACACAACAACAACTAATAATTTTAAATTACCTAAAACAGAACCAATCAAATTTAAAGTATCTTGTTGACCATATGCTTCTAATTCTTCAAACTTAAATTTTATTAAATCTCTAATTTTCTCAGCATCTTGAGGGTTTACTGGAGTTACAGTATACAAATTTACTTGATCAACAGGAACATCATATAACTTTCGTACTTCAGAAATATTTGCAATAATATCATTATCTTGTGCACTGATTTCATATATTCCTTTTATTTTAAAATTCTGGCCATCAATATTTACTTTTGATCCCAATACTTTTTTGTATTTGTCTGCAAAAGTTTTTGGTATAATAATCATATGAGAATCATTATCGTTTAACATTTGACCTTTTATTAGATTCTCTTCAATTGCATTGAACATAGAATATTTTATATCACTAGGTTTAATTCCCCAAAGAGCAGATGCACTAAAACTAAGTCCTACTGCTTTTTTATCATCAATTGAAGTAGTAACTTTAACTAAGGTAGGTACAATTTTTTTTATTCCTGGAATAGTTTTTAATTTTGCCTCATAAGAAGTAGACATTATACTATTTGTTGGACCTTGTGCACCTTTGAATACCATTATCCCTTGCATTTTTCCTAAAGAATCAGCTGCATTTTTATATACTCCATCAACAACAGATACCAAAGTAATTAATGCAGCAATCCCTATTGTAATTCCTAATAGTGCCAATATTGTTCTGCTCATTCTTCTAAAGTTATTTCGAAAAGCAACTTTAACTAATGACATATTGACACCAATTCATTACAAATTTTTTATCTTTTTTGTTTTCTGCTTTTGTTTGTAAAAATAGTATACTACGCCGGTAATAATTAATAGTATAATTATAGTAAACCATACCCCGCCTGAACTTTGCTTTTTAGAAACTAATAAACTCAATTCACTATCAAATGTTCTTTGAACATCAAATTCATCAGAATAAATTACTTGGAATTTTAAATGTTTATTTTCTGCTTTTGCATTTGATAAAACACTTAAATCAAATACTCCTGCTCCAGAATCACTTGCATCAATTGATCCAACGTATGCTAAATCTGTTCCTTCAATACCTAATTCATTTAAATCTAATAGTTTTATTGATACTGATTTTGCTTTTGATTTTGAATTGTTTTCTAATTGAATTGATAATGAAAATTTATCTGCTTGAGATAAAAATGTTTTGTCACCATCAATAGATTTATCAATAGAAGAAACAACTAAACTAGGTATATCTTCAACGACCAATGAAAATTTTTCGGTATCTGTATTTCCAGAAACATCAGTTGCTTGGACATTTAAATCATATATTCCTATATCAGCTGTTTTTGGTACTTTAATAGAAAAATTAAAAGGAATACTTTCTCCAGGCATTATATCTCCAATAAAAGATGATCCTTCACTTAATGGCACTATTTTTCCCGAATAATTTAATACTATACTTACTCCAGTTAATGTTGTGTTGCCTTCATTTTTTATTTTACCTAACAAATTAACTACTTCATCCAAATAAATATTTGATTTTGGATAACTATCTAAAACAACATTCAATTTACTATAATTAGATACAGTTATTGAAACTTGAGATTCAATTGATGTTTTTTGACCATCTCTAAAATATTCAATACTAAATGGAATTGAATAACTTCCGCCTGGCGTATTTGATTTTATTTTAAATCTTAAAACTGCTGTACCTGTCTGATTAAATTTAATTACATCTAATTTATCCGTATTTTTTATAGACTCAATATATTCTGTATTAGGATGTAATGTAACTAAAACATTTTGTGCATCTGAGATCAATGATATATTTTGTAATGTCAATGTTAAACTTACTTCGCTATTTGGATAAACACTTGAAGGATATACAGTTGATGAATCTACATTTAATATATATGCATAGTCTGATGTGCCTGCAAAAATAATCCCTAAAGCAAAAATAGAAAATAAAAATAAGTATAAATAATTCATTCTTTTGTAAACCATGTTGATTCCTCCAAGTGTAATAAATATTTAGTATTAGTAATATTTATAAACATATCGGAATAGATATATCTGTACCGATACAAATATAGTGATATTATGCACAATTGTTTATTTCTTAAAGGAAAATTAAAATTTCTTATATTACAAATATTAAACAAAGAATCTATGCACGCATATGCAATAAGATCAGAAATTTCAAAAATGACTGGCAATTATATAAAACCTAGTTTTGGATCCCTTTATCCTGCTTTAGAAGATTTAGTAAAAGACAAGTATTTAATAATTAAAGAAAAAGAGAATAAAAAGAATTATATTATTACTAATAATGGCAAAGAATATCTAAACGAATTAAAAAATAATTTTAAAGAAATGGAAAAGCACATAATAAAATCTTTAAAGACCATAGGATTCGAATCAAATCCAGAAGTATTAATGAAGATTTTTATTGCACACCATAAAATAACTTCAAAATTGGTAAAAGAATATATTCAAGATATGAATAAATTTTTGAATAATTATAACAATAAAACATTAAAAAAATCAGATTTACAAAAATATGAAACTGCACTTAAAAAAAGTTTTGAAACCATTAAAGAGATAAACAAAAACTATAGTGATTAGAATGAAGGATGAAATAATTAAAGTTGAAGAACTTCATAAATATTATAAATTAGATAAAATTGATGTTAAAGCAGTTAGAGGAGTTAATCTATCTATTAAAAAGGGTCAAATTGCCATGATTTTAGGCCCTTCTGGATCTGGTAAATCTACTTTATTGCATGTTCTTGGGGCTCTAGATAAAGCAACAAAAGGAAAACTAATTATAAAAAATACTAATTTAACAGATTTGGATGATTATAGTTTAGCTATCTTTAGAAGATATTATTTTGGTTTTGTTTTTCAGACATTTAATTTAATACCTACACTAAATGTTTTGGAAAATGTTTTAGTACCTACAATTCCTGACAATACTACTGATAAAAAAAGACACAGAGCAAAAGAAATTATCACCGAAGTTGGATTGGAGCATAGAATGTATCATAAACCTAGCGAATTATCTGGGGGCGAAAGACAAAGAGTAGCTATTGCGCGATCATTAATTAATGATCCAGAAATAGTATTTGCTGATGAACCTACTGGGAATCTAGATTCTAAAAATGCAACACATATTGCTGAATTGTTAGTAAAATTAAGAGACAGAGAAAACAAAACATTTGTTGTTGTTACTCACGACCCTAACATGACTAAATATGCAGATATTATCTTTTACATTAAAGATGGTTTAATTGAACGTATAGAGGATCGCCATAAAAGTAAAAAGTTATGAAACATATAAACTATTTCAAACATTTTTACATGTACCTTTAAGTGTAAACGATTTCTATCAGTTATACAAAATCTTTTACACATGTGTCAAAAGTTCTTGCAAATAGCAAGCCAATTTAGACACTAGCTCTTTTCTGCAAAAGCCATTTGAAGGCAAACCAAAAAGTAGTATTTTAAATGCTTTTAATAATAATATAATATATGTCTGATTTTAATGAACTAATTGCTAAGGTTAAAGACGCAAATAATATTCTTGAATTCAATGAAATGCAAATCTTGGCTCTTAAAGAGGAGTATTGTGATTCTAATTTAATTATTGCTTCACCTACTAGCTCAGGAAAAACATTAGTTGCAGAAATATATTTGCTTTATACTATTTTAATAAAACACAAAAGAGCAATTTTTATTTCTCCTTTGAAAGCATTAACATCTGAGCACTATAACTCATTCAAAAAAAAATATGAAAGTTTTGGTTTAAAAATAGGGATATCAACAGGGGATTTGGATTCAAGTTCCAAATACTTAGAGAACTATCAAATAATATTTTTGACTTTTGAGAAATTGGACTCGTTAATAAGACATAGAGCTAGTTGGTTACACACTTTAGGATTATTGGTAATTGATGAAATTCATAATATTGATTCGGACAGAGGAGCAACTTTAGAAACAACTGTTGTTGAACTAAAACAAATTCTTCCATCTATGAGAATAATTGGATTGAGTGCAACAATTCCAAATGCATCTCAATTAGCATCTTGGATAAATGGAAAATTGATTTACTCAGAATACAGACCAGTAAAATTGAAAAAAGGAATATTGTTTGAAAACAAAATAAAATTTGATGATAATACTATCGAATATATTCAAACAAAAAACAATTCAATCGAAGATATTGTGATAGATACATTAGAAAAACGAAAACAGGCATTAGTTTTTACAAATACAAGAAAAAATTCAGAAGGGTTGGCAAAAAAGCTCCAAAACATTACAAAAAATTATTTAGATGAAAAAGAAAAGAAAATAATTGCAAAAGCAATTGATGATATTGATTATTTACTAACAACTGATTATGATAAAGATGTTGCTAATAACTTATTGCAGGGTGCAAGTTTTCATCATGCGGGCTTAAGAGATAGTTTAAGAAATAAAACAGAAGAATTATTTAAACAAGGTGCATTAAAGATTTTAGTAAGTACGCCGACTTTGGCTGCAGGAGTAAATTTACCTGCATACAGAGTCATTATTCATACAGTACATAGACACACTGCCAATGGAATGTTACCCATTCCAGTAAAAGAATATGTTCAGATGTCTGGTAGAGCCGGCAGACAAGGATACGATACTATTGGCGAAAGTATTTTAATTGCTAAAGATGATTTAGAAGAAGAAAATCTATTTGAAAAATATGTTTATGCTTTACCTGAAGATGTTGAAAGCCAACTAGGTTATGTTCCTGTTTTACGAACACAGTTATTATCAATTATTGCAAATGAAATTGTTTTTAATGACGAAAGTTTAGAAAAGTTTTTTAATGAAACTTTCTATGCAATAAGATTTGGAGATATTAATTCATTAATGCAAAAAATAGAAACACTTTTGCGCGAATTAATAAATTCTGGTTTTGTAAAAATTGATAAAGGAGTTATCAAAGCAACAGAAATAGGTAAAAGAATTTCTGAATTATATATTGATCCATTAAGTGCATACAATATTATTGAAAAAATTAAAAATCAAGATGATTTAACAAACAAAGAATTTTTGATGATTGTTGTAAATACAATTGAACTAAAACCTTATTTTATGCCTGGAAAAAACCGAGTTCAACAACTAGAAGAACAATTGCAAGACGAATACAAAGATTTAGGAATTAATACAAATGAATTGTGGGACGATCATGAAATAATTGAAAAATATTACACTATGACGATATTGAATGATTGGATCTCTGAAGTTTCAGAACAAGACTTATTAAACAATTATGATATATTGCCAGGAACACTTCACAATAAGTTGTACAATACTTCCTGGATATGTTATGCAATAGGAGAGATTGCAAAAGTTTTAGACAAAACAATTGTGCATAAGCAAGCAATATTGATGGAAAAAAGAATCAAGCAAGGTGTTAAAGAAGAATTGCTTCTTTTAACTGAATTACCAAATATTGGAAGAGCAAGAGCCCGTAAGTTATATCAAAATCATTATAGAACTGTCAGTGATGTTAAAAGTGCTGATCCACAAATATTAATTAATATTTTAGGATTAAAGATTGCACAAAAGCTTTTAGAGCATTTGAAAGTAGAGTTTGATATCAACACAATATTCATTAAACAAGAATCAACAGAAGAGCATAAAATCCTGAAAAAAGATGAATCAAAAGCAACTAAGAAGATAACAAAGAAGAAAATCAAAACAGAAGCTAAACTGCAGAAAAGTTTGTTTGAGTATTAGTATATTTATCTCTTTCTAAACACATAAACTAATGCTAGGAATACAATTGTATAACCTAACAATATTAATCCTGGAACTAAAGCACTCTTGCCTACAATTGCATTAATTAATGCATTCTTGCCTAATGTTAAAGGCAAAACATTTGCTATGCTTGATAAAGCACTAGGCATAAAATAAGTTGGCAAAATTAATCCTGACAAGAACAACATAGGCATTACTATTAAAAGAGATAACAAAATAGCTATGCTTTCACTATCAACAAATACACTAATAAACAAACCAATTGCAACAAATGCAAATATGCTCAATATCAAATACAACAATAAATAACCTATATGCATTAATGGGAAACCAAATACAATAACAGCAAATATAATCATTATGATTGCAGTTAACAAACCAACAATACTTTGGCTAAAGAATCTGCCTAAAAAGAAATATATTCTGTTTTTAGGGCTTAATTTCTCTCTTACATCTATTCCTTGAGTTTTGTCCTTAACTCCAGACATACTTACTAATAAAATTGCATTGAAAAGCAATACTAATACAATACCAAATATAACTGCTATATCTTTTGATTTGAAAAAAGAATACATTGATTCTTTTTCTAACTTAATTGGATTAGCAATAGGCTCAGGATCAAATTTCTCAGGAGATAATTGCAGAACTAAAGAATCTAACATTGCAATTGATGTATTCAAATCTTGTTTTATATTTGCTTGCTTTTCCAAAGATGAATTTACAACACTATTTACATAATTAAAATCACTTTCGACTTCATTTATCTTTTCAGACAAATTTATCAATAACTGGTTTGTGTCATTCACATCATTTGTAACTAAAGCAAATGTTGAATTAAAGTCTTCGACAAATTGACCCAATCCCAAAGTACTTTGAGCTGCTTTTGTATTTGCATCATTTATTGTAGCTACTATATTAGACAAATCATTATTTACTAAATTCAATGAACCTGTAAAAGAATTTATATCAAAATTATTTAAATCAATATTATTATTTTGTAATTGTAACAACAATAAAGACAAAGCTAATGATTGATTTTGCAATGTATTCATATCTACATTTAATGCACTAAAATAACCATACATTGAATCTAATGTATCTACTAATTGTTTGTTTGCCAAATATGCAGTTTCTAATGTTTGCTTGTCTTGTTTCAAATCATCTAACTTGTAAGATATATCATTCAAATCATTTTGTTTATCTGACAAAGTCTTTCGTATTTCAGAGAAATTAACAGTATTTAATTTTTCCTTTATGCCAGTCAATTCTTTATTTGTATCATCTAACATTAAAGAATAGTTTTCTAATTTTGTTTTTTGTTCTAATAATATTTCTCTTAATGCTTTTATTTGATCAGTCATAACAGTTATTTTCTTTAAAGAAATTTGATTTGCTAAAGACATTATTGCATTTTCTGTTAATTGTGTTCCTGATTTACCTACAAAGAAATCTAAATCTTCATAATATATTTTTGTAGCATAAGTTCCTAAATTCAATGGATACATTGTAACAAATATTGGACTATACAAAAATGCATTCTGCAAATAACTTGTAGGATTATTTATATCAAAATTCGTAAATATAGGCCTAACACCAAAACCATTAAAACTATTTGTCAATAGATTTTTATCTAAATTATTATCTTGCACAGATAATCCTACATCTAAACTAATATTATGACCAGAGAATCCTATTCCTAAAAGATAAACAAGAAGCAAAGGATAAACAAGTAAGATAATAATAGATATGGGTTTTGAAAACAATACTTTTAACTCTTTCCAAATTACTGACAACATCATCTACCACTTTCAATATAAAAATATTTCCTTGATTTAACATACAAAATAATATCATTAAATACCGTTAATAATATAGGAAATTCTTCAAAATATTTTTGCTTCTTTTCTCTTAATTTCTTTTCGGATATTTTTCCTGCAGACCAAGGTTTTTTATTATCTAAATTGTGAATCATAGGGTCCAATTTATCTATTGCTTTACAAAATTTTGCTTCTAGTGTTTTAGATTCTTCAAATTCAATCCACAATTTACAAAAATCTTTACTTATTTCTACTGGCAGTTTTTTTAATAATTTATTTAATGCTGATTTTTCTCTTTTTTGCTGATTTGCTACTGATTTATCATCATAAGTATAAGTATCGCCGGCTTCAATTTCAATAATATCATGATACAATAACATTTTCATGACTTTTAATTCATTTAATTTCTTCTTTCGATCTTTATTTATTTTAGGTAAAAAATATTGTGCTAAAAATAATGTACTACAGGTATGTTCAGCATCACTTTCTGCTCGATTTTTAACAGGACAAAAAGATCTATCAATTTCTTTTAATAAAAATAATGTTTTTAGTTTTTTTATTTCCTGCATATTTATCCCTTGATTATATTTTCAAATGCTTCTTCTAATGTAGGCATGAAGATATTTGTATCTTTTATGCTCAATCTTTTAGATTCTATTAAATATACTATATCTGTTAATGTCTGCATTACATCTTCTGATTTAATAATTACTTTTGTGTTATCTTCATTAGTCTCAATTGAATTAATTTTCTTTTTAATTTGTTTTAATGATGCTTCATTTATTGCTTTTGTTAAAGTTAATTCTATTCTAACTGTTTTGGCAAACTGTTCCTGAATTTCTTTAGGGGTACCAAACAAAATAATTCTTCCTTCTTTTAAAATAGCAATTTTATTACAAAGCTTTTGTGCCTCATCTAAATAATGTGTTGTTAATACTAATGCCTTACCCTGTTTTTTTAATTGTTCAATAACTGCCCAAACTTTAATTCGCATATCTGAATCCAAAGCAACAGTAGGTTCATCTAATAATATTAATTTTGGATCATGCAATAATGATATTGCAATATTCAATAATCTCTTATAGCCCCCAGAAAGTTTCTGTGCTTTTGTATTTGTAAACTTTGATAAACTTAACTCAGCAATAATTTTTGGTATTCGTTCTTCTCTTTCTTTTCTTGACAAACCATATGCTCTAGAAAAATATTGCAGATTTTCATTTACTGTCAATTCAAAATAAAATGCAAAGTCTTGCGGCACTAATGTAATATGTTTTTTTATTTGTGAAAAGTCTTTGTCTAAATCATAGTGCAAAACAGATACTTTACCTTCATCTTTTTCAATTAATCTAGTAATTATTTTAGAAACAGTTGATTTTCCTGCACCATTTGGGCCTAATAATCCAATACATTGTCCTTCCAGAACTTCAAAGCTTACGCCAGTTAACACTTGTTTTTTCCCAAAATTCTTTCTTACATTATTTAGCTTTAACACAACTTCTGGCATATTTATCTAAAGAATTAGTATATTGAAATATATAAATCTTTATATATCTAATATAAACTCGCATATCTTTTCATTTGTTTTTTTGTTTTCTTTGTAAAGAACATTAAAAGAAACTGCTTTGACTTCTGTTTTGTAATCATTTTTATTTGCTTTACATAGTTTTAATGAACAAATTAGAACATATTTGTCTTTCTTTTTTTCTAAATTTATTGATTCCAGTTTACTTACAAAATGTTCTTGATTTGCTTTGTAAACAAGCTCATCAATAAAATCATGTATTAATACTTCAAAAGAATTAGATTCTAAAATAAACTCTTTTTTTATAGAATATTTTTCTGGTTTAAAATCAAATATTGTACTATTTACCGATTTAACAAGGTCAGAATAAAATTCAAATTCATTTCTTGATCTTACTCTTACCTTAATATCCGCAGTATGCTCTAAGTACTCAAACATTTTACCCCTTCATAACAAAATAATCCTTTAATTTTGATTTTAGTTTTGTTATTTGTTTGTTAGTTACATTAGTAAATATAACAAACACTTTTTCTTTACCAAAAAACAAATCTACTCTTAAGTCATTAATTAAATAAAATTTATGGTAATCGATCATTTTAGAAATGTCTTCATTAAGAGACTTAGATTTAACTTTATCTGAACTAACTGAAAAATACATACTAAACTCAGCACACAAAAATAATTCAAAATCTTTTAAGAAAGTTTTTGTTTTCTTTAGGTTCAAATAAAGAATATTTTTATCTTGTCCAAATCCATTTAATTGCATCATCCTTTCATCACCATAATTGGTTTTAGTTTTACTACGGGTTTAGCTAACTTGTTCTTTTCTAATACATTAACTACTTCAGAAACATCTTTGTAGCTTTCAGGAGCTTCTTCAACTATTCCTTTTTTTGTTTGAGTTTTTATTTCAATATTATTTTTTGTTAATTCTTGCAAAACATGTTCATAAGTCAAATTCTTTAATGCTCCACTTCTACTCATTATTCTTCCCGCCCCATGACTAACACTACCAAAAGATAATTCTTCTGCTTTTTCACCAACTAAAACATATGAACATGTACCCATCGATCCAGGTAAAATAACTGGTTGACCTGTTTGCAAATATTTTTTTGGCAATAATTTATTTCCTGGTGCAAAAGCACGAGTTGCACCTTTTCTATGCACCAAAACATCTCGCTTTTTGCCATCAATAACATAAGTTTCTTTTTTTGCAATATTGTGTGCAACATCATATAATAATTCTAAATCAATATTATATTTTTCAAATACTTTTCTTAACCTGTAAGTAATCATTTGTCTGTTTACATACGCAAAGTTTGCTGCGGCATTCATTGATTGCAAATATTGTTTTCCCTCTTCGCTTTGAATTGGCACACAAGCCAATTGAGAATCAGGATAATTCAAATTGTATTTATTTTTTGCATCTAAAAATACTTTTATAAAATCAGTTGCAACTTGATGCCCAAAACCTCTTGATCCTGTATGAATCATTACAGTTATTGTTCCTCGCTCTAAATTCCAAGCTTTCGCTAAACTCGCGTCAAAAACTTCATCAACAACTTGTACTTCTAAAAAATGATTCCCCGAGCCTAAAGTTCCTATTTGAGATAATCCTCTTGCTACTGCCCTTTGTGATAAATATTTTTCTGACGCATCTAATTTTCCATAATCTTCAATACATTCTTTATCTTTTTTTGTTGCATATTTATTTTTTATTGCCCAATCAATTCCATTTTTAATTAAATCATTAAAATCTTCTTTTGATAATTTTTCTTTATTATCAATTCCTACCCC
>Ga0172371_10003430_pt1 | contig 24569 bp, 20 predicted proteins | sample Lak12m_FD_114543 | JGI IMG/M metagenome (GOLD analysis project Ga0172371, IMG submission 114543) | Freshwater microbial communities from Kabuno Bay, South-Kivu, Congo - kab_022012_12m | ecosystem: Environmental > Aquatic > Freshwater > Lake | place: Democratic Republic of the Congo: South-Kivu... | reverse complement strand
TCGCCCAGCACCAGCGCACCGCCGCCGGTTGGGATGATCGCGTCGAAGCGGGTCAGGTTGGGCCAGGTGCGATCGACAGAATTGAGGACCTTGCCCAGCCAGGATTTCATCTGCGTCGGCTGGATGCGCAGCCGTCCGGCGCGCAGATCGGCGTCCAGTTCCTCCGGGTCGTGACCGTTGGTTGTCAGGAGTTCGAGCAGGCTGCGCACGCCGACCTTGTCCCCACCGACGAAGCGCGGCTCCACGCGGCCATCCTGGATGACGTACAGATCGAGCGTGTTCATGCCCAGGTCGAGTACACCCACCTCCGCCTGGCGCCCGCCTTTGCGCAGGCGCAGGTCATCATCGAGCAGCCAGTCGGTATATGCCCCGACCGGTTGAGCCAGCACTTTCAAACGCTGGATGACCAGGTTATATCCCTGGCCGTTGAAGGTGAACTGGTGGGCATCCTTGTATGCCTTCAATTCCTCCAGCACTGCCTTGGCCTGCAGTTCATCCTTGAGCAGCGGGACCGGCAGTCCGATGACGATCTGATCCATCTCGTAATTGTCAGGCTGAAGCAGGGTGGCCAGCGTGCCGAAGGCCAGGGCGCGCCGTTCGAGCGAGGCCAGCGCCGAATAGTCACGGCCCGAAAGTAGGCTGCCCCAATGCCAGGTGCCGGGGCCGATGGCGAACTCCTGGCCATTCAGGCGGATGATGTCTACCTGGGAAGCGGTTTTCATGCCGATGGCGGCCATGCCGACCGCCTGCGGACGGGCGATGGCCGATTGCAGACAGGCGACATGCCCGTCCACGCAGACTTTGGTGTTCCCGTATCCGGGATCGAGCGCAAGAACAGTGGTCATGGTTTACTCCATTGGTTGGTTGGGAAAATCGGGAGCAGGTGCGTCCCCCGTTGGATCAGGCAGGTCATCCCGGCCGGGATGCCACAAGGTATCTGTCATGGTGAGTGCGCGGATCAACGTAAAGAAATCGTTCGGCGGAGGGGTAGGGAAAAGCCGGCGCAAATCGAAGCGCGGCACCGGCCGGATTCCGGTGATCAGCGCCAGGACGAAACCTGTCAGGACAACCAGTCCAAATAAGACGAGAAGGATGATAGCGAATAAGGGCATGGGATTTCCTTTCTTGAGTACATATTGTGTCACACAATATGCTAGCACAAAAAAGAGAGAACGTCAAGAAGTTTGGTACCGTACTTTATCTATCCGATAAATAGCGACTTGGCATCACGAAAAACTAGCCTATGGGCACTTGAGAAAAGTTATTCATCAACATATACTATAGATACTCATGAGGTAAGAGAATGGAGCGAAGAAATGTCAGAAAATCCTGATTTCACACAGAAAACAAAAGATACTTTGGCAAAACGCGCAGGGCAAACTTGCTCAAATCCTGACTGCAGAAGACCAACGAGTGGCGCCCATTCTGAAGACGATAAAGCAATCAACCTTGGTGAAGCTGCCCATATAAAAGCCGCCAGGAAAGATCAAGCGAGATTTGACTCAAGTATGACGGATGAGCAACGAAGTCATATTTCAAATGGGATATGGCTCTGTAAAGAATGTGCAAGGAAGATAGACTTGGACGAAATACGATATACGGTTGATCTACTTCGCGGATGGAAAAAAGAACATGAAGCCTATATTGCTAATGGCAAACCAGCTGATAATCCCACAAGAGAGGTAAAAGTATCGGGTGGAGGTATAGGCAGTGTTATTCAAAATGATGGAAGTGGTATAGGCCTTGATGTAACATATAATGGGAAGGGGTCAGCAGAGCGAATCACAGTTGAGGGTACAGGTATAGGGGAAATAATAACAAATACTGGTCCAGGGATCGGCAAACGCATAAGTAAAACTGGTGAAGGTACAGCATCTGAAAGCAAGGTGATTGTTAATAGACCAGTTCAGATGGCAGCCGGCTTAATTTCTACCGTTGTATTTACCACATGCCATAAGTGCGGTAATAATTTTACGGCGCAAAAAGTCATTCAAGGTTTTGCAGGAGATACAGTGCCAAAGGTAGAAGTCAACTGCCCCCATTGTCAAGCTCGAAATTTGATTTGAGTGTAAACAAAAAACGCCCCTTCGGGGGCGTTCGCTACTTATTCCGACGGGGATCGTGCTTGGCCATCTTGGCCGTGCGCCTCATGTAGCTGTCCAGCGCCTCGCGCTTGACCAGCCAGGTCCGGCCAATCTTCAGGCCTGCGATGCTGCCTTCTCGCATCATCCTACGAACGTGTTCGACGTGATACTTGAGTCTTTCGGCAGCCTCTTCTGTGGAGACGAACTCATTCAGATCGGGCATAACTGATAGCACTCCCATACGGAGCGAGAGGGCATACGTACACCCTCTCATGTTAGTATTATCCGTATATACAGTGCCCCCAAGGGGACTCGAACCCCTGTTTTGGCCTTGAGAGGGCCACGTCCTGGGCCACTAGACGATGGGGGCGTTAAGTGACGGGCGTTATTTTATCATGCTGGAGGTTGAATCGTCAACGAGCAGGACGATCAATTCCCCCGGTCCGTGCACGCCGATCGTCAGGGTCATTTCAATATCGGCTGTACGTGAGGGTCCGCTGATGACCACCGCAGTCGGGGCATTACGCACGATGGAAGTATTAAGCACATCCGGCAGGCTGGCATGCACATCGCTCAGGTTCAAAATGGCGATGTGGATCTCGGGCAGCAGCGAGGCGGATAACAGTTCCCCCGCGCCGGCAATTACAAGTAGGCTGCCTGTGTCTGCCAGTCCGGCTGCGACACGCGTCAGTCCTGCCTTGCAGCTTGCATCCGGTGTTCGCACCAGGTCAACCCCGCTATCCAGGAGTAATTCATAACCAGCATCGTCTACCATTAGACACTCAATTCCTCGTGCCTTTAACAGGGACAGGATTGTATCGGTAAGTTGGGTGCGGGTACAGGGTACGCATTCCCCACCCAGTGCTTCCAGTTCAGTTACGAATTGTGCTGCCAGGTCACTGATGGAGGGCAGAGCATTTTTCGTGATTTCAAGTTTGTTGTCAGTGTGGATAAATTCTATAGGATCTTCATGTTCTAAACTTGCCCAGCGACTGCGGAAGGGCTTTAACGCCGGACGCGGCAGGTCTTTACTGAGTCCCCAACCGCTGGAAGCCGGCAGGTGCATCCATTTCGAGCGGGGGGAGAGCAGGCGGCTGATCAAACCTGCAGCTTGCTGAAAATAACCAAACACACCCGGTCGGGTTGCTGCCAGTCCAAAAGCCCTTAATCCTGTCTTTAGCAGGGTGGGGATCCCAACAGCCTCTCTGGGTGGCTCATTTGTGGCAGATGGTGCCTGGCCTGCCCGCACTCGCAGCAGTAGACCTGGCAAGTCAATGTCCACCGGGCAGGCTTCCCGGCAGGCTCCACACAGGCTGGAAGCCTGTGCCAGGTGCCCAAATTCCTGCGCCCCAAAAAGACCCGGCGAGATCACCGATCCGATCGGGCCGGGGTAAGGGGCGATCGACCCTTCCAGACCCACATAGGCATGCCCCCCGATCTCGCGAAAGACCGGGCAGGCATTCAGGCAGGCGCCGCAGCGGATGCACAGCAGAACTTCCTGGAGGTTGGAAGCATGCAATCGGCTGCGTCCGTTGTCCAGTAGGATCAGGTGGCGTTCTTGTGGTCCTTCCGTATCTGTGTCTCTACGTGGGCTGTGGATCAGGTTGGTATAAACGCTCAATTTCTGGGCAGTGGCAGAACGTGGCAAAAGCGAGAGCAACAAGGCTAGGTCATCCAGGTTCGGAAGCAGGCGCTCCATGCCCATCAGGGCAATATGCACCCGCGGCAGGCTGGTGACCATGCGTCCATTGCCCTCGTTGGTGACAATACACAGTGTTCCCGTTTCGACCACGCCAAAGTTGACACCAGACATGCCAATGTCCGCCTTCAGAAAGATCTCGCGCAGCACTTGTCGGGCGGTATTCGTCAGCACAGGGATGTCTTCAGTGTAGGGGACGCCGAGTTTCTCATGGAATAGTGCTCCGACTTCATGTCTGCGCAAATGTACGGCAGGTGTAATGATGTGGCTGGGTCGCTCGCCGCGTAATTGCACAATGTATTCACCCAGGTCGGTTTCCACAGCTCGCAAACCTGCCTTTTCCAGGGCATGATTCAGGTTGATCTCCTCAGAGACCATCGACTTGGACTTGGCAACCAGCTTGGCATTGTGGCTGTTGGCGATCTCCAAAAAGATGCGAACAGCTTCCTCCCCATCTGCAGCACGATGAACCTGGATACCGTTGGATTTAACTTGTTCAATGAAACGCGCGAGGTAATCTTCCAGATGAGTGATCACCTCGCTGCGGATGGCATGGGCGCGTTGGCGGCGTAGACTGTGGTCAGGCAGGGAGGCAAAGGCAGTCACACGACCCTGGCAGCGTCGCTCGGCGTTTCCGTCCAGGGCAGCCTGCAAGGCTTCGTCAGCAATCGAGTTGCGGATGCTTTCCCGAAATGCATTCTTCGTCATTGGGATGGTTCCCGGTTGGCAAGAATTTCTGCGATATGCACGACCTGCTGTGTTTTGCCCTGGCGTTTCAATCCACCTTGAATGTGCATCAGGCAGCCGGTGTCACATACCACCAGGGTGGCTGCTTGAGTTGTTTCAAGATTGGAGATCTTACGCTTGAGCATCTCGGCTGAAAGCTCCGGGTGCTCCACAGAAAAGACACCGCCAAATCCGCAGCATTCGTCGGCATGTGGAAGCTCTATCAGCTCTGCCCCGTGCACATTGGATAACAGTCGGCGTGGTTGACGATCAACCCCGAGGCCACGCAAGAGGTGGCAGGAGGCATGGTAGCTCAATTTGCCTGGAAAATTTGCACCCACATCCGTAACTCCCAGGTGATCAACCAGGTATTCGCTGAATTCAAAACTGCGTTTTGCCAAATTCTGCGCACGTTCCAACCAGGGAGGGTCTTCAGCGAACAATTCCAGGTATCCGTGCCGCAGCATGACAGCACACGATCCGGAAGGGATGATGATGGGTCCGCTGCTGGCTTCAAAAACCTGGATGGTATGCCTGGCCAGCGGCAGGGCTTCGCTGCGCAGACCGGCGTTAAAAGCTGGTTGACCGCAGCAGGTTTGATCGCTTGGGAACTCCACACTCACGCCGAGCCGCTCAAGGACTTTGAGCATGGCTTCGCCCACCTCCGGGAAGAAAGTGTCGATCAGGCAGGTGACCATAAGCTGGACTGTTTCGATCATAGTGCAATTGTATACCAGAATGGGTTTGATGAAAAAAGGTTATTCTTCAACTTCATTCTTGGTTATTTTGTGATAGGCCGTAAGAGATGGGTTCTGTTGCCCCCAATAATTGTGCGTTTCTGGAATATCAGGTGTGGTATCATAACCGCGTTAATTTGACCATAAGGAAAAAATATGCCCACTTTTCGCACAAAAATACCCAACCATTTTGATCTGCCTCGTCGCATTACCCGCCTTGGGGAACTGGCTTACAACCTGTGGTGGACCTGGAACCCGGATGCACAACGCCTGTTCAGCAAAATAGACCAGGAACTCTGGGAGAACCTGAATCACAACCCCTTGTTGTTCCTGCGCCAGGTGGGACGCAGAGAGATCAATGCAGTTTCCCAGAACAAAGATTATCTCGAACAGTATGATAAGGTTCTGGCAGATTTTGATGCCTATCTTGGAAATGAAACACCCTGGTTCACAAGGGAGCATCCTCAAGACAGTAACAAGACAGTCGCTTATTTTTCCATGGAATTCGGGCTTCATGAAACCCTGCCCATTTACTCCGGCGGGTTGGGTGTGCTCTCCGGCGATCATCTGAAAGGATCCAGCGACCTGGGCTTGAACCTGGTGGGTATTGGTTTCTTGTATGCTGAGGGATATTTCTCCCAGCGCATCTCTGAAGATGGCTGGCAGGAGGCTCAGAACAATCCCATTACATTCAACAACCTTCCCATCGTGCTGGTATTAAAGGAAGACGGTCAACCCCTCAGCATCGCTGTCGAATTCCCGGACCGGACGGTCTCAGCCCGCATCTGGGAATTGCGAGTCGGGCGGGTGCCGCTATACCTGTTGGACAGTGATTATACTGCCAACACTCCAACCGACCGCAAACTGACGGCGCGCCTGTATTGGAGCGACAGGGACCTGCGCGTGATGCAGGAGATCATGCTGGGAGTGGGTGGTGTGAAAGCTCTGCGCGCATTGGGTTATGACCCCCAGGTCTGGCATATGAACGAGGGTCATTCTGCGTTCCTGACCCTGGAACGCGCCCGTGAGCTGGTGGCGGAAGGTCTCACTTTCGAAGAAGCCCGCGCTAAGACCCGCCCGGGCAATGTATTCACCACCCACACACCTGTCCCGGCTGGAAATGACGAATTTCCTCTCTGGCTGGTGGATAAGTATCTGTCAAATCTGTGGCCTAAGTTGGGCTTGACGCGTGAGCAATTCGTGGACCTGGCTCGCCACAAGCAGAATTATGGTGAGACCTTCTCCATGCCTACGCTGGCCTTAAATTTATCCGACCATTGCAATGGGGTTTCCGAACTCCACGGGCAGGTTGCCCGGCGCATGTGGAATTATCTTTGGCCGGAGTTGAACGAAGAAGATGTACCTATTGGCTACATAACCAATGGTGTCCATTCCACCTCCTGGTTGGCACGCCGCCAGCGTGCGCTCTATGATCGTTATCTGGCGAAGGATTGGCTGGGAAATCTGGAAGATCCTGAAACTTGGGCACAGATCGCTGATCTCCCGGACACAGAGTTGTGGCAAGTCCACCAGCATCTCAAGCGCAAGTTGGCTTTCTACCTGCTGGGTCGTGCCCGCCAGCGCTGGATGAAGGGTGGTTTCCATCCTGTCCAGGTGATCGCTTCCGGGGCATTGCTCGACCCTTATGTTCTAACCATCGGGTTCGCCCGTCGTTTTGCGACCTATAAACGTGCCGATCTGATCTTCAGTGACCTGCCGCGCCTGCTCAGGCTGCTCAACTGTCCCAATCGCCCGGTACAGATCCTGTTTGCCGGCAAGGCACATCCTGCCGATGAACCTGGCAAACAGCTCATCCAGGAAGTCTATCGCATGGTCAAGCAGGCGGAAAATGGAGGCCGGCTGGTCTTTTTGGAGGATTATGACATCAACCTGGCGCGCTACATGGTGCAGGGAGTGGATGTCTGGTTGAATACGCCGAGCCGCCCCAATGAAGCTTCGGGTACATCCGGTATGAAGGCAGCCATTAATGGGGTGCTCAACTTCTCCATCCTGGATGGCTGGTGGCGTGAAGCCTACAATGGCAACAATGGCTGGGTCATAGGAGAGGATTCCGACCTGCTGGCGGAAGTGCAGGACAAGGCTGATGCAGCCAGTTTGTACCATATCCTTGAAAATGAGATCGTGCCCCTGTATTATGGTGAGCGCGGGGCGGATAACATTCCCCATGAATGGGTGGCACGCATGAAGGAATCCATCCGTACCGTCACTCCCCAATACAGCATGCGCCGCATGGTCAGGGAATACACAGAGCGCATGTATTTCCCTGGATAAGCTTGCTTATAATAAAGGTGGTTGTCCAATTTTTGCTTGGGCGACCACTTTTTGATTTAACATACGATCCCTACGCCAGGAATTGCCTGTCCTTGTAAACCACTTCGCCATCCACCACGATCTCGGAATCTTCCAGGCCGCAGATCATGTCCCAGTGGATGATGCTCTTATTCTTGGAGCCGGTCTCGGGGTAACCAGCGCCGAGCGCCATGTGGAAAGTACCGCCCAGTTTCTCGTCGAACAGGATGTTGTGGGAGAAGCGGTCGATATCATAGTTGGTGCCGATCGCAAATTCGCCCACGAAGCTGGAGCCGGCATCCGAACCGAGCATTTCGAGCAGGAAGTCCTGGTTCTTGGCGGCAGTGGCTTTGGATACCTTGCCTTTGCTGAAGGTCAACTCCACACCTTCGACCATGACGCCGCTGGTGATGGCCGGATAGGTGTAGCGCACCCAGCCGTTGACTGAATCTTCGACCGGTCCGGTGAAGATCTCGCCGTCCGGCATGTTCGAGATCCCGTAACAATTGACGAAGGTGCGCCCCTTGACGGATAGGGTCAGGTCCACATTCGGGCCGCGCAGCACGACCTGGTCATGACCGTTCATGATATCCACCATGCGCTGCTGCTTCTCCTCGATGGATTTCCAGTATGCCAGCGGGTCTGCCTCCTGGGTGTGGCAGGCGTCGAAGACGAAATCTTCAAAATTCTTCAAACTCATCTCGGCTTCCATGGCGTAACCTTCGGTCGGGTAGAGCGTGCTGACCCACTTGAAGGTGTTATCGGCGCCGCGTCGCATCTGGGCTGCCAGGATGGGGGACACGGCAGCCTGGCGTCGCTTCTGCCTGACCGGGTCGACACCCGACAGGCCGCGCGTATTCGTCAGGGAGGCGATCTTGATGCGGCTCTCAAACTGATCATAGGCCAGCTTGCGGAAGGTGGGAATGAAGTCGAGCTGCGCATCGTTGGCATGTTCGAAGAAGATCTCTTCCTGGTCGGGCAGGTCGAGCAGCAGGTGGGGCTGCCCGCTGCGTTCCAGGATGCGCGCATACAGGGCTCTGACCAACGGCGCGGCGGCCGTGGTGGCTTCGATCGCCACGCGGTCTCCCGGCTGGATGCGGGTGGAGTGATCCACCAGGATGGTTGCCATTTTTTCAATTCTATTATCAGTCAAGGGTTTTCTCCAAAGTGCAAGGTGTGCATAAAAAGTTACTGCTCATGTTTGTCACCCTGAGGGAGCGTTCCTTGCGACCGACACTTGCGCCGAAACGCAGTGCAGGTGAGGGTCTCCTGCGCTGCCAGGGGATCCTTCACTTCGTTCAGGATGACACTAGCGTTCTAATTGTCTCACCGTAAGTTAGCTTGCCTGAGCAGTTACCATCATTTTATCATTTACTTGCTGTCTTTAAATCTCAAATCACTTTCTTTCCATGCCCGGACCCGGGTTTTTTGTGGCGGGTCTTTTGCAGCTCTGCCAGCATGAGCGGATGCAAGCCGGGAGTGGCAGCCAGGATGGATAAGGGTCGGGTGATGTAGTCCGGTCCACCGTCCACATTCGTGACCAGCGCCCCGGCTTCTGCAGCGATCAGGCCACCAGCAGCCACGTCCCAGGGAGCCAGGGAGATCTCCCAGTAACCGTCGAAGCGTCCGGCAGCCACATAAGCCAGGTCGAGGGCGGCCGAACCCAGGCGGCGCACGCCCTGGGTCATCTTGGCGAAGCGCGTAAAATTCTCAAAGTTGTCGTCGGAGGTGTCCCAGGTGTCGTACGGGAAACCGGTCACCAGCAGACCCTGCACCAGCTCCGTGACTGCTGAGGCGTGCAGCGGAGCGCCATTCATCCAGGCGCCGCGGCCGCGTTCGGCAGAGAAACATTCGTCGCGCAGCGGGTCGTAGATCACACCCAGGCGGGTGAGGCCATTGTGCGCATAGGCGATGGAGACGCAGAAGATCGGGATGTTGTGGGCGTAATTGACCGTGCCGTCCAGGGGATCGACGAACCAGATATGGTCTTTGAAGCCTTCCGACTTGCCGGATTCTTCCGCCAGGATGGCGTGCCCGGGAAAACGGGAGCGGATCCCCTCCAGGATGAGATCTTCGGACTGGTGATCGATCTCGGTCACCAGGTCGATGATGCCCTTGTGATCCACCTGGTGCTTCTTGGCGTAACCGCCGCGCAGGATCTCACCCGCCTGGCGCGCCAGATCTTCAAGGTCTTTTAAGGTCGGGCTGTTGTCAGCATTCATGAGCCTATTGTAGCCTTCTTTGGAGATTTTTGGGTAAAGAATGTCGCAGATCCTGCGTGCTGTGGACGGAAAGAATTATCCCCCAATTTTCGAGAAAAACGCAAATGGGGGCACCAAGGGGAGCCGCCCCTACATCTTCCCCTGCCACTCGGCGATCAGGCGCTCGAAGAAGAGCTCCAGGTAAGCCAGGCGTTCGGCAGCCAGGGCTCTGGCGCTGTCGGTGAACATGCGCTGCCCCACCTGGCGCAGTTTGAAGAGGTGCTCGTGATAGGCGCTGTGCGGCTCTCCGGTTTCCTCCACCCCGCCTTGCAGGAATTTTTCGGAGGGCGGGTAATAGAAGGGCTGGCCATCCAGGGCGGCATAGGCAATCACACGCGCGGCGCCGATGGCGCCGAGCACATCCAGCTTGTCGGCATCGAACAATATTTTGGCTTCGAGGGTGGCGGGTGGTTCGGATTTATCGCGGAAGCGGTGGGCGCGGATGCAATGCTGAACAGCGGCGATGCGCTCTGGTGTCCAGCCTTCTTCCGTCAATATACGGGCGGCAAAATCAGCCGAGGCGTGCTGGTGGTCGCGGCGTTTAGAGCCCGCTCCGGGGGCGGCGTCTGCGGCATCGTGCAGCAGGGCGGCGGCGCGCAGGATCTCCAGGTCGGCGCCTTCCAGGGTACCCAGGCGTTCGGCGGTGTGGTAGACACGCAGGACGTGCTCGAAATCATGGACGGCATCAGCATGGGTGTACCAGGTGCGGGCTTGTTCGATGGTGGGCATGCAGCTCCTTGTTACAAAAGAAGGGAAACCACCAAGACACGAAGACACCAAGATAAGAAATTAAAAGGTTAAGAACTTTGTGACTTCGTGGTGAATAAACATCTAAGCAGTGCGGTAGTAGCCCATGTCCACCGAGTAGAGCTGGCCGCGCTTGACGACCTGCCGGACCAGGTTGGTGCCAAAGCGGTAACCCAGGTGGCGGTAATCCGGCACCGACAGCACCAGCAGGTCGGCCTGTTTGCCGGGGGTGAGCGAACCGACCCGGTCGGCGCGGCGGATGGCGTGGGCGGCATTAATGGTGGAGGCGGCGATAGCCTGAGCCGGGGTCAGTTGCAGGTAACGGCAGGCCAGGGCGATCACGAACTGCATCGACTCATTCCAGGCGGTGCCGGGGTTGCAGTCGGTGGCCAGTGCCAGCAAGCCATCCGCGTCCAGGATCTTTTGAGCCGGGGTGTAATCCCGCTCCGCCAGGCCAAAAGGTGTGCAGGGCAGGGAAACCGCCACTGTATCCGACTTGCCGAGGGCAGCGATATCGGCATCCGAGGTGCGCACCAGGTGATCGGCTGAGGCAGCCCCCAACTCGACGGCCAGGGAAGCCCCTCCCAGGTTGTCAAATTCATCGGCGTGGATCTTGAGCGGGAAGCCCAGGCGTTTGGCTTCCTCCAGGATCTGGCGGGATTGGGCAAGGTCGAAGGCTTTGTTCTCGCAGAAGACATCCACAAAGGGCAGATTCCTGCGTTTGGGGGCATGGGTCTGCCACCACTGCTGGAGAATGGGCAGCATGGTACAGGTCACCAGGTCGGTATAGCCCTGCGGGTCATCCTTGTACTCGGCCGCGATGGCGTGCGCTCCCAGGAAGGTGATGGCCAGTTCAATGGGACCCTCGTCATCCAGAGCCAGCAGGGCTTTGAGCAGACGCAGCTCGGTGGCGGTCTGCAAGCCGTAACCGGTCTTGGCTTCGGCGGTGGTGGTCCCGGTGGCGAACATACGCAGCAGGCGAGCCCGGGTCTGGGACATGAGCGACTCGATGGAAGCGCTGCGGGTGGCGTGCACGGTGGAGATGATGCCGCCGCCAGCTGCCAGGATGTCGAGGTAATGCCTGCCTTCCAGGCGCATCTCGAACTCGGCAGCCCGGTCACCACCCCAGATGACATGCGTGTGCGGGTCGACGAATCCGGGCATGACCACACAACCGGAGGCATCCAGTGTCGGCTCACCCGGGTAGGCATGGCGCAGTTCCTCGGTGCTGCCAATGGCAACGATCTTCTCGTCACGAACGAGCACGGCACCGTTCAAGAGGATACCCAATTGGCCCAAGGCATGGCCGCGCTGGGGATTTTCGGTCAGGGTCAGTAACTGGGTGGCAGAGTGGATGAGCATAAGGTGGACCGGCTTCTGATTAGATTTAGGAATTGTGAATTAATTATAGCATGAGGATAAAGGGTGAAGATGGGTATCTACTCAAAAAAAGGCTTTCTTAAAGTTCAATGTCAAAAAAAACCCACCCCCTACCCCCGCCCCAGGGCGGGGAAAAAATTTAAATTGGGGTGTTGGCGAAAGGTTTACCTTTCGCCAACACCCCAAACCCCTACTATAAGAATACCCAGGGGAATCAAGGGTTGAGGCTGTAAGGGTCGAAAGCAGCAGAAGCCGCCATCAGGGCTTTGCAGTAGTCCCAATCAGCGCTGGCATAAGTGTAAATGCGGAGGTGCTTCTTGTATTTGGGTTCGCCGACCAACAGTTTGGAGGGGTCCGGCAGGAAAGCACCGTGGATGAAACCCAGGCGGATGTGGTCATCGTAGATAATTATCTGGCAAACACCGGCGCTGACGGGTCCGCCGCGCTCTTTAAAATAATAACTGAAGCCTTGCGAATGGACCTTTTCGGTGACTCCCGGTGCGACTTCTGCCACCAGGTTGCGCAGCTCAAGGACGATCTCCTGCAGATCCGGTGGAACAGTTACGAGCATTTTTTGGATGGAACGGGTTGGGAACATGATTTCCTTGTCGTCAGGAAAAAACCATTATCACCAGGCGGATCATTTCTTACGGTCCTCCTTGCGGTGCTGATCCGACCTGTATTTCTGCCACCAGGTGAAAAGACGGAAGAGAGGTGGACCAAACAGGAAGGCTGCCAGGACGAACAGGATCAGGATCTCGACCCAGCCGACAGTCATGACCGGCCGGCAGGCCAGCAGACTTGAACCCAGCAATCCGGACATAAATAGAATTCTCTTACAGGATACAGGTTTATGCATGTCCCTCTTGTTTGATGAATTTTGCGAGAAAGACGAGTGACAGGATATTAAAGAAGACCGCCCCGACGCCTGAAGCGAATAATCCGGAAGCATACAGGTAGGGAGCCAGCAAAGCGCCGGCAGCGCGCCCGAGTGAAAGTGCGGCCACATTGAAAGCCATCAGGGTGGCGCGGGTTTTGGGCATGATCTCGGTCATCATGGGGATCAGGCTGACCAGTGCGAATTCAAAGCTGATGTAGAACATGGACAAACCGATCAGCGCGCCGCTGGTGGTTTTTCCAAGGATGGGAAGCAGCAAGGCAGACAGGCTGTTGAGCAGCAATCCCAGGGCAACCGCACGTGGTTTACCCAGCTTATCCACAAAGCGGGCTACCAGGCTCTCTGCGCTCAGTTCGGATATGCCGATCACAATGGCTGCCAGGATAAGCAGAGCGATATCCAGCCCAAGGGTTTCTTTGAAATAATTCAGGAATTTGAAAACCCCGACAAAACCTTGAGGTCCGACCCAGGTCTTAAGGGAGTCGTCCAGCCAGACGCCAAAGATAACGTTCACAATTTCGTTGGCTGTGCTTGCAAACAATCCCACGCTCAAGGCGATCACGGCAGGGGCATACGTGAATACGCTGCGGAAGTTCTTGACCAGACCCAGGTTGCTGCGTTCTTCATGACGGTCCGTAGGCAGGCTGATGAAAAGCGCCAGCATGCTGAGCAAGCCGAGCAAGGCGAACAACCGGAAAGGTGCCATCCAACCGCCGCGCGCGATCAGGAAGCCTGCCAGGGGGATGCCCAGCACGAAGGCCAGTGACCAGCCAAATTCTGTGAACGCCAGCACTCGTCCCCGCTCGTGGTAATGAATTCGATCTCCCAGGTAAGCTTGCATACCCGGATCGAAAACATATTTGCCTATGGTCGCCAGGATCAGGGAAAGGACGAAGACGGGAAAGGTTGGGAAGAAGACCACCAGGCCGGTACCGGCTGAGAAGAGAGTCAACCCGAACAGCATGCCGAATTTCCTCCCGCGCAGGTCGGAGACAGAGGCCACAAATGGTCCCAGGCTGCTGAAGACTGAGCGTGTGGTCAGCCCCAGTGACATGCTGCGAAGTTCCACCCCCAGGCCGCGGCCGAAGATGGGCAGGAAAGAATAGATCATGCGGTAGGCAGAATTGAAAACCGTGCGGATGATCGTGAACAGGATTATTTGGAGCTTAAGTTTATGCACTTACCGTCTTTGAGGAGCCAAGTGACAACCAGCAGCGTGTGACCAGGTAGGCTGCCACCCAGGTCAACAGGTTGAGGGCTAGGAAGTAGATTATCAGGAAAGAATTGCCAGAATTGAAAATGGGGGAGGGTGGAGGGTGCATGATGTTGGAGGCGGTGGAAAAGGCAACCCGCAGGACAATGATAAAGAGGATATTTGCCAGGGAGGTCAGCCAGGGCAGAGCGAACAACCGCAACCCGCCTTGAAGCAAGATGGCAGTGACGGCAAATATAAGCGCCAGCCGGAAACGAGGTTCCGCCAGGAACAATCCATTCCAGTTGGATTGCATGGCCCACATCGAGAGCGGCAGGTAAGTCATCCAGAAGAGTGTACCTGTCCAGCCAAGAGCCTGGCACCAGGCGTGCAGACCAGCGCGGCGGGTCACCAGGGCGGCAGCTCCTGCCAGGGCGGATGCCAGGAAGGTCACTTCTGCTGTCAAAACCCAGGCTCCATGCAGGTATACAAGGCGCACATTGGCACCCAGAGATCTTTCCTGCGGACCGAGAAAGGTCATGGCAGCAATACTGGCAAGCGTTATGATAAGGAAAATAAGATATTTGGAAGTTTTCGACATGGGCTGAATTTTACCTTAATTATGCCTGGTGAACCTTCAAGGTAGTGGGATTATGTCCCTCCAAAAGGTCATGGGTGGCGAAAGCTGATGTGGGGAAGATGAAAGGCAAAGCGGAATTGATCGCGGAGCTTGAAGCAAAGAAAAAGCGCCTGGTGGCTTTTGAATCTTTTTTTTTCAGGTTAATCAAGTCTCATGAAAGATCCAGAAGATCCTGACCACCTTAATAAAACTTAATCCACACAATTTATCCACAATATTATTATGAAATTTTAATGTTATGCGATTAGAATATTCATAAAAGAAAAGGAGATTAAAAAAATGAATAAGACATGGAAATGGGTACTGGGAATCGTCCTGGTTCTGATCGTGATCGCTGCAATCGTGTGCACCCTCGTATTTATGGGAGGTTTCATGCGCCGCGATGTGTTTGCACAAGGAATGTTCCAACCGGGTGGCTGGGGTGATTTTTACCAGCATGACCGAATGATGAGTGGCGCCTATGGATACTCTGCACCCGGCACTATGATGGGTGGCGGATATGGGTTTGACGGACGCATACCTTTAATGCGTGGACATGGTTTCTTCCCGTTCTTTGGTGGATTGATCCCGTTGGTTTTGCTGGGACTGCTGGTCTATGGAGCTTACCGGCTGGGTAGGAACAAATCAACCGCCCAGGTCAGCACAGTGACTACAACCAGTGAAGTTGTGGCTGAATCACCTGCGCCTGAAGCGATGGATGGTAATACCTGTCATAAATGCGGTGGGATCGTGCAGGCAGATTGGCGAAACTGCCCCTACTGCGGCACAAAACAATAATCGTAAGAATTTTCTCTCAACCAAAGCAGCCTGGTCAAAAACCGGGCTGTTTTGCTTAATTTCAAGCTCTATTTCTTTGGTCGCCTGGAGTTGATTGTTGGAAATAAATATTGTAACCAGTATAACAGTGGAAAATTTATTAATTACCGTTTTAATGTGCGATATTTTATGCGCTGCGGTCGATCAGCATCAATACCCAGCCGCGACCGGCGGTCGGCTTCATAATCTGACCAGTTTCCGAGGAACAAGCGAGCCTGGCTGTCGCCTTCAAAGGCCAATATATGGGTGGCGATGCGGTCCAGGAACCAGCGGTCATGGCTGACCACCACAGCACAACCCGCAAAGTTTTCCAGGGCTTCTTCCAGGGCTCGCAGGGTGTTCACATCCAGGTCATTGGTGGGTTCATCGAGCAAGATGACATTGGCGCCAGAGGTGAGCGTTTTGGCAAGATGCACCCGGTTGCGCTCGCCACCGGACAGCGTACTGACCAGTTTCTGCTGGTCGCTTCCCAGGAAGTTGAAGGATGCACAATAGGCGCGTGAGTTCATTTGACGCTGACCGAGGCTGATGGTATCAGCTCCGCCGGAGATCTCCTCCCAGACATTTTTTTCCGGGTCCAGGCTGCGGGATTGGTCGGCGTAGGCTAATTTTACGGTTTCACCAATGCGGACTCTACCTTCATCCGGTTGCTCCAACCCGGTGATCAGTTTAAGCAGGGTGGTCTTGCCAGCGCCATTTGGTCCGATGACTCCCACCAGGCTGCCGGGAGGGAATTTAGCGCTCAGGTTATCGATCAACAAGCGCTCGCCATAAGCTTTGCTGACATTTTCCAGTTCGATGACAATATCGCCAAGACGTGGACCGGAAGGAATATAGATCTCCAGGTTCTCTCGGCGCTGCTCGAATTCCTGGCTGAGCAAGCGTTCATAAGCAGTTACACGTGCCTGACCCTTGGATTGCCTGGCTTTGGGAGACATATGGATCCATTCGAGCTCGCGTTCAAGGGTTTTCTGGCGGCGGGTTTCGGATTTTTCCTCGAGCTTGAGGCGTTCCTGTTTCTGCTCCAACCAGGAGGAGTAATTACCTTTCCAGGGAATGCCATAACCGCGATCAAGTTCAAGGATCCAGCCGGCTACATTGTCGAGAAAATATCGGTCATGGGTGACAGCGATGACCGTACCTTTGTAATCGCGCAGATGCCGTTCCAGCCAGGCTACAGATTCCGCATCCAGGTGATTGGTTGGTTCGTCCAGCAACAAGATGTCGGGTTCAGTCAACAGCAGGCGGGTGAGAGCCACGCGGCGGCGTTCTCCACCGGAGAGGATCTTGACAGGTGAGTCAGGTGGCGGGCAGCGCAGGGCATTCATTGCCAGATCCAGATGGTTGTCCAGGTTCCAGGCATCATGCCGGTCGAGTTCTTCCTGGAGTTTTGCCTGGCGGGTGATGAGTGCATCAAAATCTGCATCCGGTTCAGCAAATCCAGCATTAACCTGATCGAATTCAGCCAGCATGTCCACGATGGGTTGCACGCCCTCGCGGATGACCTGGATGACTGTCTTCGAATCATCCAGGACGGGTTCCTGCTCGAGTAACCCGACCGTAAACCCTTTGGACTTGGCGATCTCGCCGACGTAGTTTTCATCCTGACCAGCCATGATGCGCAGAAGGGTCGATTTTCCAGAACCGTTCAGACCCAGAACACCGATCTTGGCGCCGTAATAAAACCCGAGAGAGATATCCCGCAGGACTTGTTTGTTGGGAGGATGGATGCGCCCGACGCGCATCATGGAATATATTACTTGAGTATCAGACATGGGCGTATTGTACCTTGATTTAGGGATGAGAAGAATTCACTTATCCCACCCAACAAAATTGACTGGATGGCTGTGAATAAAAGAATAATTTTATAATGTTCTTTTAAATCGCGGTCAAACGGAAATTGGATTGTAGGTAATTACCCGGTTTTTACCCGAGTGCTTGGCTTTCAGCATGGACTTATCCGCCTGGTTGATCAATTCTTGCATGGTCAAGTTTCCCCCAATGCTGGTGGCAAGTCCAATACTGACCGTACGGTTGATGATTTCTTTTCCGCAGGTGATCTGGATCTGTGCTACGCCTGAGAGGAGGCGTTCAGCCACCTGAATAGCCTGAGTGTCAATCGGTCTGTGTAATAGCACTAAAAATTCATCTCCACCCCAACGGGCAACAACATCAATTTCCCGAATATTATCACTCAAGACGGTGGCAATCCTTTGCAGGAAAATATCTCCCGTCTGATGTCCAAATTTATCGTTTACAGACTTAAAATCATCAATATCCACGAATAGAAGACTCAGAACATATCCAAATCGTTTCGCCAGGTCATTTTCGCGAATGAATAATTCCTCAAATTTGCGGCGATTGAATAAACCGGTAAGGGTATCTTTTATCGCCAATGCTTCGAGCTGGTTGTGGAATGCATTAATCATAATTCCCACCAATAAAATCACAAGAAAAGTTACGATGATACCAATGGCAATATTGAAAACAAGATTAGCTCTGGCAGCAGTCAATGAATCTGTCTGGTCCTGTTCAACGATAAGGAACCAATCAAAATCTGGAAAATGGCGGGTTGATATAACCAGATCGTGTTTGTTATTCTTAAATTCGTAAATGTTGGTGCCTGTTTTGTTGGATAAGATCTGTTCAGCTTGTTCTCCAATTCCCTCCAGCTCTTTGATATTAACCTTTTCCACGAAATCAGGATTGGTATGTACCTGGATCAGGCCATTTTTGTCGATCATATAAACAACCTGACCATAACGGTCATGGTAGCTTGCAAGTGTGCTGGCAACTGAATTCATTTTTATACCGATACCTGTCACTCCCAGGAAATTGCCTTGCTGATCTTCCAGGCGATGGTTGATAAAGATCGTGACTGTCCCCTGGGTAGCTTGATCGGTATCCACATCCAGGACGAAATCTTTATGTGAATCGCGAAAATCATAAAACCAGATGTCGTGTGGGTCAGACCTGCTGATCTGCTTTAGAATGCCATCATAATAGTAATAATTTCCAGTGTTCTCTGACACAAAAAACGAACTGAAATATCCGTATTTGTCAATTATGCGCTTCAGGTAGCGTACTACTTCGTTGGGTTCTTTTTCTCCAGAAACAATCCAATCGATCAGGAATTCATCATTAGCCATTAATGATGAGTTATTGATCGGGCTGATCAATTCCTGCTGGATCTCTGAAAAGATATTGTCACTGATGAGTGGGAGTGTTTTAGTTTTTGTATTATAAGTGATGGATGTTTTGGTAACATTGTAGCCGATCAGGCTGGTAAAGGTGAAGGTAAATATCAAAACAACGGTCAGTATGCTGATAAGTTTCTTTTTAGTAAAAGAAATATCCTTCACAATTATTTTCCTCAAAAATGTCATCTGGTTTTGCTCGAAGTTTTGAAAGATTGATTGGTGGCGATGGTCATTATAACTTGAAAAAATTATCTACGGATCTTTCTTTTGAATTTTGAAAAGTGACCCTGAGTTCCCTAAGAGAAGTATTGACTTGTTTAGACTTGCGAGTGCGGGTTCAAAGACCAAATTGTGAAGGATTGGTGCTGAATGTCGGATTTCGATTTGATGGGAAAGCAACGAAAATTCGACCAACGAAGAGCATTCCAAAGTATCCATCAGGTGGTCAGAATTATACTTATCGTACATAAGAATATGAATCTATTGTAAAATTTAACCTGGTTTGGATAAGAATCTTACACAACTCTTATTAAAGAATCCCATTGTGTACACCTGATTTTGTTATAATCATGGTTGCTACCATAGCGAAAGGATGAATCACCATGATGCGATTTGACCGCTTTACTGAACGTGCCCAGGAAGCCGCCCAGCGGGCAGCCGAGATCATCCAACGGTACGGGCACAATCAAATAGATACCGAGCATATCCTGCTGGCTTTGATCGAACAACCCGGTGGCGTAATTCCTCAAATTTTGCAAAATTTAACTTTAGACTCAGCCGGGTTGGTTGAACGTCTGGATAGTACTTTGAAGTTAAGCCCGAAAGCCAATATTTTTGGTGGTGGAGCCGGGCAGATATTCATCACGCCACGCGTGAAGCGGATCATTGACCTGGCTAATGAAGAAGCCAACCGCCTCAAAGATGAATATATCTCAACTGAGCATATTTTCCTGGCAATATTGAGTGAGCGCAATACACCTGCGGCCCGCATCCTGGAGAGCGCGGGTCTGACGCGTGACAGGGTTTTTGAAGCCGTTCAACAACTACGGGGTGGCCAACGCATTACCGATCCGCAAGCAGAAACAAAATATAAAGTTCTTGAAAAATATTCACGTGATCTGACCCAACTTGCCCGTGAAGGCAAACTGGATCCTGTGATCGGGCGGGATACCGAAGTCATGCGTTTGATCCAGATCCTTTCCCGCCGCACCAAGAACAATCCGGTGTTGATCGGTGAAGCAGGTGTTGGCAAGACTGCCATTGTGGAAGGCCTGGCGCAGAAAATTGCCACCAATGATATCCCTGAGATATTGAGCGGTAAAAGGGTTGTTTCCCTTGACCTGGGCGCCATGATCGCCGGTTCCCGATTCCGTGGTGAGTTTGAAGAACGCTTAAAATCAGCCATCGAAGAGGTGCAGCGATCAGCCGGTGAGGTGATATTGATGATCGATGAACTTCACACAGTCATCGGTGCTGGCGCTGCCCAGGGTGCCATGGATGCCTCCAATATGCTTAAACCTGCCCTGGCGCGCGGGGAGCTGCAATGCATTGGCGCTACAACGTTGGACGAATACCATAAGCACATTGAAAAAGATGCAGCCCTTGAGCGCCGCTTTGCCCCGATCTATGTTGAAGAACCGAGTGTTGATGACACGATCAAAATGCTGCTCGGTTTGCGGGACCGCTACGAAGCCCACCATAAAGTCCGTTTTTCTGATGAAGCCCTGACGGCGGCTGCCAGACTGGCTGACCGGTATGTTACCGACCGTCACCTGCCTGACAAAGCCATTGACCTGATGGATGAAGCTGCCGCCAAATTACGTGTCGCACTTTATTCGCTGCCACCTGAACTCAAAGAAAAGAAAACAGAGATCGACCGCCTTAGAGCGGATGAGGATGTTGCCTCAACAGCCAGGGATTATCAACATGCTGCTGAAATTAAAGCGGAACGTCTGCGCAAGGAAGAAGAATTTAACAGCGAGCGGGATGTATGGGAATCTGAGCATAAACTGGATGAGGTGGTGGATGTAAATGATATCGCCGAAGTAGTCCACCAATGGACAGGTATTCCCCTCAATCAGATGATGGAAACTGAGTCAGCCAAACTGCTGCAAATGGAAGAACGACTGCATGAGCATATCATTGGCCAGGACGAAGCCATTCATGCCATATCGGATGCCATCCGACGCGCCCGCTCCGGGCTTAAAGATCCAGCCCGGCCGATTGGCTCTTTCATCTTTATTGGTCCTTCAGGTGTTGGGAAGACTGAGCTGGCAAAAGCATTAGCCTGGTTCATGTTTGATGACGAGGAAGCACTGGTGCGGGTGGATATGTCTGAATACCGCGAGCAGCACACTGTCTCGCGCCTGTTTGGTGCGCCTCCCGGTTATGTAGGTTATGAAGAAGGCGGTCAGTTGACCGAGGCTGTCCGACGCAGACCTTACCGGGTGATCCTGTTCGATGAGATAGAAAAAGCTCATCCTGAAGTCTGGAACGCACTTTTACAGATCCTGGATGATGGCCGGCTGACAGATGGACAGGGAAATATCGTTGATTTTCGAAATACCGTGCTGATCATGACCTCCAACCTGGGTACCGAGTATGTACGCAAGGGTGGCACGCTGGGTTTCCTGCAGCCTACTACCAGTGATGATGATCGTGAAAACCACGCCAAGATAGAAAAAGCCCTCAAAGGTACCTTCCGTCCTGAATTCATCAACCGGGTGGATGAGATCATTCTTTTCTCGCCACTGAGTGTGGAAGAAATGGAACAGATAGTTGACCTGCAATTGAAGGAGATCCAGGATCGACTGAATGAATATGATATTAAAGTGAAGTTAACTGAAGGTGCCAGGAAATGGCTGGCAAAAACGGGATACGATCCAGCTTTTGGGGCACGACCATTGCGCAGGGCATTACAAAAATATGTAGAAAGCCCGCTTTCAGTCAAGCTGCTGGGAGGCGAGATCGAAGCCGGCGCATCGGTGAATGTGGAGGTTAACTCGGACGAAGATGGATTGGACTTCAAGTTTAAAACAGAAAAGAAATAATTCCTTGTAGATTAATATTGTGAAGTGAGTTTAATTTGTAATCAGCCCACATTGCAATAAGACGACGCACCCAACCGGGTGCGTCGTCGGTTTAATAGTCTCTGAAGATAGTCTGCTCGAATAGTGACAAATTGCACTTGTCATAATTAGTGTAAAAATGCACAATTAGCGGATGAATTTATTAACCCGCCAGGGAGTATTCAATATTCCTCCAGGAAAGGAGATAACTTAATGACATCCTTTGATATGACGCCAACACAGGGTCCATCACGTGTAGGTGTGTACATATGTCATTGTGGAACCAATATTGCCGGCATGGTGGATGTGGAACGGGTGAGCGATATGGCATCCAAGATAAAAAATGTGGTTGTTGCCCGTCATTATACCTATGTGTGCTCGGATCCTGGCCAAGCGCTCATCCAGGATGATATTGTAAAAGAAGGGTTGGACCGGGTTGTGGTGGCATCCTGTTCACCCCTCATGCATGAATCAACTTTCAGGCTGGCTTGTTCAGAAGCTGGTTTGAACCCATTCCTGTTCCAGATGACCAATATCCGGGAACACTGTTCCTGGGTATCAGATGATTATGAGAGTGCCACCAGGAAAGCTGAATCCCTTGTCCGTGCAGCTGTCCAGCGTGTTCAGCATCAAGCTCCACTGGAAATGAGACGGGCTGATGTTAAACAGTCTGCCTTGGTGGTAGGGGCAGGTATAGCTGGTATCGAGGCGGCATTACGCCTGGCGGATTCGGGCAAACATGTGTACCTGGTGGAGCGTGAGCCATCCATCGGCGGTCATATGACGAGGTTGTATAAGACCTTTCCCACACTCGACTGTGCAGCCTGAATACTCACTCCAAAAATGGTGTCCGTTGGACGCCACCCAAATATCACCCTCCTGAGCTATAGTGAAGTTGAGAAAGTTTCCGGTTACGTCGGAAATTTTGTAGTCTCCGTACGCAAAAAAGCTCGTTTCATAAATGAAGAGCTGTGCAATGGATGTGGAACTTGTATTGATAAATGCCCCTGGAAGAAGATCCCATCGGAATTTGACCTGGGTTTGGGCAACCGCTCAGCAATATATTTCCCCTTTGCGCAGGCAGTACCGCGTGTACCCGTAATCGACACGGTTAACTGCGCTTATTTCAAATCCGGCAAATGTCGGGCTTGCGAAAAATTCTGTCCCCGCCAGGCGATCGATTTTGAGCAGAAGGATGAGTTCATTCAATTTGAGGTTGGAACCATCATTCTGGCAACTGGTTTCAAGGATTTTGATCCCACTGGTTTGCCACAGTATGGATATGGATCCCTGCCCAATGTTCTAACTGGAATGGAGATCGAGCGATTGATCAACACCGGCGGACCTACCAGTGGTGTGGTAGCTCTCAAAGATGGGCGTACACCAAAGAAAATTGCTATTTTGCACTGTGTGGGTAGCCAGGGAGATACGCACGAATATTGTTCGCGGGTGTGCTGCATGTATTCACTTAAACTGGCTCAATTGGTCCGGGATTATGTCGGGGCTGAAGTGGTTGAGTATTACCGTGATATGCGTACTTTTGGTAAGGATTATGAAGCTTTCTATGAGCGGGTTAAACAGCATGGTGTGGAATTCATGCGTTATGACAAGAATATCCAGGTCAGTCAGCAAGGTGAGCATTTAATGGTATCCATTATTGATGTGTTCACCGGAAAACCTGTTGACACACTGGTGGATATGGTCATATTGAGTACAGGTATGGAACCGCAAGCCGACCAGCATGAGACCGGTACGATCTTTGGGGTCAGTCGCAGTTCGGACGGTTTCTTCATTGAAAAGCATCCCAAATTGGCACCAGTTGAGACTACCACGGACGGTGTCTTCCTGGCAGGAACCTGCCAGGGACCTAAAGATATTCCCGACAGTGTAGCCCAGGGAGGTGCAGTAGCGGCTTGTGCGTTGTCGTTGATGGATGCCGGGCAGGTCTTACTTGAACCTTATACGACCTGTGTCGATCCAGAGGCTTGTGGTGGTTGCCGTACCTGTGAAGGCCTTTGTCCTTATACAGCCATTGAGATGGTTGAGTATAAAGGAAGGCAGGTTGCCAGCATAAACGAAATCCTGTGCAAGGGCTGTGGTGTTTGCGCAGCCGCATGCCCGGCTGGTGCTGTTCTCCAACACGGTTTTACTCAAGAACAGATCCTGGCCGAAATTGAAGGAATGCTTTGTCTGACCTAATTAGCAGTCGTTATTCGGGAAGTTTTGATGGAGGTGCTTTGTGAATAGAACCAGGATCAAAACAGGTGTGTACATATGCCATTGTGGGACGAACATAGCAGGCGTGGTGGATGTGGCAGATGTAGCCGGATATGCGGGAAAAATGGAGAATGTCGTCATCTCGCGGGACTATGAGTACATGTGCTCGGACCCGGGTCAGGATATTCTCAAGCGGGATATTCGGGAATGTGGTCTGAATCGGGTGGTGGTGGCTTCGTGCTCGCCGTTGATGCATGAAAACACCTTTCGAAAGGCCTGCTCGGAAGCCGGGTTGAATCCATTCTTCTTCCAAATGGCGAACATCCGGGAGCATTGTTCGTGGGTTATCGATGACCGGCAAAAAGCCACGGACAAGGCTAAGAGCCTGGTATCGGCAGCAGTGGAGAGGGTGCATTATCACAATGCGCTAAGCATGCGGCAGGTGGATATGAACCCGTCGGCCCTGATCGTGGGGGGAGGCATAGCCGGGATCGAAGCAGCGTTAAAACTGGCGGATGCAGGCAAGCAGGTCTACCTGGTGGAACGTGAGTCGTCGATAGGTGGGCACATGGCCCAACTCTACAAGACGTTTCC
>Ga0172371_10003427_pt1 | contig 24578 bp, 24 predicted proteins | sample Lak12m_FD_114543 | JGI IMG/M metagenome (GOLD analysis project Ga0172371, IMG submission 114543) | Freshwater microbial communities from Kabuno Bay, South-Kivu, Congo - kab_022012_12m | ecosystem: Environmental > Aquatic > Freshwater > Lake | place: Democratic Republic of the Congo: South-Kivu... | reverse complement strand
GACCAGAACTTCCAGACGGAACTCCGGGGCATAATTAAGCCGGCCCGCTTCGCCCTGAAAAGGCCGAGCCCCCGGCAGGGGACGATACGCCCCCTGTCCCGCAGACGCAAAGGAACAGTGGGAATAACGGCCGATCACCCCCAGGCCGGCGTCTCCCAGGGCTTGGCGCACCCGGTCCTCATGACCTGCCGGGACGAACACCACCAGCTTGTACCAGGGGTCCCGGGTGGTGGGGGTCAGGACCTCCACCCCGGTCAGTTCGAGTTTCTGGGCCAGATAGTCGTTGAGACCGCCGGGGGCGATATCCAGATTGGTGTGGCAGGACACCATGGCCAGCCCGGCCCGGAGCATCGCCGCCAGCAGCCGGCCGCCGGGGCGGTCTTCCCGCACCTCTTTGAGGGGCTGGTACAGAAGCGGATGGTGAGTCAGGAGCAGTTGGGCGCCCCGTTCACCGGCCTCGGCGACCACGGCCGGGGTGGCCTCCAGGGCCACCAGCACGGCCTCCACCTCCTGGTCGGGATGCCCCACTTCCAGCCCCGTCCGGTCCCCGGCCACGGCCCACGCCGATGGATAGCGGCTTTCCAGCAGGTTGACGATGTCTCTCAGCTTTGCGCTCATAAAACATAAAAAGGGGGTGCGCAGAAAGCACCCCCGAGGTTAGACCCCTGTAAGATCCAGGTTTTATATCGTTCTCGCAAAATTCCTGTTTCTCCCGGAGGTCTGGTGGGCCCACCCGGATTTGAACCAGGGACCGTCCGGTTATGAGCCGGTTGCTCTAACCGCTGAGCTATGGGCCCGTGCATGGCAACCGAGGGGGGTGTCGCTTCGGGTCTGGCTTCGGCGCCGGCTGCGGCCCCCCATATAATGTATTATAACTCTCCCCCCCAATTGTTCAATAGGAGACCCCCGGTCGGGGGAAAAATCACGTCTCAATAAAACTTTTCAGCCGGGTGCTCCGGGAGGGATGCCGGAGTTTCCGCAGGGCCTTGGCTTCGATCTGGCGGATGCGTTCCCGGGTGACCTCGAAGTCCCGGCCCACTTCCTCCAGGGTATGGTCGGTTTTTTCGCCGATCCCGAACCGCTTGCGTAGCACCTTCTCTTCCCGGGGGGTCAGGGTGGCCAGCATCTTCCGGGTCTGGTCCGCCAGGTTGAGGTTGGCCACCGCCTCGATGGGAGTGGAGATCTTTTTGTCCTCAATGAAATCTCCCAGGTGGCTGTCTTCCTCGTCACCGATGGGGGTTTCCAGGGAGAGGGGCTCCTTGGCGATCTTCAGGACCTTGCGAACCTTCTCTAGGGGAAACTCCATTTTGTCGGCGATCTCTTCCGGCGTCGGCTCCCGGCCGATCTCCTGGACCAGGTAGCGGGAGGTGCGGATCAGCTTGTTGATGGTTTCGATCATGTGGACCGGGATGCGGATGGTGCGTGCCTGGTCGGCGATGGCCCGGGTGATGGCCTGGCGGATCCACCAGGTGGCGTAGGTGCTGAACTTGTAACCCCGCTCATATTCGAACTTTTCCACCGCCTTCATCAGGCCGATATTGCCTTCCTGAATCAGGTCCAGAAACTGCAAACCCCGGTTGGTGTACTTCTTGGCGATGCTCACCACCAGGCGAAGATTGGCCTCCACCAGTTCCCGCTTGGCCTTTTGGGCCTGGTATTCCCCCTTTTCCGCTTTTGCCAGGGTGGCCAACAGACGGCTGGCCGGCAGGCCCGACTCGGTTTCGATCCGCCGCACCCGCCGCCGGGACTGGATCCAGACCTCCTCCAGCTCCGCCAGGCGCTCGGGAGTCAGACTCGCCGGCACACCCGGGTTCCCGGCGCCCTCTTTCAGCTCCCGGCGCAACTGGCGAAACCTGGTGGCTGACAGGCCTGCGGCCATAAGAAGCTTGCCCAGCCTGTGCTGACAACCCCGGACCACATAGCCGAATTGGCGCAGACGCTCGAGGATGTCCTCCAAGTGGCGCCGTTCCAGCCGAAGAAGTTTGAAATGTTCCACCATGCGGAGGCGGTGGCCGGTAACCTTCTGTTCCAGCTGGGCCCGGGCTTCGTGGTTGCGGGGCAGCGCCGCCATTTCTTTCAGCACCTGGCGGATCTTTTCTTCCTGGGAGCGGACTTTTTTGATCAACTTCAGGATCCGGGACTTTTGGGTGGGCAGATCGATGGCGGGATCATCTTCACCAAAATCGTCCAGGGTGGTTTGGGGCGACAACTTTTCCTCTTCCAGTCGGTTCACCAGACCCATAATCTCGTTAAAAGTCAGGGGCACCTCCAGCAGGGAGTGCAGCACCTCTCTTTCGCCCTCTTCAATGCGCTTGGCGATCTCCACTTCCCCTTCCCGGGTGAGCAAGGAGACGGTCCCCATTTCCTTGAGGTAGAGGCGCACCGGGTCATCAAACTTGGCGGCGCCCTCCGGTTCCAGGCCCAAATCCCTCTCGTCGCCGCCCAGGTTCATGGGCGCCGGGATAGCTATGCTGGAGGCCTCAGGCGGAGGTATCTCCAGGTCATCGAAGATCATGATGTCTTTCATCTGCTCATTCAAGAGGCTCTCGGGAGATAGGGAGTCATTCAGGCCATCCACGGTGATCACAGTGTCATCATCCCCCATGGGCATGAGTTCTTGAAAGCCGTCAATTCCCATTCCCTTATTCATCCATTTTCTCCTTTTGGGCTAAATAGCCGAAAGTTCTTCCAGTTGCTGATGAATTTCCCGCCATTGCAGCTGCAAGGCCGCCAAATCGTCCTCTGGGGACACCTTGGCAAACATTGCCTTCAGCCTGGCCCGGTCTTTTTTCAGACGTCTGACCTTCAGATCCCGACGCCATTGGTCGACCGGGAAATCCCCCCCCGGACCGCCTGCTTCGTCCTCCTCTAACGTTAGGGCACAGAGGTGCTGCCGTTGGTTTTCCCCCAGGGCCTGCTGCACCAGGAGCCCATGATCCAACCTGCCGTGTTCCCGATAGCTGTTGATGACCAGTTCTAGAAGTCCTTTTAATTCAGGGTCTTGAAACTCCGCCAGCCACTCTTCCAGTTCCTCCGGGCTCACGGCCTCCGAGTGGGCCAGGACCCAGCGCAGCAGATTTTTCTCCTGGTTGATGATAATGCTCCGGGCGGGGTCCAGGCGGGCGGCGGACAGGGGGGCCAGGGAGGTGAGGCTTTTCCGCAGCGGGGCTTCAGCCACCCCCAGCCGCTCGCCGGCGGCCTTGATCCATAGGTCCTGCTCCACCGGGTCCTGGATGGCTTGAAAGTAAGGCCGCAGTTCTTCCAGAATCCGCACCCGGCCTTCGATATCCAGGCCGTGGGTAGTGATGAGGTCTTCCATCAGATAGCTGAACCAGGGCTGGGCCGCTTCCCAGGCGGTGCGGAACAATTCCACCCCGTGGACCCGGGCGTAGTCGTCCGGGTCTGTCCCCGGGGGCAGGGGCAAAGCCCGCACCGCCAGATTCTCTTGAGCGAACAGCGGAAAGGCCCGCTTCATGGCCCGGGCCCCGGCGGCGTCGCCGTCATAGATCAGCGCCACCTTGCCGACCAGTCCTTTTAAGAGCCGCGTCTGCTCCCGGGTCAGGGCGGTGCCCAGGGTGGCCAGGACATTGGCGATCCCCTGGACCTGCAAGGCGATCAGGTCCAGATAACCCTCCACCACCAGGGCCACCCCGGTTTGCCGCAGGGCCTCGGCCGCTTGGGGCAGGCCGTAGAGGGTGCGTCCCTTGTGATAGAGGAGGCTTTCCGGGGAGTTGAGGTATTTGGGCTCGCCGTCGCCGATGGTCCGGCCCCCGAAGGCGATGACCCGGCTTTGCCGGTCGAAGATGGGAAAGATGATGCGCTGGCGGAAACGGTCATAATAGCCGCCCCGGTCCCGGGGCATCAGCAGGCCCACTTCCTGGGCCAGTTCCAGGGAAATGCCCCGGCCCTGGAAGTGGCGCCGCAAAGAGTCCCAGCTATCGGGGGCGTAACCCAACTGAAAGGCCCGGATGATCTCCGGGGTGAGACCCCGCCTGGCCAGATAGTCCCGCCCCGGCTGGCCCTCGGAACTGGCCAGGGTGGCGGCGTAGAAGGCCGCGGCCGCGGCGTTGGCCTCATACGCCGCAGTGCGCTTCCTGGCCTGCTGGGCCCCTTCCGGACCCAGGTCCTTCAGGGTCAACGGGATGCCGTAGCGCCGGGCCAGTTCCTGGGCCGCCTCGGGGAAGCTCAGGCGCTGGTGCTGCATCATGAAGGAAATGACGTTGCCCCCGGCGCCGCAACCGAAACAGTAGTAGATGCCCTTGTCCGGCGACACGGTAAAGGACGGTTTGGTCTCGGAGTGGAACGGACAGAGCCCCAGAAGGTTCCTCCCCTTTTGCTCCAACTTGACATACTGGCCCACCACCTCTTCGATGGACGCCGCGTCTTTGATCTCCAGGAGCTTGTCTTCGGGGATGAAAGCCATGTCAGTTGCCAGTGGTCAGTGGTCAGTGATCAGTTGCCCGTTGTAGTGGCGGGGTAACCCCGCCCCTACGGGGTTCCTGGTTTCTATTGGTGGGGCGGGCGTCCCCGCCCGCCGTCCTTATGGTTGGCCGTGCCCACCCCCCTCGTTCCCAAGCTCCTGCTTGGGAACGAGAAAATACTTGCTATTCAGTTTGGTAATTACCATAGAAAGTTGTCCTTTAACAAAAAATATACGGTTAACCTGTCACAGGTCTACTCTTTTAAATCCACCATCGTGACCCCGGGATTCTCATCAGGGTGGAGGGCCTTGACCAGGGTATGGTGTTTCAGGTAGTCCCAGACGGCCCGCTTGAGGCGGCCGGCGCCCACCCCGTGGATGATGTCCACCCGTTCGGTGCCGTGGAGCACCGCCTGGTCGATGAGCCGGTCCACCAGGGGCAGGGCCTCGTCCACCCTAAGGCCCACCAGGTTGAGGCTGGGCATCCAGGCGGGGGGCCGATGGTAGCCCGAGGCGGCGCCGCGGCGAATCGCTCTGGCGGCCTCGCCCCCCACCGGGCTGACCTCTTCCGGGCTGACCCGGAGGGTGACGTTCCGGGCCTGGACCTCCAGGCGGCCGTCCCGGGGGTCGGCGGCCACCACCTGGCCGGTGAGGCCCAGGGCCGGCAGCAAGACCGACTGGCCGGGCCGGAACCGGGGGAGTTCGGCCGGGGTAGGGGCGGGCGCCGGGGTCAAGTCGGCCAGCAGCTCCGCCTGGCGCCGGGAAAACTCCTGGCGCAGCCGGCCCCAGGGTTCCTCGGCGGTCTTCAGGCGTTGCAAAATTTTCTTAAATTCGGCCTCGGCCTCCCTGATGCGGGCCTGGGCCGCCTGTTGGGCTTCGTTCACCAGCCGGGTGCGTTCCGCCTCCAACTCGGCTTGTTGCGCTTGTAGCGCATCGGCGTGCCGCTGCAGTTCCGCTTCCCGCCGCTGCAGTTCCAGCTGCCGGTGGGCCAGGTGCTGCTGGGCCGCCTCCACCTGGGCCAGGAGGCGGTAGGCCCGGAGTTCGTCCTGGTTGAGATAGCCTTCGGCCATGGCCAGGATTTCGGGGGACAGGCCCATCTCCCGGGCCAGCTTCAGGGCGTTGGAGGTCCCCACCACTCCGTAGGCCAGGCGGTAGGTGGGCCGCCGGCTCTGTTCATCGAACATCACCGCCACATTCTCAAAATCTTCGGTCTTTTGGGCAAAACTCTTGAGCAGGGGCAGGTGGGTGGTGGCCGCCCCAAAGGCCCCCCGCTGGTGGAAGGCCTGGAGCAGGGCCAGGGCCAGGGCGCCGCCCTCGGTGGGGTCGGTGGCGGTGCCCAATTCATCCAGCAGGATCAGGGCGCCCTCCGGGAGATCGGCCAGCATGGTCAGGGCCCGCTTCAAATGGGCCGAAAAGGTGCTGAGGCTCTGGGACAGGTCCTGGGGGTCGCCGATGTCGGCGAACACCGCGGCGAAGGGGCAGAACTCGCTCCCTTCGGCCACCGGAATGGGGATGCCGCTCTGGACCATAAGAGTCAAAAGGCCCAGGGTCTTCAGGGCCACGGTCTTCCCCCCGGCGTTGGCCCCGGAAATGATGAGAAAACGGCGCTCGGGGCTGAGCTTCAGGTCGATGGGGACCACCGCCGGAGCCGCGGCATCCTCCCGGCGGTGCTGCACCAGGAGGGGATGGCGGGCCTCCCGGAAATCCACCCCCCCTTGCGTCCGCCAGATGGGTTCCCGAGCCCGGAACTCTTCGGCAAACCTGACCCGGGCCTGGATGGCGTCCAGTTCGGCTAAGGCCGCCAAGGTCTGGTGGATTTCCGGCAAGACATTCCGCACCAGGTCGGTGAGCCGCCGCAGCACCGCCTCTTCCTCCCGTTTTTCCCGGTTGTGCAGGAGGTTCAGGGCGTTGTTGGGCTCCACGATGGCCAGGGGTTCGAGATACAGGGTGGCCCGGGTCTGGGACTGGTCGTGGATGATGCCGGGAATGACGCCCTTGTGGTCCGCCTTGATGGGAATGACATAGCGGCCGTGGCGCTGGGAAATCAGGGGACTTTGGAGGACGTCCTGGTAGGCCGGGGTAAAAAAGGCCTGTTTGATCCGGCGGTTGACCGCCTCGCGGGTGTCGGCCAGCTCCTGGCGCACGTGGGCCAGGGTAGGGCTGGCCTGATCCAGAATAAAATTGTGGGGGCTGAGGCGCTGTTGAATGGCTTCCGCCAGCGGGGCCAGGTCCTTGAGCCGGTCGGCCAGGGAGGACAGGCGAGGCGTCAGCTCCCCCCCCAGGCTGATATAGTGCTTGAGCTGCCGGGCCAGGCGCAGCACCTGCAGGATGTCGTTAAAGGCCGGAGCCGGCAGCAAGCCGCCCCGCACGGTGGCCTTGTTCAGCCAGGCGGTCAGCCGGGGGAAATCGGTCAGGGGGAGGGGGCCCTCCCGGTATTGCAGCTCCCGCAGTTCTTGGATTTGCCGGAAGGGCGCCTGAAGCCGGGGCAGGTCGGTGAGAAGATCGAAGGGAGCGGCGGGAGCAAAGGGTTGCAACGCGGCCAGGAAATTTCGGCCCAGGTCAGAGACCGCGTAAGTCCGAACCACCCGGAGAAGCTCAGGAAACTCCAAGGCGGTCAAAGTTGGCTCCGGCATGGGCACTCCAGGTTTCCGTTTCAGGGTGGAGAGTCTATGAACCCAGGCGCTGCCTTGCGATCGCTTGAATCACTTTGCCGTCGGCCCGGCCGGCGAGGCGGGCCATGGCGCCTTTCATTACTCTTCCCAGGTCCTTCGGGCCGGTAGCTCCCAACTCGGCGATAACCCCGGCCACTTCGGCTTCCAACTCTGCGGGGCTCAACTGTGGGGGCAAAAAAGAGAGGAGGACGCTCAGTTCCTCCTCTTCTCGTTGGGCAAGTTCCGGGCGGCCGGCCTTGGTGTATTCCGCCACCGCCTCCCGACGCTGTTTTACCTGGGTCCCGATGATGGCCAGCAGCTCATCTTCGGTGAGCTGGCGCTTCAGGTCCACTTCCCGGTAGCGGATAGCGCTCTTCAACAGCCGCAAGGTGCTGGCCGTCACCGGTTGTTGTTTTTTGATGGCCTCTTTGAAGGCCTGATCCAGCCGCTTATAAAGGGAGGTCATGAACCCTCAATTTTCCGCAGCTTCTTCAAAGCCCGCTTTTTGGCCGCCAAAATTTTCTTTTTCCGCTTGATGCTGGGCTTTTCGTAATGTTCCCGTTTGCGAATCTCAGAGAGAATCCCCGCCTTCTCGCACTGTTTCTTAAAGCGCTTTAAGGCGACCTCGAAAGGTTCGTTGGGTTTTACCCTGACGCCGGGCATCCATTTCGCCTCCCCCCGTTGTCAGATGCCACCTATCATCACTGCCCCTGAGTTGAACGTGAAACGGTTATGCTGCCAGATTATCATGGGCAATTAAGGTGATTATTCTATAACCTATAATTGTTTATCATTTATTAAAAACCTGTCAAGGAGATTTTCTGAATGAACTTAGGTCTAACAGGATTTTCCCGGGGCCAGCGGTTTTTTCTTCCGCTAATACTATTGATTAGCGTATCATGGCCAGAATATCGGGGAGAGCTATGCGGCGCTTAACCATGAACTACTTGTCCTGGCTGGCGGTCTTCCTGCTCCTGGCGGCGGCGGGCTGCATCACCGTCAAGGTGAGCCTGTTTGAAGAGCCGGGCCCCCTGAAAGAAAAAACCATCTCGGGCTACGGCCGGGATAAAATTCTCCTCCTGGAGGTCTCCGGCGTCATCCTGGAAGGGCCGCACCGTCTCCTGGGGTTGACCAAGGGGGTGACTTCCCCCAGCCGGGTCAAGGAAGAATTGGAAAAAGCCGCCAAAGATGACCGCATCAAGGCAATGGTCGTAAAGATCAACTCCCCGGGGGGCACCGTCAGCGCCGCGGATGTCATTCTCCACGAACTCAAGGCCTTTAAGGCGGCCAAGGGGGTGCCGGTGGTAATCTGTTTGCAGGGCCTGGCCACTTCCGGGGGTTACTACGTGGCCCAGGCCGGGGACGCGATCATGGCCTATCCCACCTGCATCACCGGTTCCATCGGGGTCATTGCCATGAAGTTCAACCTCCGGGGGCTGATGGACAAGGTGGGAGTGGACGACGACCTCGTCAAGAGCGGCAAGTGGAAGGACTTCTGGTCTCCTTTCCGGCCCGCCACCTCCCAGGAGAAGGAGATGATGCAGGGCGTCATCGATGACTTCTACCGGTCTTTTGTGGACGTGGTGGCCCAGGGGCGGCGCTTGAGCCTGAAAAAGACTCGGGAGGTGGCCGACGGCCGCATCTTTACCGCCTCCCAGGCCCTGGACCTGGGTCTGGTGGACCGGTTGGGCTACCTGGACGACGCCCTGGAACTGGCCCGGGTCCAGGCGGGCCTGGAGACGCCCCGGGTCATCACCTATCACCGCCCCGGCAGCTATAAACCCACGATTTACTCGTTATTGCCCGATCTGGACCTGGTGGGGCCCCAATTCTTATACCTGTGGTGGGGCGGAGGCGCCTGAGGACGGCCTCCTTTAGGCCGGCCCGGATGATTTTTTCAAGGTTTGCCCCCCGCAACCGATAAGGAAAAGAGGGGGGCGGGGGAGGGCCATAATCTTCTCAAGACATGGCCGCACTTTACCCAGACCGACAACCGGAACAGAGGCACCAGTAATTTCCTCCCGGCCGGATGAATGGCAAGACCGGCGGGTGTGGATTCAAAAGGTTTGGTGCGCCGCAGGCTTCACAGCTTGCCAACCGCGGTCACCGGCCTGGAAAGGGTATGACCGAATTCTGTTGAGGATTCGCCTATAAGTAACCATGGACAGACCACCAAACCGGGAGGCGGGCGGCGGAGCGCCGCCGGCCCGCCAAAACGAGGCCAATGGGCGCAGGCCGGACCCATCGACGGCCTCCTCAAGTTCCCCGATAGCTTCGGCCGCCGGCGAGTTTTGTGGCCGGAACAACGGCTTGATCGACCAGGTCCGCCGGATCATCGAGGCAACCCCGGAGGTCCGCCCGGAGAAAGTCGCGCCCCTGCTGAAGGCCCTGGGGGCCGGGACCTACGAGATTGATGCCCGGGAACTGGCCAATATCTTAATTGCCGAATTGCTCCTTAAGCGCTGATCCTGGGGGTCTCAGCCTGACGTTTTCCCGCCCGGGGGTTTGCGCCTTGCAGTTGGTCATCTTCCCAACTGGGCCAGGCGCTGGAGCAGCAGGGCCGCGGCCTCATCCACTTCCTCCGGGGTGGTGGGGAGCCCGACGCTGAAGCGCACCGCCCCCCGGGCCTGACCCAGGGGCGCCCCCATGGCCGCCAGCACCGGGGAGACGGCCTCCCGGCCGGCGTGGCAGGCGGAGCCCAGGGAGGCGGCCAGCATCGGCAGACCCGCCATGAGTTCCCCCCCGGAAACCCCCGGAAAGGAGACGTTCAGGGTGTTGGGCAGGCGTTCGGCCACCGGGCCGTTCAGGGTCAGACCCGGCGCCCCGGCCAGGAGGCGCTCATGGAGGCGGTCCCGGAGATTTTGCAAATGGGCCGCGGCGCCGGGGAGGCGCTCCCGGGCCAAGCGGCAGGCTGCTCCCAGGCCCGCCAGATAAGGCGCGTTTTCGGTGCCGGCCCGGCGGCCGCCTTCCTGGGAGGCCCCGTGGAGCAAAGGGGTAAAGGCCGCCCCGGCCCTGACGTACAACGCCCCGACCCCTTTGGGGGCGTAAAATTTGTGCCCCGCCAGCGTCAGGAAATCCACCGGTAACTCGTTGACGTCCACCGGGATTTTGCCCACGCTCTGGGCCGCATCGGTATGGAAGGCCACGCCGGCTTCCCGGGCCAGGGCGCCGACCTCCCGGAGAGGCTGGATGGTCCCGGTTTCGTTGTTGGCGTGCATGACGCTGATGAGGATGGTGTCCGGGGTCAGGGCCCGGCGGACCTCGTCGGGGTCCAGGCGGCCGGCGCCGTCCACCGGCAGGATGGTAAGGCCGAACCCCTGGGACTGCAACCAGCGGCAGGGGGCCAGGACCGCGGGGTGCTCCGTGGCCGCGGTGATGATCCGCCCCCGGCCGTGAAGCGCCGCCACCCCTTTGAGCACGGTGTTGTTGGCTTCGGTGGCGCCGCTGGTGAAGACGATGTCTTCCGGGGCGCAGCCCAGCAGGGCGGCGACCTCCTGCCGGGCCCGGCCCACCGCCGCCCTGGCCGTCAGCCCCAGGGGATAGTCGCAGCTCGGGTTGCCGAATTCCCCTTCCAGAAGAGGCCGCATGGCCCGGCGGACCTCCGGGGCCACCGGGGTGGTGGCGTTGTAATCCAGGTAGATCATGGCAAGATAAATCCCGCTTCAACTCCGATGCTGAATTGTAACTTTTTCACATAATCATCTGATTCAGGAAAGAGCCAGAACCCGCTTAAGAGCCTCATTGAGACTTTCCAGGTCTTCCGGCCCCATCTCTTCGATCCAGGCGGACAGGCGGGTTTTGTCAATCGCCCTGACCTGATCGCAAACCGCCCTGACTTCCTGGCCCAGGCAACGGACTTTCACGGTAAGGGGCGGCTTCACCACCCCAGCTCGGGAGAGGGGGACCACCAGGACGGTTCGACGGGCTTGATTGAGGGGCGAGGCCCCCACCAGGACACAGGGGCGAACTTTTTTGATCTCAGACCCCTGAGTGGGATCCAGGTTTGCCCAAAAGACGTTACCACGTCTCAGTTTCGAGTCCGTCGCCAACCGTTATGTCCCATTCAGCCATCTCGGCCTGGAGTTGTCCGTCCTGTTCTACGGCCAGGGCGCATTCATAGAGCTCCTGTTCCCGTCGCCGGACTTCTTTTTCCAGGAGCGCAGCCACGACCTTGCTGCGTTGGCGCGCCGGAATCACGGCCTTCATCCTGATATACAAATCATCTGATAACGAAACCAACACCTTCATATTGCTGTCCTTTTATTATATATAATATATCCGATTTATTTTAATCAAGGCATTTTTTCAGAGAAGCAAGGTATCAATGACCCAGCCAGGGAAGAAGGTTTCTTCCTTGACAGACTGCGGACAGGCGCTAAGATTACCAGGCAGGATTTAACATTGTCTGACTTTCACCTTCCATGAGCCGCTCTTTATCCCCCACGTTCTACCGGATGGGCCGCTGGCTGACCCGCCAGACCATAGGGCGGTATTTCACGGTGCGGGTGGAGGGCCTGGAGCACCTGCCGGCCCGGGGGCCCGTGGTCATTTGCCCCAAGCACCAGCGCTGGGAAGACATCCCGGTCATCGGCGTCGCCCTGCCGCCGCCGCTCTCCTATATCGCCAAGGTGGAGCTGTTCCGGCGGTCCCTGGTGCGGGAGTTGCTGGGGGCCTGGGGGGGCGTGCCGGTGGACCGGCAAAATCCCCGGGCCACCCTGTCGTCCTTTAAGCGCCTGCTGCCGCTGTTGAGCGAGGGGGCTTCCCTGGTGGTGTTCCCTGAAGGCACCTATTTCGTCGGGCGGGTGGGCCCCGGCAAACACCGCCTGATCCAGTTGCTCCTCAAGTTGCAGGGGCAGGATGGCCTGGGATTTCTGCCCTTTGTGCCGGTGGGGGTGGCCTATGAGCGGCGCGGCTGGGGTTATAGGGTGCTCGTGCGGCTGGGGGCGCCCCTGATAGTCCCCGGCCCCCGCCAGGCCCCGGCCCTGACCGAGGTCCTCATGGAGCGCATCGCCCGGCTGTCGGGCTATTGAACATCATAACCTCCCCGCGGCCTGCAGGGCGTTTTTCAGGGCCAGGGCCTTTTCGGCCACGCTCATGGGATCAGGACCCAGGAGCCGGATCATGGGTTCCTTGCCCCATTCCCCCCGGTCATAGACCAGGTCCGGGGGCGGCTCTCCCGCCTTGAGGACCGAAGCCACCCCCCAGGCCAGGGTGGCCCCTTCCCGGGCCTTGATCTCCGGGGGTTCCTGGCTGCGATCGAAACCGGCGACCCGCCAGTGTAGCAGGGGAGCCAGGTCTTCCAGACCCTCGAAAAATTTCAGGTTCATGGCGCTGTGGAGATCCGGGTGGGTGGTCATGGCGGTGAGGATGACTGCGGCGATATGGCGGGAGGCCCCGAAGGCCGGCGGGGCCGGGATGATCAGGCCCTGGGGGCCGCAGAGGATGCGGCCGGGAAACGCGGCCACGTCCTGAGGCCCTTCCGGATACGGGGCGGCGTAGCCGAAATTGGTCATGACTTCCGGGATCAGGGGCTCGACCCCGCCTTTTTCCAGGCGGGCGGCGGCGGCCTTGAGGGCGGCCAGGACGTATGGGCGGGCCAGGTCCCGGGCGAAGGGGGCGTAGGGGTTCACCGGGCCGGTCCCCCGCCCCAGGGGCAGGCCGTATTTCAAGGCCTGAGCCGTGAGCTTCCGGGCCCCGTTCACCGCCTCCGGCAGGGACAACCCCTGGGCCAGGCCGGCCGCGGCCCCTGAGGCCAGAAGACAGCCGGAGCCGTGGTGGTGCGGGGCGTCCAGACGCACCCCGGCCAGGTGATAGACGTTTTTCCCGTCGGTGAGCACATCCACCGGCTCCCCCGGCAGGTGGCCGCCTTTGGCCAGGACCCAGCGGGGCCCCAGGGCTTGGAGGCGCCGGGCCGCTTCCGCCAAATCCTCGGGGGTCCGGACCTCCAGGCCGGTGAGCCGGGCAGCCTCCGGGGCGTTGGGGGTGAGGAGGTGGGTCAGGGGAAAAAGCTCGTCTATCAGCAGAGCGACCCCGTCGGGGGTGAGCAGGGGAAAGCCGCCCCCTGCGGCCAGCACCGGGTCCAGCACCACGGGGGCTGCTAACCCTTTCAACCTTTCGGCCACGGTGTGGACGATTGCCGGATCGGCCAGCATCCCGATCTTGACCGCATCCACCGGAAAATCGCTCAGCACCGCGTCCAGTTGGGCGGCCACCACGTCAGCGGACACGGGGTGGACCGCCTGCACCCCCTGACTGTTCTGGACGGTGAGGGCGGTGACCACCGTCAGGCCGTAGGCCCCCAGGAGGGTGGCCGCCTTCACATCCTGTTGCAGACCGGCGCCGGCGCCGGGGTCGGACCCGGCAATGATCAGAAGGGTTTTCATAAGTCGTTCTGTTTTTCCCTTGATTAATATTGCTGAAAAAAGTTCAAAGTTGATGGTCTGGTAAAAAGTCCACAATTCCCTCCCCCTTGAGGGGGGGGTGGGGGTGAAATACTCAGCAATTAAAGCAGTTACTTTCCCCTTCCCCTTAATCCCCTCGCACCAGGGGAGGGGAAATTGATTTTTTCGGGTTCATCAAAGTTGATGGAGGGGAAGCCCCTCGCCCGCTCTTTTTCTGTAACCTGCCGCCAATTCAATTTATTCTAACTGAAAACTGAAAACTGAAAACCACAAACCGTATTTAGCGCCGCCGGCCGTGGCTCAGGCAGCGCCGGGCCTCGGCCACCAGTTCCCGGCGGTAAGCCCAACTGAGGTAAAGGTTCCGGGCGATGCGCAACTCCGCCAGGGCCATGTAAAAAGGGTTGAGGCCATAGAGCCGGTGAATCGAAGAAGGCTCCAGGGCCATGGCCCTGATGTATGCCCCGAAGAAATGGCCGATGGCCCCTTCGGACCCGCGCCAATCGTGGCCGCGCCAGCCCCAGGCGTGCTTCAGTTCCCCGGCCACCCAGGAGAGGTCCCAGAGACGGTCGCCGAATCGCAGCCGTTCCAGGTCCAGGGCCACGGCCCGGCCGTTGGGGAAGAGGAAGTTGGTGGGGGTGGCGTCCCCGTGAATCAGCACCTGTCCGTCGGCAAAATCCGCAAAGAGCGCCTCCCAGGCGGCCCGCTCCCCGGCCAGGGCGTGGCGGTCCTTTCGGGTCAACAGCCCCGCCGCCTCTAACTGGACGACCACCTTATCCAGATAAGCCAGGGCGGGGCCGGGTAAGACCGGCAGAGAGTGCGCCGGCGCAGTGTGGAAGACCGCCAGCAGGCGGGCCAGTTTTTCCAACCCCCGCTCAAGGGGGGCCGGGTCCCGGTGGACGCAGGCCTGGAGCAGGAGCTGGTCCAGGTCCGGGCCGGGCGCCGCTTCCAACAGCAGCCCCAGGGAGCGCTCCGGCCAGCGGCCCAGGAGCCGGGGGGCCAGGCCGCGGCCGTTGGCCAGGCCCAGGGCCGGGAGCTGCAGGTAGTTGTCGTATTCCCGGACCAGGCTTAAATCCGACGAGACCTGGGGCGGATAGGCGGAAAAGAATTTCCCCACCACCGCGTATGCTCCTTCGGAAAAGGTGAACCGCAGGACTTTTCGGGACGCTCTCAGGGTTTCGACTTGCACCTCCCCGTGGGGGAATCGGGAGGCGGCCTTGGGCCCCACCAGCTCGCCCAGGGCCAGGGCCAGGGGATCGGACGGGGGCAGCCGATTCACGGAGCATCCCCTCCTCGGCGCAGGAGGCGGCCGGCCTCCAGGCAACAGCCCAGGGCGCCGTTGAATTGGGGATGAGGGGGGGCCATGACCTGAAAATCGCTCAGGTCCCGGAGCAGCCGGACCACGCCCCGGTTGCGGGCCACGCCCCCCACAAAGACCAGGGTGGGGCAGCGGTAGCGGCGCACCATGGCCAGGGCCCGGCGGGCCACCGAGGCGTTGACCCCGGCGGCGATCCGGCCGGGCTTCACCCCTTCGAGGAGATGGCCCACCAGTTCGGTCTCCCCGAAGATGGCGCAGGTCTGGGAGATTTCCACCGGCTCCCGCCAGTAACCGGAAAATTCCGCCAGGGGCATCTTGAGAAAGCGGGCCATGTTTTCCAGGTAGCGCCCGGTTCCGGCGGCGCAGCGGTCGTTGGTCAGGAAATCGAACACCTTGCCTTCCCGGATATAGAGGACCTTGGTGTCCTGGCCTCCCATCTCCAGCAGGATAAAGTGGTCCAGGCCGGTGACCCAGCGGGCCCCCTGAAAATGGGCCCGGATTTCGGTAATGGTGGGAAAATGGGCCTTGAGGAGATTTTTGCCGTAACCGGTGGCCACCAGGGCCGCGGGGGGGGCAAGCCCCCATCGGTCCCAGTCGATGCCGAGGCGTCCCTGCCCCCGGACCAGGTAATCCCGGTAGAAAATGATGCTGTCCAGCTTCCGGCGCCCGAAGCCCCCCCGGCTCCGGGGATAGACCAGCTTGACGAAGCGGCTGCCGAAATCCAGGCCGTAGGCTGGATTTGGAGAACTACGGAGGGAAGGGTCCCGGGGTTGACAGCCCGAGTTCCCGCCGTCGCCCTTGTGGCGGACCTGCGTGTCCGCCCAGGGCGCAGGCCTCAGTGAGTCCCTCCCGGTTTTCCCTGCGGAAACCACGCTAAATTCCCCCCTTTGAAAAAGGGGGGGAAGGGGGGATTTGGGCAAGTCCCTGAAAATCCCCCTAAATCCACCTTTAGGAAAGGGGGACTTTAAGATCCGTTTCCTAATAAGAGACCGTTCCAAAGAGGAACCGCCTGAGAACAATGCAGTCAATGGAGGGAAAAGGAGGGGGGAAAAAGACCCCCCGCCCTTAGTCTCCTGTCGGTTCCTAAGGCCGCAGGACATCAACAAAGGCCTCCAGGCGCATGCGGGTGCGGGAATCCAGGGGAGTGGGGCGGTCCCCTTCGATGGTCAGGATGGGCACCGGCAAATGGTCCCTGAGGATCTGGTCGAACACCTGGCGGAAGCAGAAGCTCTGGGTGTAGTGCACCAGACCGTCCAGGCGGCGAACGGCCACCGCCTCCCGAAGGTCCGCCAGGCGGCCCCAGATATCGTAGGGATAGGTATAGCGCAGGTATTGGTCCACCAGGTCGGGAGTCTCATCAGGCATGCTGAATTGCCGGGGGAACTCATGGAAGACCACCGCGGCGCCCTGGTCCTCCAGGTAGTCCCACAGGTCGGTGAAGATGGGGGGAATGCCGGCGAAGCCCAGCCGCACCCGGCCATCCTCGGGAGGACGCCCGGCCGCCTCCTCGAGGAAGGCCGCCAGGCGGGATTCGTAGGCGGGCAGGTCCGAGGCGAAATCCGAACTGGAGATCAGCCACTGAAAATTTTCCCGGCCGCTCACCTGGCCGGTCTCCCAGGTGAGGCGGTCCAGGCGGCGCAGTTGCCGGCGCAGGGGCGTCAGGCGGGCCTGCAGTCGGGCCACCGCCTCAGGGGCGGCGCTCAATCGGGCCATGAGGGCGTGGATTTCCCGGGCCAACTGCTCCCGGTCCCGGGGATAAGGGAACTTGAAGTGGATGACCTCCAGGCCTTCGGCGGCCAGGATCTCCCCCAGGGCCTGGGTATTGGAGCAGTCCCCCTGGCAGGCGGCGATGACCGTCCGGATCTCCGGGTGGTCCTGCAGGGCGGTGTAAATCCCCTTGATCCAGGCGCAGAGGGTGCGGGGAAAACCCGCGGCTTCGGCCCGGTTCACCCGGGACAGGGCTTCGGGCGCGGCAATGAACAGGTTGTTCAGGTCCACCGGGGTCAGGCCCGCGGCCAGGACCACCTCCACCGGGATGGTGGTGGTCAGGCCGATCCGGGCCCCGATGGCCAAGGGTGGAGAGGGCGGCATGATGGCGTTTCCAGTTATCGGTCTCTGCTTCACGGAAGCTGAATGCCCATACAGTCCTTGCAGGTGGCGGGTGCAGGCGTGAGCCGGCGCCCCCGGAGACGTTAAGGCACTTCCCCTTCCTGCAACTCAATTTCTTGCAAGCCCTCGATTTTTGCGAGGGAAAGGAGCAGATGTTTGAAAATAACCGTGTCCTTGCTGTGCAGGCGAAACCGGTAAGTCGTCTGGTTGCTGGGCGGCTCCAACTGGTAGTTGATGAACTGGATGGCGAGACGATGCTCCTTGATGGTTTGCCGGATTTGATCCAGAGGGTCTTCTATCCCCTGATATTTCAAGATCAGGATGGTGAACAAATCATGGGCAAAGATCTTTTTAATCAGGCGCAGGCCGTACAGGATAATCAGGCTGACCAGGGCGGCGAACAGGGCCGGGACGAGAAACCCGGCGCCGATGGCCAGGCCGAGACCGGTGGCCAGCCAGAGGCCGGCAGCGGTGGTCAGGCCCCGCACCGAGCCTTTGCCGGTGATGATGGCCCCGGCCCCTAAGAACCCCATGCTGGCGATGGCATAGGAGGCGATCCGGGCCGGGTCCAGGCGCACCACTGACTGGTCCGTCAGGGGCCGGTACAGTTCCTCCATGTGCAGGGACAGCATCATCATCAGGCAAGCCCCCACCGAGATCAGGATAAAGGTCCGGAGGCCGGCGGCCTGGCCATGGGCCTCCCGTTCCCAGCCGATGGCCGCCCCAATCCCCGCGGCGATCAGCAGCTTGGCCAACTCCCAGCTAAATGATTGCCAGTCCAACATAATCCACTCCTTTGCGGGTCGGCGGCATTCAGGTCTGCTGAACGGGGCGGGCCCCTTATGAGCTTGGCCGCCGCCCGAAGATGGCGGCGCCCACCCGGACCAGGGTAGCCCCTTCCTCCACCGCCACCGCGTAATCGCCGGACATGCCCATGGAGAGCTCCGGCAGGGGGAGATCGGTCTGGTTCCGCAGCCGGTCCCGCAGTTCCCGCAAGGCCCGGAAATAGGGGCGCACCGCCTCCGGATCGGCGAACCACGGCGGCATGGTCATCAGCCCCAACACCCGCAGGTGCGGCAGGTGGGTGATTTCCCGGAGTAATTCCAGGGCCGCCGCCGGTTCCACCCCGGATTTGGTCTCTTCACCCCCCTGGTTGACCTGGATGAGGATGTCCTGCACCTTTTCCAGCCGGGCTGCGGCGGCGGCCAGGGCCCGGGCCAGCTTGATTCGGTCCACTGCGTGAATCAGGTCGAAGAGCTCCACTGCGCCCTTGGCTTTGTTGGTTTGCAGGTGACCTACCAGGTGCCAGCCCACCTGCCGACCCAGGACGTCGATCTTGGCTTTGGCCTCCTGGAGATAATTCTCTCCGAAGAGGTCCTGGCCGGTTGCGATGGCGGCCCGGATCCGCTCCAGGTCCACGGTTTTGCTCACCGCCACCAGGCGCACCTCAGCCGGGTCCCGGCCGGCGGACCGGGCCGCGGCCGCGATGGCGGCGCGGACTTCTTTGAGGTTTTGGGCGATAAAGTTCATGCTTGGGGCCCCGACCATGATGGCTATCAGAGTAATGGAGGGTGGGCGCCGCCCACCAATATGAAAAAAACCGATTAATCTATGGCGGGCAGCGCCCGCTCTACATTATGCTTTGTCGGGAGGATATCCGCCTCTGTCAAACCAAAGACCGCCAAGGTGTTCTTCCAGGTGGCCGCCGCGGCCTCTTCCAGGGTGATCCCCCGGCAGTGGGCCAGCTCCCGGGCGGTGGCCGCCACATAGGCCGGTTCATTCCTTTTCCCCCGCCAGGGTTGGGGGGTCAGGTAGGGACAGTCGGTCTCCACCAGGACCCGGTCCAGGGGGACTTGGGCGGCCACCTGGCGCAAAGGGTCGGCCTTGGGGTAGGTCAGGGCGCCGGAAAAGGACAGGTAAAACCCCAGGTCCAGAAAATTGTGGGCCTCCGCCAGGCTCCCCCCGAAGCAGTGCATGACGCCGCCGGCGAGGCGGCCCCGGTATTCCCGGAGGATGGACAGGGTGACGGGGGTGGCCTCCCGGGTGTGAATCACCACCACCTTGCGGCGGCCGACGGCAAACTCCAGTTGCCGGCGGAACCAGTATTGCTGGACCTCTTCCGGGGAGCGCCGCCGGTAAAAATCCAGGCCGATCTCCCCGATGGCCACCACCCGGGGGTCGGCCGCCAGGGGTTCCAGGGCCTCCAGGTCCTTATCGGTCATGCGGCCGGCGCCGTGGGGATGGACCCCGATGACCGCAAAGACCCCGGGGGATTTTCCGGCGGTGTCCATCACCTGGGGGGCGTCGGCCAGGCCGGTGGCCACATTGAGCACCAGGAGCACCCCGGCTTCCCGGGCCCGGCGCAGCACCGCGGCTTGATCGGGGAAGTGATCCTCCAGGTCCAGGTGGGCGTGAGAGTCGGCCAGTCGGATAGACATATCGTCAAGCTTGTAGACAATTTCCCTTTGCATGGTAAAATATACGAAATTTTGCCGGGCTGCAAGGAGAGGCGGTGACCGCCAGGGTTTTTGCTCTTGTTGGGGTAGCGTGGCTGTGGCTGGGGGCGGTCCTGCCAGTGGGAGCGGCGGGACTGACGCACACCGCCCCGGAATGGCGGACAATCAGCCGGGGGATTACCTTCACCCAGGTGGAGGTGCGGCGGGATGGCCAGATGGTGGCCGGACTGGCGGTGGTGAAGATCGATCCCGCTCTGAATGCCTTCCGGGTGTTTCACGGCGCACCCCAGGCCATTTCCGCCTGGCAGGAAAAGCTCCAGGCCCCCGTGGTGTTCAACGGCAGTTATTATCGGCGCAGTGGCCAGCCTTGCGGCCTGGTGATCGCGGACGGCAAACCCATCGGCCCCATCCGTAACCCGCAGATGCGGGGGATGTTTGTGGCGGAGCCCAGAGGCATGTCCCCGGACCTGCCCCGGGCCACTATCCTGGATTTGCTGACTACGCCGGTTGACCCGAAAAAACTGCCCTGGACCCAAGGAGTGCAATCCTTTCCCCTGTTGCTGGACTATAAAGGCCACATCCGGGTAAAAGGAAGTGACAAACGGGCCAACCGCACGGTAATCGCCACTGACCGCAATGGCAATATCCTGGTGTTCAACACCTCTAACAGATTTTTTACCCTGTTTGAGTTTGCCGGGTTCCTCAAGGCGAGCGCCTTCAATATTGATTCCGCTTTGAACCTGGATGGCGGCACGGAAGCGCAACTCTATATTAAAACCGATGAGTTAGAGTTTTTTTCTCCCCACTCCTGGGAGAATTCCCTGGGCAACCTGATCGATAACCAGCAATTCAGGTTGCCTATCGTATTGGGGGTGTTCCCGCGCCAGGATTGACTCCCATGGCCAGTTACCTTATTCTGGGGGCTGGAAAGTTCGGCCGTCTGGCCCTGGAGCGTTTGGCCCGGCAGGATGAGGCGGCCAGTTTTGTCGTGGTGGATCACAACCCCCTGGCCCTGGCGGCGGTGAGGGCGGACGGCGCACCCGGTCGACAGTGGGTGACGGCCGAGGCCGTCGTCTTTCTGGTGCAGCATCTGGGGAGCGATTGCCGGTGGGATTGGATCATCCCCGTGGCGCCGGTGCACGTGGCCTACCATTGGCTCATGGCGGGTCCCCTGGCGGGTTCGGACTGGCAGCCGGCCGCGGCGCCGGAAGCTCTGACGGGGCTTACTCCCATGTCCTGGCGGGGTCCCGACGGCGCCCTGTACTTAAGCCGGGCTCACCATCTATGCCCGGATGACTGCGTCGAATCGGAAGTCTGCCCGGTCACCGGGGAATCCCGGGACCCGCCCCTCCACCAGGAACTGGCCTCTCTGCATCTGGCCGGCTATCAGATCAGGGTCATTCCCAGCCGGCAACTGGCCCCGGGGGTGGGGGGCTACCCTCCCGGGCGGTTGCTGGACCTGGCCCGGGATATGAAGACCCTGGCAGGGAACGTGTTGATCGCCACGGCCTGCCGCTGTCACGGGGTCATCCATGGCCTGGCGTATCAGTTCGGGGGACAGCGTGTTTGATTTTTCCGGGGTTTTAGGGTCCTCGCCGCGCATGCAAGAGATTTTCCAGCTCCTGGAGATGGTGGCCCCGTCGGAGGCCACGGTGCTGCTTTTGGGGGAAACCGGGACCGGCAAGGAGGTGGTGGCTCAGGCCATTCACCGGAACAGCCGCCGGGCCGGCGGCCCCTTCGTGTTAGTTAACTGCGCCGCCCTGCCCGAAACCCTGCTGGAGAGCGAACTCTTCGGGCACGAACGGGGGGCTTTCACCGGGGCCGTCAGCCGCAAAGACGGACGCTTCCTCCTGGCCCACCACGGCACCCTGTTTCTGGATGAAATCGGCGAACTCAGCCAGTCCATCCAGGCCAAAATCCTCAGAGTTTTACAGGCCCGGGAATTCGAACCCCTGGGGGGCAACCGCACCTTGAAGGTGGATGTGCGCATCATTGCCGCCACCAACCGCGACCTGGAGAAAATGGTGCGGGAGGGCCAGTTCCGGGACGATCTCTATTATCGTCTCAATGTCTTCCTGCTGGTGTTGCCCCCCCTGAGGGAGCGCCTGGACGACCTGCCCCTCCTGGCCGATTTCTTCCTGAAGAAGCATGCCGAGAAATACCGGCGGGAGGCTATTTCCCTGGCTCCGGAGACCCTCCAGGTTTTCCAGCGCTATCCCTGGCCGGGGAATATCCGGGAGCTGGAAAACGTTATTGAACGGGGGGTGATCATCTGCCAGGGGGATGTCCTTACCCTGGATGATTTACCTTTGGTCCTCCAGCAACGGGGTGGCTGGCTGGGGGCCGGCGGCGACCCGGAACCGGGGTTGCCGGAACTGGAACGACAATTGATCAGCCGCACCCTGGCGCGGGTGGCCGGGCGGCGGCGCCAGGCCGCCGAAATCCTGGGCATCTCCCTGGAGGAATTGAACCTCAAGATCCGGTCCTACGGCCTGGAGGAGAGAGAGTAAACCGGCGATGATTTTTTCACCGCTGATTTTTTTCCTGATGCTGGTCTTTTTCCTGGCGGCCCTGGTCATGCTTCCCCTCCTGATGGTGGGGCTGATCGGGGAAGCCTTCCTGCGGCTGGGAATCTCTCCCAGCCAGATTTTCTGGCTTCTCATGCTGACCCTGGTGGGGAGCATGGTGAACCTACCCATCTATAAATTTAACAACCCGGACCTGGTGGGGGATCAGGTGGTCGCCTATTTTGGCATGCGCTTTCGGGTGCCCCGGCCGGGACGGGCGCAAACCACCATCCTGGCGGTCAATGTTGGCGGGGCCTTGATCCCGGTGGCCCTGTCGTTGTATCTTATTGCCAAGTTAGATTTTGGTCTCAGCCTGCCGATTCTGCTGGTGGTGGTGACCGTGGTGGTGAACCGCCTGGCCCGCCCCATCCGGGGCATGGGGATCGGGGTGCCGGGGCTGGCGCCACCCCTGGTGGCGGCCCTGGGCGCTTATTTCTTGTGCGCTCCGGAGCTGCGGGCTCCCTGCGCCTATATCGCCAGCACCATGGGCATCCTCATCGGGGCGGATCTCCTCAACCTGGGGCTTATCCGGCAGTTGGGGGCGCCGGTGGCCTCCATCGGCGGGGCCGGCACCTTTGACGCCATTTTCCTCAGCGGGATTATCGCGGTGTTGCTCAGTTGAAGCCGGGGCGAACCCCCAGACCCCGGGTAATTATGGGAGGTGGATGGTTTATGCATGAGCCAAGGAGGTATCAGGAACTTTATCCCGCCGGCGGGCGGCCGGCGGCCAACCCCCGCGGGCGCCGGCTGGCGCTGGTCCTCATGATTCTGCTGCTGCCCGGACTCTTGGGGGCCTGGCGGATCATGAGCGGCGACACCATTGACCCTCGCCGGGTGAGCCGCATCAAGGACGGTAAGACCACCAAGCAGGAGATTCTCCTGCTGTTCGGGGAACCCCAGGAGATGGACCGTACTCCGGATGGCCTGGTTTACCTCTATAAGAGCTTTAAGGATGCCCCGGCCCGACCGTATAGACCGGAAGAGCGGGAGATCGCCCCCCAGTCCGACCAGGTCTTTATCCGGGATGACAAGAAGCAGATCAAGAAACCCACGGTGAAGAAAGAAGGCACGATCCTGAAGAGCACTTTGCTCATCCGTTTCAAACCCGACGGGGAGACGGTGATGAGCCACGAATATAAGGAGTTTTGAGGAGGCCCCCATGGCGGCTTTTGCTGATTTGGCCCAGGCTACCGCCTGGGTCTTTGACTTGCAGAAGTTCGGGATCAAGTTCGGCCTCTCCTCCACCCTCAGCCTGCTGGCCCGTCTGGGCCTGCCCTATCAGGAGGGCCGCTACCTCCACATCGCCGGCACCAACGGCAAAGGGTCGGTGGCGGCCATGCTCAGCGCCGTCCTGACCCGGGCCGGTTATCCCGTGGGCCTGTTCACCTCCCCCCACCTGGTGAGCTTTCAGGAACGCTTCCGCCTGGGGGATCAGGACGTGTCGCCCGGCCGGCTGCTGGACCTGATCAACCAGGTGCGGGCCGCAGTGGACGACGCCGAGCCCCCCACGTTCTTTGAGTTTGCCGCCGCCATGGCCTTTCTCTACTTCCTCCGGGCCGGGGCCGACCCCATCATCCTGGAAACCGGCATGGGGGGCCGCCTGGACGCCACCAATATCGTTCAGCCCCAGGTGGCGGTGATCACCAACATCTCCCGGGACCACCAGGAACATCTGGGCCAGGGACTGCTGGCCATCGCCGGGGAAAAAGCGGGGATCATCAAGCCCGGCGCCCCGCTGGTCACCCATGCCCGGCAAAGACAGGTGCTGGAGTTATTCCGCCGCCGCTGCCGGGAAGTGGGAACCCCCCTGTATCAAGGGGGGGTGGATTTCAAAACCAGGGGGAAGCCCCGCCAGACCTTCGATTACTTCGGCCTGAGGCAAACTATCCCCGGCCTCACCCTCAACCTGAAGGGCCGGCACCAGTACGGCAACGCCGCGGTGGCCCTGGCGGTGGTGGAATTGCTCGTCCAGGCCGGTTTCCCCGTGTCCGAGGAAGCTATTCGGGAGGGCTTGCAGACGGTCCGCTGGCCGGGCCGGCTGGAGGAGGTCCCCCAGGACCCCCGGGTCCTGCTGGACGGCGCCCACAACCCCGCCGCGGCCCTGACCCTGGCCCAGAATCTGAAACATACCCACCAAAACGGCCGCCTCATCCTGGTGATGGGAGTCATGGCCGACAAGGACGTGGACGCCATCCTGGCCCGCCTTCTCCCCCTGGCCCAGATGGCCATCTTTACCCAACCGCAATACTTCCGGGCCGCCACCCCCCGGGACCTGGCCCGACGGGCCCAGCCTTACGGCCTGGAAATCCTCCAGACCCCGCGAGTGGCCGCAGCTATCCAACAGGCCCAGTCTCTGGCCGGACCCGACGACCGCATCGTCATCACCGGCTCCCTCTATACCGTGGGGGAAGCCAAGGAGTATTTCGGGGGAGTGAGCGGGAGACGGTAAGCATCTAGGGGGGCGGGCCGCCGCGCCCGCCGCCCTTCTCGGTGGAATGGTGCGTGGAACGCACCCTCCCAAAACGGGAAGAGGCTCAGGGGGATTGGAAGTTTTCAGGACAAACCAGGAAAAGCTCTAGGACGGGCGTCCCCCTGAGGCCAAAACTTTTGCCAGGGCGCTCCCTGCGCCCCCGACACAAACTGATAACTGATAACTGAT
>Ga0172371_10003426_pt1 | contig 24582 bp, 19 predicted proteins | sample Lak12m_FD_114543 | JGI IMG/M metagenome (GOLD analysis project Ga0172371, IMG submission 114543) | Freshwater microbial communities from Kabuno Bay, South-Kivu, Congo - kab_022012_12m | ecosystem: Environmental > Aquatic > Freshwater > Lake | place: Democratic Republic of the Congo: South-Kivu... | reverse complement strand
GAGGTCACAGAGATTCGCTCTGCGGGTGTGGGGATCCAGTGCGGCCGTGCGGTGCAGGGCCCGGACGCGCTCCAGGAGCTGCTGGCCGAGGGCTACAAGGCCGTGTACGTGGCGACCGGAGCATGGAAGCCGCAGCGGCTCCGCATCCCGGGAAGTGACTGCGCCGAGGTGGTCGACGCGCTGGTGTTCCTCAAGGAAGCACGCGAGAAGCCCACTGCTTTGCGCAAGCGGGTCAAGGGACGCAACGTCGCAATCATCGGCGGCGGCGACACTGCCATGGACGCTGCCGTCACCGCTTCCCTGGCCGGAGCGCCGGACGTGAGCGTGGTGTACCGGAGGTCGTTCCTGGAGATGCCCGGGGGCGAGGCGGAGAAGCTCGCCGCGTTCAGGAAGGGGATTCATTTCCTGATGCTCACGCAGCCGCTGGAATACCATCAGGCCAACGGCAAGCTGGCCGGCATGCGGGTCGTGCGCTGCAGGCTGGGGAAACCCGATCAGAGCGGCAGGCGGTCGCCAGAGCCGATCCCCGGCACCGAGCACGTCATCCCGGTCGAGCTCGTTGTGGAAGCGGTCGGGTTCCTTTGCGAAGGAGGCGCAGGGCAGTTCAAGCACGTAGGGACTGAAGCCGGCAACCGGGTGAAGGCCAATCCCGAGACGGCGGAAACTACGGCCGCCAGGGTCTTTGCCGGCGGTGATGCGGTGCGGGGACCGTCGCTCGTCTCGCATGCGGTCTGCGACGGGAAGAAGGCCGCTGCCTCGATCCGCAGGCTGCTGCTGGGGGAGGTGGCGTCATGAGCTATCTCAAGGACCTGAGCATAGATTTCTGCGGCGTCCGTTTCGTGAACCCCGTGCTGCTTTCCTCCTCTCCCGTGTCCAACACCGGCGAGATGATCGGCCGTTCCTTCGACGCGGGCTTCGGAGGAGTGGTGTACAAGACCATCGGCAAAGGCGACGTCAAGATCATTCATCCGTCTCCCCGCATGGCCGGCTACGACGTGGACGGGAAGAAGTTGGTCGGGCTCCAGAACGTGGAGCAGATTTCCGACCGGCCGATGGAGCACAACCTCGCAGATATCCGTTTCCTCAAGAAAAACTGGCCCGACAGGATCGTGATCGCAAGCATCATGGGCTTCTCCAACGACGAATGGCGGGAGCTCGCCGTCGCTTGCCAGGACGCGGGAGCGGACATGTTGGAGCTCAATTTCTCCTGCCCGCACATGACCGTCGAAGGCTCGGGCATGAAGGTCGGCCAGGCATTCGACCTCGTCGAGAAGTTCACTTCTACCGTGAAAGCCGTGGTCTCGATTCCGGTCCTGGCCAAGATGACGCCCAACGTCACCGACGTCAACGAGCCCGCGGTCTATGCCAAGCGCGGAGGTGCGGCCGGGATCGCCGCGATAAACACCGTGTCCGGGCTCGTCGGCATAGGCATGGATGATTTCGTGCCAAGGCCCAACGTGTTCGGCAAGGGAGCGATGAGCGGCTACTCCGGCCCGGCGGTGAAGCCCATCGGCCTGCGCTGCATCGCACAGATGGCTCGCAACCAGGACCTCGGCCTTCCCCTCTCGGGTATCGGCGGCATCGAGACTTGGGTGGACACCGTCGAGTATCTCCTGTGCGGCGCTTCCACCGTGCAGATCACCACGGGCGTCATTCACTACGGATACAGGATCGTCGAGGACATCCTCGAAGGAATGTCCTACTTCATGGACCAGCATGGTTTCAAGCGGGTCGCTGACTTCGTAGGCAAGGCGGTCCCCAACGTCGTGCCTACCGACCAGTTCGACCTGAAGCGGCAGGGGGTGGCTTCATACGACCTGGACCGGTGCGTCGGGTGCGGGCAGTGCTACATCGTGTGCCAGGACGCAGGCGGGCAGTGCCTCTCCTGGGACAGCGCAAAGAGACGCCCGGTGATGGATGAGAAGAGATGCCTCGGCTGTCTCATCTGCTCTTTCGTATGCCCCGTCTCCGCTCCCGCGATCATTAAATATAAGGAAGTGCCGGGCAAGCCGGAGGTCGTGCCTCCAGTGTCCGCCTGAAACCGGGGCAGAGGAGACAAGCCGTGGCGCCGCCGATAGTAGCGTTGGTGGGAAAGTCGGGCAGCGGAAAGACGACGCTGGTGGAGAAGCTCCTCAGGGTCCTCTCCGGCCGTGGCATCAAGGTGGCCACCATCAAGCACGACGCCCATTCGTTTGAGCTGGACACCCCGGGGAAGGATTCCTGGCGGCACCGGCAGGCCGGGGCCGCTGCCGTCGCAGTCGCGTCGGCAGGCCGACTCTTCTTGACCGTCAATCTCGCAGAAAGCGAGTCCGGAGTGCGGGAGATCATCGAACGCTACTTCCCCGCAGGTCAATACGACATCGTGCTGCTGGAAGGATACAAGAGCGGGGATACGGAGAAGATCGAGGTCCATCGCACCGCCCGCTCCGACGAGCTGCTGTGCAACGGCGTCGCGGATCGGCTTGTCGCCGTGGCTTCCGACCGGCAGTGGGACCTCGGTGTCCCGGTGTTCGAACTGGACGACGTCGCTTCGCTGGCGGATTTCATAGTCCGGCGGTACCTTCCGGGCAGAGACTCGGGGGGCCGCGGTGCTGCCTCGCCCGGCGACGCGGACGAGTAACGTGGAGGGAAACTCATGCCGCTTACCCCGCCTAACGAGGCCCTTGAAGCAATCCTGACGGTCCCGATCCCGCCTGCACGAATGGCGACGAAGTCGCTCTGGGACGCTGCTTTGCTCGTGCTTGCTGAGGACGTGATCACGCCCCGCGACATCCCCCCGTTCAATCGATCCGCAATGGATGGGTTCGCAATCCGGAGCAGCGACACATCCGCAACGCCCGACTCCGCCAGCCGGTCACGCCATGGCCGGGTGCAAGGCAGCGCAGAAGGCCTGCCCGACTCCGCCAGCCGGTCACGCCATGGCCGATCTCGCGCTGCCGGGGCTACGTCGTGGCCGCAGGGCGACCGGGTCGCCCTGCGGGTTGTGGGGACCAGAGAGGCTGGGGACAACTCGCTCATCGGGATCAAGCAAGGGGAGTGCGTGCGCATAATGACTGGCGCAGCGTTGCCCGAGGATGCGGATGCGGTCGTTCCGTTCGAGGAAGCCGTGTCGCCGTCGCCCAGTCCGGATGGGGTCGTGGAAGTCCCCGGCGGCGTGGCGCCGTGGACCAACGTCGCTCGCCGCGGAGAGGACGCAAAAATGGGGGCCGTGGTGCTGCGTTCCGGCACGATGCTTGACGGTCCCGGGCTGGCCGCGGCAGCAGGTGTGGGGTGCGGGGAGGTCGCGGTGCATCCGCTTCCGACCGTGGCCTTCCTTCAGACCGGCGGAGAGCTGGTAGAGCCGGGAAAGCCGGTCGGCCCGCACCAGATCTACAACAGCAACTCGTACCTGCTGCACGGCCTGCTGCTGGACGGCGCACTGGGGATTCCCAAGTACCTGGGCACGTGCCGGGATGAGAAAGACCTGCTCGCAAGCGCCATACGCACGGGCTTGGAGAGCGACGTGCTGCTGATGACCGGCGGCGTGTCCAAGGGGGACTTCGACTACGTACCCGAAGTGCTGGGCGCCCTCGGCGTGAGTTTGGTCTTTCGTGGTCTCGCACTTCGACCGGGACGACCGCTCCTGTTCGGGGTCTCGCCCCAGGGCCGGTTCGTGTTCGGCCTACCCGGGAACCCGAATGGTTCCCTGGTCTGCTTCAAAGAGTACGTGGTGCCCTTGCTGCGGCGGCTCTCCCGAGCGGAAGAGCGGCCCGGTCCGGTGGCCGCCCGTGCCCGCCTGGCTTCGGCCATCCGCAAGAAGCCGGGCCGGTGGTTCTACGAGGCAGCGACCCTCCGGTTCGAAGATGGGGAGCTTGCGGCCCGGCCGCTGTCCGTGCATGGGTCGGGCCACTACCTCGGGGTGCTGGGCGCCAACGGAGTTGTGGTGCTGCCCGGCGACAGCGAAGGGGCGGAAGCGGGGGAGGAAGTGGACGTGCATGTGTGGAATCTGTAGGAGGAGATGATGCGGGACGACAGCAAGATCTTGGAGTTGGTGAAGGGAGCGAGCACGGAGAAGGACGGGAAGCTGCGGCTGACTTGCGCAGCCGCATTCGGGATCGCGGAGAAACACCGCGTGGCCCTGCTGGACATCGCCCGGGTGTGCAACAAGAACGGCATCCGGATCTCGAACTGCCAGCTCGGATGTTTCTCGTGAGAAACCAGTCCCCCTCCGCCATGGCCGACGCGGGGGAGACGGCGGAGGTCGCTTCCCCCGGGCGGGGGAGTCACGGCCGGGGGGCGAGCTTGGGGGTGTTGGCACGGTCCTTGCTTCTACTCGGGCGGCGTGTGGGAAATACGGCGGTAAGCGTAAACGCCGTGCACATATGGAGGTAGCGTGATGAAAAAGTGGACATGGTGGGTGCTTGGTGCACTGCTCCTTCTGGTCGCAGGGTGCAGCGACGAGGCCAAGGAGGTCCCCGGCGGGAACGGTGACGAGCTCGAGTCGGGGCCGGTGGCGCTGGTGGAGAAGGAGATGTCCGCCAAGGTTGTGGGTGGGTCGTTGGAGGTCTACTTCCCGCTGTCCAACAACGGCGACGCTGTGCTGGACGGAAGTGTGGACATCACGTGCAGGCACCTGGGCGGTGAGTTCTCGGTATCCGGCTCGGCCGAGTTCGAGCTCGAATCCGGCAAGAACCCGGACATCGCGGTGCACCTGGACGAGGCGCCCCCGTTCGAGACCATGTCCGAGCAGGCCGAGTACGTCGTGGAGTACAAAGTCAAGGCTGACGGGTACCAGATCAAGGGTACCCGGAGCCTCTTCATGCTCCTCGACAAGTCCGACCTGATCCTGATGGTGCCGGAGAAGCTGTACGCCGGGCAGAAGTCGCTCCTGAAGGCATTTCTGATCGATCCGCGTACGGGAGCGGCGCTTTCGAACAAGAAGATCCGGCTCGAGCTCATCGCTGCCGACGGGACCCGGACGACAATGGAGGAAACCACCGACGCCAAGGGTGCTGCCCTCTTCGAAAGCGACGAGGACGATCCGCAGGATCTGACGGCGAAGGCAGCGGTCATCGGAGGCAACGGTGAGACCGTGGAGACGAACGTGGCGGTCGTGCGTGAGAGCCGGCTGCTGCTCACCTCCGACAAGCCGATGTACCAGCCCGGGCAGACCATGCACCTGAGGGCGCTCGGCCTCGACCGCTTCGATCTCAAGCCGCTTTCGGGCGAGCACGTGCTGTTCGAGGTCATGGATTCCAAGGGCAACAAGGTATTCAAGCAGGAAGGCGCCAGCAACGAGTTCGGAGTCGCCTGGGCCGAGTTCAAACTGGGCGCCCAGGTGCTCATGGGCCCGTACACGCTTCGCGTGACCATCGGCGACGTCGCGAGCGAGAAGACCGTGTCGGTCGACCGCTACTCCTTGCCCAAGTTCAAGGTCGCCGTCGACGTTGACAAGAGCTTCTATATGCCGGGGCAGACCGTGTCCGGGACCGTGCAGGCCGACTACTTCTTCGGCAAGCCGGTCGAGGACGGCACCGTGTCCATCGTGCCTTACAAGTACGAGGCCGAATGGGTGCCGATGGAGACCATCCAAGGTGTGACGAACGACTCCGGGCTGTACGCGTTCTCCTTCAAGCTTCCCAACTACCTCGTCGGCCAGCCGATTGAAGGTGGAAAGGCCATGGTGATGGTCGAGTTCAGCGTGACCGACACCGCTTCGCATGAACAGAAGGTGGCCAAGAACCTCATAGTGACCGACAAGGTCATGGACGTCGTGGCAATCCCGGAGAGCGGCGAGGTGGTCCCCGACGTCTCCAACCTGTTCTACCTGTTCGTCACCGATCCGAACGGCAATCCGGTCGGTGCGACCTGCAAGCTTACCGTGAACGGTGCGGAGCTGGACGAGGAAGGGGACGAAGTGGCGGTGCCGACTTCGGGTCCTGCGGTCGTGTCCCTCACGCCGCACCAGGGGACGCTGGATCTCGTTGTCGTTGCCAAGAATGACCAGGGCGACAGCGCCACGGCCACGTTCAACTTCTCCGTCGGGTCCGCACAGGCGGGCATCCTGCTTAGGACCGACAAGGCATTGTACAAGGTCGGCGAGTCGATGGTGATTTCCGCATTTGTGGCGAACGCCTACGACACGGTCTTCCTCGACGTCGTGCGCAAGAACCAGACGGTGCTGACCAAGTCGCTGGAGGTCGTGGACGGGGAAGCGGCCCTCACGGTGGATCTTGACGGGGCCCTCACCGAGGACTTGATGGTGGATGCGTACATCCTGGCTGACAACGGGCAGTTCATCCGTGACACCAGGGTGGTGTTCGTGCAGCCCGCGACCGACCTCGACATCGCGGTCAAGGCAGACAAGGACGAGTACCTGCCGGGCGAGTCCGCGAAAATCGAGTTCACGGTGACGGACGGGGACAAGAAGCCCGTGCAGTCTGCGCTGGGCTTGCAGGTGGTGGATGAGGCGGTGTTCGCACTCAGCGAAGTGAAGCCCGGGCTGCTGGAGCTCTACTTCCGCCTCGAAGACGAGCTTGCGAACCCGACCTACCAGATCGGCAAGGGGCTGGGGCTCAGCCTTGGCGGGCTCATGGCAGCGGAGGCGAACGCAGAGCCCGGCTCCGAAGAGGACAAGGCGGTTCAGGACACGACCGCCGCTGCCTTTGCTGCAATGGGCGGGCTCACCCCCGGGCAGCAGCGGATCTCGTCGTGGGCGGATGCTCTCAAGGGGATCCCGGAAGTCGTGAACCCGTTCTACGACACACGCAAGGCGGAGGTGCTCGACCGTCTCGGTCTGCTTCTCGCCGTAGACCAGACCGACTGGTACGATGCGTGCCCGATACTTGCCGACTACCTGTCCAAGCCTCGGGAGTGGGACTTCTGGGGTAACCCGTTCACGTTCACCGTCGCTGGTGACGACTGGTCGTGCAGCGTGACGATGAAAAGCCGCGGTCCGGATGAGATGGAGAACAGCGGCGACGACTGGTCAACCACGTTCGACCTCTATGCGCTCTCCGGCAAGGGCCAGTGGAAGGGCGGCGGCGGCTGGATGGAGGGCGATGGCGACTTCGCAAATGAGCCGACAGCGGGCGCAATGGACGCAGGTGCGGTGGAGGAGGAGCCTCCTGCGGAGCCGGAGCCGGGCGAGGAAGGCGGAGGCAAAGCTTCCGTCAAGGTCCGAAGCTGGTTCCCCGAAACGCTCTTCGTGCTTCCCTCGCTGATAACCGGCGAGGACGGCAAGGCGAGCGTGGAGTTCCCGCTTGCCGACTCGATCACCGAGTGGCGCATGACCACGCTGGCCTCCTCCATGGCCGGCCACCTGGGCAGCCGCGACGACGGGATCGTCGTGTTCCAGGACTTCTTCGTAGACATCGACTTCCCGAAGTACCTGACCCAGAACGACGAGCTCAAGTTCCCGGTCGCTGTCTACAACTACCTGCCCGAGCAGCAGACCGTAAGCATCGAGGTGACCGAGGACGACTGGTTCGATCTCCTCGCCGACCCGGTCCAGGAGTTGACGCTGGAAGCCGGGGAGGTGTCCGTGGTGTTCTTCCCCGTGAAGGTGACCAAGGTGGGCTGGCACTCCCTGCTGGTGTACGGGCTCGGCGCCAAGGAAGCCAAGGATGCGATCAAGCGCACCGTGGAAGTGAAGCCCGACGGCAAGGAGATCGTGGACACGACATCCGCCAGGTTCAAGAACGACGGCAAGACCACCAGCACCGACCAGGTGCAGCTCGTGGCGGAGTTCCCCGACAACTCGATCGAAGGAGCACGCTTCGTCGTGGTCAAGATTCTTCCCGGCCTCTCGACGCACATAGTCGAAGGCATGGAGAGCATGCTCCAATTACCAGGTGGGTGATTTGAGCAAACCACGTCGTCGGCGTGGCCAAACGTTCTTGCGATGCAGTACATGAAGACAACCGGTACCATTACGCCCGAAATCGAGATGAAGGCGATCGAGTACGTCAACAACGGCTACCAGCACATCCTTACTTTCGAATGTGCTGACGGCGGCTTCAACTGGTGGGAAGGGGACAACCCCGGCAACGCGATCCTGTCCGCGGTCGCGGTCATGATGCTGACCGACACGAAAGAGGTCTACGACACCGTGGACGACGCGGTGATCGCCCGGACCGCCGAGTACCTCATGGGCGTCCAGAAGTCGGACGGCTCGTGGAGCGAGGAATCCCACCTGCACGCGGGCAACGAAAACCTTGGCGCCGGAAGCCTCAGGGCCACCTGCTACATCACATGGGCACTGGCCTACGGCGGCTTCGGCGACACCTCGGCAGTCAGCTCCGCTGCCTCTTACATCCTGTCCAAGCTGGGCGGAGAGAAGGGGGCGTACACCCTCGGTATGTGCGCCAATGCCCTGCTGGCCGCGGGCAAGGGCGGCGCAAAGGTGGACGAGATCCTGGACGACTTCCACAAGGCCGGGATTGAGAAAGACGGCACCATGCACTGGACAGCGGGCAGCGACACGCTGGTGAACTCGTACGGGAGCGCCGCGGACGTCGAGGTGACGTCCCTGGTAGCGCTCGCAATGGCCACCAAGGGAGCTTACCCCGGAGACGTGAACATGGCGGTCGAATGGCTGGTCCAGACCAAGGACCCGCAGGGCAACTGGGGCTACAACACCCAGGCCACCGTGCTTGCCCTCAAGACCTTCCTCAAGGCCGCGACCATGACCCCGGGCGACACGGACGCAGACATCTCCGTGTTCCTCAACGGCGCGGAAATGGGCACCAAGCACTTCGACAACTTCAACAAGGACGTCGTGTGGGCGCTTGAAAGCCCCACCGACCTCCCAGTCGGCGAAAACAAGGTCGAGCTTTCGTTTGCAGGGCTGGGAACCCTCTCGTACCAGGTGGTCGCCACCCACTACGTCCCGTGGGAGGAAGCCGAGCTGCCCGACGGACCGCTCACCATCACCGTTGACTACGACGCTACCACCGTCAACGTGGACGACTCCGTGACCTGCACCGTCACCATCACGAACAACGACCCCGACGCGAAGGGCATGGTGCTGGTTACCGTGGGTGTTCCTCCCGGATTCGCACTCGTGACCCAGGACCTCGCCGACGAGAAGGAGAACGGCATCATCTCGACGTTCGAGGTGACCGGCAAGCAGCTCATCCTGTACCTCGACAAGCTCCCCGCGGGCGATCCGACCGTCGTCAGCTACTCCTTGATCGCACAGTTCCCGATCAAGGCTGAGACCGGCGGCTCGGAAGCCAAGTACTACTACAACGCGGAGAATAAGGCCGAGGACGAATCCCAGCAGATCGAAGTCCAGGAATAAACCCCCAGCCTCCGCTGTTTTTACCCCGTCCCGCTCCGGCAAAAATTGCTTGCAATGGAGCAGGGGAGGGTTTATGTTCCGTCGTCAAGTCGGCCGGTCGGCCGCAGTTGGAATGTGGGCCATTAGAAGCTTTTGATCAATAAACGGAGGAGAGAGAGATGAAGCTGAGAGTGTTGTGTGTTGCCGCGTTGCTGGCCATGGTCTGGGGATGCCAGCCGAAGGAGCAGAAGCCCGGAGAGCAGCCCGCCCAGAAGGCTGCCGAGGCCCCGAAGGCCGAGCAGGCGCCCGCACCTACGCCCGCTCCTGAAGTGAAGAAGGAAGAGCCGAAGCCCGCAGAAGTGAAGCCCGAAGAGAAGAAACCCGAGGAAGTGAAGCCCGCAGAGAAGGCACCCGAGGCCGCGGCACCCGCTGCCAACGTGCTTGGCGAGGCGAACCCCACCGGCAAGAAGCTCGCTCTCCAGATCTACGTCATGTCCCAGTGCCCGTTCGGGACCCAGGTCATGGACGGCGCTTTCCCGGTCATGAAGAAAATCGGCAATTGGGTCGATTTCCGCATGGACTTCATCGGCCAGATCAATGGCGAGACCCTGACTTCCATGCACGGCGACAACGAGGTGAAGGGCGATATCATCGAGCTCTGCCTCCAGAAGCTGGTCGCCGAGAACTACGGCTACATGGACACCGTCGCATGCATGAACAAGGGCGCACGTGAGATCCCCAACAACTTCGAGAAGTGCGCCGGCGAAGCGAAGCTTCCCGAGGACGTGCTCGCGAAGGTCAAGGCTTGCGTCGACGGCGACGAGGGCAAGGCCCTTCTCAAGGAGTCGTTCACCAAGGCTCAGCAGGCCGGCGCCAGCGGCTCCCCCACCATGTTCCTCAACAATAAGCCCTACCGCGGCGGCCGCGGCGAGAAGGACTTCATGCGCGGCATTTGCGCTGAGCTGACCGAGGGGGCGAAGCCCGAAGAGTGCAGCAAGATCCCGCCCCCGGTGACCGTTGCCGGCATCGTGCTCAAGGACAAGCGCTGCACCGACCGGAACTGCGACACCACCAGGCTGGAAGGCAGCTTCACGTCCATGTTCCCGGGCCTGGAGCTCAAGACACTCGATTACGCGGACGAGGAAGGCAAGAAGCTGTTCGAAGCCGAGCAGATCAAGTACCTCCCCGTCATCCTGTTCGACAACAACATCGAGAAGGCCGAAGGATTCGATCGGCTGGCCCGCTTCCTGAAGCCCGGCGCTTCCGGGGCCTGGAAGGTGTTCCAGGGCCGCGCCAACTTCGACCCCAAGGCCGAGATTTGCGACAACAAGGTTGACGACACCAACGACGGCGTCATCGACTGCGACGATGCGACCTGCAAGAACACCCTCGCCTGCCGCCCGGAAGTCCCCGGCCAGCTCGAGCTGTTCGTCATGTCCCAGTGCCCCTTCGGCGTGAAGGCCCTCAACGCCATGAAGGAAGTGCTCGGAGCGTTCGGCTCGGACGTGAAGCTTGTTGTCCACTTCATCGGCGACGAGCAGAACGGCGCGCCCACCAGTATGCACGGCCAGGGCGAAGTGGATGAGAACATCCGCGAGCTCTGCGCTGCCAAGGCGTACCCCGACAAATACATGGAGTACATCTGGTGCCGCAACCAGAACATCCGGGATGCCAACTGGCAGGCTTGCGCGGTCAACGGCATCGAGGCCAAGGCGATCGAAGACTGCTTCAACGGCGAAGGCAAGCAGCTCCTGCTTGATGACTACAAGGTCGCCAAGGCCCTGAGCATCGGCGCTTCCCCGACATGGATCGCCAACGGCAAGTTCCAGTTCTCCGGTATCGATGCCGCCAGCATCCAGCGGAACATCTGCTCGCACAACTCCGCATTCGGCGGCTGCTCCAAGCAGCTCACCGCAGACACCTCCGCCCCTGCCGGCGGCTGCGGTCAATAGCCTTGGCTAGGGTCACCGACCCTGGTTCCCCCTTCGGATCCGCCCCACTTCCTTGACCGCGTAGCCACTGCCCAATACAATCCGTCCCGCTGGGAGGCGGGTGCGTGAGAAGCACGGCCAGATTCGTGACGTTTCTTGCAGTGGCGGTCGCTCTGTTCTGCGCGGGAGCGGCCACGGCCGCTCAGCCTCAGGCAAAGGGCAAGAAGAAGGAGCAGACGTCGAAGTACGGCGTGATTATTGCTCTTGGCGTCGGCCATGAACGCGAGGCCGTACCCGCGTTCAAGATGGTCCAGAGGGTAGGGACCGCGGTTCGGGCGTTCAAGGAAGGGAAGTCGCGCTACATCCTGTTCACCGGCGGGCACACATCAGGGCACGTGGCCGAGTCGGTCGAGATGAAGATCATGGCGCTGGCAATGGGAGTGCCGCCGCGGGCCATTCTCGTAGAGGATGGATCGCAGACCACGTCAGAAAATGCTGCCAACGCCGAGTTGATCATCAACCGGAAAGCCTTCCGCTCCGCTCTGCTCGTGACTCACCAGGGGCATATGCCCAGGGCGCTGAAGGAGTTCAAGAGAATCAAACGGCTCAAACACATAGGGCAGGACACCGCGGACGGCTACCAGGACGACCCGGTTGACCTCATTCTCGATCACGACCTTCCGCTGCCCGGAGACGTGCAGGCCGTTGTGCTGCACGGCAGGTCGAGCACCCTGGACTTCCGCTCCGACACCGTGGTCGTGGACCAGGGGCAGCTTGCCCTGGCGCGGACTGCCGTATACCTGTTCCAGCACGGATTCCAGTCGGTGCCCTTCTACGTTTGGCACAGAGCGTGCGGAGCCGGCCAGGTGACGCGGTCCGAGATCATCGGCATTGCGGCCATCGGGCTGGGATTGAACCCGGATCTCCTGAAGTACTCGAAGGCGCGGCGTTTCGCTGCTGACAGCGAGGGGTTGTTCCAGACGTGCAAGGCGCTCGGTTGGCAAAGGGTCCTGGCCGTCCTGCCCGAAGAGCGGGCCAAGGACATCGAGTTGGTTGAGCAGCAGTACGCGGAGTTCGGCATTGCAGCTACCGTGATTACTACCGGAAGGCAGCGCAAGGGGAAGTAGGCACAATGCGTTCTCTTATGATCCCGTTCTTCATTCTCCTGTTCCTGCTGACCGTCCGGAACCACGCCGGCGCACAGACGTGCGATATCGCTCCAGAGCCCGACGACTTCGAGTGGGAGAAGATCGAAGACGGGATCGAGTACGCTTCATGGTCCCACAAAGGGGACCCCAGGAAGCAGCGCGGACCGATCTTCGTGCACGTCCTGAAGGTGGATCTCTCCGACAACGCGCTCACGTTGCGGTCGCTGAGGCCCCTCGGCAGAAGCCTCCGCATCGAGCAGATCTCGAAGTTCTTCAGGGAGGGAGGAGTCGACGTCAGGGCAGGGATCAACGGCGACTACTTCGACTTCCTCCAGAACGAGAAGGATCCGCTCGGCATGCACGTGTCCGGCGGCCAGATGCTCCACTTCCCCTCCAAGACCTCCAGCTTCGTAATAGACGAGCAGAACCGGGCGCACATCGACGTATACACCGCGGGAGTGACGATCGAAGGCGAAGACGTTTCGCTCAAGGTAGATGGAGCGGGCCGCAAGGCCGCCGCGAACGAGGCGATCCTCTGGTCGGGCTACTACGCGGAGGAGACGTTGGCACAGCCCGGATGCAGGATGCTGCTGCTGGAAAGGGACCAGCTTGCCGCGATGGTGAACTCCGAGATCGCGGTGACCGTGGCAAGCATTACGACGTCCGGACGCCCGATGCGCATGGCGCCCATGAGCTTTGCTCTTGTGGCCTGCGGCACAGCGGCGAAGGCCGTCGCCAGGGTGAAGGAGAAGAGCACCCTGACCGTGAAGACTGCCGTTCCCGGTTTCGATGGCCCCATCCTTGAAGCGATCTCCGGCGGTCCCCGGGTGCTGCGGGACGGGGTCGTGGTCGAGGAGACCGCCAAGGAGGGCTTCTCGATCGCCTGGAAGTTCTACATCCCGCGCTCCCACCCGCGCACAGCCGTCGGTGTCTCCGATGACGGGAAGACCGTCTACCTGATGGTCGGCGAAGGCCGCGTCAAGCGCTCCGACGGCATTTCCGCGGTCCAGGCGGGCTGCATCTTCAAAGGTGCCGGCGCCGACGATGCCATGCTGTTTGACGGCGGCGGCTCCGCGGTGATGATGGTCAAGGACGGCTTCTACAACATCCCGCGCAAGGGCAAGACCTTCACTGCCCGCGATCTGGCCAACATTCTCGCAGTGGTCCGCCTGCGTAAGAAGTAGTGTCCACGAGTTCTTCCATCGATGCTGCAAGATCTCATGGCATATCTACAGCGTGATCGCACGAAAGCAGGGGCACGGCAAGCCTGTTCCCATGTTCCATTCCGGACGGATTCGTGCTACGCATCGGGCTCAGGAGTTGGTGCGTGGCAACCGCGCAGGGCATAAGAGCAGTGACCCGGGAACAGCGCACTCTCGGAGCAGCATGGGCGGCGCTGTGGCAGTGGGCACGTCAGCTCCACTTGTATGCCGCGGTCGGTGCTGGCGTCTTTCTGCTCGACCTTCTCTCGTACTGGGCGTTGCTCACGATGGTCGGCGACGAGCACTACGTCACCGTAAACGTCGTCTCCCGCACCCTGGGCGGCGTTGCGTGCTTCGTCGCGAACCGCTTCATCACGTTCAGCAAGCGGGAGGTGCGAAGCCTGCTCTCGGACCTGGTACGGTTCTGCATCCTCTACGGAGTGTCGCTCGCACTGTCTACGGGCTTGGTGTACGCAGGCGTCGAGTGGGTGCGGCTGCGGCCGGTCGCTTCCAAGGCCGCGGCCGAAATCATGGTGTTTCTGTTCAACTACACGGTCATGAAGTACTGGGTGATGAGAATCCCGGAGAAATGACCATCCTAAGCGAGGCGCCTCGATGCCGAGAAGCCGTGTTTGCATAGTGATTCCAGCATACAACGAGGCAGCATCCATAGGCGCCGTCGTGAAAGGCGTGGTGGCAGCCGGCCAGGACGTTCTCGTCGTCGACGACGGGTCAAAGGACGCGACTACAGACGAAGCCAGGGGCGCCGGCGCAGTCGTGCTCCGACACGCCCGCAACCAGGGAAAGGGCGCTGCGATCAGGACCGCGATCGCATACGTGCTGGAGAAGGGGCTCCCCGCAGCGCTGTTCATGGATGCGGACGGCCAGCACCTTCCTGACGAGATCCCGCTCTTCCTCGCAAAGTGGGACCAGGAGCACCCCGACCTCATCGTAGGAAGCCGAATGGCGGACAACCATGAGATGCCGCTGGTGAGACGGACTTCCAATTCGTTCTCGTCCATGCTGGTATCCGCTGTCGCCGGGACCCGCGTGACCGACAGCCAGTCAGGCTTCAGGCTGCTATCCGAAAGGCTGCTTACCTACCTGCGTGACCGTGGCGGGACCGGCTTCGACTTCGAGACCGAGATGATCATCGACGCGGTCCGCCTCGGAATGAAGTATGCGGAGGTGCCCATCTCCTGCGTGTATGGTCCCGCGTGGAAGAGCCATTTCCACCCGGTCAAGGACTCCTCAGATTTCCTGGGCCTGGTCGCGCGCAAGGCCGTGGACGTCGCGCTGCGCCGCATCCGCGAGAGCTAGGCGCCCCATGTCTGCTGCACGAAATCGGGTTCCCCACAGATGGAACTTGATTGCGCTTGGCCTTCTCGCCGTCGTTGGATGTCGCAGGGATGCACCAACCGCTGAGGGAGAGACCCGGCTGCGCATCGTGATGACCGAGCCCATCTCGATGGACCCAGCGTTTCTCCAGGGCTCCAACGATTTCCAGGTCGCGGCCAACCTGCATGAAGGTCTGTTTCGTTACGATCCAGCGACCGGCAAGGCCATTCCCGCGCTTACTGCATCTTTCTCCACTTCGCCTGATGGTCTGACCTGGGAATTCAAGATCGACTCGGAAGCTCGATTCAGCGACGGGACCCCGGTTACTGCGCGAGATTTCGAGATCTCTTGGTTGAGGATACTGGACCCGGCAACTGCTTCGCCCGGGGCCGATGCCCTCTACTTCATCAAGGGTGCCCGGCAATTCAACGCGGGCACCGCATCAGCCAAGCCCGGCGTGTACGCAGTCGACGACGCCACGCTTCGCCTCGTCCTGGAGCATCCTCAGCCTTACCTGCCGGAGATGCTGTGTTCCCCGCGCCTGGCTCCCGTCCGGGTGGCAACCGACAAGAAGGGCGCGCACAGCGTGATCGGGACCGGTCCCTTCGTGCTGGTGGAATGGCGCCCGCGGCAGAAGGCCATCTTCGGACCGAACCCGTACTACGCTCGCTGGACGTCGTCGGAGGCCCGGCCGGGAGGGGACCGGAGCGCAAGCAGCAGCCCCCCCGCTGCCCAGGAAGCAAACCGGCTCCTGCCGCGCCTCGGACCGCACCGGCCAGGACTGGAGAGCGGGGGACTGGCGGTGAGAGTGGTGCTCTTGTTCGCACAGACCGAGGACTCCGCCGTGGCATGGTGGGAGTCGGGGCAGGCTGACCTCGTGGTCGGCTTGGTGCCGGTGCAGCGAGTGCCCATACTGGTGCAGAAACACGGACGGCAGGTCGTGACGCGGCCGATGCGGTCGGTGTTCTACTTCATGTTCAACATGAGAAGACCGGCGCTGGCCCAGGCGGCCACCCGCGAGCGGATTTCGGCAGCGATCGAACGCGACACCATCGTGAGCAATCTGCTGGCCGCGGGCCAATTTCCGGCTTACGGCTTCTTGCCCGACATGTACGCGGGTCGCGGGCCGGGCGCCTTGGTGTGCGAGCGGCTGCGCCCAGGCGCCGGAACGCAATCTTCAGCGGAGAAGGACGCAAGCATCGGCGCCATCGAGCTGCTTTCAAACTCCTCCGAGACGCTCAAGGCCATCCTGGAGCTGACCCAGCAATCGCTGAAGAAGAGAGCGGGATTGGACGTGACGCTGCGGCTCCTGGAATGGAAGTCGTTCCTTTCGCTGGTGCAGGGGGGAGAGTTCGACGTGGCCCGATACTCGCTCACCGGCGGTCCGGATCCGATCGATTTCTTCGACAATTTTTCAACCGACCATTCAAATGATGTAAGCGGCTTCTCGGATACTGAGTACGACAAGTTGGTTGCTTCGGCCAAGGCCGAGCGAAATGTCGAGAAACGCAATGCGGCGCTCATCGCAGCGCACGGGATACTCTGCGCCCGCATGCCCGCTGCCCCCGTCTATTTCTCCTCGCAGGTCTTCCTCGCAAAGCAGTCGTTGGTGGAGGGACTCTCACCCGACCCCGAAGGGATCTTGTACTGGGAAGACTTGATCGAAGAGTCGAAGTAGACAGCCTTCTGAAACGAGCTTGCGCCGCTTGCGCTACTTTGTGCGGCGTTCCATCATCTTCTCGTGGTGCCTCTTGAACTGCCGGTCTGCTCGATCGATCGCCTCATCGATCGCTGAGAGCATGTTCTTCTGCTCTCCCTGTGCGACGATTTCCCTTCCGAAGATGTGCATGGATACCTGGGCCACGAAACGTCCGCGGCTGTTCTCGACGCTGAGCCTCACCGGGGTCTCCTTGTTCACCCGCTCCAGGATCTTCTCCAGCTTCTGTTCGACACGGACCTGGACCTCGTCGTTGATTACGACATCCTTGGCGACCACTTCAACGTTCATTCGCGTCCCTCCCAATCGTCCAACTCAACCATAACATACGTTGGATATTCCCGAAAAGAAAAACAACTTCGGCGACGCGGGCTCAACGGACTTTCTTGGGCTGAGTGCTTTCGGGGTTGGTGTGCTCTTCCACGAATCCTTCTTCTGCGGCCACTTCGTTCAGGTCGAGTGAATCAGAGTCGAACTCGAAATCCGCATCCAGGCTGTCTGCTGCTTCTGAAACCGCCTGGGCCAGAACGTCCGAGATGTCGCCGGCCGGCACTTCCACGTTCCCGGCGCCGCGGTTCCACGCCGTCTCGGACATTACCGGCGGTGCGACTATCGTGGTCGAGGAGTCCTCTGGAAGCCCTGCTGCGCCGGTGCCGCCTGCCCTGACGGTCCCCCGGGGGTCAGGCACTTGTGGTGCGGGGATCGCCGCGGGTCTGGCCGGGCCGACCGCGTCGATGTCCACCGGTATGAACCGCTCCTTCTTCTCCGCCGGAGTTACGACGACCTTGGCGGCACGGAGCAGCTTGCCGTGGTACATGTACCCTTTTTCGACCTCGTAGAGCACCGTTCCCGGGGGAGTACCCGGCCGCGGGGCAATCTGCACGGCTTGGTGCCGAGTCGGATCGAAGGGCTTGCCCGCGGAGGAGAACCTCGTTATGCCTGCGTCTTCCAGCGACTTCAGGAGGCGGCGCCGGATCATCTCCACTCCTTGGACGAACGCCGCTTCCGGGCCTGCTTTGGGGGCCTGCTCCGTGGCGCGGTCGAAATCATCCAGGACAGGGAGGACCTGAAGGGCCAGCGACTCGTTGGCATACAGAATGGTCAGGAGCTTCTCGTCCCTGGCCCTGCGTCTGACTGTCTCCATTTCGGCGTTGGCCCTGGCCAGTCCGTTCTTCAACACCTCCTGCCTCTTGGCCGCCTGGCTGTCCGATTCGCCGGCGTCCACGAGGGTGGGTTCCGCCAGGATCTCCTGGGCTTCATTTCCCACCTTGGCGCCGGGCGCAGCTTCCGGTTCCGGCCTGGCTTCCGATTCCCGCACCCCTTCCGACTCCTGGGCAGCTTCCACTTCAGGAGCGGACAACTCGTCGGAAGATACCTCGCTTACCGGATCCGCGGTTTCCACCTCTCCGGATTTGTCTGTGTCGGGGGCATGTGCTCGCTTCGGCTTGACGGCGGACTTCGGCCTTTTTACGCGGCCTGTTGCTCTGGATGCCTTGGTCTTTGCTGCGGACATCGTCTCCACCCCCAAATGACTTGCGCAACACTAGCAGTGAGGCCCGGAAGTGTCAATTCGCGGCCACCTCGGGGCGGCCTCTGGCCTCGTGCGTGTTGACAAAAGCGCTTCCTTGCTTGATAACGCGGAGGGGTTGGGAACGAAGCAAAGGGGGAATCGAATGTGGGGTAAGAGGCTGGGCGTAAACGTGGACCATGCAGCGACAATTCGCCAGGCGAGAGGCACTCTCTACCCGGACCCGGTGTTCGTGGCCATGCTGGCCGAGCACGCCGGCGCCCACCAGATCACGATCCACCTTCGCGAAGACCGGCGCCACATCCAGGACAGGGATCTGGAGGTCCTGAGGCGCACATGCCAGACCAGCCTCAACCTTGAGATGGCCGCAACCGACGAGATGGTCAAGATCGCTTCCCGGGTCAAGCCCGACAGGGTCACCCTCGTGCCGGAGAAGCGGGAGGAGCGCACGACTGAAGGCGGCCTGGACGTGAAGCGCGACAGGAAACGCCTCAAGAAGGTGGTCGCCGCTCTGCACTCCGCGGGCATCAAGGTGAGCATGTTCATCGAGCCCGCCGAAGACCAGGTCAACGCCAGCGCAGCAGTCGGGGCAGATGCAATCGAGCTGCATACGGGGCGCTACTGCGAAGCCCGAGGCGAGGAGGCGAAGGCAGCGCAGCGCGAGGTAATCGAGAAGGCCGCAAAGCTCGGCCGCAAGCTCCGTTTGGAGGTCGCGGCGGGACACGGCCTGGACTACGCAAACGTGGAGCTCATTGCCGCGATAGAGGAGATAACCGAGCTCAACATCGGTCACAGCATCATCGCACGGGCCATCGCCCGCGGCATCGAGGACGCGGTGGGCGAGATGCTTGACCTCGTGTGTTAGCCCGGGCGCTGGTGCCCGGAAGGAGGCGCTTGATGTTTGCCGTTACCGCACAACAGATGAAAGCGCTGGACAAGGCCGCAATCGACAAGTTCGGGATTCCGGGCCTGGTCCTGATGGAAAACGCGGGCCGAGGCATTTTCGAAGTGCTCAACGGGTGCTCGACAGGCGACGACGTGGCCCGCGTGCTTATCCTCTGCGGCCCGGGAAACAACGGAGGCGACGGCTACGTCGTGGCGCGGCACTGCGCCAACGCCGGGTACGAGGTGCGGATCTTCGCCACCGTCCCGCGGGAGAAGTTGAAGGGGGATGCCCGTGTCAACTGCGATGCGGCCGTGCGGATGGGCATCGACCTCACCGTGCTGCACGACGTCGCTTCCGTGAGAAGAGCGTTCAAGTCGCTGCGCGGCGTGGACGCTGTGGTCGACGCACTGCTCGGGACCGGGGCGTCCTCGGAGCTTTCCGGCGCCTATCTCGAAATGGTCCGGCAGGCCAACGACTTGTCGGCGTTCAAGCTGGCGGTCGACGTCCCCACCGGGCTCGACAGCGATTCCGGCGCTGCGGCAACCGATGTATTCCGGGCGGACGTTACCGTGACGTGCGGCTTGCCGAAGATTGGGCTGTACCTCGACCGCGGGATTCATGCGAGCGGCGCAATCGAGGTCGTGGACATCTCCATGCCCAGGTCGTTGCTCAGGGAGGTCGACGGCGTCAGGCTGCTGGACAGCGCACTGGCAGTTCCCTCTCCGCCCGAAAGGCCGGTGGACGCGCACAAGAACAACATGGGCCACTTGCTCGCGATCGCAGGCTCCCCGGGCAAAGTCGGTGCAGCGCTTCTTTGCGGACACGCAGCGCTTCGTACGGGTGTGGGCCTGTGCACGGTCGCCTGCCACTCCGGTTGCCGAGCCCACGTCGAAGGGGTGGTGCCGGACCTGATGGTGGAGGGGCTGGACATGGACTGCCGTCCGGACACCGGGATGGAGAGTCTGGTCGCGGGCAAGACTGCGATAGCGATCGGGCCGGGGCTGGGCGTGTGCGACGAAGCCAAGGATCTGGTTCGGTGGGTCTTCCAGCAGAGCGGTATGGCGGTAGTGGGAGATGCGGACGTCTTCTCGGCATACGCCGACAACCTCAAGGGAATTCGGCGCGACGACCTTCCAACGATCCTGACTCCGCACCCCGGCGAGATGGCACGGCTGCTCGGGGTCAAGACCGCAGACGTGGCCGCAGACAGGCTGGGGATTGCAGCAATGGTAGCGAAAGAGACCGGCGCGGTGGTCGTGCTCAAGGGAGCGCACTCGGTGATTGCTGCCCCCGACGGGCGCCGTGCGCTCAACCTCAGCGGCACGCCCGCGATGGCCAAGGCCGGCTCGGGCGACGTGCTCACCGGTATGCTCGGGGCCCTGCTTGCAATGGGAATGGACCCCTTCGATGCGGCCCTGCTTGGGACCTACGCTCATGGCCGGTGCGGTGAGTCCTGCGCGGCCAAGTCCGGCACGCATGGCGTGACTGCATCAGACCTCGTTCAAGCCGCTCCGGAGGTCTTCATGCACATCGAGAACGGAGACGACGAGCACGAGCACTCCTGCGAAGGCTGCGAGATCCCGTGAGCCCGCACTCCGCTGGAGACTGTGAGTTCCCGTGACCCCGCTTTCCACACTCCTCGACGTGCAGCAAGGTGCCGCAGTGGTGGCTTCCGGCGGCATCGTCGTCTACCCAACGGAAACCCTCTGGGGCCTCGGCGGCAACGCCCGCGATTCGGCCGTCGCCGCCCGCGTCCGCGCGATTAAAATGGTCCCCTCCCCCCTCGTGGGGCAGGGCACACTCGGAACGATCCCCTCCCCCCTCGTGGGGCAGGGCAGGTCGGGGGGGCCCGCACCGGCACTCTCCACCCGCCCCTTCGCCGTCCTCGTCGACTCCCGTGAACGGTTTCTCTCCGTCGTGTCGGGCGACACCCCCGGCCTCCGCAATCTGGTCGCCCGCTTCTGGCCCGGTGCGCTCACGATTGCGGTGCCCACGTCCGACGCAGCTCTGCTGAAGGCGTGCGGCAAGGACGGGCGGGTCGCATTCCGGCTCAGTGCGAACCCTGTGGCGTGCCGTCTGGCGGAAGCATGCGGAGGGTTCCTGATCAGCACTTCCGCGAACTTCTCCGGCGCAAGACCTCCGGCATCGCTCTGCGAGGTTGCGGTGGACCTCGTCGCACTCACCGCCGGCTGCGTTGCCCTGTCGTCCACCCGGCGGGAATCGGCCGATGCGTGCGGCTTGGCAGGCTCAGGTCCCGATCCCGCAGCATCGGGACGCGGCGAAGCCCCCTGGCCCCAACCCGGCGAGTCGAGCCTGGGCGTTGCGTCGACCCTGATCGCCTGGGACGGCGACTGCTGGCGAGTCGAGCGCGACGGTGCGGTTCCTCGGCAGCGGCTCGCCGAGGTTGTACAGATCGACACGGACTGCGAGGTCACGCCCTTCTTCGAGGGCGCCCTGGTCTGCCATCAGCCCAGGGACGGTTACAGGTTCAGCGTGGATTCTCTGCTGCTCGCTCATTTCGTTCTGACCTCCGGCCGGGCCGTGGGAAGGTTTCTCGATCTGGGCGCCGGCTGCGGCGTGATCTCGCTGCTCCTGGCCAAGGCCCAGGCCGCCCATGCCGTTCTGCGGCATGACCTTGCTGCGGTCCGCTGCTCCGCTCCAGCCGGAATCCTCCCGGGACCAGCGTCGCTTGCCGTGGAGATCCAGGAGCTGCTGGCCCGATGCTGCAAAGAGACCCTCGATTCGAATGGCGCGTCGGGGCTGGTCAGGGCCATCCGGGCGGACGTTCGGTCGCTGCGGGGCGTCGTAGAGCCTGGCCGATTCGATACCGTGGTCTCGAATCCGCCGTACCACCCTGCGGCTTCATCCCGCGACAACGCGGCGCCAGAGACAACGACTGCCCGCCACGAGGTGGCCTGCACCATGTCCGACGTGCTTTCCGCTGCCCGCCTTGCCCTGCCCGAAGGGGGGCGTCTGTTCCTGACGTATCCCGCATCCAGGTTGGACGAGCTCCTGGCCGCGTTGCCTCTGCACAAGTTGAAAGCATGCCGGCTGCGGATGGTGCATTCGCTGCCCGGCCGGGACGCAGGAGCGTTCCTGCTGGAAGCGGTCAAGTCCCGCGCCCGAGATCTCGTCGTCGAGCCTCCGCTCATCACGCATGCGGAGGGCGGTGCCTATGCGGCTTGGTACGCGGAGCTCCGGCGCCTTTGCCTCGGTCCGGGCACTGCCTGAAACGGAGCTCCGGCGCCCTTGCGTCGGTCTGGGCCTTCTACTGAAACAATGTATAGACCAGAGTCAGCTTCGCTGAATCGCCCACACCGCTCAGCTCTTTTACCCAGAACCTGCCGTAGCGTTCGTCGGTGTTGAGCTTGACGGTGAAGCCCATTCCGGCTTCAGCGTTGGGGATTGTGCCGTTCTCCTCGTTGGGGATGTCGGTGCAGACCTCGTTGATGCCTGAAAACGTCGTGGGCTTGCTGAACTCGCTGGGACGGCAGATGTGCAAAGGCCGACAGTGGGCTTGGGACTCCTCGCAACCGGACTGGATCTTGATCGTCTGGTTCGTGTAGGTGACCAGGTCGCCGCGCAGGAAGTCCGCGTGGTCGATTACCTCGCCAGTCGGCGCCACCAACGCCAGCTCAGGACCCATCGTCACCGTGTGCGGGAACGTGATCTCGTCAGCCCCTTCCCCGCCCCCTTCGTCACCGCAACCCTGAACGGCAAGCGCCAACGGTGCCGCAAGCCACACGACCAATCTCTTCATTTGCCCCTCCCGCAACTGAACCGTCACATTACAGCGCTGCCCCTCCCCTACTGCACCCGCACTCTACAGCGCCGCGACCTCCCGGTCGAGCGAAATGCGCGGAGGGCGCAACCGTTCAGCGAAGTAAGCAGATGGCCGGGAGAGACATAAGGTTCATCCGGCAAACGGGGAGGTAGACGGGAAGTTGTGGTGACGAGGCGGCAGGCTGGTTCCGCTCGCCCATCAGGGGCGCATAGCAGGTACCTTCAGCGGTCAAGGGTGCTCCCATGCGGGTCGCAGTTGTCCACGTCTCCACCCTGCGGGCGGACCCTCGTGGAAACCCTGCGGACCCTGACCACCGAAGTATCCGCCTGCTCGTCGCGTTCGCGGGGCGAGCGAGGCCGACCGATCGACGGGAAGCGGAGAAGACATGGAGGCGTGGACGGCTCGCAGATGGCAGTGGACAGAGCCTGACGTTCCGGGGGGGCTCGCTCCACCTGTCTCCCTCCGAGAACCTGGTTTTCGTTCGTGCCTGATCCAGCCGGCTGCTCCGGCCCGGCCAGGTCAGCCCGTCAGGAACTGCCGCGCCTCGTGCACCCGAGAGCGTCAACAAGGAGCTGACGATCCTCGACAACATCTGGGAGAACCTCTTCCCCGGGGGAGCAGCAGCGCCTGGTCCGGACGGTCATCGACCGGGCCACGATCTTTACCGACAGCCTGGACCTGACCCTGAGTGGCGAGGGCGTGCAGGCAGTAGTGGACCTGCTTGTCGCTGAGCACAGCGGCCCGGGCGCTGTCCCCGCCCCAGCGACTGCGGGCCAGAGCCACACGATCTCGCTCCCGATCCAGTTCAAGCGGCGGGCAGGCCGTCGCGAGATCATCCTTCCCGCCGGCGGCAAGCAGCCACCGGCTCCGCCGAACAAGGTGTTCCTCCTGACCCTGGCCCGGGCCTTCCGCTGGAAGGATCTCCTGGAGTCCGGCAAGTTCCCCACGGTGAAGGCCCTCGCCGCGGCCGTGGGCCTCGAGCGCTCCTACGTCGGCAAGCTGCTCAACCTGCCCCTCCTATCCCCGAAGATCGTCGAGGCCATGGTCGCTGGCGACGAGCCCGATGGGCTGGCTGTGATGAGGCTCAGGGCTTGACATCTGCCACCCCCTGTCCTATCGTTCAATCGTTCGATTGTATGATGCCTGCCGACTTGGGGGGGTGAGCATGCAGAATCGGGAGTTCAAAGACGCTGTGTTCGATTCGCTGGCCCGCATTGCCGCGTCCTTCTCGGCACCCAAGCGCCTCGAGATCGTGGAGCTGCTGGCCCAGGGAGAGCGGAGCGTGGAGTCCATCGCCCGGGTGACCGGGCTGACCCATGCGAACGCGTCACAACACCTTGGGGTGCTCAAACAGGCGCATCTTGTTCAGGCCAGGAGTGCGGGAAAGCATGTTCTCTACCGGATTGCTGCCCCCAGCGTCCTGAGAGGATATCGGGCACTCATGGCGCTGGCCGAGGATCGGATCGCCGAGTTGCAGAAGCTCGTGTGGGAGCAGTTCGGACCGCCAAGTGAGTTGGAGACCGTGTCGATGGAGGAACTGTCGGCGCGGATGAAGAAGGGCGACATCGTTCTCCTGGACGTCAGGCCCCGAGAGGAGTTCGACGCGGGCCACATCGCGGGAGCCATCTCCATTCCCCTGGACGAGTTGCCCTCGCGGCTGAACGAGTTCTCGAAGTCGAAGACCGTCGTGGCCTACTGCCGAGGCCCTTACTGTGTTCTGGCACCGGACGCGGTTCGGCTCATGCGCAGCCGGGGATACAAGGCACATCGTTTTGCCGAAGGCTAT
>Ga0172371_10003423_pt1 | contig 24591 bp, 18 predicted proteins | sample Lak12m_FD_114543 | JGI IMG/M metagenome (GOLD analysis project Ga0172371, IMG submission 114543) | Freshwater microbial communities from Kabuno Bay, South-Kivu, Congo - kab_022012_12m | ecosystem: Environmental > Aquatic > Freshwater > Lake | place: Democratic Republic of the Congo: South-Kivu... | reverse complement strand
GCCGAATATCTTAATGATGATCGGGTTGGCCTTTGATACTGTTTCTACTATAAGGCAGACCGTTGATTTTGCTAAATCTTTGCCGGTGACCAAGGTGTTTTTTTCCATAGCCACTCCTTTTCCCGGGACTAAATTCTATGAATTCATTGAAAAGGATGGAAGGTTCTTTTATGATTTGTCGGTGACCTCTACCTGTTTTACGGATACCAAGAGGTTAATTTGTGAAACCAAGCAGCTGAGCGCCGAAGATAAACGGAGGATGTTTAAAGAGGCGTATCGGCAGTTCTATTTGCGCCCCGTACAAATATGCAAGCTTATTATTGACGCCCTGAAATATTACCGTAATTTTTTCAGCCTGTTGAAAGATAGGATTCGTTTGTTTTTGTACCCGGGATAATCTATCGTAAAAATAATCTACTGTTATTCTTCAGGCACTTGTTTTTTAAAAAAGGATAAATATGAAAGTAGTTTTAATCAACCCTGATTCGCCGTTGAGGCAATCAAATGAAAAGTTTAAAAGATTCGTGGCTCCTGTGCCTCCGCTTGGCATCTCGTATATAGCCGCAGTCTTGGAAAATAACGGTATAGATGTAATCGTTTTTGACCAGGTTGCCAGTAATATGAGCAATGAAGAACTTATTGATAAGATAAGGAGGGAATCTCCACAGCTTGTAGGTATCTCTTGTTTAACTCCGGCGATGAATACCGTTAATGATCTCGTTGAACAGATCAGGGCTTTCCCGCAGCATATCCCGGTTGTTTTAGGCAACACCCATGCGACTATATTTTGCGAAGATCTGTTAAAGCGTAATCTCGCCGACATAATCGTTTTAGGGGAGGGAGAAGAGAGCATGCTTGAGGTCGCCCTGGCGATTCAAAACAAAAGTAGTATGGAAGGAATCAGGGGAGTAAGTTTTGTTCATAACGGTACCATTCATCATGGCGCCCCAAGAGAATACCTGAAGGACCTTGATGAATTTCCGTATCCTGCCTGGCATTTATTTAATCTGAGGGATTATGAGAGGGCGCCTATGCTTTGCCTTGACGATGGCCTTATAGTTCCAATTCAGGCTTCCAGGGGATGTTTTTATCAATGTATTTTTTGCTCACAAGACAAAATATTCAAGAAGTTCCGCTATCGTAAGGTAAGTAGGGTAGTAGACGAGATAGAGTTTTTTTACCGCCGTTACGGGATTACCCGCTTTGTTTTCATAGATGCTAATTTCCCATTTTCTAAAGATTATGGCCTGCAGTTTTGCGATGAATTTATAAAACGCGGCCTGCATAAGAAAATAAAATGGTTGACGGAAACTCGGGTAGATTATGTGGATATGGAATTGCTTAAGAGAATGAAAGAAGCCGGATTATACCTGATTATGTATGGGTTTGAGGTCGGTAACCAGAAGATTTTGGATAGCATAAGAAAAGGCACTACTTTGCAGCAGGCGCGCCAGGCGATGCAAAATACCAGGAAGGCCGGGATTTATACCTTGGGATTGTTTATGCTTGGCATGCCGGGAGAGACCGTAAGGACTTGCGAGGAAACAATTAGATTTGCTAAAGAGCTAGGCTGCGATGTGGCAAAATTCAATATTGCGATACCTCTGCCCGGCTCAAGGTTCTTTGAGGAGTATAAAGAGACAGTTAAGAACAAAGACCCGGAAAAATTCACCAGTTGGGATGATTGGAGTTCTGTGTCCGGAAATTTGCTTTATATGCCTGAAGGAATGACAGAGATTGATCTCAAGAATCTGCAGCGTAAGGCAATGTTTCAGTTTTATGTAAGGCCGAGTTTAATCTTGAGGCATTTACGCAACGGCACGATTTCATTCAAGAATATGTGGTACGGTGCGCATATGTTGATCAGCGGTTTATTCAGGATGTTATTTTGTCCGTTTTTGAATCGGCCAATTTTAAGAAGTTTAAAAAATAAAGATTTTAAGTTGGAAAATGGTGGGTAAGATGAATGTCCTTTTGATTTCTGTCCCTACAATCAGGATCAGGTATAACATAAGCGGTGTTTTTCCTTTGCCTCCTTTGGGCCTGGCATACATTGCTGCAATCTTGAAAAACAGCGGTTTTGCCGTAGAGATATTAGATATGGATGTTTTGAGAATTAAATTAAGCGATCTTTCTTCGCGTTTGAAGGGATGCGATTATCCGGTTGTCGGGGTGAGCTGCCGCAGTATTTTTAGTTTGGGGGATGCTATCAGAATAATAAAGGAAATTAAATCGGTATTACCTGGCAGTACGGTTATAGGGGGAGGACCGGGTTTTATGTTTTCGCCGGAAATAATTTTTAAGCATATGCCGGGTTGCGACATAATTGTCCATGGCGAAGGCGAAGATACCATGCTAAATTTGTGCAGCAGGTTAAAAACAGGAAACAAAGATTTGAGCGGCTTAGAAGGTATTTCTTACCGGAGTGGAGGGCAGGTTATTTCCAGGCCAAGGCAGTATTATTTGGACCTTGATAAACTTCCGCTTCCTGCCAGGACGTTATTGCCGAATAACCGCTATAGAATGCATCCTCCGTTTGGGGTTTATCCTCCAGCGACTTTAATGGAAACGAGCAGGGGTTGTGAGTACGGCTGTACTTTTTGTTCTTTACGCAGGCCGGTAAAAGGAAGGTCGGCGCATCAGGTGATAGATGAAATTCAGGGATTGATCAGGGAATATGGGGTAAAAGAAATACAATTTATAGACCCCAATTTTACTTACGACCAAAAAAGGGTAATGGATTTATGCCGTCAATTAATAGACAGGAAAATCAAAGTCAGCTGGACCTGTAAAACCCGGATTGACTTAGTATCTGAAGAGTTGCTTAAAACAATGTCTCAGGCTGGTTGCTATATGATTTCCTATGGGGTGGAATCAGGATCCCAGAAGATTTTAGATACACTGGACAAGGGCATTACCGTTGAAGAGGCAGAACGGGTTTTTCGTTTAACCAGGCAGGCAAAGATTAAGACCCTGGCTTATGTAATCATCGGCTCCCCCGGAGAGGATGATAATACGGTTAAGCAAACCACGGATTTTCTTATAAAGCTAAAGGCAGATTTTGTTTTATTCGGCGAACTATTGCCTGGGCTTAATTCTATTTTGGTTAAGCAGACAATAGGCGAGAAGATGTTTAGCGAAGAAGATTTGTTTGATTTTTATGTATTCGGAAAGAATATATTTGATAAGGATAATTTTAATCATATCTCTCAGGTTAAGATTAAAAAGTGGCTGATAATGGCATATAAGTCATTTTATTTAAGGCCGGGTTATTTTATTCAATGCCTCATGAAATTAAGGAATGCGCAGGAATTAGTTTGTTTGGCCAAAGGCGCCTGCCTTTTATTCCTTGATACGTTTAAGAAAAAATCCAAGGTTTTTTAATGAATCCATAATAAAAATGAAGAAAAATACGGCTCTTTATTTATTCCTCATAATCTTATTAGCTTTCTGCTTAAGGTTATTTAACCTGGGGGCAAAGTGTTTATGGTTTGATGAAGCCCTGGATCTCTATTATGTCTGGACTCGAGGCCTGCTTTTTCCTTACGTGGCTTCAATCTCTCCCATCTATAGTATGCTTTTATATTTTTGGAAGGGGGTTGCGGGTAATGAATTTATGCTCAGGTTGCCCTCTGTTATTTTTAGCCTAAGTTCAGTTTATTTCATTTATTTATTTGCCTCTCTCGTATTTAACAAGAAAACAGGGTTGATAAGCGCGTTTATCCTGGCGATTTCCCCCTTTAATTTATATTATGCGCAAGAATGCAGGCCGTATTCTTTATCTTGCCTGCTGGTTTTATTAACTTCCTATTTTTTTGTAAAATGCCTGAAAATTAACAGAGCTGTTCATTGGGTTTGTTTTATATTTTTTTCTTTGCTGGGGGTGTATACGCACTATGTTACGTTTTTGATTTTTTTTATTGCAGATGTTTTCCTGTTAATTAATTTCAAGAAATACAGCTATTTGAGAAAAAGGTGGTATATTGCAAACGCGGTTGTTTTAATCCTTGCCCTGCCTGCAGTTAAAATAATATTTTCAACTCCCTATCTTTATACTAATTGGTGGGTCCCTTCTGCAGGATGGTACTCTATTCCAATCACCTTGAAGAATTTTTCTATAGGGTATAATGCCCCACTATCTTTATATTGCAGCGCTTTCTTCGTATTTGCATTTTTGTTCGCCTACGGAGCCATAAAATCCAGGAAAAATGAATTTTTCTTGTTTTTTATCGCCTGCTTATCCCTTCCGTTGTTTGCAGTGCTTTTACTTTCGCTACTGAAACCGTCTTATTATATAGACAGGCATTTAATTCCGTTTTCCGTATTTTTTTATATCTTAGCAGCATGCGGGGCCTCTGTAATAAGAAGAAAGTACCTGCTCTTGTTCGTATTGGCGGGAATTTTGGTGGTTTCGTTGATAGCGATAAAGAATTATTACACAAATTATCTACCCAATTCTTTTATTCATCATATAGGAGTGCAGGATGAAAAAGATACAAGAAAATTGTCAGGTTATATTATGGATAATTTTAAACCCGGGGATGCGCTATGTTTCAGCGACGAAAATGCAATTCCCCAGCTTTGGTATTATCTCGGCCCGCATTATTTAAGGGGGACTTATAACCCAGGTCTTTTCAATGAACTGGATAAGAAAATAATATTGGAATACGATAAAAAAGAAAATATAATCCTGGCTTTTTCTTTTCTTAAGCCCAGTTCCCCGGGTTGCCATAAGTCTGTTAGTTTTTCTTTAGAGGGTTGCAACAGGATTTGGCTGGTTGCTTGTTATAACGAAAAGGAATTAGTAATGGCCCTGGACAGAAAATTTACCAGAAAAAGCTTGGTTAGTTTTAAAGGGGCAAGGGCATATCTTTTTCTTGAAGAGCAAAAGTTATAATTTAGCGGGGGTGTCCGCATATTTTATCAAGCTTAATGATTATTCCCCCATGCTATTTTGAACTCCTCAGCCCTTTTGTCCCTTGATTCCACAGTTTCCCTGCCGCTTTTGAACCCTGTCAAACCGAGATTCCAGGCTTTATGTATGATATCAAATATCTCTTCTTGTGTGGCGTTATTGGGGATATACTCCTGAAGATTCCTGAGCAGTAAATCGGCAAACGCCCGGTTTGCCAGTTCATACAACTGATGAGAAGATAGCATGTCCTGCCAGCTATAATCTTTAAAATCAGGGTACAGTCGCCGCACATCTTCATAGGCTTCAGGGCTTAAACCGTATGTCCCGAATCCGCGTGCATCAGGGTGCATATATGCAGGAGGGATATCTTCCGGCGGAGAAGTCGGTTCAGGGCTCTCCAAATATGTTAAACCAAGTCTTAAATACCCCCATAATTGATCGTTTACATATAGGAATTGAGACGTAAATAACAACGGCTTGGCTGGCGTTAGATATTCAGTTGATAAGGGTTTAGCCCATAGAGTTGTTATTAATAAGAAGGGTAGAACTATGCCTGTAATCCACATCCCCTTAAACATAGGGACCTCATCTCAAGAACTCCGGCATTAGCAACGTATGCCAGGGCGGATGAGCTTCTCCTATGCCTAAAAGGAGTGATTACAAAAAACCCCAAAAAGGCAAGTTATTTTAGGGTTTTTAAACGCTCTTTGGTAGCTCCACTATCCCGCAGGGGACTGGAAGCTTTGCGTCCCAGCATTGCTGCTAGTTTGCCTTTGTCAGTAGCTAAAAGCGCCTGATTGTTCTACATCTTTACTTCTAAGAGAAGTATGCACTATTTTTTATTAATTTGCAAATTTATTATCAAAAGAAGAGTCCGTTTCTATGTATAACAAGGGCAGGGGATGTCTGGCCTAGCGGATTGATAAACTGCTATTATTCTAAGGCGGTAATGGTATAATTAAAAATATAAATAGCTGTACGATATTTTACCAGGGCTTTCTGCGGCTTGATAAATGCGCAATTTTACCCATGTAGCTATAAGATCCGCCAAGCCTTGACAATAGGTATTTTTTGTGTTAAAAAAGCTTTATTCATTAGGGAAGCTTATCCTGAATGCCCAAGGTAGAAAGATTAAAAATTAGAAATAAAACTCTCCTTCAGAAGCCCGGATTAAATTACCCCTTTTTTACTGCTACCGCATTATTCCTTTATTTTAGTTTATGTTTTCCTATTATATCTAATTTATGCGTTGCCAGAGCACAAGAATACCCGCTCAGCAGGGAAGAGGTATTGGAGGCCAGGCGCGAAGATGCGGCTATCAATAAAATATTGCTGCAACAAAAGCAGGATCAGAAGGTTGCAGCAGAAAAGGCGCTTGCCGAAGCCAATAAACAAATTGCTATTGATAATAAAACCCGGATTCAGCAAGAGGAAGCGCAAAAGATAATTAAGAAAAAGATGGCCGAGGCTGATAAAAAACAGGCCTTCCTGGATAAAAAAGCCCAGCTTCAGAAAGAGCGCGAAAAGGAGTTAGCTGATAAAAAAGCAGTTATTCAGCTTAAAGAACAGGCGATCCTGGATAGAAAAACCATAGTTCAACAGGAGGGCGAGAATAGCGCGGCTGATAAAAAAACTGCCATTGAAATTAAGAAACAGGCAGACTTGAACAAAAAGGCCCAGCTTCAGCAGGAAAGTCAACAGGCGCTTATTGATGGCCGGAGAAATTTTGACCAAACGCAAAAAGCTGCAATGGATAAGAAAATCCAGCTTCAGCAGGAACGTGAATTAAATCGTGTTGAAAAACAAGCATCCATAGAAAATAAAAAACAAGCTGCTTTAGATAAAAAAGCCCGCCTTCAGCAAGAGCGTGAAAAGAAGATAGCAGATAAGAAGGCAGCGGTTGAGTTTAAAAAACAGGCCGCCCTGGATAAAAAAGCCCAGCTTCAGAAAGAGCGTGAAGAAAAGCTTGCTAAGCAGCTTCAGGAGCGCCAGCAGAAAATTGCCGATCAAAAGGCAATAGCAGAAAAGAAAAAACAAGCTGCTTTAGATAAGAAAACCAGCCTTCAGCAGGAGCTTCAGCAAAAAATTGCCGACCAAAAGGCGATCCAGGATAAAAGGCGGCAAGGGTTGAATGTTGATGGCCAGCTTGAAGAAAGCCGAAAGCTGGAGGCAGCCGACCAAAAGGCGATAGCCGAGCAGAAAAAGTTATCCGCTTTAGATAAAAAAACCCGCCTCCAGCAGGAGCGCCAGCAGAAAATTGCCGATCAGAATGCCCTGAGAGATTTTAAGAAGCAAGCCGCCCTGGATAAAAAAGCCCAGCTTCAGAAAGAGCGTGAAGAAAAGCTTGCTAAACAGCAGCAAGATCGCCAGCAGATGATTGTTGAGCAAAAAGAAGCCGCCGAATCAAAGAAGAGGATAGCTTTAGACAGGAAAATTAAGCAGCAGCAGGAGCTTCAGCAAAAAATTGCCGACCAAAAGGCGATAGCCGAGCAGAAAAAGTTATCTGTCTTAGAAAAGAATTCCCAGCTTCAAAAAGAGCGCCAGCAATATATTGCCGATCAAAAAGCGCTTGTCCAAGTTAAGAGGCAAGCCAGTTTAGAGAGGGAAGCCCTGATTCAAAAAGAGCGTGAGCAAAGAATTATTAAAGAGCGCCAAGAAACTGAAAAGAAAATAGCCGACCAAAAAGCAGCTGAAGAAGCCAGGGAAAAGATTGCCTTATTTAAAAAGGTCCAGCTTCAACAAGCTCGCGCGCAAAGAATAGTAGAACAAAAAGCAGCCGAGGAAACCGGGCAAAAATTTGCCGCTGAATAAAATAAACCGAACATATTATTATCTGTAATTAAATCGTTTGAATGTTTTATGAATAACGATAAGAATGTTATTTACAATAAGTACGTATATTTTTTAATAGGCGCTATCACTGTTTTTTATTTAATAAATAATTACATTTGGTTAAGCTTAAATGCTTATCCTCATGGTCCGGATGAATTTTCCCATCTACTTATCGCTCAAAACTTCTTTAATGGCATTGTTTCAGCTCGGGCAGAATTTCTGGTCGAATATTTTAGATTAAGTTTAAATTCAATCTGGCCGCCGCTGTTCCATTTTACCTCTGCTGTTTTATGTTGTTTGACAGGTTTTTCCAGTGTTTCCCCTTTGATAATAAACCTTATTTATTTAGTGATATTGTTATTTTCTGTTTATTCTATAGGGTATAAACTTTATAACAAGCAAGTCGGTATTTTAGCTATCATGCTTTTATCCTTGTATCCTATGGTTTTTAGATATTCCAGATTCTTTGGCCTCGATTTCCCTCAGATCTCCGTGCTCTGCCTGAGTATTTATTTTTTGATTTGTACAGAGTTTTTCTTAAGTAAGAAGTTCTCTATATTATTCGGCATTTCCCTTGGCGCAGGCTTGCTTATAAAATCAGCTTTTATATTATTTTTGGCTGGGCCATTGGTTTGTATAATACTGCAATCTGTTTTTTTAAAGGGGCAAAAAAGCAAGTATCTGTATGCCAGGGGGGTTAATTTATTTCTTTCATTAGCGGTTGGGGCATTTATATCCTTAAGTTGGTATTTGCCTAGCTATTCCGCAACGCTCATAAGATTAAAAACCTTTTTTCGTACCTTCGCACACCATCCTTCTGTTGGTCAAGCTATAGACAAGACTTCTGCCGTATTTAGGATTGACAAATTTTTTGACTATTTGCGTATTTTAGTTAATGAACAGATATCTTTCTTATTCTTTATAATTTTGATTTTAGCGTTATTTTTCTTCCTTAAGAAACGTTCCTACAAGCTGTTTCTTGTTTGTTGGTATGTTGTTCCATGCATGATACTTTCCCTGTCCTTTCAAAAAGAAGGGCGTTTTATGCTTTCTGCATTGCCGGCAATAGCCCTAATTTCAGCAGCAGGTTTACAAGAATTGTTTTCTTATAGATTTAGCTCTCGTTTAAAACACCCTTTTTTTATATTAATAATTTTTCTTGGTTTAATGCAATTTTTTGATGTTTCATATAACTATGACCGTAAAGATAAAACATTTCCCTTCAGGACCCCTGTAGGCCTTATGCACGTATTCTGTTGTTCAGCTACCGAACAACATGGCTGGGAGCTTTATGGCCCTCCGTTTAAGAAGGATTGGAAAATAGACAAGATAGCTGTTTCTATAATTCAAGACTCCCGCGATAAATTTAAGCCTGGGCCTGTTTTAGTGGGGTTAATCGGCGAGGATGCTTATGTTAAGCGGGTATTTGATTTTCCAAATGTTTTGAATTATTACCTTGTACGGCAGGCTCCCGGGCAGGCTTTTGCAGTTGTAAATTTTTTGCCTACTCCGAGGCAAGGCGACCGGATTTTTGTTGAGGATCTGGATTCTCTGAATTACGTTGTTTTTATTTCAGGTGTTAAAAGTTGGCCTGAATTTAACGATTTTTGGCCGGCCTTAAATAAATTTAAGGCTAGGGCAAAGTCTCTGAATAAACTATACAAGGATTTGTATGGTATTGAAAAACCGTATGATTTCAAAGATGCGGCCGGCAAATTGAGCAGATTTTTAGCTGAAAAAGATCAGCGTTTTTCATTATTTGACAAGATTAAATTGCCCGACGGTTATTATGCATATATTTATGCGCGGTTGGGGGATTAGTTTAATGTATATAATATTAGGTAACTTTAGACGATGCGCAATAGGTTAAAATCCAAGATAGCATATTTGTATGTTTTTTTTATCGCAATGGCTTTATTGCATGGTGTTAGGTTAATAAGAAAGGCCTGTGATTACAGGGAGGCTGACCCCGGCTATACCAAAAAAGAAGTAGTTTTAGAAAATGGCGCGTTAAGGCTGGTTTTTAGTAATGGTTATATCACTGCGCATTGTGGTCAGCTGCAGTTTACTGAAAATAGCGGAGTGGCCTGTTTTTTTTCCGTAAAGGGCATACCTTATGCCAGTTTCAAAGGAGTATGGGAAATAGAGAAAATTAGCCAGGTTGAATTATCCGCTGCCTCTGAATGGCCCGGCCTTCCCATTAAGCAGAATTGGCATTTTTCACTTAAAGACGGTAAAATCAGCTGGCAGGTTAATTTGGAAAGCAGTGAAGATATAGTTATAAACCACATAGGGCTGGTTCTTTCTTTTAAGGATATTTACCGGAAATGGGCCAGCTTTTACGAGCACGGAGAAATGCCGGTATTAGATGTCCTGCAGCAGAAGCAAAATATTAACTCTCAGTTTGCTTTAAATCCATTAGGTTTGGTTGCCAATGGTAAAGAAAAGAAATATTTTTCTGCTATAGGGTTAAATTTTAAAGAGGATGTATTCTTAAAGGAAGTCTTGCTGTCCAGCCGCAGGGATATGTTTTCCAAGGCCATGTTTTCATGTGTATCTATCGGCGGGGAAGAGGCGCTTAAAATACATAAGAATGAAAAAATTATTTTGTCTTCAGGGGAAGCCTGCATATTTAATAAGCAAAAAGAATTATCAGAATATTTTATAGAGGTAAAAACAGATGAGGAACAATTGTCCGCTAGAAGTATTATTTAACTTTCTTTTAGGAAATGTTTAGAAAGCAGACTTTTTGCCCAAAATTATGGAATGAGATTTTTATTAATAAGGATGGCGGAGTTTTCTCCTGTTGCCATAAAAAACCAAGAATAATTGGGAGTATTTATCAGGAGGGGCTGGACGTTCTTTGCAATAACCAGGTTATACAAAACTTGCGCCGGGAGTCATTGTCCGGTAAATTAAGTTGTTATGGCGGCTGCAGTTTGTTGCCGAAAGACAAGAGCTTTTCTTTGAAAACCAGCAGTGAAATTGGATATAAAGACCTAAGGAGGTTAAAAATATCCTTTGGAGATATGTGCAATATCAGCTGTGTAATGTGCCATCGCAGCAATATAGATACGGAGTCTTTAGATTTTGATAAGGTAAAAGAGCAGGTAGATCTTAGCCCGTTTAACAGTATAGAAATCCAGGGAGGGGAACCGCTTTTTATTGAGGCGGCAAGAAAGTTTTTTGATTATGCTTCTTCCATGGATAAAAAGGTATCGTTTTTAACTAACGGGCTGTTGATTGATGATGAGTGGTCTAGAAAGATCGCATTGCACTCTGCGTTTATCTATTTTTCATTGAATGCGGCTACCAAAGAAACACACGAGTCTATTAACAGGGGCTCTAAATGGGAATTGGTGCTTGAGAATATCCAGAGGGTGCGCAGAGCCCGAAGCGCATTAAATACTCCGGTTAAGATTATGGGCCATATGACTATAATTCCCAGAAACCTGGCAGAGATAGCTTTATTTATTAGGATGTTCCAGGAATTTGGGTTTGATTCAATAAACTTTGGTTACGATATCCGGGTCCCCTTGTACTTAAAGCTCCATCCTTCTAAGAAAAAAGAGATTAGTTTAGAGATAAGGGAAGCCCTGAGAAATTCCCGGGTTTTGCCTTTAGTGGATAGCTACCGGTTAAAATTGCTGGGCTTAATTTGATTATGGGAAATCTATGAAGACCGTTTGCCGTAAATACATAAATATTCTGCGTGAATTTACCCTTTTTGTTTTTAAATCCAGGGAACAGGGTACTCTCCTCGGGTTTGTCTGGACGCTATTGCACCCGCTGCTGATGTTAATAATTCTGTATATGCTTTTTTCCAAGAGGCTGGGGAAGGGGATTGAGCATTATGAGATTTATCTTTTGATCGGAATAATTCAGTGGAATTTTCTGAGCACGGGTACTCATGAGGGGCTGAAAAGCATTATGAAAAACCGTTCGATTTTACGCAATATGTATATTCCCAGGACGGCAATTGTTGTCAGTTCAGTTTTAGCGGTATTCATTTCTTTTCTTATAGAGTTATTAATTTTGGGGGGCTTTATCATATTCTCCGGCTTAGGTTTTTCTCTGGTCTTATTATTATTGCCGTTTGTGGCCTTAATTCAGCTGATTTTGGTAATAAGCATATCTTTGGTGCTTGCCTGTTTGAATGTCTACTTTAAAGATACGGGTTATATCTGGAATATTATACTCAAGATCGGTTTCTTTATAACTCCGGTGTTTTATTCTATTCCTATGTTTATTTCTAAAGCAAAGATGACCGTATATTTTCTCAATCCTATGACTCAGCTTATGATATTTATGCGCCAGATTATAATATTCAAAACTTTGCCTTCCTTATTGAATATGTTGGTTGTTTTCCTTGCAGTTTTAATTTTTTTAGCAGCATGCTATTCAGTTTTTAAGAAACTGGAAGACGGGATTGTAGAAAGGCTTTAACCAGATTGATGATTAAATTATCCCAGGTATCTAAACAGTTTGTAATCCACCCCCGAAGAAGTTTACTTGCTTCTCTCAGGGGTTTTAGCAGGGGGGTAAATAACCTGCCTGTGCATCAAACTATATGCGCTTTGGATAAAGTCAGCCTTTCTATTAAGAAAGGGCAGACCCTGGGGGTTATTGGTCCTAACGGTTCAGGTAAAAGCACCTTATTAAGGATAATCGCCGGAATATATAAACCTACTTCCGGGGTTTATAAGATTGAGGGAGAGGTTGCCTCTGTTTTGCAGACGAGCATTAATCTTTTCCCGGAGATTTCTATTAAAGAAAATATATTTTTGTTCGGGGCAATAATGGGTTTGGAGAGAGGGGATATCTTTAAGAAGTATAAAGAAATAATCGCCTTCGCCGGATTAGATGAGTATGTTGATGCTGAAGCAAGAATTCTTTCAGAGGGGATGAAGGAGCGTTTGGCTTTCAGCATTGGCATGCAGACATGCAAAGACATTTTGTTGTTAGATGAGGTGATATTAGCCGGAGATAGTAAATTCCGAAAGAGGTGTTTTGAGGTGATGATGAGGTTTAAGAAAGAGCAGAAAACAATCGTATTGGCATCCCACGACTTAAAAATAGTAAATGAGCTTTGCGACGAAGCCCTTTTGTTGAACAGGGGGAGAGTTTTGGCTTTTGGTAAAACTAAAGAAGTCGTAGACAGTTATTTAAAATTATTGGAGAAATGATAGTACGGCAAGATAGTTTGTATGCGTTATGGGATATAACCCGCGAATGCAATTTTAATTGCAGTTATTGCTGCTCTCCCAGGAAGAATTCTCGCTCTGCCAGGATATCCGGACGCAGGTTATCTGAAGCGCTTGGAGAAAACGGGAAAAACTGGACCATCCATATTTCAGGAGGAGAGCCTTTTTTATACCCGGGATTTATTGAGATATGCAGGGAATTGACAAAAGAATTTCAGATTAAGGTTAATTCTAATTTAAGCCTTAATTCAGAGGTGGTTGAGTTTTCCAACTCTATAAATCCTTCCAGGGTCGAATTGATTGAGACAAGCTTGCATATAGAAGAAAGGGAGCGGCTGGGTAACCTTGAAGATTTTATCAGAAATGTTTTATTATTGAAGAGCAGGGGGTTTAAGGTTGGGGTAAAGGCTGTGTTGCATCCTGCGTTTATAGAAAGGTTCCAGGGGGATCGTCAATACCTGGAGTCAAGAGGGGTTAAGCTGTTTCCAAAGCCATTTAAAGGAAGTTATTCAGGGAAAATATACCCAAAAGCTTATCCCGCCCAGATAAAAGAATTCTTGTTGAGCAATACCCCCGGTAACCCATTTTACCCATTTTGTTTTAAAGGCATTAATTGCAGGGCCGGAAAAACATTTATACGCATTAATTTAGACGGAGTAGTTACCCGTTGCTTAGATGATTCGGCTGTATTGGGCAATATTAATGATGGTTTCAGATTAAAAGACGCACCTGCGCCTTGCAGGTCTTACCGCTGCAGTTGTTTTGGGTACGATTTAATTACAAGAAAACCTTTTGGTAAATCTGAGTCCAATTATAATTTATTCTGCCATTTTTTATCCAATTTGAAATATATGAGCATAAGAAGATTTCTATCCCGCACTTTCCCTTTTATACGTAGAAAAGAGGATAACCTAGAAAAACCTTATGAACCCCGTTGATTTCAGCGTTATTGTGCCCTTTCTTAATAAAGAAGATACCATTGAAGCTTGTATTAAGGGCCTTTTGGATCAGGATTATCCCAAAGACAGGTATGAAATTATCTGCGTAGATAATAACTCAATTGATAACTCCAGCCTGGTTGTTCATAAATATCCGTCGGTTATATTAATCCAGGAAAGAGAGCAGGGGGCTTATATAGCAAGAAACTCCGGGGTATTGAAATCCAGGGGGGATTTTCTTGTTTTTTCCGATGCCGATGTAAAAGCCCCGAGAAATTGGTTGAGCAATATAAAGCTTGCTGTTGACAAGGGAGGGTTTGATATACTGCTTGGCTGGTATTTGCCTGCTGGTTCTGCCCGGCTGCTTAAAATTCACAGCCTTCTTGTCTGCGCAAGGCTGAAAATTGCCGTTGATAGCAAGCAGCCGGATATGATTACAGCCAGTGCCTCTAACCTGGTTATCCGCAGGAGGGTATTTGAAAAAGAGGGCCTTTTTATGAGGTTGCCGCGCAGCGAAGATAAATATTTTGTTTTACGGTGTTTTGAAAAAGGGTACAACATTGGTTTTGACGCAGGCATTAATGTATTAAGAAATGATATCACTTGTTTAGGCGTGGCCTTGCTGAAAAATTTTACTTATGGTTACGCTAATGCATTGTACATAGACCGTCCGCTGCCTCTTGTTGAAGGGATTATCTGGGAATTCATAATCAAATATTTCCCGGTAGGGCCAGGTTTATTATTATTTCCATTTTTTTATTATACGGGATATTGTTGCGGCCGGATCAGGCGCATATATGAGATTGCCTTGAAGAAAATAGCTCACAGGCCAAAGCCCGGCGAATAAAGGAACCTATAGTGACTCCTCCGCTTTTAAAAACCATAAGCGTTATAATTCCCACTGAATCTGTTTGTGCCAGCGCTCCAGTTTTGGATTGTTTAAAGGAAATTGATTATCCGCAGGAAAATATTGAAATAATTATAAGTATTGGTAATTGGCCATCAACTCAGAGGAATCAGGCTGCCAGGCTTGCAAAAGGGGAGATATTATATTTTTTTAACCGGGATACTCAACTGCAGCCGGATGTATTTAAGAAGATGGCGTTAATAATAAATAGGGATACGCGCATAGCCGGCGTAGGAGGGGTTGATATTACTCCTCCAGGCAATAACTATATGCAGCACCTCTTTGGCTATGCCATGAGTTCATTTTTTGCGCATTGGAAGATGAGGGCCAGGTATGTGCAGGTAGGCAGGGAGAAGGTTGCCTGCGAGAATGAGCTTTTATTAAGCAATATGGCTATTAAAAAGAAGGTTTTTCTAGAGGCAGGCGCCTTTAATGAGGGCTTATACCCTAACGAAGAGAATGAGTTAATCAACAGGATTTCAAAGAGGGGGTATAAATTTATTTATAGCCCGGATATTAAGATTTACAGGGATAGAAGGAAGAATCTGTTCAGGTTTATGAGGCAGTTCTATTCTTATGGTGGCGGGAGGTTAAACCAAATGAAAATAGAAGGTGTACTTAAAAACATCAAGTTTTTAATGCCCCTATCCTTTTTCGTTTATTGCCTTTCCTTATTTTTACTGGGCAATTCATGGGTATTTTTCATTCCGCTTATCGTTTATATAAGTTTAGCAGTAATAGATAGTTTATACCTCTCTGTGAAACATAGAAAAAACCTGTTAATTTTACCTGTTATATACCTGACAATGCATTTTTCCTATGCTTTTGGGATGCTCTCCGGAATCTGCAGAAATATAACAAGGCAAAAGACAAAAAGAGTCCTTCCGGAAGATAATAAAATACTTTACATAAAAGAACTAGGGTAATATTCCAGCGGTATCTTTAAAGCGAGCGGTTTAACGGAGACTATTTGGTTTGGAATTATGATTAAACTGTTATATAATAACAACAAATACCTTTCTTTTTAGGCGATCATAAATTAAGGAGGCGACAATGAGCAATGAGGCCATTAATAAGCTGGTAGCGAATATAGAAAAAGTCATTGTGGGTAAGACAGAGGCGGTAAAAATGCTGGTTATAGGGCTTTTAACTAACGGCCATATCCTGATTGAGGATATTCCCGGGATGGGCAAGACAATGCTCGCTTTGACATTAGCTAAATCTATCAGCGCAGAATTTAAAAGGATACAGGCTACTCCGGATTTGCTGCCTACCGATATAACCGGCGGTTTTGTTTATAGCCCTAAAACCGGAGAGTTTGATTTCAAAAGAGGCCCCGTGTTCACGCATATACTTTTGGTTGACGAAATTAACAGGACTACGCCGCGCACCCAATCGGCACTCTTGGAATGTATGCAAGAGTATAAGGTTACTGTTGAGGGTTTGACATACGCATTGCCGGCGCCCTTTATGACTATCGCTACGCAAAACCCAATTGAATATCAGGGGACATATTCTCTGCCTGAAGCCCAGATTGATAGGTTTTTGATGAAGATAAACATAGGTTATCCTTCTTTGGTTGAGGAGATAAAAGTTATTTCCGAGCAAAAGATTAAGCATCCCGTGGAAAGTGTTATGCCGGTTATGACGCTTGAAGACGTTGTGAAGCTGCAGGAGCAGGTGAAAAAAGTACAGGTTTCTTCAGAAGTATTGGAATATATCGTTAAGCTGGTTTCTTCAACCCGTAAATCCGAAGTAGTAAAGCAGGGTGCCAGCCCGCGTGCCTCGATTGCGATTATGAAAGCAAGCTGCGCCTGGGCATTTATTGAAGGCAGGGATTATGTTATCCCTGATGATGTTATTAAACTCCTGCCCCGTGTTTTAAAACACAGGATTATATTGCATCCAAAAGCGGTAATTTCCGGGATGACTCCGGAGTTAGTTATTGAAGGCATATTGAAACAAATCCCGATTTCCTGACCTAAGTATGTATAAGAAATTTTTGGGAAAGTGGATTCTTTTCCTCGTTCTTCTGGGCTTCAGCCTGTTTATGAGCCTGAAGACCCCCTATGTTGTTTTCTCTTTTTTCTTTTGGATCCTGCTTTCTATCTTAACAGTAAGTTTATTATGGCTAGCCCTGGTTTATCTTTTTAAGAAATTATATTTAGAAAGAAAGATAACCCTGAAACTAGAAGAGGATGATATTCTGGAGATTTCCTTAGACATAAAGAATAAAAGCTTTCTGCCTGTTTTTGATGTTGTATTGGAAGATTATTTGAGCTGTACTTATGAACAGGAAAGGCAAAAGTTTATTTTGCCGAGTTTATTAACGCCCAACTCATCCAGTACTCTTACTTACCGATGCCTTTGTCCGCTCCGGGGCAGGTATGAAATAGGCCCGATAACCGCTTATTTTTTTGACCCGCTTGGGCTATTTTATTTTAAACAGGTATATCCGGTATATTCGGAAGTGTATGTTTATCCGCGGACTTTTAAAATACATAAATTTCCGGCTTTAAATAAAGGGATTTCCCCTTGGCTTGGCGTTGAAACATCACGCGTCAGCGGGGATGATGATGAATTTTTCGGTGTACGCGAGTATAAAAGGGGAGACCCGTTAAAAAAGATACACTGGATGGTCTCTGCGCGTAAAAACCAGTTGATTGTGAAAGAGTTCCAGCGCCAAAGTTTTTTCAGGGCGACGATAATGTTTAACCTGGAAAAAGAAGATAACTTTGGAGAAGGCAAAGAATCCGTTGAAGAGTATACGATAAAAATTGTTGCTTCAATCGCAAAATACCTTATTAACCTGGGTGTATCTGTTGAGGTTATTTCCCATGCTGGTGAGGTGGTGCATATTCCTTTTAACAAAGGGGAAGACCATTTGGAGGAAATCCTTAAATTTTTGACTATTGCTCAGGCGGAGAGCAGGATAACCCTGCTTGAGTTGTTTGCCACTTTCCAGCGCAATATCTTAGAGGACTCCAGTTTAATTGTCGTGATGACCGATAAAAACAAGACATTCTTGCCGGCAATGCTCTCTTTGGGGGTGAGGAATGTTTCTTTAGTGCCTATATTCCTTAAGTCTTCAACATTTCTCCAAAATGATCCTGCTCAAAAGAATGCTAAAGATGAAATCCTTGATATATCCGAGCACATAAGCCTTAATCCTATTTATATCGCTTGTAAAGATAATTTAGAAGAGAAATTTTAACTTTAGGATATGGAAACCAAAGAACGTTATTTTAATTTAGAATATTTTCTTACATTTTTGCTTTTTATCCCGCTGTTGTTTCTATTCCCCGAGGAAGCAGCGCCTCTGCGTATTTTTCTTCTCGGCGGCATTGTCCTGGGGGCAGCAGTTGCCTACATCAGCCGCGATCAGCTTCATTCTTTCAGGAGATTTCTTACCCTGGCAGTTAGTTTATTAATCTTAGCCGGTACAGCTTATTTTGTACTCAAGTCCACCTTTCTTTATAGAGATGTAATCGTTATTTGTATTAAAAGCCTATCGCTTTTAATAGTTGCCAATAGTTTCAGCTCATGCCTGCCCAGTCATCTTAATTCCATGCAGATTTTTAGTATTCTCTTATTTTTCTGCATATGTGCCCTGACTAAGGGTTACAGCAACCTATTTTTAATTCTGTCGTCAGGGTTTATTTTTAATCTTTTGGCAGTGGTGAGAATAAAATTTTATGGCCTTTTCAGGAATTCGCAGAAAAGAGAGGATAAATACCAGGGCGTCAATGCCCTTTTTATTATCGTGCTTATTTTGTCCGGGCTGCTGGCATGGACTTTATTTATGAACCTGCCATTAGGCAAAATTAAGGCGCTGGAACAGCTGAAGGAAGAAGACTTGATTTTGACTGAGGATAAGAAAGGTCCGCCTTTGCCGGAGGAGCAGATCCAGAAGGAGTTGACCAAGTTAACATTTAAGCTTTCTTCCCCCGAGGAAATGCGCCGGGTGCTGGCAGCGATCCAGGATTTGTTGATTAAAGAAAAGCCGTTTGCTTTTGAGGTGAGTAAGGCGCAGCAAGATATATTGGAAACGCTTAACAACCCCGTTTTAGCCAGGGAGGAGAAGGCTGGAGAATTACGCAGTTCCATCAAGATGTATGTGGGCGCCAAGATTTCAAATAACTTAGTGCGGATGAAGAACGAGGTTAATCGGGTTATTGAAGATAACCGCATAGGACTTAAGCAAAGGTTTATTATATTAAGTTCAGTTAATAAATTGGAATACAGCAATTCTTTAGCGGGGATTAATCAGTACGATGAGCAGATGCGCAACGCCATTAATAATGCGCCTATCTCTGATGAGGCAAGGAAGCAGCTAAAGCAGCTTAATAATCAACTCAGGGAGTGGAAGGCATATCAGATTTATTCCAAGAAATTTGATTCTTTCCAGAAGAAAATTAATGCCCTGGATGAAAATAAAAAAGAGGATTTTAGCGAACTGGCCCGGCAAATTAGCGATGTAAATACAGCTTCCGAAGCTAATACGGTAGACGGCTTAATAGAGAAAATACGCCAGGTCGCCCTTTTGGAAGAAGATAAGCTTATTGATGAAGCAAAGCAACTGCTTAAATTAAAGAGAATTATGCTTGCCTCCAAAGAAATCAGCCAGCTGCGGAAGAAGCTGGAGGAATCCGGAGAGTCTGTGGATAGGCCTCCGGAACTTGAAGATGCGCTTAATGCCGTTGAAGAGTCCCGGGACGCAAAAGAAGTCCTGGAAAAAATAAATAAACTCTTGAAGCGCTTAGCTGAAGATAACTATTTTAAGATTCCCAAGGAAGCAAAAGACATACTGGAGTCAAAGATAGAAAATTTAATCAAGGAATCCGTGGAGGCTTTAAAGAAACAAATCCGGGAAAGTAATCTTCCTGATTCAGGGGAGGCCCTGCTAGAGGGGTTAAAGGTAATGGACTCTGAACGCCAGAAAGAAAAAATAGCCGCTGCTTCTGCGCAAATGCAGGAGGTGCTGGAAAAGTTTTATAAGCAAGGCAGTATTACTAAAGAAACCAGGGATAATCTGATAAAAGAGATCAAAAAGATAGAACAGCTTTTTCTCACAAGGGCGGAGCTGGCAGATATCGGCAAGCCGGATAATCCTATGGATAAGAGCAGGGCTCTGGATGAGAAGGAGAAATTAGCCAAGCTTTTGGAGGATTTATCTTTAAAAAATGAACAAAACGAGCGGATTAAGAAGCTTATAGAAAAGCTAAAATCCGCGCAAACAGTTTTTCAGGTTGATGATGTAATGGAAGTTCTTAATCAAGAACTCGAGGACTTAACCAAGAAAGAAGGCTCCCGGGAGATAGATAAGATTAAGGAGCTTATGCAGCAGGCAGCCGAAGCAAAGAAAATGCTTCTAAAGAATTCATCCCTGAGCAATGAACAAAAAGAGCGGATAGATAAATTGATGGATAAAATTGCTGCTGCCAAAACAATATCTCAGACAGAAGATGCGCTTGAAGAACTTAGCCGGAAACTCGAGGACTTAACCAAGAAAGAAGGCTCCCGGGAGATAGATAAACTAAAGGAGTTTACCCAGCAATTAGCCGAGGAAAAGAAGGTTTTTGTTGTTGAAAAGGAGAGCTATGATTTGCGGGGAAAGTTTGAAGATTTAAAAAGCGTTTTGCCGCAGCAAGCTGATTTGCTGGAAAATAAATTAGATAAAATACGGGAGAGCAAGGACAAGCAGGATTTATTAAAGAATGCGGAAGCACTTAAGGAGCTGGCTGAGTCAAGGCCGTTTGAAAAGAAATTTGAAACAAATGAATCCCTGGAAGTTTTCCAGAATAAGGAGCAGCAGGAAAGGCTTAAAATAGACCTGTTGCCCAGTTATCTTATTTTGCCTGTTAAATCAAGCGTTTCTTTAAAGAGCGTCGCAATTTACGATAATTTTATTAAAGAAATATCCCCGGAGTTGGAATGGTTTTCTTCCAATCCATCAGTAGCTTTTGTTAATCAACTCGGATTGGTTTATGCAAAGAATACAGGCGAAGCGGAGATAACCTGCCGTTACAGGGGGACAGTGAGCAGGAAATGCAAGGTTACAGTGGTTGAAGCTATTCCTCAACCCGACAGTGAATTTATTAAGAGAGAATTAGGGGTATAGGTTAACTAATGGGCATGAAGAGAATCCTTTTGGTATTATTTTTAATCAGTTTAAGTTGTTGCGGGCATGTCTATGCGGAGCAGGCATACCAGGAGAGAATATTGCCCTTGGGTAAGGCTATCTATGGCCTTGAAGAGGCGGAGGCGCTTAACAAATATGGCACACCGACAGCCGTTAAAGACAACATTTGGTTCTATGATGGAGCAGAAAGATTATATATCTATCTGGAAGAGCCGCTTAAGGTTTATCTATACCCCCGTTTTATCAGCGCCAACGTTAATTCTCCTCTGGAACTAAAGACGCTATCCGGCTCAACGGAGATAACCGACGTGACGACTAAATCCGAACTGCTTTTAAGCGATCCCGACGGTTTTAATCTTACCGGACAGGGAGTTCTGACGCCTAAAAAGCCGGGAAAATATCAAATTATAGCTGTATATAAAGGGCAACGCAGTAATGCCAGCTTTATTTCTGTAACCGAGTCTGAAAAAAAACCTGTTACGGAAGAACAGCTGGTGAGTATAGACATCTTTCCTTATAAACCTTATGTGAACCCGAATACTTCGGTTTATTTCTATGCTTTCGGGACATTCGTTTTTAAGGGAAATTATACAGTTAGAGAGATAACCCGGCAGGTAGACTGGTTCATCGAACAAAATGGCCAAACCCTGAAATTGCAAGATTCTAAAGTTGCGCTGTCATCTCCGGGGAGGTCGAAGGTCTTTTGCAAATACCAGGGATTGCAGAGCATGCCCCAAGACGTTGAGGTAGCTAAAAGCACTGAACGGCTTGAACGTTACCTAAAGCAGGTTTCCGTCCTTCCTTCAAATATTGCCGTAGCCAGTCAAACCAGCACTCCTTTTTATGCCTTTGCTAGTTATGGCGATAATAGCATGGAGGAGGCAACTAAAAGAATAGGCTGGGTTATTAAGGATAACGCGATTTTAGAGAGGCAGGACGATAATGTTTTTGTCGCCAAACTCGCCGGGGTAACGGATTTACAGGGCGTATTGGCTAATATGCGCAGCTTAGCCGTTAAAGTAGTGGTTTCAAATTCTCCCGTAAATAAGGGAAAAGAGGACAAGTCGAAAAAGCAGAAAGCAAGCCCGGAAGATTTGTTTAGCGATATTAAGAACGATATCAAAGATTTTAATAAAAACGTAGCCGAGGAAAAAGGCTTAAAATACATCAAAATAGTCCCCGATTACTGCGATATCCCCGCGGGGTCTCAAAAGCAGCTTACTGCTTTCGCAGTCCGGTTTGATAATACAGAGGAAGATATAACGATATTAGGCAAGTGGAAGACTCTTGATGATAAAGTTGCTGCCGTAAACAGCGGGTTAGTTAATGCTATTTATCCGGGAGAAACAAAGGCTTGTATAAAGTATAAGAATATAGAAAATCAATGCGTGCCGGTTATTGTCGGCGAAGCAAAATTAGTTTCTATAATAGTTTCTCCGCAAGAATTGCAAATAGTCAAAGGTGAACACCTGGATTTTAAGGCGGAAGGGTATTTCGGTGATTCATCTCACAGGGATATTACTTCTTTAGCCAATTGGGTATGCGAGAATCCCGGTATAGCCAGGCTGGAGAAAAACAACATCTGGCCCATGAGGGTAGGCCGGACAAAGATATTTGCCGAATATTCAGGGGTACGCAGCCTGCCGGCTGAGGTGGAAGTGGTAGAGGAGAAATATTGGCTATTCAAGCTTATTATAAAGATATTATTCTTTGTATTCTTGGCAGTAGCGGCACTTTATTCTTATTTTTATATGATTACTGAGAAAAATAGGAGGCACATTCTTAGTTTATATTCTGACCCGAGGGACTTGACTATCGCCCTTTACAGGAACCTGAATAAAATTATTGCCATTTTCGGAATACAGCATAAATTTTATATGCCTCCTTTATTCTTGGCCGGCTTGGCCGATGAAAAATATGCTATCAAGGATAATTTATTTTTTAAATTTGCGCAACAATATGAAGAAGCCAAATACAGCTCACATACCTTCCCTCCGGAAACATCGCGTTTGGTGCTGGATGCGTATAACCATATACTAAAGACAGTTTTCGCCCAGCAAAGAAAAAGAGTCATGGCCTATAGGCATTTGCAGGGGTTAATAAGCGGAACTCCATTTTTTATATACAAAATATAAAGTATATTTAAATGATAAGAGTTATAGCGATTGCGTTATTCTGGCTGGCGAATATCCTCATAACAGCCCAGGCTCAGGAGTCCTCTAAAACAATATTACATCCAGCCAGTTACTGGCAAGCGATAAAGAACAATACAGTGCAATGTTTATTATGCCCGCGTAAATGCGTGCTTAAATCCGGAGAGCGCGGCGTCTGCACTGTGCGTATAAATAAAAACGGAAAACTTTATAGCCTGGGTTATGCAAACCCGGTAGCTATCCATATTGACCCTATTGAAAAAAAACCGTTCTTTCATGTCTCTCCTGGTGCTTCCGTTTATTCGCTTGCTGTTGCCGGGTGTAATATGCGTTGCGTATTCTGCCAGAATTGGCAGATATCCCAATCTAAGCCCGATGAGGCTCAGAGCTATAAACTCTCTCCAGAAGACGCGGTTAAGCAGGCTGCAGAAAATAATTGCCGTTTTATCTCCTATACCTATACTGAGCCGACAGTATTTTATGAATATATGATAGATACCGCCAGGATCGCAAAGGCTAGGGGTATAAAAAATACAATGCATACCTGTGGATACATAAACCAGGAGCCTTTAAGGGAACTATTAAAATATATGGATGCGGTAAATGTTGATCTTAAAGGGTTTTCAGGGGATATTTATGCCAAGATTGGGCAGGGGGCGCAATTGGAGCCAGTTTTAGAAACCCTCAAGGCGATTAAGAATTCGGGCGTATGGCTTGAGATAACCTGTTTACTTATCCCCGGATTAAATGATCAACCTGCCGGGATTAAGGAGATGTGCGATTGGATAAAGGAAAATCTGGGCGAGCAGGTTCCGGTACATTTCAGCCGTTTTATGCCGGCCTTTCTCCTGATGAATCTTCCTCCGACTCCGCTGGAAAAACTCAAAGAGGCATATGAGATAGCTAGAAGGGCCGGGTTAAAATATGTGTATATCGGCAATGTCCCCGGGGCAGCCGAGGAGAGCACATATTGCCCCCAATGCGGGAATATCCTTATTAAAAGGATAGGGTATTCAATCCTGGAGGATAATATTAAAGATGAAAAATGCGGTTTCTGCGGCAATAGGATAGCCGGCAAATGGAATTTTTAACCTATTTGCAGCTTTTCGGTATTGGTTTAAGTTTTGGTTTTGCCGGCCCGTGTTTTTTTTCCTGCACTCCTTTCCTTATTACCTATCTTGCCGGAAAAAATCTTAAATGGGAGCAAGGTTTAAAAGAAGCTCTGGTGTTCCTCTGCGCCAGGTTGCTTGCCTATCTTGTTTTAGGCTTGCTTGCCGGGCTATCGGCAACATTGCTCAGGCAATTTGCCGGTTCGGCTTTTATGGTATTTTTAAAACCATCAGGGGGGATAATAATTATTATCCTCGGAGGGCTTGTTTTATTTAATAAAAAGTTTCCTTGCTGGGGGCACAGGTTTGCCGTAAATAACGTATTTACATTCGGCAGTTTATTTATTTTAGGTTTTGCCGCCGGGATATTCCCTTGCGCGCCGCTTATGGC
>Ga0172371_10003415_pt1 | contig 24637 bp, 22 predicted proteins | sample Lak12m_FD_114543 | JGI IMG/M metagenome (GOLD analysis project Ga0172371, IMG submission 114543) | Freshwater microbial communities from Kabuno Bay, South-Kivu, Congo - kab_022012_12m | ecosystem: Environmental > Aquatic > Freshwater > Lake | place: Democratic Republic of the Congo: South-Kivu... | reverse complement strand
TGTCGATGCGGTCCAGCAGCGGGCCGGAGATGCGCTTCTGGTAGGAGGTGATGACGCCCTGCGAGCAGGTGCAGGCTCTTTGCGGGTCGCCGTAATAGCCGCACGGGCAGGGGTTCATGGCGGCCACCAGCTGGAAGTTGGCCGGGAAGGTGAGCGCGCCGCGCGCGCGGCTGATGGTGACGTGCTTGTCTTCCAGCGGCTGGCGCAGCACCTCCAGCACATTGCGGCCGAACTCCGGCAGTTCATCCAGGAAGAGCACGCCGCGGTGCGCCAGCGAAACTTCGCCGGGGTGCGGCCAGTTGCCGCCGCCCACCAGTCCGGCGTGCGAGATGGTGTGGTGCGGGGCGCGGAAGGGGCGCGTCTGGATCAAGGGGATGTCCGGCGGGAGCAGGTCGCAGATGGAATAGATGCGCGTGACATCCAGCGATTCGTCAATGGTCATGGCCGGCAGGATGGCGGGCAGGGCGCGCGCCAGCAGGGTCTTGCCGGCGCCGGGCGGGCCGATCATCAGCAGGTTGTGCCCGCCGGCCGCAGCCACCTCCAGCGAGCGTTTGACGTGCTCCTGGCCTTTGACTTCCTTGAAATCGGTCAGCGCCCAGGCTTCGCCGCCGCTGAAGGGCGTGGGCGATTGGGGCGCGACGCTCGCGCGGCCCTGCAGGCAGGCGGCCAGTTCCGCCAGCGTATCCACCGGGATGACTTCCAGTTCGGGGATGAGCGCGGCTTCGCCGGCGTCCGCCTTGGGGACGTAGATGCGCTTGAAGCCCTGCGCGCGGGCAATGGCGGCCATGGGCAGCACGCCGCGCACGTGGCGCACCGAGCCATCCAGCGAGAGTTCGCCCACCACCAGGCCTTGCTCCAGCGTTTTGAGCGGGATCATCTCCATGCAGGCCAGGATGCCCAGTGCGATGGGCAGGTCGTAGGAGGGGCCTTCCTTGCGCACCGCGGCGGGCGCCAGGTTGACCGTGAGGCGCTTGCGGGGGTAAGGGTAGCCGGCGTTCTTGATGGCGGCCATCACGCGCTGTTTGGATTCCTGTACAGCCGCGTCCGGCAGGCCGACGATATCCATGCCGGGCAGGCCTGGCGCGGTGTCCACTTCCACTTCGACGGTGACGCCCTCCAGTCCGATGATTGCGCAGGAATAAACGCGGGCCAGCATGACTACAAGTGTATTGAAAACTTACCGAAATGTCAATTTTTAAGCTGGTGATATCTGAACAGCAGATTACAGCCGGATTATAATTTGTTAATGGAATATTCCCCTGCAGGCGGAATGCGAAAACGGGGGAGTAGGCCAAATCCCAATGTAAATTTCATGGAGGGAAGTATGGAGGAAAATCGAGGGGTCAATCTGAATGCGGTCTGGCTGAGCCTGTGCAACCTGAACAGCTTCGGTCTGGGCTACCTGCTGGCCGGGTTGAAGCAGCGCTGGCTGATCGCGCTGGGCGGCAACCTGGCGCTTTTATTAATTGCGCATTTTGCCAACGCGTCCAAACAGCCGCTTTTATGGGGATTCATTTTCCTGGCGGCTTTTGCCGGCATGATGGTCGATCTGTGGCTGCTGCTGCGCAATGACCCCGCGCGCATACCGGTGAAATTGACCAGCAAGTCATACCTGCTGCCGCTGATCGCGGCGGGGCTGATCGTGGTCCTGCTGGGCGGCTTCATCGCCTACCGGGCGGGCGGGGGTAAGCTGGTCGCCGACGGCCGGGCTGCCTATGAGCAAGGCGAATATTCAAAGGCTTTCAAGGACCTCTATTCGGCTGAAACGCTCTACCGTTTGTCTTTGAATAAACAAATCGTGGAGATGAAAGGCCTGCTGGATGAGGTGAGCGTGATCGTGGCGGGCCACGGCTACGCCGCGGCGGGCGATTTCGCTGCCGCGCTGGAAGCGGTGGATAAATTCCACGAGTTTTACCCTGAATCGCCCAAAGTCAGCGAGATGAACCACCTGGCGATCGACGCCAACCTGGAATGGGCCAAGGACCTGCAGTCCGGCGCCAATTACCAGGCCTGCCTGGAGCATTTCGAGACCATTCTGGCGGATTACCCGCAGGAAGCCGCCGGGCGCAGGGAAGAGATCGACGAAGCCATGGCGGAAAACTACTTTAAATGGGGCGAAGCGCTGAGCGCGGAGGGGACATACGACCTGGCAGTGGAGAAATTGGAGCTTGTGGTGGCGGATTATCCCGATTCAACGGTATTCGAGGGCGCTTACCAGGCGGCCGCCCAGGCGCATTATGACCTGGCCATGAGCCTGGAAACCGGCAAGGACTTCAGCGGCGCAGTCGAGCACTTGTTAAACGTCAAAGACAACTATCCCCAGGCGGAAATCCTGGCGAGCGCGAAAAGCGAACTACCGCAAGCGCTGATCCAGTGGGGCGGCAGCCTACGGACAGAGGAGCGGTTCATTGACGCGCTGGAGAAATACCAACTAGTGGCTGATTACACCAGCGACGAAAAGCTGCTCGCGCAGGCTGACGCGGAATCGCAGGAAACGGTGGGCGAACTGGCGCGCGACGCCAGCGGCGGAGACGGGGCGGTGGTGATCGAGCAGGCGCGCCTGTACTCCTGCGGCGATGAGGAAGTAACCGATCCTTCCATTGATATCTTTCCTGAAGAACAGGGCAAAGCGCTGGCTTGCACGGAATATGACGCCAATTACATCCCGGAGGAGTTGAAGGCCGATATCCCCGGCACTTTCCGCTACGTAGTCAGCTTCGAGGACGCCGCGCGGCGGGTGCAGAGCTGCGATTATGTGACCAACATCGACCGGCGTACGCTGGAGCGTTGGCAGTATGGCATCAGTGTAACGGTCAAGACGATAAAGGACGGCGAGCAGTTCGCCAAAAAGACTTTTTATGGGTCATCGCCGGAAGCCTGCCCGAATGAATATTATTTCTCTTTCATGACGGAGGAAGTATGGGGCGGTTACTACGAAGACGCGAAGATCAGCGACTGGCTGAGCGAGGTGCTGAAATGAAAAAGAACATCAAACCATCATCCATCATTCTGTGCGCTTTCCTGCTGGCGCTGCTGACGGGCTGCCTGCCGATGAGCGAAGCGCAAATCACGACGCGCGCCCAGAAACGCTACGCCAACCTGTCCAAACCCACGGCAGAGCCCGCCCCAGGCGGGGCGGCCAGGCAGGAAATCAGCAAAGCGGATTTGGCTGAGAGGCAGGTGCTCAACCTGAGCGGACGGGATATCTACTATACCGATCCAGCTTTGGCGTACAACGAAGATTGGCTGTTCATCAACCAGGTGTTTGTCGGGTTGACGCGCCAGGAAATTGAAACGGGGGAGTTCCTGCCGCTGATGGCCAAGGATTGGGATGTTTCGGCGGACGGCTTGACCTGGACCTTCCACTTACGCGAGGGGATTCCCTGGGTGACCTACGACGACGCGGCCGGCCAGGTGGTGGAAGCCAAGGACGACAGCGGCAATACCCGCTATGTCACCTCGGCGGATTTCAAGACCGCGATCTTGCGCGTGCTGGACCCAACCACCTATTCCGGCAATGCCTTCGTACTGTATGGCATCCAGGGCGCGTGGGACTTCAAAACTGGCGCTGGCAGCGCGGATGCGGTCGGCGTGCAGACGCCCGCGGAGGACGAGCTGGTCATACAGTTGACCGAGCCGCTGGCCAGTCTGGACGCGATGGCGGAACTGCCGGTTTTGAGCGCATTTCCAAGCTGGCTGACCTATGTCGCGGACCATCTGGAATATTCGTATGGACCTTACGCGGTGAAGGAATATTTTTCCAGTTATTCCCTGACGTTGGTGCGCAATCCATTGTGGCTGGCCGGGAAAGACCTGCCGGAAGCCTTTCTGGAGGAAATCCATTTCAACCTGAAGGAGGGCCAGGACGCCCTGGCGGCGTATGAAGCGGGTGAAATTGACGCGCTGAAACTCTACCCGGAGGAGATCGCGACTGTCAAGAGTGATCCCGAACTGGCCGGCGACCTGCGCTATACCAATGGCACCTGCGGATATTACCTGGTGTTTTTCAATGCCGATACGCTTCCGCTGAACACGCCCGAAGCGCGTCAGGCCATTGCGGCGGCAATTGACAAGGACAAACTGGTCAGCAGCCTGGCGCCTGATACTGGATTGGCGTTGGATCAATACGTACCGCCCTTCCTGCGCGGTTCGAAGGATTACCAGGACCAAACCGGGATCGACTTCGACGCGGATAGCGCCAGGGAAAAAGCCGCCGGCATCGAGCTGAACGGCCTGCCGCTGACGCTGGTATCGCCTGACAGCAGCAATTACAGCAGCACGGCAGAAATGATCGCGCAAGAACTTGAAACGAATCTGGGCATCGAGGTAACCACCGATATCTACCCGTGGACAGATTTCATGACCAGCGTTAAGTACAATTATTACAACAGCGGTATTTACCTGTTGGGATATTGCCTGGATTACGCCGACGCGCAGAATTTATGGGACCGCTGGCTGGACGCGGATTTTTACGCCGACGTGGCGAACCTGCGCTGGTTCAACCAGGAATTTTCGGACGCGCTCTTGCAGGCCAAGGAGATGAGCAACCTGGATGCGCGGGTGGATCTGTATCAACAAGCCGAAGAGGTCATTGTCGATCAGGATACAGTGATCGTGCCGTTGTTCTGGCGCAAGGACGCCTGGTTGATCGATCCCAAGCTGGCCGCGCCAGAGTGGCTGCTCTACCCGCAGTTGGAGGAATGGGCTTTCCTGAAATAGCCGGTTTTTGATTTCCTGAAATAACGATCGCTTCCCGCGCGCCCCCGGCCATATACCGGCACTGACGCGGGAAGCATTGTTTTTAAGCAAGGTCAGCCATGTGCATAGAGATTCGTTGGGTTGGAAACCCGCCAACCCAACCTTGAATCACAATTGTGAAAAAACGTGGCAAACGTGAAATTGTGTGGTATATTTGGGATCAACGCAATCAACAGGAAAAGATGGACGGCGAAACTCGCAAACAATTACTGGCCGAGATTGCCACGCTCTATTATAAGGAAAAAAAGACCCAATCGCAAATTGGAAAGCGGCTGGGTTATTCTCGTTCTGCTATTTCGCGCATCCTGACGGAAGCCGAAGAGCAGGGCATTGTCGAGATCACGATCAAATACCCCCTGGCGCGCGATTCCAAATTGGAACGTGCCTTAAAAGAAAAATACCACCTGGATGGCGTTTTCGTGGTCAATTCCGGCGAAACCTCCTACAGCAACGCCCAGCAATTGGTAGGGCGCATGGGCGCGATCTTTATGGAGCATTCGCTGCGCGATGAGCAAGTGATCGGCATCGGCTGGGGGATTTCGATCTCAGAAGCGGTGCGCTTCCTGCCGGAACTGCCCTTATCCGGGATGCGCGTGGTGCAGGTTTTAGGTTCAGTGGGCGGGCGCAGCGACCCGCACGTGGATGGACCAGGTGTGGCCGCCAACCTGGCCAGCAAGCTGAAAGCCAACTATAACATCCTGCACGCGCCTTTATTCCTCGATAATGAGCAAGCCTGCGCCACCCTGAAGACGCAAAAGCAGATCGCTGAAACGTTAGAAGAGGGCGTGCATGCCGATATCGCCCTGCTGGGCATCGGCACCATCGAGGTCGATCCGCTGTACTCCAGCCTCTATCGGTCAGGTTTCCTGAGCGAGAGCGAGGTGCTGGAGGTCAAGCAGGAAGGCGGGGTGGGTAACTTCTGCGGGATGATTTTGGACCAAAAGGGGAAAATATTGGACAGCGCCATCAACCGGCGCACCATGGCGGTTGATCTCAAGCGCATGCGTGAAAGCTGCGGCAGGATCGTGGGCATCGCCGCGGGCAAGAAGAAAAGCAAGGCGATCGAATCTGTATTGAACGGCAACTGGCTGGATGTGCTGATCACCGATTCAGCGGCCGTGCAGCCAATTCTGGAATAACACCGTTTGGAGGTTGAATGGCTGGAAGCAGCAAGAATGAAAAATTGATCGGGGGGATCCTGCCTGAAAGCAAGGCAAAGGATATGTTGTACAAGATGGTTCTGACGCGCACCTTCGAAGAAAACGCGGAAGAAATGTACGCCCTCGGCAAAGTGCACGGCACCATGCACCTGTCCATCGGACAGGAAGCCATCGCGGCCGGCGCAAGCCCGGCACTCAAGAAAAGCGATTATCTGTTGAACACCCACCGCGGTCATGGACATTTCCTGATGTGGGGCGGCGATCTGAACCGCATGATGGCCGAGTTCATGGGCAAGGAAGCGGGTTACTGCCGCGGGCGCGGCGGCTCCATGCACATCGCGGATGTGGAAAGCAACAACCTGGGCGCGCAGGGCATTGTGGCGGGCAACCTGCCCATCTCGGTGGGCGTGGGGTTGAGCATCCGGGCGCGCAAAACTGACCAGGTGGTGTTGACCCTGTTCGGCGACGGCGCAGCCAACGAGGGCGCTTTCCATGAATCCCTGAATATGGCAGCCATCTGGAGTCTGCCGGTCATATACCTTTGCGAAAATAACCAGTACGCCATGTCCATGGCATTCGAGAAGGCTTTCCGCATCGAACAGGTCAGCGAACGCGCGGCCGCTTACGGCATGACCGGGCTGACCATTGACGGCAATGATGTATTCGCAGTCTATAAGGCTGTCATGGAAGCCGCCGAACGGGCGCGCAAGGGCAGCGGGCCGACCCTGATCGAAGCGATCACCTACCGCTACCGCGGCCACTCCAAGAGCGACCGCCAGTTGTACCGCACGCGCGAAGAGGTAAAGGAATGGATGGAAAAGGATCCCATCCTGCGTTTCGCGAAAGCAATCGAAGTGAAAGATGCCGAATTGAAAGAGATTCAGGCACGGGCAAAAGAAGATATTCGCAAAGCCGTTGAGTTCGCGGAAAACAGCCCCGAACCAGACGTCAGTACAATTTTGGAAGGTATCTATGCGTGAGATCACTTACATGGAAGCCCTGCGCGAAGCCATGCGGCAGGCGATGCAAAAAGATGAACGCGTCTTTGTCATCGGGGAAGACATTGGTGTTTACGGCGGCGCATTCGGCGTAACCGCCGGTTTGATCGACGAATTCGGCCCGCAGCGCATCATCGACACACCCATTTCTGAAGCCGGCATCGCCGGCGCCTGCATTGGGGCGGCTGTCACCGGCATGCGCCCGATCGGCGAAATTCAGTTCAGCGATTTCGTGGTGATCTCAATGGAACAGTTGGTTATGCAAGGCGCCAAGATGCGCTTTATGTTCGGCGGCAAGGCTGACGTGCCCTTTGTGATGCGCCTGGCCGGCGGTTCCGGCACGGGCGCGGCAGCACAACATTCCGAAAGCCTGGAAAACTGGTTCGTGCATGTGCCGGGTTTGAGAGTGGTCATGCCTGCCACGCCGTACGATGCCAAGGGTTTGCTGCTGGCGGCCATCGAGGATAACAACCCGATCATGTTTTTTGAACACAAGCTGCTCTATAAAAGCAAAGGCCCCGTCCCGGAAGAGATGTACACCATCCCGCTGGGTCAGAGCCACGTGGTGCGCGAGGGCAAGGATTTGACCGTCGTGGCGACCTCCATCATGGTCTCTCGCGCGGTGCAGGCAGCCGAACAACTAGCCAAGGAGGGCATCGATCTGGAGATCATCGATCCGCGCACGCTGAAACCGCTAGACGAGAGACCCATCGTCGAGTCTGTGATCAAAACCGGCAAGGCTTTGATCGTGCATGAAGCCGTGAAAACCGGCGGATTCGGCGGTGAACTGGCAGCCGTGATTATGGAAAGCGAGGCGTTCGCTTACCTGGACGCGCCGGTGCGCCGTCTGGCCGGCCTGGATATGCCCATTCCGTACAATCGCAACCTGGAATACCACGCGGTTCCACAGGTGGAAAACATCGTGGAAGAAGCGCGCAAAATGGTCAAGGGACAATACTAGGAGACAGGCTTTGGCAAAAGAAATTATCATGCCCAAGTTCGGTTTCACCCAGGAGGAATCCGAGATCCTGGAATGGTTAAAACAGGAGGGCGATAGCGTTGAAAAAGGCGACCCGATCGCGGTGGTCAGCACGGACAAGATTTCCATGGAAGTGGAAGCACCGGAGAATGGCATCCTGGGCGGTATTCGCTACAAAGCCGGCGACGTGGTGCCGGTAACGAACATCATCGCTTTCGTGCTGCAGCCCGGCGAGCAGGCGCCCCAAGCAGGCGCGCCCCCGGCGGCTGTCAAGGTTGCCAAGGTTGCCGAGGCGGAAGCTCCCAAGGCCGGAAAAACGGTCGAGCAGGTCGAGCAAGCCGCGGGCGTATCGGTTTCACCGGTGGCCCAGCGGCTGGCCGCGGACAAACAAGTGGATTTGAACCTGGTGCAGGGCAGCGGCAGGGATGGCCAGATCACGCGCAAGGACGTGGAAGATTACCTGGCAGCCCAAATTGCGGGCGGCAAGCTGAAAGCCACGCCAGCAGCGCGCAGGGTTGCGCAGGAAAAACAAATCGACTTGCGCACGCTGCGGGGCAGCGGCCCCGGCGGCAGGATCCAGGCCGCCGACGTAGCCGCGGCCAGGCCGGCTGCGCAAGCCGGACAGGCAACCCTGAGCGGTTTGCGGATACTGAAAGAAATCCCCCTGATCGGCATGCGCCGCACCATCGCGCAGAACATGCAGCGCAGCATGCAGGAAGCTCCGCACATGTTCCTGGAAGTGGATGTGGAAATGGACGCGGCGGAAGGATTGCGGCGGCTGGCCAACGAGAACAAGGTTGCGGGGACGCCCAAGATCTCCGTGACTGCCGTCATTGTCAAGGCGGTCGCCCAGGCCTTGAAACAAAACCCGATCGTCAACAGCCAGTTCAGCAGCGAAAAGCTCATTCTCTACTCGGATATCAACGTGGGTGTGGCAACCGCGCTGGACAACGGTTTAATTGTACCGGTGATCCATAACGCTGACACGAAGGACCTGGTGCAAATCTCGCGCGAGGTCAACGACCTGGCGCAGCGCGCACGCGAGAACAAACTGCAGCCGGATGACCTGTCCAACGGAACCTTCACCATATCCAACCTGGGTATGTTCGGCATCGACCGCTTCACGGCCATCATCAACCCGCCGCAATCTGCCATTTTGGCTGTGGGCAAGATGAACCGCGTCTTCGTTCCGGACGAGCACGACCAGCCAGTGCTGCGCAATGTTATTGCCTTTTCACTGAGCGCTGACCATCGCGTTATGGATGGTTCACAGGCTGCCAAATTCCTGACTGACCTGAAGAATAATTTATTGAACCTGGGAGAGATTGTGAAATGAGCAAAATCATTGCAGACCTGTTACAGCCGGATTGTGTGCTGCTGAACCAAACCTTTGAGACCTCCGAGGAGATCATCCGGGCGGTCAGCGCTGAATTGCACAAGGCCGGCTACGTGAAGGAAAGCTTCGCGCAGGCCGCCATCGAGCGCGAGAAAAACCTGCCCACTGGCCTGCCGCTGGCGGGCGGCCTCAATGCCGCCATTCCCCATACCGAGATCGAACACGTGATCAAACCGGCGCTCGGCATGGTCACCCTGGCCCAGGAAGTCAAATTTCAAAATATGGTGATGCCCAGCGAAACAGTGCCGGTGCGGTTGGTTTTCGTGCTGGCTCTGGAGCAGCCCAAGGCGCAGATCGAGATGCTGCAGGAGATCGCTTGCGTGCTGCAAAACCCCGACCTGGTTCAACGGCTGTTGAAAGCGGAAACTTTCGAGGAAGCCACCGCGGAATTAAGAAAATAACCGGACAGGAAAATCCATTTTTTCTCACCAAGCAGAAACGGGATTGTTTAGACAATCCCGTTTCTGTATCCTTCCCCCTCTATTTTTTGATGTTTCTTTGTGATGAAACAACCATCCAGCTTTGGATTCACAAATGTGATTGTTTGGTAAATTTGTGAAAAATCCCCCCAAATAGGTCATAATTAATCAGAACTCATTCGATTTGTTAGTGTTTATTAAGCCGAACGCATGAAGATTCTATTGAAATCATTCGAGTCAATAACGCGAAGCTATCAGAAATCGGATCACCAGAATCCTGTCAATGCAGGAAATATTTTCGCAAATATAAAACCATTTCCCCTTACTACAAAAAGACTTTCCACTTTCGCGCGCGGTAGATGCGCGGCGGGTCTTTCAGAAGCATAGGTCTTTAACAATGTTGAAATTTCGATTTCGCGATGGTTTGTTGTCCCTGGTAAAGCGATTCGTAAACGATATTCAGCCGGAGGTTGCGCGATTGAAAAAACCCTAAATCGGCATACAATATGAATATGCTTACCTTCAAAAAATCTTTATGTCATAAGGAGAAAGAAAAATAGTGGATACACCGAAAAGAATCTTAGTCGCTTGTGGAACAGCCATCGCTACTTCGACCGTCGTAGCCAAAGGAATCGAGGAAGCTTTGAAAGAACGCGGCATTCAGGTGATCACACGCCAATGCAAGGCATCGGAGGTGAGATCGCTGGCTGGTGACGCTGACCTGATTGTGACCACAACCCCGGTACCGAGCGATTTGGGCGTACCGGTAATCCAGACTCTGGCATTCCTGACAGGAATCGGAAAGGAGGACGTTATCGAGCAAATCATTCAAGAGCTGCAAAAGTAACACAACATTATTTAGAAAAGAAAATTAATCAATTCATAACTGGAGGTATAGCATGGAAGTCTTTTTGACGACTTTAAAAGCCGTGATTGATAATCTCGGCGCAACCGTAGTACTCCCCATTATCATCTTCTTCGTTGCTCTTATTATGGGAGCAAAGCCCGGCAAGGCGTTCCGCGCCGGCGTGACCATCGGTATTGCCTTCATCGGCATTAACCTGGTGATCGGCCTGATGTGGGGCACCCTTTCCGGCGTAGCCCAGGCAATGGTGACCAACTGGAACATCCAGCGTGACGTTGTGGATGTTGGTTGGCCTTCCGCTGCCGCTATCGCATTCGGCACCGATGTTGGTTTGTGGGTGATCCCGATCGCGATCATCGTGAACCTGGTCCTGTTGGTTCTGCGCGTCACCAAGACCCTGAACATCGACATCTGGAATTTCTGGCACTTTGCCTTCCTGGGTTCGATGGTTTATATGGTCTCCGAGAACCTGACCTATGGTTTGGTTGCCGCAGCAATTGCCGCAGCACTGGCCCTCTTCCTGGGCGACTGGACTGCCAAAGCAGTGCAAGATTTCTACAAACTGCCCGGCATTTCCATCCCGCACCTGACCACCGCCCCCGGCGTTCCGTTCGCCATCTTCACCAACTGGCTGATCGACCTCATCCCCGGCGTCAAGAACTGGAAAGTCGATCCTGACACCATCCAGAAGCGCTTTGGCGTCTTCGGCGAACCCGTCATCCTGGGTTTGGTCATCGGTTTGATCCTGGGCGCCATGGGCTACTACAATGCTGAAATGGCTGCAGTGAAAATCCTGCAGACCGGCATGAACTTGGCCGCCGTTATGCTGCTGCTGCCCCGCATGGTGCAAATCCTGATGGAAGGCTTGATCCCGGTTTCCGAAGCTGCCCGCGAATTCATGAAGAAACGCGCCAGCGACCGCGAAATCTACATTGGTTTGGATTCCGCCATCCTGATCGGCCACCCCGCCGCGATTTCCACCTCGTTGGTGTTGGTCCCGATCATCATCCTGCTCAGCATCGTGCTGCCCGGCAACCGCGTTTTGCTGTTCGCTGACCTCGCCATCATCCCGTTCGTTGTGGCCATGTTCGCCCCTCTGATGAAGGGCAACATCTTCCGCATGATCGTGGCTGGCATGATCGAACTGGCTGCTGGTTTCTATATCGCCACCAATATGGCGCCGTTGTTCACGGGCGCCGCGCAGAATGCCGGCTTTGCCATGCCGGAAGGCGCTTCATTGATCACCAGCATTGGTGATGGTTTCTTGTGGCCGCAGTTCGTCTTCACCAAGCTGGTCGCCGCCCTGGGCGTGATCGGTCTGGTGGTTGTGGCTGCTTTGCTGGTCGTGGCCTGGCTGTTCTACCTGAAGAATCCCGCAAAATGGGAAACCGCAGCCGGCGCCCCCGCCAAGAAGTAAATTTTTGTAACCTTAATATTGTTTGAAAATTGTGGCGGCCGAAAGGGCCGCCACAATTCTTCACAAGAGGATTTATTCATGATCTATGCATTCATTCGGGGATATATCGGGGGATTCGGGCGCATGCTGATGGATTTCTACATCGCGCACAGCTTCGTGCTCAATGCCATTATCCTGTCTTATGGTTTATGCGTGTATCTGGCGCACATCAGTTACCTGAAGGCCTATGGCCGCATTCTGGAAATGCTCGGCGTTAAAATTGATCATGACGGAAAAAGTAAAACCACCCGTTCCCGTGCCAGCCTGGATCACAACAGGGTGAATTGGGAGGACGCGAGGCAAGCTTACTGGTTCCCGTTAATTTCTCCGCCCAGGAGTTTTGGCGTGCGGCTGAAAACACACGCTGCTTTGCGCGAATTTTTCAGCGAAGAAAATATCAAACACATGCTTCAAGCAGATCAATAGAAAGGCATCCATGTCCGTTATTCATCGCTTCAATGGGAAAGAAAAGGATTACCGCTGGGAAGGCGTTCCGGTGCGCGAGTATGATGAAGAATTCATGGGGGTTACGCGTCAGATCATCATCGGGCCGGATGACGCCTCCAACAACTTCCACCTGCGTTACTTCCGCCTGGAACCCGGTTCACACAGCCACCTGGAGAGCCACCTGCACGAACACGGCGTGATCATCCTGCACGGCCGGGCGCGCGTGCAACTGAATGACGAGTCCTTTGAATTAAATCCTTACGATGCCATTTTTATTTCCGGCAACGATCTGCATCAATTTACCCCAATCGGCGATGAAGCGCTGGGATTTTTGTGCGTGATCAAAGAAAAAAATTCGAAATAAGGATTAGGGTTCATGCCGGCTTTAACGCGCGCGTGGCGATAAAGATGGGCATGAACTCGGCGATTTTCTCGTCAGGCGCTGAATCCTCGTAAAACCCGGTCAAGTGAAAACCCGCTGCGAGCTGCCCGCCAATCTGGTCGCTGAGCAGATGGCTGAACTCGAGCGGTTCATCTTTAAAACGCCTGATCCGTTCGCCTTCTGACAGGCTATCCAGGTCGGAATAGGGTAAGCTGTATTTGACCTGGTAAATTCCCTGCTCGGCCAGATCGAAATCGAAGCAGTAATTCACCGGGTTCAGAAAACCGGCAATCAGCGTGCCGCCCGGCTCAAGAACCCTGAATGCTTCCTTCCAGACCGGGCGGACGTCCGGCACGAAGCAATTGGAAACCGGATGCACAATGAAATCGAAACTCGCATCTGTAAAGGCGGACAGGTCTGCCATATCGCCTTCGACCAGGCGGATGAGCAGGTTTTCGCGCTCCGCCACCTGCCGGTCGCGCTCTAGTTGGGCGGGGGAGTTATCGAGGACAGTTACAAGCGCGCCGGCCGCCGCCAGCAGCGGGCCCTGCTGCCCACCGCCGGATGCCAGGCAGAGGACGCGGCAGCCTTTCAAGGGCGGGAACCAGTCGTGCGGCACCGGGATCTGCGGGGTGAGCAGGATGCGGAAATGGCCACCACGCGCGGCGGAAATTTCCGCGGGGCTGACCGGCACCGTCCAGGGATTGCCCAGCTGCACTTCGCGGTTCCAGGCTTGTTTGTTGTAGCGCGTGATTTCCTGACGAGAGCGCATCATAGACTCCTGAGAAATGGTATCATGTGAAACAAGCTGCAATTATACAGGAGACGGGATATGCTGCACATCATCAATCAATTGAAATTCACACGTTCGGAATTCAGCCGCGGCTTCAGCGGCGTCAGCGAAGAGGAAGCAGCGCGCCGCTTCATGCCGATCAACTGCATCAGCTGGATGGTCGGGCATCTGGCCTGGCATGAGCAGTTATACTGGCTGACGCGCGTGCAAGATACCACGCCATTTCCGGAATTGAACGAACTGGCCGCCTTCCAAGGTCCAGCCAGCCAGCCATCTTTAAAAATAATGATCGATCTCTGGGAAAAGGTAACCAGCGAGGTCGATCTGTATTTGGGAAAACTCACCCAAGATGACCTGGCAGCCAACGTGGTGGTGAAAGGCAAAGAACTGCCAATCAATAAAGGCACCATGCTGACGCGCGTGATCTACCACTATTGGTATCATACCGGCGAAATGCAGGCCGTGCGTCAATTGCTGGGGCACAACGGATTGCCGGATTTCGTGGGCGACGGGATCGAAACCGCGGGCAGATTCCACCTCGATTAATTGCTCGACAAAGCGAAGAACAATTATTAAGCGAAATGAAATGGCAGATAAAATTTTCGTGAATCTATATTTGATCGGGGTGTTATCCGCATACCTGGTGCGCATACCCTCGGTGTCGCTGAACGCGCGCACCAGCAGTAAACGCGACCGGCTGAGCCAGGCGCAGCGTATGAAACAGGAAGGTTACCTGGTCAGTTTTTTGATGATGTTCTGGTTCGCGGCTGCATTGGTGCTGCCGCTGCTGCACGCTTTCACGGATTGGTTCGCGAAACTCAATTATTCCCTGCCGGCCTGGTGCGGTTATGCCGGCTGCGCGTTATTTGTTCTGCTGTTGCTGATCCTGGGGCGGGCGCACATGGATTTGAGCCGCAACTGGTCAGCGGTGGTGCAGATCAAGGAGAAACAGCAGCTGGTTACCAACGGGATCTATCACTTTATCCGGCACCCCATCTACACCGCGCACCTGCTGTGGGGTTTGGCGCAGGCACTGATGGTCAATAACTGGCTGGCGGGTTTTGCGGGTTTCGCGGCCGTTGTGTCGATCATGGTGCTGCGCATACCCAGGGAAGAAAGCCTGCTGGTGGAGCAATTTGGCGAAGCGTATGAACGCTACATGGCGGAAACCGGCGCGCTGCTGCCGCGGCTGAAGAAATAAGCCAGATATCCAATATCCAGTTGAGCGCCGTGCGGTTATGATTGCGGTGGATGTGGTTTTCAGGAAAAGCGCAATACCGCCAGCGCCTAAGCTTCTTCCGTGATGAGGAATACGGAAGTGTGCTGCTTGACGGGTTTGACCACTTTCACTGCGATTTCCTGACCTTTTTGTGCGGTTTCAATGGATGCATGCTCTAGCTGAAGGGATGTGATCTCCTGTGAAAAATCAGAACCATGACCAAGGAAGTGGACATGGTCCCCTTTGCGCAAGGTATCACTCAGCAGAATGGCGGCGACGTTGATACGGTCAAAGTAATGGGTTACTTCTCCTACACGTTTGCCGGACATGGCCTTATCCTCCTAAAATAACCATTCATTAACCATTATATAAGGAAATCAATCCTTTCAAATTGATTTAGAATAGACAACTATGGACGCGATAATCGTAAAAAATTTACGTCGGGAATTCAAGAGCAGCGAAGGCATTGTCAAACGCAAGGTCAAGAATGTGGTGGCGGTAGAGGATGTATCCTTCGAAATCCGCCAGGGCGAATTGTTCGGCCTGCTGGGTCCGAATGGCGCCGGCAAGACGACCTCGGTAAAAATGCTGACAACCCTGTTGATTCCCAACGGAGGCAGCGCCTCCATTCTGGGGATGGACGTGGTCAAAGACGCCAACAAACTGCGCGCGCATATTGGTTTCATTTTCGGCGGGGAACGCGGGCTTTACTGGCGGCTTTCCGGTTTGGATAACCTGCGGTATTTTGCCAGCCTGTATTACGTGGACAGCCAGGTGGCAAAAAAGCGCATCCCGGAATTGCTTGAACTGGTGGGCTTGAATGGGCGCGAACGCGAAAGGGTGGAAGGCTATTCGCGCGGCATGCGCCAACGCCTGCATATCGCGCGGGCGCTGCTGCACGACCCCGAGGTGCTGTTCCTGGATGAACCCACCATGGGCCTGGACCCGGTGGGCGCGCGCGAACTGCGCACGGCGGTCAAGAACCTGCAATCCGCCAACAAGACCATCCTGCTGACCACGCATTACATGTTCGAAGCGGACGCGCTGTGCCAGCGCATCGCTGTCATCAACAAGGGCAAGATTGTGGCGCTGGATACGCCCGGAAAATTAAAGGAAAACGTCCAGGATCTTTCAGTGGTGGAGGTCGAAGTGTATGGCATTCCACCGGAATATATCGAGAAACTCAAGCGGCAGGATTGGGTGGTGGAGGTATCGCTGGAGAACCGCGACCAGGTGCAGGTGCTGCAGGTGCACACCCCCAAAGGGGCGGAAGCCGTCCCGGTGCTGGTGGAGAACCTGAATGGGCTGCGGCTGGGCAAGATCATCACGCGCGAACCGACCCTGGAGGATGCCTACGTGCGCCTGGTGGGAGGGACGGAGTAAAATGGAGCGCATACGAAAGAACCTGAGAATCATGCTGCTGGCGTTTGAAATCGAGATGCGCCAGAATCTGACCGATGGTTTTGTGGTCTTTGGCATCCTGATCCAACCGTTAATCGTGGCTTTCATGGCGCTGTGGATGCTGAAAGGCAAAGGCCCGGATTACGCCATCTTCGTGGTGGTCGGCTCGGGCATGACCGGATTGTGGACCACATTGCTGTTCAACGGCGGCAACAGCATCACCGGCGAGCGTTGGAACGGCACGCTGGAACCGCTGGTGGCCTCACCGGCTTCGCTGCGCATTGTCGTGTTTGGCAAGGTGCTGGCCAACGTGGCCCAATCGCTGGGTTCGATGATCGGCAGCTACCTGCTGATCTCGCTGATCCTGGGCTATCCGCTGACACTGGAGCGGCCGGTATTGTTCGTTATTTCGCTTTTCTTCACTGTTGCAGCGCTGGTCAGTTTTGGGTTGATCCTGGCTTCATTTTTCATCCTGATCCCGGATTTCGCGCGCATGGTCAACACGCTGGAATTCCCGATTTATATCTTGTGCGGATTCCTGTTTCCGATCGCGCTGCTGCCAGGTTGGACAACTCCAATTTCTTATCTATTGTCGCCTTATTGGGCAGCCCAGGCGCTGCACGGCGCGGCGCAGGGCAGCCTGACGACCGTGCAGATCATGGGAGACTGGGCCTTGATGCTGGCTTTCAGCCTGGCCTATATCCTGGCGTCAGGCAGGCTGTATCGCGTGATCCTACGCAAAGCGCGCGCGGACGCCACGCTGGATATTATGGGAAACTGACATGCTGAACCGCATTCTCGACAATACCCGCATCTTTTTTGAGGGCGCATATTATTCATACCGCGCGCTGTTCCGCTGGTTGAATCCGGCCACCTACCTGGCTTCCAAGGTGTTTGCCCCGCTGACCATGATGATTTTTTTCGTATATATTGGCGCGTACGCCAGCGGCAGCAACAGCGCTTCGTATTACGTGATCGGCAATTCGCTGATCTTTGCCGCTTCCAGCGGCATCTTTGGGGTGACCATGAGCGTGGGCGGTGAGCGCTGGACGGGCACGCTGCCATATTTGTTCGGGTCGCCGGCCAACCGCGGCGCGATGTTCGTGGGGCGGGCGGTTATGCACATCCTGGACGGCATGTTGGGCGTGTTCATCGGGCTGGGCTGGGGCATGCTGCTGTTTGGGCTGGACCTTTCGCGCAGCGACCCGCTGGCTTTGATCGTGACCATCCTGATCACCACCTTCAGCACTTCCGGTTTGGGCTTGTTGATGGGCTGCCTGAGCCTGATCACGCGCAACGTTATGCTGGTGAACAACACGGTCTATTTCGCGCTGCTGGTCTTTTCGGGCGCGAACATCCCGGTGGAGCAACTGCCTGGTTGGATGCAGGTGATTGCCAACGGACTGCCGCTGACGCGCGGCGTAGCCTGCACACGCATGATCGTGGCTGGGAGTTCCTTGACTGAGATCATGCCCTTGTTAAGGGAAGAAATGCTGATCGGGATTATTTTGACCATACTCGGGTATTCACTCTTTAAAGTGTTCGAATTTCAAGCAAAAAAGCTGGGCACGCTGGATATTTTTTAGATACAATTCCAGTATGCCTGAAAAACCGATTTACCTGGATTACAACGCCACCACGCCGATCGATCCACAGGTGGCGCAAACCATGCTGCCATTCCTGTATGGCAGTTTTGGCAACCCCTCCAGCAGCCACGCCTATGGCGTCGAAGCGAAAATGGCGGTGGAAAAAGCGCGCCGCCAAATCGCGGACATGTTGGGCTGCCGGGCGGAGGAGATCATTTTCACCAGCGGGGGCTCCGAATCGAACAACCTGGCGATCAAAGGCGCGGCGCTTGCGCGGCGCGGGCAGGGCAACCACATCATCACCAGCGCCATCGAACATCCGGCAGTGCTGGAAGTATGTGCCTACCTGGAGACGCAGGGCTTGCGCGTCACATACATCCAGGTGGATGAAACGGGCTTGATTGATATGGAGGCGTTGGAAAGGGCCATCGGCCCGCAAACGATTCTCATTTCGGTAATGCACGCCAATAACGAAGTGGGTACCATCCAGCCAATCCGGGAAATCTCACAACTTGCGCATAGCCATGATATCCTGTTGCATACCGATGCGGCCCAATCCATTGGAAAAATAGCGGCAAAAGTGGATGAGCTGGGCGTCGATCTGCTCTCGATCGCCGGTCACAAACTGTACGCACCCAAAGGCATCGGAGCGCTGTACATCCGCACGGGCACTGAATTGCAGAAGCTCATGCACGGCGCGACGCACGAAAGCAACCTGCGCGCGGGTACTGAAAACGTGCTCGAGATCGCCGGTCTGGGGGGCGCTTGCGAGCTGGTCGAAAGACATCTGGATGAGTATGCGGCTCACATGCGTGAAATGCGCGACTTGCTGGAAAGTCAGATCTTATCGGAATTTCCCTGGGCGAAAATGAACGGCCATCCCGAAAAACGCTTGCCGAATACAAGCAGCATCAGTTTCAGGAACATCGAAGCCAACACCATCCTGTCCGAGATGGCGGGTGTGGCGGCTTCCGCAGGAGCGGCCTGCCATGCCGACCAGGTGGACGTCTCGCATGTGCTGCAGGCCATGCGCGTTCCGCTGGAGTACGCCATGGGCACCATCCGCTTTTCGGTGGGCCGCGGCACCAGCGTGGAGGAGATCGAGAAAGCCTTTGATGAAATCCGGCGCGTCATTCACAACCTGCAGCCTGAATCACCGGCGCAGGAAGTGAAAATGGATGAAAAAGAAATCCGGCTGACCCAATACACGCACGGGCTTGGCTGCGCCTGTAAATTGCGTCCGCAGCTGCTGGAAAAGGTACTGAAAGATCTTCCTGTTTCCCATGACAAGCGCGTGCTGGTGGGCACGGAGACTGGCGACGACGCGGCGGTCTTCGCGCTCAACGAGGAGCTGGCGTTGGTGCAGACGGTGGATTTCTTCACGCCCATCGTGGACGACCCCTACCAGTTCGGGGCAATCTCGGCGGCAAATTCGCTGAGCGACGTGTACGCCATGGGCGGCACGCCGTTGTTTGCCTTAAGCGTGGTAGCCTTTCCGGGCAACCGGCTGCCGATTTCGGTGCTGGGTGACATCCTGCGCGGGGCGGCGGATAAGGCCGCTGAAGCCGGCATTGCCATCATCGGCGGGCATACCGTGGACGATAATGAACCGAAGTTCGGCCTGGCAGTGACCGGATCATTGAATCCGAAACACATACGCACCAACGCCGGGGCACAGGCAGGCGACAACTTGGTTCTAACCAAACCGCTGGGGACGGGCGTCCTTTCTACAGCTTTGAAGCAGGGAGCGGTCAGCGCTGAAGAAGCGCAGGAAGCGATCACCTGGATGGCCAAACTGAACCGCGCGGCGGCCGAGGCCATGCAGCTCAGCGGCGCGCATGCCTGCACGGATGTGACCGGTTTCGGCTTGTTGGGGCACCTGCTGGGCATGATGCGCGCTTCGCGCACCCGCGCGGTGATTTTTACGGAAAAAGTGCCGCTGATCAGCCGGGCGTACGACCTGGCAGCCGCCGGGATCGTACCGGGCGGCAGCAAGAACAACCTGGAATATACCGCCCCATTTGTCGAATATGATAAAGGCGTCAGCGGGACAATCCGCAGCCTGCTGAATGACGCGCAGACCTCTGGCGGGCTGCTGGTCAGCCTGCCGGAGGAGCAGACCGATGTATTCCTCAACGAAATGAAATCAAGGAAGGAGATGGCAGTGGTGATCGGCAGGGTCGCGGATAGCAAACCCGACTCCAAATTCATCAGCGTTCAGTGAAACTGCCCCCAAAAAATTGAAAACATCATTCGTCAAGTTGACCTCCGCCCTGAAACTCCTGTTCACGGCAGCGATTTGGGCATCCACCTTTGTGCTGGCGCGCATACTCGTGCAGGAAATGGGGCCGATCACCATGAGCGGCGTGCGCTTCTCCACGGCTGGTTTGATCCTGGTGCTGTATCTAAAAAGCCGGAAATTCGATTTTTCATCTCTGAAAAGCCATTGGTTGAAATTAACCGGGTTGGGATTGTTATCTTTCTCAATCGGGAACGCTTGCACCTATTTCGCTTTGCAGTATCTTCCATCCACGACCGTTTCCTTTCTTATGAGCTTCGTGACGCCGTTGGTGCTGATCATGGGCATCACCTGGCTCAAGGAAATACCCGGATGGCTGCAGTGCCTGGGAATTCTTATCGCGATGACCGGCACTGTGCTTTACTTCTATCCGCAGCCGGTCCCCAGCGGAAATTCCAGCTTCTGGGTGCTCGTTTGCGGGATCATCGGTTTTGCCGGTTACACCATCCTGGGGCGCTTCATGGCGCGCGACCGCCAGGTGCATTTTCTGGCGCAGACGGCTTTCCCGCTGCTGATCGGGGGCGGGGTTACGTTGCTGCTCGGTTTGTTCGTCGAAGGACTGCCGGCATTTTCACCAAAAGCAGGAATGATCATGGCATGGTTGGTGGCAGTCAATACAATATTGGGTTACATTCTCTACAATCAGGCCATCATGCATCTGACCGCCATCCAGGTCAACGTGATTCTCAACCTTTCACCATTTTTCACTGCCCTGATTGCCTTCTTCATGCTGGGTGAGACGATCCGCCCGCATCAAATCGCAGCCATGCTGGTGGTCTTCGCTGGAACTTTGCTGGCGCAGCTGTCGCGAAAACTTCCCCGCGGAGTAGCAACCGACGGTTGAGATCAAGGCTAGATATATTAATAATAGTCATATAAATTGTAAATCAATGCTTGATTACCATTGAAAAAAAGAGGTAATCATGAAAAATACACATTTTGCTTTATTGATCGTCTCGGCCTTGCTCCTGGGCGCTTGCGCCAGCGCGGCACCGGCGGCTTCAGCCGCCGAACCTGTCGTAGTGGAGGAACAAGCCGCTGCCGCTATGGAAACGCCGATGGTTGAAGAGGCAACTCCGGCGGCCGAATCCGAAGCGGATTCCGCAGTAGTAGCTGTGAGCTTCAGCCAGGATGTCTGGCCGATCCTGGAGAAATATGCCCTGGCCGCGCATGGCGGGAAAGGCGGTGTTTTCCTGGAGAGCTATGACGATATCCTGAAATATGTCAGCCCCGGCGACCCGGAGAACAGCATGCTGTATAAGGCGTTGATCGGCGATGGCATGAAACGCATGCCGCCGGACGCGCCCCTGCCGGATGAGTTGATCCAGACGATTTACGATTGGATCCAGCAGGGCGCGCTGAACAATTAATAGAATTTCTTTGAATGGACAGGCCAGGTTTTTATCCCTGGCCTTGATGTTTAATTTCAGAGATCAATATGCGATTCAATGTGTGTCATGCTGAGCGGGCGGAGCGAAGTATCTCGGCTAGCAAGCCGAGATTCCTCACTTCGTTCGGAATGACATTACAAGGGTGAGGGGCATCGGCCGGTTGGCCGAGATTCCTCACTTCGTTCGGAATGACATTACAAGGGTGAGGGGCATCGGCCGGTTGGCCGAGATTCCTCACTTCGTTCGGAATGACATTGATGGAGTGAAAGACATCGGCCGGCAAGCCGGGATTTCTCTACACGTTGCGTTGGGGGTGGGTGCTTGTGGTAAAAAATGACCGTTACAATGTCATCCTGACGAGCGAAGCGAGGAAGGATCTCGGCTATCCATCAAAGTGGCTATACAAACCAGTCCCTTGAAAGATCATGCCAATCTGGATTTATTGATTCTATCAACGCAACCTTCTTTTCCCGCCTCCAACCCTTCAATTGCTTTTCACGGAAAAGGGCCTCATTGATATTATCCCCCATTTCGTAATAAACAAGGTTCTTTATGTTGTACTTGGATGTAAATCCTTTGATTTTTCCATTCTTGTGTTCTATTACACGTCTGATTAAATCATTGGTAACGCCGATATACAAAGTTCGCGAAACATTCGCCATAATATAGACGCAGTAATTACGCATGCAAAAATTTTACTACTGCCCGGGATTCCCTCCCCGAGGGAGTGGTTCGCAATCCCCGCGGTTGGAATGACACCGCTGGAGGCGAGGGTCATCGGCCGGCCAGCCGAGATTCCTCACTTCGTTCGGAATGACATTGATGGGGTATAGGGGTGATGGCTGACTAGCCGAGATTACCTCCTTATGCTCTGCTGAGAGTAGTCGCATTCGCTTGAAATCCATCGCAGTTTGTAGGGCGGGATTCCAATCCCGCCGAATACGAAAAAAAAGACGGCTATACCCAAAACTACTGGGCACAGGTGGAAAGCTGCCTTACTGCTCTCTGAACAACTCAGAATAAATCTACAGAAGGTTCGCAAAGACAAGATTTGAATCCGCGCTGATTTGAAATCATCAAGGTTTTTCAATAGCCAGTACTGAGGGGGTGCTTCGCATTCCCCGCGGTTGGAATGACACCGCTGGAGGTGAGCGTCATCGGCCGGCCAACCGAGATTCCTCACTTCGTTCGGAATGACATTGATGGGGTATAGGGGTGATGGCTGACTGGCCGGGATCCTTCGGGAGCGGCGCTCCCTCAGGATGACAATGAATACGGCGAGATTCCATCCTGAGGGGGTGCTTCGCGATCCCTGCGTTCGGAATGACATTGCAGTGGAGCAGACAGATATCGAATTATTTACTTAAGCGCTGCCAGCGCTTTCTGGTAGTCGTAATCCTGCAAGTACTCTTCCTCCCAGGTTGCGGCTGAAAGTTCCTGGTAAGCCTTTCCGTATTGAATCATGCTATCGCGGTATTGCGCATCCAGCAGCGCTTGCCTGGCCGGTTCATTTTCCGGATCAGGTTCATTCCTGGCAACGATCTCACGCATGACGTCATGATGGTCGCGGATGAAACAGGGCGCCAGCAGGTTGCCGTGTTTTCTATTTCCGTTTTTATTTCGGTAAGTTGCCTGCCAGGCGCGGATATCCCTGAAGAAGGGTTCTTCATAGACATCGTTCAGGTCTTTACCTGCCGCATAAACGTCATTGATATTGGTGGGTGAGTAAGGCACGAACACACAGGGCATAACCTTGCCATCCCAGTTGATATACACAAAACCGCCACCGTTACTGCGGCCGCTGGCCAGGCAGCCATCCACCAGCGTGCCATGGTTCCAGAAATCCGGCAGAAACAGATGTTTTTCTTTCACCAATTCCCAGGAACGCCGCCACATTTTCAGGCGCTGCTCGGGAGAGGGCATCAGCTCGGTCGTGTAACAACGGCCGATAGGCATGTAATGGAATATCCAGCCATAAGCCGCGCCCTGTTCCATGAAGAAATAGTCGATGAATTCATCCGTCATGATCTCTTCACAGTTGTACTTCGTAGCGGTCAGCGAGATACCGAAAGGAACGCCATATTTCCGTAAATTGGCCATGGCTGCAAGAATGCTGTCATAGGTTCCCTTGCCGCGGCGTTCGTCCGTACGCTCGCGCCAACCTTCCACCGAGATGGCTGGAGAGAAATTACCCATTTGCGCCAGGCGCCGCGCAACCGCATCATCGATCAGCGTGCCATTGGTATATGCCATGAAGAACATGTCGCTGTGTTTTTCGACCATGTCCAACAGGGTCTTGCCCTGGTCTTTGTAGGTAAAGGGTTCGCCGCCGCTGATCACGATGAACAGGTTGCCATAGATTTCCCTGGCCTCCGTAAGAATTCGGTCAAAAATATCCCAACTCAGTTTTTCACTGGCTTTGCCCGAGTTGGCGTAGCAGCCAGTGCAATAAAGGTTGCACGATTTGGTAGGGCTGACGATGATCAAGCCGGGCGGCTGAGTACCGTGACGCTGCGCGAAGGTTTGCTGCGCGCTGACATAACCACCATCAATGGCAATGTTCTGGATCATGATATCGGCCAGTTTCTTAATATACGTGTCGGAGATGGGATGCTTGCCTGTCAGGATACGTTCCGCAGTGTATATGATGGCTTTGCTCATCTCGTAGCGATCCCGGCATACACCGATGGGATAGCGTTGAATTTCCATGTTTTCCCGGTAGCCGTTTTCTGCCGACTTAAAAGCCTGATTAAGAATAATTTTACGAGCCAACGGATTATTGGCGATCGATTTGCCATGCTTGCCAACGTAATCAATGGCCATCCTGAATAATTTGTTGTTTTGCGTCATTTTTCCTGCCTCTTTCTCGTTATTGATGTATAAGATTATTCAACGCATTCATGCACCGACATCGTGACTGTTTGGCTAACCAAGGCGATGGACGGAAAGCAGAGTGATTCCCAGGCCGAACAGATAATCCAGCAAACCCTGCAAAGCGGATTGGTCGAGGATTGGTCCGGTCAGGACAGTGATGCCATTCCTTTTCCTTTTTACCTGGAAGGAAAACCACTGCTCCATCAGGCTGGCC
>Ga0172371_10003414_pt1 | contig 24637 bp, 23 predicted proteins | sample Lak12m_FD_114543 | JGI IMG/M metagenome (GOLD analysis project Ga0172371, IMG submission 114543) | Freshwater microbial communities from Kabuno Bay, South-Kivu, Congo - kab_022012_12m | ecosystem: Environmental > Aquatic > Freshwater > Lake | place: Democratic Republic of the Congo: South-Kivu... | reverse complement strand
ATTCGTTGGTGTCCACCAAGCCACCTTTTTCGAGTATACACTTTTTTGTTCTCTACTCACCGGTCAAACCTATTCGAGTCTCACTGGTAGAACCAGTGGATTACCTGCTGTTATTATTTATCCTGCAAAGATGAAACCTATTGATGTATCAGAAAACCACTTTGCCGTCGTAAACGCCAAAAACAAAAGTATAAAAATAGACATTTATTCCAGGGGAGGAACTCTCCTTCATTCCTTTCGGTATAAAAAATAGCTGAATCTTCAATTTCCCAGCTCCCGCGACCCTAATTCCGCTATTCAATCTATTTACTATATTGCAGTTTTAACTTTTTATGTCACATTTAAATGCGATAGCATACTAATGCAACATAAACTTTTTTTATTTCATTTTCTAATTATATCTCGAAATGTGTCTTCAATTGAACCTCATTGTCAATTGTATTCGCGACTATGAACCTGACATACCTTCCTAACTGGTAATGATCAGTTATATTGTCAATTTCTTTTCGACAATCGTACGGATGGACAAAAACGGATTTTTGGAGCTCGAAAAAGAGAAGATTTCGCAAATGCATCCGAAATATTTCCCTTTTATTTTTTTGGTGCTCGGGGATGTCGAACACCACCAGTCTCCATTGACTGTCCCATGTAGCTGGTTTTTTTATTTCCATACTAAATAACTGAAAACTAAGCGCCTTCTTTCTTCCTTTTCCAGTAAGAACAAAAGAAATATTACCTTTCTTGTCAGTTTCTTTTTTTATCAGCTTGGAATCATAAAGGGACTTTACGGAGCGATATAACTGTCTTCTGTTTATTTTCTGCCACTCCCTTCCGATTTCTTTTATAATCCGAATCGATCTGTCTGGAGAACGCGAAAGACCAAGAGCCAGACTTCCCAGTAAAAGCAGGAGTATTTTCTTTTGCACATGTCCCCCTCTCACCATATCTTCATTTATTATGTTGCATTAACTTGCGACCGCATATTAATGTAACATTACCAGGAATTATTGTCTGGATTGTTTTTAACTTAAAACGGCCTTTATTCTTCTCACACCGGCGGAACTAGCTTCTTCTTTTTTTATTTTGAAGTGTCCCAATTCACCCGTGCGCGCCGCGTGCGGACCTCCGCAAATTTCGCGGGAAAAATCCAAAATTGAATATACTTTCACCTTGTCGCCGTATTTTTCCCCAAAAACTCCCATCGCCCCGGCATTTTGCGCCTGTTCAAGCGTCATTTCCTCGCATTTCACGGAAATATTTTTTTCGATCGCTTCATTCACCAATCGCTCGACTTCAGCCATCTCTTCGGGCGTCATTTTTTGGCCGTACGAAAAATCCAGCCGCAGACGTTCTCCCGTGATATTCGAGCCTTTTTGGACCACCTGTTCTCCCAAAACTTTCCGCAGGGCCGCGAGAAGCAAATGGGTCGCCGTATGCAGACGCGCCGCTTGTTCGCCCGCGTCCGCCAATCCTCCCTTGAACATCCCCGCGCTGACTGTGCGCGAAAGCTCCTGATGCTTTTTGAAATGCTCGTGATATTCTTCTTCGTCAACGGAAATATTGTGCTCCCCGGCAATTTCTTTGGTCAGCTCCAGCGGAAAACCATAAGTCGAAAAAAGGTAAAATGCTTTCTCACCGGAAATTTTTTCTATACTGCGGCTTTCGGCAATGATTTCTTTGATTTTTTTGAGACCTTTTCCCAAAGTTTGTCGGAATTTCACCTCTTCCTGGTCAAGCTCCCCGACAATTTTTTTTCTTTCTCTTGCCAATTCCGGATAAACATCCTGATATTCCTCGATGACCACTTCCGCTATCTGGGAAGTGAAATTATTTTCGATGCCAAGTACTTTTCCCTGCCGGACAGCCCGCCGAATGAGCCGTCGCAAAACATAGCCGCGCTCAACATTGGAGGGCACAACGGAGTCCGCCATCATGAACGCCGCCGTCCGCAAATGGTCAGCCATTATCCTCATTGGCCGGCGGTTGTATTCATCCTGATATTCTTTTTTCGATATCTCTTCGATTTTTCGGATAATCGGCTGGAATATTTCGGTTTCAAAAACACTTTCGTTTCCGGTGAGCGTCACCAAAGTCCGTTCCAGACCCATCCCCGTATCCACGTTCTGGGCGGCCAATTTTTCAAAAGTACCGTCCGCTTTTTTGTTGAATTCCATGAAAACATCGTTCCAAATTTCGACCAGGCGCGGCCCATTCAGTTCGCTAAAATTGCCTTCAACTGGCCCCTTCTCGGGCAAAATGTCATAAAACATTTCCGTATCCGGACCGCAAGGTCCCGTTTCTCCTGCTGGTCCCCACCAATTATCGTCTTTTCCCAAAGGAATAATGCGTTTTTCATAACTGACAATTTTGTCATCGGCAACCTGCGCGTCGATTCCAACTTTTTGGAACTGCTCCTGCCAGATTCGGATTGACTCTTCATCACGGGGCGCGTTTTCATCTCCCTCAAAAACCGTGACATATAGGCGGCGCGGATCCAGTCCCAGCCATTTCTCGCTCGTCAAGAACTCGAAGCTCCATTCAATCGCCTCTTTTTTGAAGTAGTCTCCCAGTGACCAGTTTCCGAGCATTTCAAAGAAAGTGAGATGCGTATTGTCTCCCACGTCCTCAATGTCCGGCGTCCGCACGCATTTCTGGACGTTGGCCAGCCGCTTTCCCAGCGGATGCTTTTCGCCCATCAAAAAAGGCACCAAAGGATGCATTCCGGCCGTCGTAAAGAGCACAGTCGGATCATTTTCCGGCACCAGCGGCGCCGATGGAATGATCGCGTGCTCTTTTCCCTTGAAAAAATCAAGGTATTTTTGCCTTAAATCATTTGCAGTCATGGAAATAAAATAACCTATTTCTTTAAAATTGTAAACCCCGTGCCGCAGTATACCCTGAAAAACATCTAGTAGCATGGGGACAAAAAAAGCCCGAACTATTTTTCCGGACTCATGGTATGAAATCTGACCTGATTGCTCGACCTATTACAAAACCTTCATTTTTTTCTTGAGATTTCTGACTTCTTCTTCCGCGTACCGCTGGTTGTCCTGGATTCTTTTCATTTTTTGGTCGAGCGCCTCGCGTTCCACCCGGATGCGCTCTTCGCTTTTTTTGAGCCTTCTCTGTTCAATCTCAAGATCTGTCTTTTCGCGAAGAACTTTTTTGAGATTTGATTCGGAAATCACAATTTGCCGTTCGATCTCCGCTCTTTTCCGGCGAATATCACCCGCATCGGAATCATTTCCGCTGGTGCCGCTATCTTGCAAAAAATCATCAAGCAATCCCATAAAATTGGCTTAATTCGTTATTATTCCTCCTCCAATTATTTCTTCTCCTTTATAAAACACCGCCGATTGTCCCGGCGCCACCGCCCGCAAGGGTTTTTTGGTTTCAACAGAAAATGTTCCTCGCGCCACCGGTTTTATTATAGCACTAACTTTGGGCGCGCGGTAGCGGATCTGAATTTGCGCCCGCAGAGGCAGTTTTATTTTCGGTTTTATCCAATTTATATTTTTTACTCGAAATTTCTTCATAAGTAATTTCTTTGGATTTTTTGTGACGATTAACTTGTTTTGTCGGACATTTTTTCCTGCTACCCAATATGGTCCTGTTCCCCCTATTTCAATCCCTTTGCGCTGACCAATGGTATAAAATGGCAAGCCCCGGTGATATCCCACAGTTTTTCCCAGCGCGTCAACAATCCTGCCTCGCGATGATTTCAAATACTTGCCTAAATACGTATTTAGATAATTATCCGCCAAAAAACAAATATCCTGCGACTCGTTTTCCGCGACCGGCAGTTTCATTTTCCCGGCCATTTTCTTCACTTCCGATTTTCCGTATTCTCCCAGCGGAAAAATTATTTTCGCCAGATCCTTTTGGGCTAGGCGATACAAAAAATATGACTGGTCTTTAGTTTTGTCTTTCGCTTCCCATAACGCATAACAAAAGCTTGGCTTTGAGGAATGCCCAGAGCTTAGCTCTGGGCAGGGAAAAGCCGAGCTTTTTTTTATTATCCTTGAATAATGACCCGTACTGGCATAATCAACCTTTTCTTTTTTCATCAAATCAAAAAGGAGCCGGAATTTCATCTCTTTGTTGCACGCCACGCAGGGATTCGGAGTACGTCCGTTTTTGTACTCATTGACAAAATAGCCAATCACCCTTTTTCGGAAATCTTTTCTCGCATCGATTATTTTGAGCGGAATGCCCAATTTTTTCGCTATTTTTTTCACTTGGAAATCCGATTTCCAAGTCGATCCGAAAAACCTGAAATAGACGCCGATGACTTCGTGTCCCTGTTTTTTCATGAGCGCCGCCGCCACCGCCGAATCCACCCCGCCGGAAAGGGCGATGATAATTTTTTTGCGTTTAGTATCCATCAAAACAACTCTAGCATTGTTTTATAAAAAATTCGAGGCCGCGACTCGAAAGCCACGGCCTTGCTTTTACCCCTCTTTATGTCTACTCTGCCATATCTTTGAGAATGTCAATCGCTAAATTAAGATCGGCAGCTGCATCATCCATTGTCTTCCATGCTTCCATTAATTGGGCATGGTCGATTGCCTTTGATGCCATTGAAATTGCTTTGGCGATTTTTTGATATGCTTTTGCCATGGCGTAAAAGGCATCCTTTTTCATCTCGTACGTTGACTTTGGCATATTCCCTCCCCGCTTTTTTGATCGTGCCTTAACGTTCAAGGCATCATATTATTATATTCCTAAAACTGCTTTTTGTCAAGCCCAAAAAACCATAAAATCCCTTGAAGAAGGGATTTTAGGCACTATTTGAAGAGTAATCCTACTTATCTTGAAGGCTTTCTTTGATCAAGCTCCTCACTTCCGCGAGGTTCACTTGTTTTCTTGGCCGTTCGCTTCGTTCCCGCTTGAACTGCCGAGGTGGCATTTTTGACGCTTCGCGCATGCTTATGGCCCTCGGTGGATAATTTTTTTCTTGGCGCGGCGGCCTTTGCGCGTTTCCGTTTCTGCCGCTTTGCAACTGTTGGGCCCTGGCTTGCTGGCGCTGGTAGTCTTTGAGGCAATCTTTGCAAAAAGTGGGCCGCGACCCGTCCGGCTGGAAAGGAACCTCAATGTCAATATCACAACTCGCGCATTTGGCTGCAAACATCTGCCGAACACCATCCAAAACCGCCACTTGCTGGTCCCGTCCGGAACTTTTTATGCGAATGGCTTTTTTCAAAGTTTCGGATGATTGTTCTTTCCTGGGATTTTCTTTTTTCATAATTTTTGGGGCAAAATTTTCCCTTTTTTCCCGGCTGGCCGGTTTTTCCTGCACCACCAGGTCTTTTTCCGAAATCATGCCGCTCCAGCGGGCGATTTTTTCTTCAACAATTTCCCGCTTTGTGCCATAGCGCTCCCGCGTGATGCGTATCACTTTTTCTTCATTCGCCACCGTTTTGGAAAGGTCGAGCGGAGGAAGGGTCGTGGCCGAAAAAGCATTCCCGGAAATTCCGTCTATCATCAATTTTATATAAATGTTCCGGTTGGGAAGATTGACCAGATCCTGGATGACAAACACCGGCTCAAATTCTTTTTCCAGAAATTCGGCGTCTTCAGCCCCGACCCGAAAAGCGCAGATTGTCCCCACGTTCCCGAAAACCGCGTCCCGAACTTTGGAGGAAGTATCCATCATCAGCTGGCCGATATATTGGTGCGCAAGAATCAGATTGAGATGGTATTTCCTGGCTTCTGACAGGATATTAGCGAAAGAATCCGTGGCAAAATTCTGGAATTCATCGACATAAAGATAAAAATCTTTCCGCTGATCTTCGGGAATGTCCACCCGGGCCATGGCGGCCAGCTGGATTTTTGTGATCATCATCGCACCGAGAAGAGCACTGTTGTCCTCGCCGATCCGGCCTTTGGAAAGGTTCATGATGATAACTTTTTCCTGGTCCATCAGCTCCCGGATGTTGAAGGCGGACTTTGTCTGCCCGACGATGTTTCGGATGAGGGCGCTGGAAAGAAACTGCCCGACCTTGTTTTGGATCGGGGAAATGACTTCCTGCAAAACCCTGTCGTTCCATTTTGTGAACTCGTCCACCCAGAAAGACTTCACCACTGGATCGGTGATTTTTTCCACCACCCGTTCGCGGTAGTTTCTGTCAACCAGAATCCGGGTGACTCCCAGAAGAGTGCTTCCCGGATATTCCAAAAGACCCAAAATGGCGTTGCGCAGGATATATTCGAGCCGCGGCCCCCAGGAATCCGCCCATATTTTTTTGAAAACTCCGACCAGTCCCGAAGCAATGAGATGGCGATATTCCTCGCTCACTTTTTCCATCACGTTGAAAGCAATGGGATATTCCTGGTCGGCCGGATTGAAATATATCACGTCGTTGATGCGGCTGGAGGGAATCGCTTTGATCAAAGTTTCGGCAAATTCTCCGTGCGGATCCACGATGGCTACTCCCCGTCCGGCCTGGATATCCTGAATGGCCATGTTCTGGATCATGGTGGTTTTTCCGGTTCCGGTTTTTCCGACTACATAAAAATGCCGCCTGCGATCGTCGGTTTTGATGCCGAATACCCTGTCCTGGCCACGAAAATTGGTTTTGGCAAAAGTGGTTATTTCGCTCATTTTTGCGTAAGAAACTTAAGAATCTTAAGAAACCCCTACTCCACCGGCAAATTCTGGGGAGCCCCGCCTTTTTTGGCCTCAATGCGGGCAATAGCCGGCGACATGGCCGACATGTCCGGCAAATGCCAAATGGTTGCCAATTCCTCCACATTGAGATACATATTCGGTCCGTCGTTGTCGCGGGTAATATAGCGGCGGAATATTTTTCTTTGCGCCCACTTCATGCGATATGCTCGGAACCAGTAGTTGGCATAAGTTTTGGTTTCGTTGTCCTTCACTAGAGTGTTCAGATTGGGATCGCCGAACTGGTGGAAAAATCCGTCTCCCGCCTGATAGAAAACTTTCTTGAAACTGTCCCGCGGCGCCACATAAATCAGCCTCAATTTCGTCCGGAAGGCTTTTTTGTTGAGACTCTCTTCAACCGCCTGCAAAACATCTTTTTCCACCGGTGTCAGCCGGAATTGCAAGGGAGCTTCCTCTTTTTTTTCTTCTTTTTTCTCTTCTACGGGACCGAAAATATTCTTTATCGAAGAAACCAGTATATCAACCGCTTCCGAGAAAAAGTTCGCAATCGCCCAGGAATCTTTTTTTATTTCCCGGTTGGCCAGCTTGGCCACCATTTTTTTGACCGCCGGCGACCATTCTTTGTCTTTTACGGGCCGCACCAGTATCTGCACCCAAATTTGATGCCCCGGAGGAAGTGTCGCAAAAGTATCCGCCAAGGCGCCCAGCGGGTCGATCATTCCCTTGGTCACTTCTTCCTGGAACTTGTGGTAGGTCCGGATGGGAAAAGCGTCGTCTTTGGAAAATTTATAATCCGTCCCCCACATGTTCCACTCGGGATTGGGAATGTTGGAAGGTACGGTATTCACGTAATCTTCCGCTTCCTCGATTTCAGCCTCCGGATACTGCGAATACACCGCCGCCTCCACCAGATTGCGGTACCGCGATTCCGTCCGGATATAAAAATGGATTTCACCGTTCACTCCCTGGATTTCAAAAGCGAAAATTGACTGGAAAAACCTCCCTATGAAATATTGGTCAAAATAGTTGGGGGTTGACCAGATTCCGTGCAGCGCAATGAAAATCTGCTCCATGGTTTTCGGGCTTTTCTCGATGTTTCGGGGAGTTTTTATTTCCAGAACAGTCCATTTGAGAGTTGATTGATAATCCCTCCAAAGCTGCCGCCAATAAAGCTCATAGAAAGTGTAATAGAGGGCTATCGGAAAAACGAACCACCAGGTAGCCGAAACTACCTGTTTGATTTGAAGATAATATTCAAAAATGATATGAAGCATGGTTCCAATCACCGGTTTTTGTTTTAGCCAAAATTATAATGGATCTTTTTTAGTCTTCTTTCAATCTGTATCCATCGGCTTTTTTTTCGAAGATTTTTCTGTTGGCCAGATTGACGGCAATTGTCGCCTTTTTCACTTTTCTTTTGCCAAGAATCTCCGCGTACAGTTTTTCCCTGGCCAAAAATCCCCCGGCTGATTTCAAAAGTTTGACTATGACATCCTTCACCGTTCCTTCTTCATATCCCCACTCGCCAAGAGCATAGGTTCCCCGCCCGACTAAAATAAACCTTTTGTCACGGATAAGCTCATTGTGAACGGTTTGGGGATGGACTTTTTTCGCGCTCAATTTCATTTCTTCGATTAGCCGGCTTATTTCCCGGAAATGAAGGGGTTTTCTTTTTTTCATGAGTACCAGAGTGGCTTTTTCCCGGACCCCCCGCGGGCGAATGAGCGGCCATCTGGCTTTTCCCCAGTCTCCAAACACATTTTGTCCGAATTTTTTGGAAATTTCGAGAAAATTCAACATATGTTCCGGTTTCATTTCCGGAAATTTCTGGGAAAATTGGCTGTGGTCCAGTTTTTTGAGCACTTCCTCAAAACTCATTATTTTTTTGCCAGCTTCGAAAATCATTTCCATTTCGTCAACAGCCGCTTTGAAGTATTTTTTGCCAAAATCGGCATGGATCCAGGCGTCTTCCGTCTCCCGGTTGGATCTTGTTTTTTTTATGTCAGCGATAAGAAAAATTATTTCAAGGCTTCTGGCATCCTGCGAAGAAAACCCGCTTTTCCCGAAATACTTTGCAAAAGTTTCCTCGGCCAGTTTTTCCGCCTTGATGATTCCGCCTTTTTCCTTGACAATTTCACTCACGCAGACCGCCAAATCTTCAATATTTTTTTCTTTTTCGGATTTTTTGAGAGCTTTCACCGCGTCTCCCTCGATTTGCCTCACTCTTTCTCTGGTAATATTGAGGCTTTTCCCGATCGCTTCCAGGGTTTTCGGTTCTCCATTGCCAATGCCAAACCGGCTGGAAAGAACCAATTTTTGTTTGGCGCTTAGGCTGCCCAAGAGGCTTTCTGTCATGGACTCGAGGCTTGTCCCCTTCACGGGAATTTTTTGGGAAAAATCGGTATTTTGCTTGAAATTGGCCATATTTATTGATGCAAACATGCTGGCTTATCTAATGATTATTATAGCTTAATTAATCCTAGTTTGCAATCATAACATATGGTTGTCAAATTGTCAATAAATTGGTAAAAAAAATCACCGGTTTTTAAAAGAGCAAACTTTTTTTCTCTTCAATTCCTATTTTGTGCTTTCCACCAGTCCGCCATCAAAGCTGAAGCGACAAAAATGGAGGAATATGTCCCAAAAGTTATCCCAATAAGAAGCGCCAGGGTGAAATTTTTGATGGATTCCCCGCCAAAGACGAAAATGGCCAAAAGAGTGACGATGACCGTGAGGGAAGTGTTGATAGAACGCGCCATGGTTTCGTTCAGGCTCCGGTTGACGGTTTCGTCAAATTCGTCTCTCGCGCTTCCGCGAAGAAGATTTTCCCGCGTCCGGTCATAGACAACGATCGTGTCATGCACTGAAAAACCCAGGATAGTGAGCAGCGCCGCAATGAAAGTTGAGTCGATTTCTAGGTTTAAAAAATGCCCCAGAATCGAAAAGGCCCCGACAGTGATAAGAACGTCATGAACGAGAGCTACCACCGCACCAACGCCGTATTTCCATGACTCAACCGGCCGGGAAACCTTTCGGAAGGCATACGCGATATAAAGCGCGATGCCAATAATGGCGATTCCCAGCGCCCAAATGGCTTTTTTCTTGAGTTCAGAAGATATGGAAGGACCTATGTAGTCCAGCCGGGTATTCTGGATTTCAGGAAATTTTTCTTTCAATTTTGCGAGAACCGCTTTGTTTTTTTCCTCGTCAGAATTTCCGTAGCGGATCAAAAATGAATTGTTTTGCGCCGGAGTGACAACCGCGTCTTCTATCCCTACTTCTTTTAGCGCATTTTTCAGTTCCCCGCTTTCGACTTTGGACTTTTCACTTTTGACTTCCATCAATGTTCCTCCGGTGAAATCCAGCCCGTATTTGAGTCCCCAAGCCGAAAGACTGATGATGGAAAGAATCACCAGGGTTCCGGAGAAAACGTAGAAATATTTTCGTTTGCTGATTATGTTATACATAAAAAAAATCTAAAAACTAAAATCGAAAAGGTAAAAACAACAACTTAAATGTAAAAGCTTTTAGTTTTTAACTGTTGCTTTTACATTTTAGATTTTCATTTTTTAGTTTATACCCGTTGAAATCATGCTAAAGGATTATCTTTCCCCGAACCTTTTACTTCTGCAATTACCCAACTCTTTCTATTTTCCGCCCAATCTCCGATAACTGCCGTCAATATTGTCCGCACCAAAATAATCGCCGTGAACATGGAAACCAAAACGCCAAGAAGCAAAGTGACGGCAAACCCTTTCACGAATCCCGTTCCAAACCAAATCAAAATGAGCGAAGTGATGATCGAGGAAATATTGCTGTCGCGGATTGAGGGCCAGGCGCGGTGGAATCCTTCGTCAACCGCGCTTCGCAGGCTGCGGCCTTTTCGGATTTCTTCCTTGGTGCGCTCAAAGATCAAGATGTTCGCGTCGACAGCCATCCCGACGGACAAAATGAATCCTGCAATTCCAGCCAGGGTGAGCGTGATGGACCAGGGCGTTCCGGTGGACATTTTGAAAAGCGCCACCATAAGCGATGTATATATCACCAAAGCGACCGAAGCCACCAGGCCCAGAAAGCGGTAATAGAAAATCATAAAAATCATGACGAGAATGATGCCGACCGCACCGGCTTTCAGGCTCTTTTCCAGTGAAATTTTTCCGAGTGACGCCTCAACGCTCTGCTGGCCGATGAGCGTGATAGGAAGCGGCAGAGCGCCTTGATTCAGGCGGCGAGCTATATTCTTGGCTTCTTCTGCCGAATAATTGCCTGTGATAATAGCCGACCCATCTGTTATTTCCGTCTGGACAGTGGGCGCAATCTGCAGTTCCCCGTCCAAAAATATGGCAATCTGTTTTCCAATATTATCTTTTGTCAACTGCGCAAATAATTTTGTTCCCTCGCTATCAAATTGTATGGCAACAATCGGCTCATTGGTTTGCCTGTCGAAATCCGGCATGGCATTTTTCAGATTTTTTCCGGTGAGCCCAGTTTCAATGAAAGTCGGCATGGGCTGTTCAGGCATAGGTGGAGTTTTTTTTGAGACAAGAATATGCTGACTGCGGACTTCCTTCGCGTCCCCTTCACCCCGTTCTTCCATTTTTTTGATGATGTGGTATCCGAACTGGGATTCGACAATTTGCGGAAAAACTTCGCCATTTTGCAAATTTTTTTCGAAAAGCACCGCGTCAAATTCCGGCACAAAGGATCCTTTTTTCACAAAATCCAAATCGCCTCCGCTATCCTTTGATCCCGGATCTTCCGAATTTTGCTTGGCCAGCTCCGAAAAATCCGATCCCCCTTGGACTTGCCCCAAAAGATTTTCAGCTTTTTTCTTCTGCTCGTCATTGTATTTTTTGTCCTCTTCAGAGATTTCCGGCACAGGCTGTTCCACCGGAGCCTCCATTTTCTTGAATTCCAGAAACGGCGTCTCCTTGATCATTTCCTTCGCTTTTTCAATATCCTTCACGCCCGCCAGCTCCACAATCAGCCGCTGTTCTTCACCCGATTTTGATGTTTCGATCAAAGGCTCCGCCACACCAAAAGCATTCACCCGCCGCTCGATCACGTCTTGAAGCCCGGTGAGCGCGTCACCCACTTTTCCTGATTCCACTGCGTTCGTATCAACCTTATAAATGAGGTGGATCCCGCCCTGCAAATCAAGGCCCAGGTTTATTTTCATTTTCGAAAGAAATCCACCGAGCCAAGCCGGTTTCGAAATCGGCTTTGGATAGGCAATGAGCGATGCCACTGCAAAAAGCAAAATAACCAGAAAAAATTTTACCCAGATTTTTCGCCGGATGGACATTAGATAAAAAAACTGATTTTTACAGCTCCATTATAGCACGGATAGAGGAAAAAATAAAATTCAGCCGTATTTCAGTTTCAGTTTTGCCAAAATCAGCGAGCAAACCAGCGGACTTACGTTCATATAGATTATATAATTGTCCGGCTTCAGCCATCCGTAGGAAATGAGACACACGGATTGAAGAAATAAAATCAGCAAAAAATATCCGGACAAATCAGCCGTTTCTTTGGTTGCCCAGCTTTTCCACACTTGGGGAACCAGCCGGATGGTGTTCAAAACTCCCGCCGTGATTCCAAGAAATTCAATCATTTTTGTCCGCTAAAAACTTATTCGCTTTTTCAAAAACTTTTCTTGCTCTTTTGTAAGTTATCAAATCTCTGGCTTTTTCGTATTCCAGCCATTCATAATCTACGTGCTCAAAAGACAACTTCACCCGTTTTTCTGTAGTCTCGGCCAGAAAAATAGTCACGATTTTGAAAATATTTATCCCTTTTTTTTGGGATTTTCTTCTTTCCCTTTCCTCGTTTTTTGCACGGTAGAAATATTGATACCACTCGGAAAAACCGGGAATAATCTTCATTTTTTCAATTCCTGTTTCTTCTTTTATTTCCCTTCTCAAGGCTTCTTCTTTTGTTTCACCTTTTTCTATATGTCCCTTGGAAAAGTCCCAATGTCCCGAATAGCCGTCATTTTCGGGATGACGGATAAGCAGATATAATATTTTTTTCTTTTCCCGCCGGAACACCACCGCCCCGACGGATTTTTCAAACGGCATGTCTCAAGTATAACATATAAATTTTCCAAATAAAAAAGGCCCATTGAGTTCTCTTCCCCCTCCGGAGAAAAGTTCAACGAGCCTTGATGTGATGGTGCCCAGGAAAGTATTTTACTTCAGGAGTTTTTTTTCGGCCATGTCGCCGGCTTTGCCGACTGCATAACCGCCCGCCGTGTTGGCGGTGGCCAGGGTGGCAACGGTGCCGCCGTAACACATGCCCGCAGCCGGAGCCAGAACCCCTGCGGCCGCGCATGCCGGCGCAGCGGCCGAACCTCCCGTCCTGAAAGTTTGGGCTAACGGCCCCCACTTGATAGTGCGGCTGGCCACGTATCCCAAATTGGCGGGATCAGCCCGATTGACCTTGTCGAAAGCATTGCCGTAATTCACGGTGTCGTAGGCCGCCATCACCGTGAACTCAGCAACTTGATCGAAAGCGGTATTCACCCCCCGGCAAAAAGAGGGTATCAGGAGGTATTCCAGCAAAGACGAGGTCGGCGAAGTAACGCCGGTGCCAAAACCATTGATTCCAGCTCCCACAAAATGAAACGGAAATCCCACTACGGTCGTAAGAAACCGGCGGAATGCTTTTCCAGCCGGGACCACGTCGTCACTCACCGCCGGCTTGGTAACTGCGGCGGCCCGCACATCCGCAATCCTCTCCAGGTCCCTCTGCTGCTGGGCATATTTCAAGACAATTACCGTTTTTTCAGCAGCCGCGCGCCGGTCTGCCTCCAGGCCCCTCGCCCTGGCCGCCATGATCTTGACATCCTGATCGGGGAACATCCCCGCCCAGGCCGCGCTGGCGCCCATCATGAGCACCATGGTCATCAATGCAATAATAACTTTCACCCAAGTTCGTCTCATAGCCACTCCCTCCTTGCCTTTTCGGCAGAAAGTCCCTTCTCAATGAGAGGGGTCAAGCAATTTTTTAATGATTCTTCAATAAATTGAAAATAACACCTTCAAAAATCCTGTCAACAGAAAAAATTTATCAAAATATAACTTTGACGCGGCGTAAAATTTGTATTTTAGTCAGAAACACTGATAGACAAACAGAAACATTTTAGAATACAATGGGAATAAGAAGAAATAATATCATTTTGAGGAGGATCGGCAGATGAAGCGTTACAAGCGATATATTTCTTTGTTTCTCATTGCTCTTTTCACGCTATCCGTCTTTGCCTCCGGCTGTGCCACTACCGACACAGCCAGCCGCAGCGCGGGTGGAGGGGCTCTTATTGGCACGCTATTGGGTGCCGGACTCGGCGCCGCCATTGGAGCCGCAACAGGAAGCCCGGGTCTCGGCGCGGCCATCGGCGCAGGAGCGGGCGCTTTAGCCGGCACAACGGCGGGATACGCGGCCAGCCAGAGAGAAAAAGAAATGAGGGCGCGAGGGTATTATCCTCCGCCGATTCCGGACTACATCCAGTCTTCCGGTCCGCCACAGTGGAACGGCGGCGTCTGGGTACTGCGTGACCTGCAGGGAAATTCCCTATGGTGGAACGAACAGCAGGAACGCTGGCAATTTTAGCTTCCCTGTTTCAGCTAAACCGAAACGGAGCCTTCACCGGCTCCTTTTTTTGCCATTTTTTTACTTTCCGCTTTATGATACTTAAAATGATACCTTGACATTTTATGCTATAGCAAGAAATGTCAATAATGGTCATTTTCCCTTCAATAATTTCAAGATTTCTTCAGCGTTCAGGCAATTGACGATATCTTTTTTTGTCGCCCAGCCCCGCCGCGCCTGCGCGATACCTAAATCCAAATTATGCAATTGGTTTTTGCTGTGCGAATCCGTTCCCAAGGATAATTTCACGCCGTGCTCAAGCGCCCGCCGGATATTCAAATCATTCAAATCCAATCTATCCGGATAGGAATTTATCTCGAGAATGGTTTTTGTTCTCGCCGCCGAGCGGAAAATTTCTTCCATGTCAAGCTCATATCCCGATCGCCTGTGGATCACCCTGCCTGTCGGGTGGGAAATGATGTCAATATGAGGATTTTCCATCGCCCGGATCAGCCTTTTCGTCATGTCCGCGCGCGACATTTTGAAATTGGAGTGAATTGAACCCAGCACAATATCAAATTTCGCAAGATATTTGTCTTCGAGCGCGATTGTCCCGTCGGGATTGATATCCACTTCGCATCCTTTCAGAATCCGAATTTTCTGCATTTTCCGGTCAATTTTCTCGATTTCCCGCCACTGCCTTTCAATCGTTTTCACGTCCATCGCCCCTGCGATTTTGAGATGCCCCACGTGGTCGGTGATGGCAATATATTTCCTGCCCAATTTTTGGGCCACTTCGGCCATTTCTGAAATGGTATGCGTCCCGTCCGAATAGGTCGTATGCATCTGAAGGTCCGAAATAACATCGCTGTATTCAATAATTTTGGGCAATTTATGTCTTTGCGCCAGTTCAATTTCTCCCCGGTTTTCGCGCATCTCGGGCGGCATCCAGTCAAGGCCCAGTTTTTTATAGATTTCTTCCTCTGTCCGGCCGGCAACTTGCCGGTTATTATTGTCATACAGCCCGTACTCATTTAGCTTCCATCCCTTCTTGATGGCAATCTTGCGCAGTTCGATGTTGTGGTCTTTCGATCCGGTGAAATATTGCATCGCCGCGCCGAATGATTTCTCCGGCACGACCCGCAAATCCGCGTCAATTCCGATATCAAGCCGCACCATTGACTTCGTGTCGCCCCGCGCAATAATTTTTTCCACGTTCGGCATCGAGCAAAAATATTCCATGACTTCGCGCGAATTTTTGGCGCTGGCCAAAATGTCAATATCCCCGATGGTTTCCCTCTGCCGCCGGAACGATCCGCAGGCCAAAACTTTTTGGACGCCCGAAATGGAGGCAAGTTCTTTTTCCATTTTTGAAACGATAGGGGAGACAAAACCAAGGAGATAACGGCCCCGGTGCTCGCGGGAAAGCGCGATCGAGCGCAAAATATTCTCTTCGGATTTTTGCCCGAAGCGGGGGAGTGATCGCACTTTCCCCTCCCGGGCCGCTTTTTCGAGATCCCGGATGTTTTTTACGCCCAAATTTTGGTATAAAGCCAAAAGCATTTTTGGCCCGACGCCTTCGACTGCCGAGAAGCTGTCGAGGTCAATCGGGGCATCGGCTTTGAGTTTTTCAAAATTTTTGATCTTCCCTGTTTTCACATATTCCTCGATATGCTCGGCCATCCCCTTTCCAATGCCCTCAACTTCCGTGAGCGCTTTCGTCCCGCCGCTTTTGTAAATATCCCCAAGGTCATCGTCCATTGACTCAATGAGCCGCGCCGCTTTTTCATAAGCCCGCGGCCGAAACTGGTCGTCGCGCATGGTATAGAACTCGGCCATCTGATAGAAAATTTTCGCGATTTTGAGATTGAGCATAATTTTACAAGTTTTTTTCCAAAGCTTGGCTTTGAGGAATTCCGACAACTTGCTTGTCGGAAGGGAAAAGCCGAGCTTTAGGAAAAAATCGGCACTACTTCTGATTTTATTCTACCACCATTTTACTAAAATAAAAAAGCGTCCGAGTATGTTATACTCAGACGGCGAGGGCCAAGACGGCTATCGATTATTGCAAAGAGAGGCTTGACGGGCAACATGTCGCATCCTTTCTCGCATCTTCCGACATTGACTTGCATTTTGGACAGGTATATATGATAAGCCCGTCCTTTTCGCAATCGCCCAGACCATGCAGTGGGCATTGAAGGCATCCCACCACTTCAAAATAATCTTCACAATGAACCTCATTTCCGCAAGCACATAATCCGATCGGTCCAATTTCTAGCATATTGACCTCCTAAAATTTGTTTTGGGATTTATTCCAATATCTAAAAATTTTTAGTTTATATCAAAACTTTTCCAACTCCTTCATAAATTCTTTGAGAAGACTTTTCTCCTCAACTTTTTTCAAAATTTCGCCTTTTTTGCAAATGAGGCCGACGCCTTTTCCGCCAATGACCGCGAGATCCGCTTCACGGGCTTCACCCGGTCCGTTCACGACGCATCCCATCACAGCGACGTGGATATCTTTGTCCACGCCCCCGACCATTTTTTCAACCTGGCCGGCCAATTTGATGAGGTCAATTTCTGTCCTTCCGCAAGTGGGGCAACTTGTGACCGTCACACCTTTTTTACGCAAACCGAGAGAACGCAAAATTTCCCAGGCTACTTTTACCTCCTCAACCGGATCGGCAGTGAGCGAGACCCGGATTGTATCACCGATTCCGGAGTAAAGCAAGTGGCCAATGCCGATGGATGACATAATTGTCCCCCGAAAAATTGTGCCGGCTTCGGTGATTCCTAGATGCAGTGGATAATTCACTTTTCGGCTCAAAAGCTTGTAACTTTCGACTGTCCGTTCAATATCAGAAGCCTTGAGCGAAATCACGATATCCCTGAAATTTAATTTTTCCAATATCCTGATATGCTCCATCGCCGATTCAACCATTCCCGCCGCCGTCACCTTGTTTTTATATTTCGCGAGAATTTCTTTTTCGAGCGACCCCGCGTTCACCCCAATCCGAATGGGAATTTTTTTCTTTTGGCAGGCCGAAACGACTTGCTTCACTTTTTCCACCGATCCAATATTCCCGGGATTGATGCGCAACTTGTCCACGCCTTGCCTCACCGCTTCCAGCGCCAGCTCATGGGAAAAATGGATATCAGCCACCAGAGGCAAATCTATCCTTGATTTAATTTTCCCAAGCACTTTGGCCGCCGCCATGTCCGGGACGGCAACGCGAATAATTTCACACCCCGCTTTTTGAAGCTCTTTAATTTGCTTCACCGTCGCTGCTATATCATGCGTTTTTGTGTTCGCCATTGACTGAACAGCCAACGGCGCGTTTCCGCCGACAAAAACTTTCCCGATCCTTATTTTTCTTGTTCTCCTGCGCTTAATCATATATCCAATATTATACGAATTTCACAAAAAGAAAAGGGCAGCCCTCCTTGGCCGCCCCGAATTTGAGGTGTTAAAAAATCTAGCATGTGATAATAACCGATCCTCCGCGAATTTGCTCCCCACGAAAAAGTTTTTTTTCGTCCTTTTTATCCAGTTTATAGGGACCCCGAGAAGGCAATTCGCAAAGCCTTATTCCCTGCCCGCACTCTCCTTCTAATACGCAGTATTGGCAGTTCGATTCATGCTCTCCAGAAACTTCTTTTGCCCCTCCCGGCACCTGAAGCTTCTGCACCATCTCATTGAGACGATAACGCGCCATGCAATCCATTTTCACCTCGCTTTTTCAGAATAAGTTTTTGATTATTTTAATTTATTACACCTCTTGCTATGTATATATCATATCTTAACGCAAATAGTCAATCTCAAATGCCCTAATTTCAACTTGTTTAAGCGATTATTCAGCTTTTCCCGCTTTTCTGGCTTCCTCGAAAAAAAATACCGCCAAAAACGCCCCCGCAACTGCCATCCAGTCCCAAAGATCTATCGGGGCCATACGAAGATTCCTTTGGAAGAAAGGAATATACATAAAAGAAAAAAGGACGCATACAGAAACAAAAATGGAGCCGATAAGATATTTGTTGCTGGAAAAACCCATCTTGAATGCGGATATTTTTTCGTTTCTGGTCTGAATGAGATTAGCCATCTGGGTCATCGAAAGGACGGCAAAGGTCGCAGCCGTTGATTTGATATAGAGAGCCGAGTCGAGATCAATTTTTTCTCCAAAATCCCACCCGCCCCGTTTCATCGACCAAAGGAAGGCGGCAAGAGCGCCCGTTGCCATGATCATGGCAGCATAAGCCATCCGCCGAAAACCAAACGACCCAATCAGTCGTTCTTTCGGATTGAAGGGTTTTCTTTTCATGGCTCCCGGCTCTGCCGGCTCCAGCCCGAGCGCAAGCGACGGGAAAACGTCCGTCCCAAGATCGATGGCCAAAATCTGAACAGCTACTATCGGAGAAGGAATCATAAGAAGCGTCCCGAAAATAATTGTCAAAAATTCGCTGGCGTTGGATGAAAATACATAATAGACAAACTTTCGAATATTCTGGTATATCGTCCGACCCTCCTTGATTCCAGCCACAATTGACGCAAAATTGTCATCCAGGATTATCATATCCGAAGCTTCCTTGGAAACATCCGTGCCGATACGCCCCATCGCCACGCCAATGTCCGCACGTTTCAGCGCCGGCGCGTCATTTACCCCGTCACCCGTCATTGCGATTACCTCTCCGGATTTCTTGAGAATGGAGGCAATGCGAAGCTTTTGTTCGGGAGTGATTCTTGCAAAGACACTTGTACCATTTTTTACTTTTTTTATTATCTCGTTATCCGATAAACTATTCAAAGTTTTCCCGTTTATGACAAAATTATCCGTCCCGCCCTGCGGGGCACCAAACTTTTGGCTTTTGGCTTTTGGCTTTTGGCTTTGTAAAAGGTTTACCTTTTGCGCAATGGCCCTTGCCATCACTTCATAGTCTCCCGTGATCATAATCACTTTTATGCCTGCCTGCCGGCATTCGACGATCGCGTCTCCGACATCCCGTCGGGGCGGATCGATCATGGCCATCATTCCGACCCAGATCAAATCTTTTTCAGCATCTTCAATTGATATTTTTTGCGGGCTTGACCCGTTAACATTGGAATTTTCAATCGGACGATAGGCGAAAGCCAAAACCCTCAATGCTTCGCCCGACATTTGGTCGTATATTTCTTTTGTCCTCTTTTTTTCTTGGTCGGAAAAGGGGACTATCCCCTCTTGGGTCAATTTTTTGGGGGAGAGTCCCAAAAGAACATCCGGTGATCCTTTTACGTATGAGACCGGTTCGCTTTCCTCCTTGTTCGCTGTCTGATATCTTTCATAAACGACGCTCATTCGCATTCTTTCGGATTCGAACGGATTTTCGTCAATCTTTGTCTCCCCTGCTCCGAAATATTTCTCTTCCGAATCAAATTTCCGCGCCGCAACAACTAGTGCCCCTTCAGTCGGGTCGCCAACTATTTTATAATTTTCGCCTTCTTTACTTAAACTTGCATCATTGCATAGCGCTCCGATTTTCAAAATCAAATCAAGGTTTGTTATATTTTTCGGATTGACCGGCTTGCCGTTCACTGAAAATACGCCGACCGGGGCATAACCTTCCCCGCTCACCTCTATTTCCTCATTATCCAAGATAATTTTTGTCACCATCAGCTCGTTTTTCGTGATGGTTCCTGTTTTGTCCGTGCAAATCATACTCACCGAACCCAAAGTTTCGACCGCTATCAATTTTTTCACCAGAATATTTTTTTTGAGCAGCCGCCGCATCCCTAGCGAAAGCGCCACCGACATAGCCGCCGGCAAACCTTCCGGAACAACCGAAACTGCCACCGCAAGCGCGAACAAAAAATTCTGGTACCACGACAAATGCTGAAATCCGCCTGCCACCAACACCAGCACCGCGATCACCACCGCCAGAATGGAAACGTCCTTTCCCAGAGTTCTTATTTTTTTCTGCAGCGGAGTGAGTTCGTCCGCCACTTCCGTCGCCAGCTCGGCAATTTTTCCGAGTTCCGTCTTTATCCCCGTCCCCGTCACGACCGCTTTTGCCTCACCCATTGTCACCTTTTCGCCGGTGAAAATCATATTGTCAACATCGGCGACCGGCAAATTTTCTTCAGCAATTATTTTGGCTTCTTTTTTCTCCGGTTTCGATTCCCCCGTGAAAACAAAACTGTTCGTGTGGAAATTGAAGCTTTCCAAAATATAACCGTCGGCCGGCACATTATCTCCCGAAGTGACGAAAATCACGTCCCCGGGGACGATTTCGGAAGAGTCAATTTCTTTTTTTCGCCCATTGCGGAAAACGGCCGCTTTGTCTGAAGCCAGTTTCTGGATCCGGTCCATGATCCGTTCGGCTTTGAATTCCTGTGTGAAACCAATAATCGCGTTCAAAAAAACGATAACCAAAATTATCGTTACATCACGATATTCGCCGAACGCAAACGCCAAAATCGCCGCCACCAGCAGAATCCATACCAGCGTGTCATTGAATTGGTGCAAAACCAATTTCGCCCAGCGCCACCCCTGCTTTTTTTCGATCCGGTTTGGCCCGTGTTCTTTGAGTCTCTTTCCCGCCTCCTCATCCGAAATCCCGCCCAAATCCACCCCAAATTTCCTCAAAACCTCCTCCACACTCAAATTGTATATTTGCTTCCCCATAGTTTCCCAAACTTTTCCAAACATTAAATGTTTGGAAGAAATCATTCGATTAGCAACAGCTTTTCATCTTCTTTGATTTGTCTGAAATTTTGGATATTTTCTTCTGCATAATTTCGCAGGTCATTATAATTCCTGAAGTGACTCGAAACAACTTTTTTGTCGCAAAGACCACTATCGCGCTTTCCAAGATACTCGGGAAAACCGCACCAGCGATAATTTTCAGCTTTTGCGATTCCGTGAATTTCACTGTTGCAATTTACGTAAACCGACATGCGAAGCATTTGGCTGTTTGATTTTATATGACTCGATTTGAAAGTTCCCTGAAAAAGAGAGCCAACGCGCTGATACTTTTCATTGAAATATTTTGTGTAGCTGTTTCCTATTTTTTGCATAAATTTTTCAACACCCTTTTTTGATATTTGTTTCAAAATATAGTGAAAATGGTTCGGCAGCATACTATAAGCATTAATCTCAACAATCGGCTTTCTTTTCCAAACATTTAATGTTTGGAAATCAGCCAGTGTGCCGGTTTTATTGGTTTTCCGAAAGTCACGCCATCTAAGCATTAGCCCATCCTGTTCGTCGTTGAGTAAAACCATAGAAATAATAAATCTTTGATAATCACCTTCATCTAAAAATACTTCGCGTTTATCCACACCGCGGTTATAAATATGATAATAATTATCATCAACAAGCGCCACCTTTCTCATATTTTTTCAATTCACCAACTTTCCAAACATTAAATGTTTGGACGATATTATAATACCACAAAAAGAATGAACCGGAAAAAAAATGCTTTTCCAAACATTAAATGTTTGGAAAAACCATACTCTTGACGCCCCCCCCCGAAAAAAGAGATAATGGGAGTAATCTAACTTCTAAAATAAAAATTATGAGTAAAACCAAAACCGGCTCCGCCCTCCTTCTCGCCACTATCCTCCTTTTCGTGGTGCTGTCTCTTGTCGTGAGCCTTTCCTATGTAACCGTCATGGAACAGCAAATGAGCTCCAAAACCAAGAGTAGTGTGGGTTCTTTCTTCAAAGCCGATTCCGGAGTGGAATGGGCCCTTAACAAGATAGCCAATGAAAGCAGTGATAGCTCTATTGCTTCAGCTTTCACCATAGACACTGCTGGAAAAGTAAACTGTCCCGAAGGATTTGGCTGCACTTTATATCTTCTGGATGAAAACGGGAAAGTAATGGATGGGACAAATGAAGCGGGACTGGCTGAAACCGTAGCCGACATCAAAGCCGTCCGCGCTGTCGGAACCCAAACCACCGGCGACCCCACCCAGCGAGCTATCGAAGCGGCGGTGGCGCAGTCAGAAGGTTATTCTTATACATACTATTGCACCAATAATTCCGGAAATGGAACCCCCGTATGTCCTGCGTCTGTTGCTTTATATACGCAAGAATTTTGTGATCCAGGGTTTACAGTAGTTAGAAGTTTAGGTCATTGGGGATATATAGCTGCCACCGCTTATTATGTTCCTGCTGGTGTTACTCCCGGCGGCGGTCCCTATGTAGATTTTGGACAAGCTTATGTATGCAGCAAGTAACCATTCCTAAAGCTTAAAACATACCAACATTGAATGTTGGTAGAGAGAAAAATCCACCGCTTTTGGACGGTGGGTTTTTCTTATGTCGACTTCTTTAGACGTCTTTAGACGTCCAACATCTACAGATTATTTCCTCTCCTCCAATTTCACCTGCACCGTTTTTTCCTGGCCTTTGCTCCAAACTTTCAGATTTATCGTGTCTCCGACGCTGAATTTCGAAATCTGGTCGGAAAGCTGATGACTGGGATCAATTTTTGTCCCGTTGATTTCAAGAATGATGTCATTTTCCACAATTCCCGCTTTGTCCGCCGGACTTCCGGGAACCACCGCAAAGTCAGTGACACGTTCGCCCCGCAAGACCAGCGCGCCGTAGTCAAAAGACAAACTGTTTTGCTGTTGGATTTCTTTTGTGATCGGGATATAGCGCACGCCGATATACGGCTGGACGATTTTTCCTTTCGATTTCACGGACTCGATATCTTTTTTGACCAAATTTATAGGAAGCGCAAAGCCAATATTCTCCGCACCCTGCGCCATCGCCACATTCACTCCGATGACTTGCCCGCTGACGTTCAGCAATGGGCCCCCGGAATTTCCCGGATTGATTGCCGCATCGGTTTGGATCACTTCGCTCAAGGTTTCCGCCTGCCCAAAGCCATTTCCAGCTGTCACATTGCGCTTGAGGCCAGAGATGATGCCTTTTGACACCGTGTTTCGGAATTCACCGAGCGAATTTCCGATCGCAATGACCGTTTGGCCGATTTTCAAGTTTCCTGAATCTGCAAGCTCCAATATCGGCAGACTGTTCCCAGCTTCTATTTTGAGAATCGCCACGTCATTGGTCGGATCAATCGCCATCACTTTGGCCGAGTGTCTCTTTTCATCATTCGTCATGACGGTATATTCGGCCTCCTGGTCGGATACAACGTGCTTGTTCGTCACAATCAGCCCGTCTTTGGAAACAATGAATCCTGACCCCCCGCCAATTTCCTGTTTTTCCGTTTCACCCTGATTTGGCTGCTGTCCTGATCCAAACGGATTGAAAAAAGGATCAAAGCCGAAAGGATCGGAGAAAAAATTCTGCATTTTAGGAATGTCTTTGGAGACAATTATACTGACCACCGCGGGAGAGGCTTTTTGGACAGAAGCCGTCACGGCTGATTCCTCGTCTGGAAAAGTCATCTTTGGCTCGAAATTCATATCCTCCTGAAACGTTGGCTGGCTTTTTTCTTTTTTCAAAAAATTCAAAGCCAGCTTTCCCTGACCAAGATTTCCGGCCATGAAACCGAAAAGAGCTCCGAAAAAGGAGGAAAGGATAAATGTGATGATCACGACCGCTATCAGAAACCTTTTGTATGTTTTCATAATGTCTTTGTTTTCTTGATTAATCATATATTTTATGGAAAAACTAAAAGCTAAAATATAAAAGCAGCAACTAAAAGTTAAAAAATTAGTTTCGGGCTTTTTTTAGTTTTTCGATTTAACTTTTTATTTTTCTAAAGATATCGCGTTCACCGGACAGCTCGCAACTACTTCGCTGCAATCACAATCTTTGCATTCATCAGCAACCACTTTCGATTTTCCGTTTTCCACCTTGAACACTTGCGGACAAAGCGCTTCACACGTTCCGCAACCAATGCAGAGTTCTTCGTTTACTTTGGGTTTTGACATATGTTTCGATTATTTATTATTACGAAAAAAAAGATAAATTATTTCAACGAGTCTGAAGCAAAAATTATGAAGTTTTGAGAGTATCGCGTTAGGCTGCCCCGATGGCCGTCGGGGCAGACCAGCCTACTCGAGAAACTTTATATTTTTGCTTTTTTAAGAATTTACACCTCCGTCAAATTCACCAACCTCCTCCAATCCTCATCCACTTCTTTTTGCATCTCGGCGATCACTTTTTCCCCGCCGGATTTGAAAAGATGCTTGAACCTCCCCTGCGTTTTCAAAAATTCTTCCAGGGGTTTCGAACTTTCCGTCGCCCAATTTATCTTATACTTCCCTTCAAAATATTCCCAGAGCGGCCAGAAGTTGGTTTCTGTTGCCAATTTTCCAATATTTACATACTGTGAGGTTGGAAATTTCCAGAGGTTAGTGCACGGCTGAAGCACCAGCAAGAATCGCGGTCCTTCCATTTCCAAGGCTTTTTTCGCTTTCATTTTGAGATCCGCCAAGAACGCGACATTGGCCTGCGCCGCGTAT
>Ga0172371_10003412_pt1 | contig 24649 bp, 24 predicted proteins | sample Lak12m_FD_114543 | JGI IMG/M metagenome (GOLD analysis project Ga0172371, IMG submission 114543) | Freshwater microbial communities from Kabuno Bay, South-Kivu, Congo - kab_022012_12m | ecosystem: Environmental > Aquatic > Freshwater > Lake | place: Democratic Republic of the Congo: South-Kivu... | reverse complement strand
GTACTCAACGGATGGGGAACGGATGCGCGGAGGAGCGCAACGGATGTACTCAACGGATGGGGAACGGATGCGCGGAGGAGCGCAACGAATGGACTCAACGGATAGAAAACGGATGCGCGGAGGAGTGCAACGAATGGACTCAACGGATGGGGAACGGATGCGCGGAGGAGCGCAACGGATGGACTCAACGGATGGGGAACGGATGCGCGGAGGAGCGCAACGGATAGACTCTACGGATAGGAAACGGATGCGCGGAGGAGCGCAACGAATGTACTCAACGGATAGGAAACGGATGCGCGGAGGAGTGCAACGGATGGACTCAACGGATGGGGAACGGATGCGCGGAGGAGTGCAACGGATGGACTCAACGGATGGGAAACGGATGCGCGGAGGAGCGCAACGGATGGACTCAACGGATGGGGAACGGATGCGCGGAGGAGCGCAACGGATGGAGAACGGATGAATCAATTTGAGACGCTGATAGGTTTGGTTTCGCAATATAGCCCGTCAGGGCAGGAACGCGGCGCAGCGGAATGGCTGACGGCGCGGATGAAGTCGCTGGGTTATGACCATTCGTTCATTGATGACGCAGGCAATGCCGTTGGCGTTATAGGACAGGGAGCAAAACAAATTGTTTTGCTCGGTCACATAGATACGGTGGCGGGAGAAATTAAGGTTGCGCTAACTCCAAGTGGCGAGGAGTTGTACGGGCGCGGTTCAGTGGACGCAAAAGGTCCGCTGGCGTGTTTTGTGGACGCTGTGGCGCAAGTCGGCGCGCAAGACGGCTGGCAGTTTGTGGTGATTGGCGCAGTGGAAGAGGAGCGTAATTCGGAAGGCGCGCGGTTTGTCGCCCGTCAATATCAGCCAGAGTTTGCCGTCATCGGCGAGCCGAATCAATGGGATAGAGTGGCGCTTGGCTATAAAGGCAGCGCGTGGGCAAACATTACGGCGCGGCGCGGGCAAACTCACACCGCCAGCGGGGAGCAAACAGCGGCAGAGGCGGCTGTGGAGGTTTGGCTAAAAATCAAAGCGTATGCAGATTCATTCAATACGGATAAAGAAAAAACGTTTGATAAGTTGCTGCCCACCTTGCGCGGCATGGAATCCGCCTCAAATGATTTTGAACAATGGGCAACATTGAAAGTCGGGGCGCGTCTGCCTGTGGAAGTTTCGCCAGAGGATTGGTACGCCAAACTCCATGAAATTGCAAGCGGCGAGGTTGTCGAAGCGACTGGATTTTCCATCCCCGCATGGAAGTGCGAGAAAAACACGCCGCTTGTGCGCGCGCTTTTAAGTGGAATCCGCGCACAGGGCGGCGAGCCGCGCTTTGTGTATAAAACTGGCACAGCAGATTTGAACATTGTTGCGCCCGCGTGGAAATGCCCCGCGCTGGTTTACGGTCCCGGCGATTCTGCGTTAGACCATACGCCCAACGAGCATATTAATTTAGGAGAATATGAAAAGGCGGTGAATGTATTAAGCGCGGCGTTGAAGAAATTGACGGCGCATTAAGCGGCAAACTTTTGCAAGATGCGGCGCGCCAACAAGGAGAGCGCTAAAAATAAAATGACGTTGAGGAGCAAAACGCTGCGCGGAAAATTAACAAACCACGCCAGCCGATAGCCCGCGCAAACAAGCGCCCCGCTGATTAACGCGGCGAGCGTAACAGCAGAGGTCGTAGCGCGTAACAGCATTTTAGAGTTGAGGTCAAAGCCGCCCAGCAACGCGGAGAGCGGGGTTTGAATCAACAGGGATGACCAAAACATTAAAATCATCATGGGCTGGTAGGAGGCAAATTCTTTATCCATACTAAAACGCCAGCGGAAAGAGAGATAGAGCGCGGCGGGGAAAAGAATAAAATCGACAAGAAACAAGAGGAGGTTCACCCGCTTCATCAACGGTTGAAGGAATTTTCGCAGCGGTAAGTCTATGATGTAGTATGCAAAAAAAGAGAATAAAAGCAAAAGCGGCACATAGGTGTAATTGAACAAGTATGCCGCGCCCGTCTGCGTCAGAAGGAGCTCATACCATAGTTTTGCGGGGATGTGAAAAATGTAGAAGGCGTAGGAAATTTCCCCCAGCGCTATCAAGCCCGGATGGCTGAGCGCGGAAGATAGGCGGGTAGAGTCTTTTGCCAACATGAGAATGGCAACCGTCATAAAAGGCGCGAGAACTCCCATCAAAGTTTGGATGCCGCTTGGAATATTCGCCACTTTGGGCGAGTAGATGATGTATAAAAATATCAACAGCGCGTTGAACGCCATCAGCCAGCTATTTGATTTTTCCGTTTTGCCTTCGCGTAAGAACCAAACGCCCGCCGCCGCGCCTAACAAAAACGAGCTCAAATGGAACAAGGGGTTGTAAAGTAAAACTCTTTCCTGCGCGGGAAAATAGAGTACCCATAAGGCGTTGTGAATGAATTGGCTACACGCCCAAAATAGAACCGAAGCCCAAATTATTTTGCGGGAACTTTGACGCGCCGCCCACCATGCAAAAAGCGGAAAGATAAGGTAGAAGAAAAATTCAACCGAGACAGACCACGAGGGATAATTGAAGGCTTGGGCGTAGCCGGGAAACCAGGCTTGAATTGCAAGAAAGTTAGTAAGAGTTTTCAGCAATTTGATGCGGGCGACTGAATCGGCGTAGTACGCGCAAAGCGCCAAAAAAGCAAACAGATAAAGCGGATACAAACGGATGAAACGCGCTTTCCAATATTCTTGAAAGGAAAATTTTTGCTGCGGGCGAAAATACGCCAAAGACATGACAAAGCCGGAAAGCGCGTATAAATAAACCACGCCGCTTGGCGCGGCATGGACAAGGTCGCGCATGGGGAAAAAATTTAATAGGTCGTAATACACGCCGCCTGCGCCGTGATAAAAGACAACAAATAGAATCACGAGAAAGCGCGTAAAAGTAAGTTGATTGAGTCGCTGTTTTTGCATAAGGCGTTCATTGTATCAAAACGCAATAAAAGCGGGGCGCGCAAGATATGCGCGCCCCGCTTGACAGGGAACAAGGCAAACCCGCTTTATAAATCCACCGCCAAACAAGTGAGCGTTTGCTCCACGCCGGGGATGGGTTGAATTTGAGAAGCGGTAATAAAACCCAATTTGGCAATATCGGCGGTTTCAACCACCGCCACCGCGTCATAGGGTCCAAACGTCATGTGCGCTTCTTTAACATATTCCAATTTACGCAACTCATGCACCACTTCTTTGACGTCGCCCGCCCGAATTTTAATGAGGATATACGCTTTCATGGAACATCTCCTTTTTAAGATTGTTTTTGACGAAGGAATATCACCCAATAGATGGCGGCGACAAAGACCGCGCCACCAATCACGTTTCCAATAGTAACAGGAATTAGATTATTGAGAAAGAAGCCGCTCCAAGTTAAGGAGTCTAAATTGGCGACTTTATCGCCCACTCTGGTCATAAAATCCGCGTCCCAATTTTTGATGAGCAAAGCGTAGGGAATAAAGTACATATTGGCAATGCTGTGTTCAAAGCCCGCCGCCACAAAGGCGGTAATAGGGAAGATAATGCTGACAATTTTATCCATGGTTGTGCGGGCGCTGTACGTCATCCACACCGCTAAGCAAACCAGCGCGTTGCATAAAATTCCCAGCGCAAGCGCCTGCGTAAAATCAAAACTGCATTTGGCGGCGGCAATTCTCAACGCGGCAAGCCCAACCGCGTCCGCGCCAAACGTATGCTGACGAGAGAAAAACATCAACGCGGCTGTCGCCAGCGAAGCGATGAAATTTCCAAGATAGACAATGCTCCAATTTCGCAACAGCGCCCGCCCGCTGACTTTGCCGCTCGCCCACGCCATGACAATAAGATTATTCCCCGTGAAAAGTTCCGCGCCGCCTACGATGACGAGAATCAAGCCGAGGCAAAAAACCAGCCCCGTTAGCAGACGCGTTAGACCGTAGGGCAAGCCTGTGGCGTACATGGCGGAGCCATCCTGCGCCGCAATGGTCATCCCGCCAGCGGAAACGGTGGTGGCAAAAATTGCACCCAAAGAAATAAACGCGCCCGCCAAAAGCGCCAACATAAAAGTGGTGAACGCGGGCATTTCCGCCTTGCGCGCGCCAAGATATTCGGCGCGAGTCGCCATCTCGGCTGGAAGCAAAGAATCAATGCGAATGTCGCTCATACGCGCTCCTTTTTATATTAGTGATATTTTTCACAGTGCGAGTGTAACACAAAAACAGGGAAGAAAAATCACATTCAAGAGTTTGGTAGAATGAAAAACATTGTAACTATATTAAATGTTAAGGATTTGGATTTTATGCAGCCCATTGAAGAAGCCCAGCTAGGCGGCTATGCCAGCAGAAAAACCTTCGCCATCATCTCGCACCCGGATGCAGGCAAAACCACCCTCACAGAAAAATTACTGCTGTACGGCAACGCCATTGATTTAGCGGGCAGCGTGCGCGCGCGCCGCAATCAACGCGCCGCCACGTCAGACTGGATGGAGATGGAACGCGAGCGCGGCATTTCTATTACATCTACCATCTTGCAATTTCCATATCATAATTACATCATCAACCTGTTAGACACGCCCGGACATCAAGATTTTTCCGAAGACACCTACCGCACGCTCTCGGCGGTGGACAGCGCCGTGATGGTGATTGACGCAGCCAAAGGCATTGAGCCGCAAACGCTCAAACTTTTTGAAGTTTGCCGAAGGCGCGGCATTCCCATCTTCACCTTCATCAATAAAATGGACCGCCCCGCCCGCGACCCGCTGGATTTGCTGGATGAGATAAAAAAAGTTTTAGGCATGGAGCCTGTTCCCATGAACTGGCCCATTGGAGACGGCATAGATTTTAAGGGCGTGTACGACCGCGCCGCAAAAGGCGTATACGCTTTTGAGCGCGTAGAACGTAACGAAAGAATTGCGGGCGAGCGCTTCATCCCCGCCGATGAGTTGGAAGCCAGCCAGTTACTACCCGCCGCAAAAATACACGCGCTTCAAGAATCCATTCACCTGCTGGATGAAGTCGGCGTAGTCTTTCACCATCAAAGCGTATTGCAAGAAAAACAAACGCCCGTATTTTTTGGCAGCGCGCTCACAAACTTTGGCGTGCGTCTATTTTTAGACTCCTTTGTAAACATTGCGCCCCCGCCGCAGCCGTATTTGAGCGATGTCGGCATCGTCTCGCCGGACATGCCGGATTTTTCAGGATTCATTTTCAAAATTCAAGCCAACATGAATCCAAAACACCGCGACAGCGTCGCCTTTTTGAGGATTTGCTCCGGCAGTTTTCAGCGCGGCATGGATTTGATTCACGCGCAAAGCGGAAAAACCTTAAGGATGCTGCGCCCCTACAAATTATTTGCGAGCGAGCGGGAAATTATAGAAGAGGCGCACCCGGGCGACGTGCTAGGGTTTCCAAACAACGGAGAATTCGCCATCGGCGATACGCTCTGCGTTGGCGCAACGCTACGCTTTGCGCCCATTCCCCGTTTTCAACCGGAACATTTTGCCCTGTTACGCAACACAGACCTTAACAAACAAAAACAATTCCATAAAGGCTTGCAGCAACTGGAAAGCGAAGGCGCAATTCAAATGCTGTACAACATCAACGCCTTTAAGCGCGAGCCTATTTTGGCGGTTGTGGGTCAATTACAATTTGACGTGGCGCAGTCGCGCCTTAAAACAGAATACAACACGCCCACCATTTTGGAGCGGCTGCCGCATACGCATTTACGCTGGATTATTGGAGATGAATCGGAAATACAAAAATTGCCGGAACGCGGAGAAGTCATTGTGGCGCGAGACGCGCGCGAGCGTTGGGCGGCGTTATTTCCAAGCGCGTTTCTTTTTAAGTTTTACTCTGAAAAATATCCAAAGTTGCGTTTTGTAGAAATTGACGAAACGCAATAAAAAGCGCAGTTCTACTCCGTATGCACAACCACCCCGCGCCGCTGATTCACCTCCACGCGCAGCCGCCGCAAAGGTTTTGCGGCGGGTCCCCGCGTAACGCCGCCCTCCGCGTCAAAAGCGGAGTTGTGACACGGGCAGGAGAATCCGCGCGAATCTTCTTCCAGCGTACAACCCAAATGCGTGCAGATTAAACTCAACGCCACAAAGCCATCGGGGGAATGAATCAGCATGGCGGGAATTTCCGTCAGCAGAGTTCTACTGCCCAGCGGAAAGTCGTCCGCCGCGCCAATTTCAAACTCAGTTTTTGGCGCGGGGTTTGAATCATAGCCAAGAAAGCGCATTAGACCGCCCAGCGCCAACGCCCCGCTTAGATAGATAAATCCATCGCGGGCAAGGTTGAGAAAATCACGGCGAGAGAAATTCGTCATTCTATTTCTCCACCGCGTGACATTCATGGCAATAGCGCGATTCCTGCTCGTCAGGCTTTTGCTCGCAGGCAGTTCCCATGACAGGCTTAAAAGTAAAATATTGTTTCGTGGCTTTGCCGACCATCTCGAATGTTCCATCGGGAAGTTGGCGCGTGTTCCAAAGCGGTTCGCCTTGCTCGGTGACAATCACCGTGTCGCCCAATTTCAAATCCATCACGGGGTTGAGAAAACTCATGCGAAAAACAATATCGTTTGGGTCGGTCAAGGTTTTTGTGCGCGGCAATTCATCCAGCGTACCGTGACAAGTTTTGCATTGCACATATTGAATGCTTTTCTGATTGGCGTGAATATCGCCATCACCCATCACTTCATCACGGGTGTGGCAATCCACGCAATCGAGCGTATATTCGCAGCGCGTAAATTGCGCGATAGGTTGATAGTAATCGGCTAGTCGGCTGGTCGGGCGGTCAGTTCTTTCAACAAAAGTCATGGAACGCAAATCATAATTGCCGCGATTGTGACAGGCATTGCATTGCGTATACGGAATGGCGGTGGTCATTTGATGTTCGCCCACTGAGTGACAAGCCGCGCAGCCTGTTTGCCTTGCATACGCTTCGCCTTCGCGCGGCGCGGCGTTGACGTGGCAAGTGAGACACTCCGCGCCAAATTTTTGGATAAAGGGATTCTCTTCGTCCGCAGGATGAAATGCGGCAAGCGACTTAATTCCAGTTTTTGTCTCGTTGTCAGAAATGGACGTCATCCCAAAGACGGGAGTCAAATCCACTTGCGCGCCAAACGTAAAACGGATGTTTGCAATTGCGCCCGCATAAGTGGATTGAATGCTGCTCGTTACGCGCTGAATGTGATGGCGGTCATCCGCTTCGCTGCCGCTGTGACAGTTGCCCCCGCCACAAGATTCTGCCACGACAGATAAATCCGAGGGGTTGCTTCCGCCGCGCATGGAACTGTGCGCCAAGTCTGCATTCAGCGCGAGGCGCTCGCCGCCGTGACAGCTCACGCAGCCAAAAATTTGAACAGGATGCGAGGCGCTGATTTCGGGCAAGTCCGCGTGACAGGTGAGGCAATATTCGACCTCGCCGCTCAAACTCGGAATTAAGGCAACGGGCGCGGGCTGGCGAAAATCCACCCACCAGATAAAGAGGAAGAAAATCAAAAGCAGGAAAGAGGAAAGAAAGAGCAGGCGGCGCATGGGGGGAAAGGATGAATTATGAAGGATGAATTTTTATCTGTTGATAAAGGTCAAAACGAGAACGCACGCAAGGCAAATAATGATGGCGATTTGCGCCATGCGATTTGATTTTGGAAACCAAGCGCCAATTTCGTTTTTTTGAATGTGAGGGAAAAGATAAGGGATGAGGGCAACAAAGACGAAAGCGGCAAGCGGAATGAGAATGCCAAATGTAAACGGGTCGCCCCATTTGAGCATTTGCTGAATCCACAAAAAGAACCACGGGGCGCGGGCGTAGGCGGATTCTGTCACCGATGCGTTAGCGGACGCAGACATGGCGGGCGCAATAGGCGCGGGGAAAAAAATAGATAATAAAATCAAGAAGATGCTGACGATGAGCATTGCCAGCGCTTCGCGGCGGACAAGTTCATTGCGGCTGATGCGCGCAGTATCGGCGCGGGAATCTGGCGGCGGGACGGCAATGCCGCCATCACGTCGCACGCGAAAGGCGTGCCACGCCATGAGAATTACGGCGACAATCGTCAAGCCGAAGATGTGCCATGTGTAAAATCGAATTAGCGCGTTGGAGCAAACTTCGCCGCCGCCAGTGGCAATGACAAAAAGCGCATCGCCTATGAGCGGAATGGTTTTGAGCAAATTTGTCCCTGTGAGCAGCGGGTAGCAAATGCTTTTATCCCAGCGCAAAATGTAGCCCGTAAAATCCAACAAAATGGCGAGGAGGAAGAGTCCCATGCCGAGCAGGTAATTGAATCGGCGCGGAGATGTGTACGCGGCGGTGAAAATGACGCGCAGCAGATGAAGCGCGGAAACGAGAATCAACATCTGCGCGGACCAATAATGCAGGTTGCGAATCAGCCATCCAAACGGAACATGATAGGTAATCCTCTGAACCGAAAGCGCCGCATCCTCTGGGTTTGGAAGGTAGTAAAACATTTCCAAGATACCCGTCACGCCAAGAATGAGCATGAGGAAAACCGCCGTTCCGCCTGCGCCGAGCGTGTGCCGCCAGCGCGCTTGCGCGGCGGGGATGGTGGGCGGGTGTAAGTGATGAAAGAAAGAGGGGCGCATTGGGAGAAAGAATGGATTATGAAGGATGAAATATGGGTTGCGAATTACACCATATTTCCGCGCAGCTCGTAACCCGTATCTTGTCTAATCCCCTGCGCGGGCGTGATGCCCTTCGCTTTCAAAGACAGGCAGGTATTTAATCGCCAGTCCAAACGCCATGATGCCCGCCGAGAAGATGCCAACGGATACTGCAACTTCAGACAGGGAAGGCAAATATGTCACCTTACTCATAAAGGTCGGGATGTAAGTCAGCGGGTCATAGTGCTTAATGGCAAACCAACTGACGTTAAAGCGGTCGAGAATCATGCCGAGTAGAGTAATCACTGCGCCTGTCAGCAAACCGCCCGCGCTGTTGCGATTCACCTTGACGGAAAACCACGCCATCGGAACAAGAACGCCAATAATAATTTCCGCCCAAAAGAGGACGCTCATCGTCCCGCTGGTAAACAGCAGGGAGAGTTTTCCTTCCAGCGTCAATTGAAGAAAACGCATGACCAGATAAAGCGCCAACACAAAGGGTAAGCCGCGCGCCAGTTTTTCGAGCAAGCGCGTTTCCAATTCGCGTTGAAAGTAGCGAGCAGATAAGGATGACTCCAAAATGGTCATCGCCAAGCCAATGGCAATCGCCGAGACGAAAAAGAGCGGCGGAATCCAGGATGTCCACCACAGCGGATGTAATTTGGCAGGCTGAATCAGCAACAGTGAGCCGAGCGACGCCTGATGTAAAGTGGAAATGACCGCGCCAAAGATGACCACAGGTTTCATCCAGCGTTTGAGCAACGCGGCGGCTTTGTCCCACTTCATTCGCTCGAAGATGGCAGGCGCAAACTCTACCGTCAGCACGGCGATGTAAACCATCACATAGAGACCAATGAAAAGCAACCAGGATGTGAAATTTTGATAGCGCAGGAAGTACCAGATGCGCTGCGGCTGACCAAGTTCCACCAGTAACGCGATACCTTCCATCATATACCCCAAAAGAGCGGTAACTAGCGTGGGACGAACCAGCGGGCGCAATTCTTCCAACCGAAAGATGTAAACCAGCGAGGCGATGACAAACGCGCCGCTACTGATAGCAATACCCGTGAACAGGTCGAAACTGACCCAAAATCCCCAGGGGTAGGAATTGCTCAAATTGCTGACCGCGCCGACACCGAAGGCGTAGCGCGTCATGGCAACCACGAAGGCAATCGCCATGAATAGAATCAGCGCAAGCGGCAAAATTCCGATGCGAAGAAATTTCGGAAGGGTGATGTTTAGTTTCATTTGGATTCCTCCGCGACTTTGCCGTTCTTTTTCTCATAAGCCGCAACGCCCACGGTGACTGCCGTCAATACCGCGCCCCAGCCCAACGCTACAGGCAGAGTTAGACCAACTATCTGCTCGCTGGTTTCATTAATAGGCGTTTCGGGCAGTTCAGGCAGCCCCAAATCTTTGAACGGAACATGCGAGATGATGAGGTAAGACGTGCCGCCGTTTTCATGCTCGCCGTATACATGCTGAACGTATTTATCGGGATGCGCGGCGATGCGTTCATGCGCTTTCTTGATAAGCGCTTCGCGCTCGCCATATTCCAGCGCGTCTGTGGGGCAGGTTTCCACGCAGGCGGGTTCTTTTCCGTTGTAGATGCGCTGCGGGCAGAAGGTGCATTTGTCAATGAACGCGCCGTCAATAATGCCCTTGTCATAATCGAAGTGCGGCACGCCAAACGGGCAGGCGTTCATGCAATAGCGGCAACCGATGCACTTGTCGGGGTTGTAAGTGACGGGACCATCTTCCGCTTTGGTGTACGCGCCAACAGGGCAAGCTGACATGCAGTCGGGATGTTCGCAGTGCATACAGTGATAGACCATTGTGCCGCGTTGCAGGTTGGGATATTCGCCCGTGACGCCCAAGCCTGCCACCCAAATGCGCGTCTTGTCCATTTCGATATTATTTTCCACGCTGCACGCCACCATGCAGGCGCGGCAGTCAATACAGCGCGTGGCGTCAAAGAGATAAGCGTGATGTTTAATTTCAGTCATAAGTACCTCTAAGCCTTCTTCACCGTGACGAAGGTCTGGCTCAACGCCTGCCCGCCGCTGATGGGGTCAGCATAGGTGACGTGGAGAACAGAACTACTCGCGCCGATACCAAAGGCGGTTTTCAATCCCTTAGAAAGATGCCCGTAGCCCGGAGTCATATACACACAATCGGGGCGAATGGCTTCGGTGGCGAGTAAGCGCGTATGAATTTGCCCCACCTCGCTTTTGACCTCGACCCAATCATCGGTGGCAAGCCCCAAACTCGCGGCGGTTTTTGTATTCATCCACAAGCGCGGCTCTTCGGAATATTTATGCAGCAGTTGGTTATTTTGAGTCCCAAACTGAGTGGAAGTAGCAACCTTGCCCGTCAGCAAATAGAACTGACCTTCGGCGGGTTGCGGCGGCTCCACCCAAGTCGGCACGCCGGGGAAGCCCACTTTGGCGAGCGTGTCGGAGAACAATTCCACTTTTCCGCTGGGAGTTTTCCATGAAAGCTCGGCTGATTCGCCGCTATGTGGCGTTTCAGGCGCCTCGGCGTAGCCTTTGGCTTTGACATCTTCCAAACTCACGCCGAGCGGCGCAAGTTGTTGGCGCAAATAATCTTCTTCGTCTTTGTATTGGAAGAAATCACCGAGACCGAGTCGCTCGCCAAGTTGCTTGTAAATCCACAGCGCGGATTTGGCTTCGCCCTGTGGTTCAATCACTGGCTGGCGCAAGAAAACCTTATCGCCAACGGGCAGGAGCGGGTCGTAGCGTTCGAGATATGAGGCTTCAGGCAGAATCACATCTGAGAACCAAGCGGTGTCATTCATAATGATGTCCACCGTCACGATGAAATCCAATTTGCCAAAGGCTTCCAGCGTTTTGGCGCGGTCAGGGATGGACATGATGGGATTCTGGCGCGAGATGAACCAGCCATGCGGCGTATAGGGGTCGCCGCTGACGATGTTGTCGCGCAATTCTTGAAACACGCCAATCTTGAATGGCACAACTGGGTACTTCCACGGCACGCCATCCAGCCGCAAAGCAGAGGTGCGCGGGAAAGGCGGTTGAGGCGGAACGCCCAGCGTGCCGCTTTCTTCGCCGCCCGCTTCGGTCAGAACCACGTCCCAGTTGCCCATCAGCGCGTTCAAAATAGAAATGGCGCGTTGGGTATGGAAGGAGTTGATAAAGTTCGAAGTGCGCCATCCGTTGTGAATGAGAACATGTGGCGCGGCATCGGCAATTTCATGCGCGATGCGCGTAATGGTCTCAGCGGGGATGCCGCTGATTTCCGCCGCCCATTCGGGCGTGTATTTGCTCACTTCTTTTTTGAGTTCGTCAAAACCAATCGTCCTTTTTTGGACGAATTCGGCGTTGTAGAGTCTTTCCTTGATAACGACATTCAACAGCGCGAGATGAAACGCCAAATCCGTTCCGGGGCGAATGGGTAGCCACTCGCTGGCTTTGGCGGCGGTCTTGGTGAAGCGCGGGTCAAGATAGACAACTTTCGCGCCGCGGTCAATCGCCATAATCAAGTCATGCGTTTCAGAGGTGGAAATTGCTTCCAGCAGATTGCGCCCTGTCAGCAGAATATATTTCAAATTCTCATCGTAGATGCGGGCGGGTTCTTCCATGCCATAGGTCATCGTGTTGGCGACAATCATGGCGTTGAAACACAACGAGCGCTGCGTGCCATAATTGGGCGAGCCAAACGCATACAGTAAATTTTCAAACAGCGGCTGGCTCAGGTTGTGCGTAGATGAGAAAACCATCGCTTCCGCGCCGTATTTATTTTTGATTTCGGTCATCTTGCTGGCGACCAAATCCAGCGCTTCTTCCCATGAGGCTTGGCGGAATTTCCCTTCGCCGCGCTTTCCTACGCGGATGAGCGGAGTCAGCACGCGGTCGGGGTCGTAGGTGTTCATCAGCCCCGATTGTCCACGCGGGCATAAATTTCCGCGTGAATGCGGATGTTCGGGGTTGCCGTCCAATTTGACGACTTTGCCGCCTTGGATTTTGGCAATCAGCCCGCAGCGCCAAACGCACATCTCGCACATGCTGGAAATGTAGCCGTCCCCATCCGCGTTGAGATGACCCGCCGCGCGCGCGGCTTGCGCCACAGGCGCAGGCAGCATTGCGCCGAGACTCAACGCCCCCGCCCCCGCCGCGCCCATTTTTAGAAAATCTCTTCTTGATAGTGTTTGAGTCATAGAAAACTCCAGTGTTCAGTAATCAGTATCCAGTAATCAGTATCCAGTAACCAGTATCCAGTAACCAGTTTTGCACAATTGATTACTGGTCACTGTTTACTCGCTCTTCTCTTTCCTCTGCCAGCCTGCGCGGTCAATCAAATAGAACAGCAGGAAAGACATCAACGCAAAGGTTGTTACCGTTAAGAAAGGGTCAAGATTCCACAAATCGGGCATGACCACGTTGCCATAGTTCGCAATTGCCGAAATGGCGGGGAAGACTGCCTCATAGGTCAGCCCGTAAATCACCGCGCCGACCAAAAAGCCGAGCAAGCCGGGGACGATGTAATCCAGTTTGCCTTCGCCTGCGCCAGCCGCGCAAGTGCCGGGGCAGTAACCGCTGAGCGCCATGCCCACGCCGAAGATTAACCCGCCCACCAGATTACCCACGATGTAAGTCGCGGGAACGGAGGGGAAAGTCACCCATCCAAGTCCGCGCAGCAGGTAAAGCCCGCTCATCGAAACGACCAGCGCGGTCATCATAAATTGCAGCACCGCCATGTCCGTAAAACGAAAGACATTGACGATTTTGTTGTACTTGGTCAGTCCGGCTTTGTTCAGCGCAAAGCCGAAAAACACGCCGAGAAATAAAGCCACAATGTAGTTCATGTCAGCCTCCTAATAGCGCTTGCCGTAGATAACGAGCGCGGTGACAATGCCCGAAGCAAACATCCCCGCAATGAAGAGATACGCCGCCGGAGCAAGCAACATGCCGCCAGAGATGGCAAGCCCGCTGGTGCAGCCGCCCGCAATGCCCGCCGCGTATTCCAAAATAATTGCGCCGATGAATGCAATGCCCCAGCGCTTCGCCGTAGATGCGCCGAAGATGCGCTTCCATTGCTCGTCCGAATTTGCCGAGTCCTTTTGCCCCCATTTGAGCGTGCCGCTGGTTGCCGCGCCAATCATCCCGCCGAAGAAAATTCCCACAACGAGAATGACGCTGGTGGTAATGCCGGGCGGCATGATGAAGTTAAAGTACATATTGTCAAACGCGGCGGGCGCAACGGCTTTGCCGATGAGTCCGGCGATATTTTCAAACGCGCCGGAAGCGCCCAACAGGCTATTGCTAATCCACACGGCGGCAATGCCCACCAGCCCCAGCAGAATCCCCGCAAGGTACGGCGACCAAACTTCTTTATGAATGTAGTTGAATATCGCTTTCATGGCTTACTCCTCGTCTTTTTTGACGACTTCGTCCATCAAGTTAAGAACTTTTTCGGCTTTTTTGGTTTCCAAAACATTTTTTAAGGATTTGCGCGCGCCCGCCTTGAGCGAAGCCAGCTGCGGCAGCATATCCACCACATCAGCGGGATATTCCGCGTCCACCGCTTTGGTGTCGCCAAATTTGACGTTGATGAATTTTTCGCGGGTGATGATGTATCCGCCGCCGCCAATGAACATCAAGCCAATCAAGCCCAGTAGAATATTGTTGCCCCAGTTGGTCGGCTTCTTGCCAAGAACAATTTCATCGTAGCGGGCGGCATAATCTACCGCGTTGGGGTCATCTACGACCAATTCATTGCAAGCGCTGGTTGCGGCGGCAGGCGCGGCGGCGACTGGCGCCGCAGCGGATTCTCCGCCAGCAGCGGGAGCGGCGGGAGCAACAGGCGCGGCGGGACTAACTTCAACGCCGAGCGCATCCGCGTACACTTTGGCGCGCGCGTCCAAATCAGCTACATGACATTGCTGGCAGGAGGCTTTCACATCCGCAAGCGGAGCGACCATGCCTTCATGCGCGGCGGCTTTGTCTGTCGCTTGTTGATTCCCCGCGTGGCAGATGTAGCAAAAATCTCCAAAGGCGTGCGATTGATGCCAACTCGTGCCATCGGCATTGACGGGCATTTCCGCCTGCGCTTCGTGACAATTTTTGCAGGATGAAGCCTGCGAACCGCATTGCGCGCTAACGGGCGAAGCGGTAAAAAGGAAGACGCTGGCGGCTATGACAAACGCCATGCCAACAAAGAGAAAATAAAACGCGGTCTTTTTGTGTTGCATGTTTTTCTCCATCAAAAAATATTGACGTGCTTTTTAAGTTATGGCTCAACCATTAGGTTGGCTTTTTGAACGAGACGGTCGCGCATCACGGCGCGAAGCATATCCAAGGCTTGAATGAGACGCTTATCGGCAAGGCTGTAAGTAATGACCGTGCCTTGACGAGAAGCCTCTACCAAACCGCGCTCGCGCAAAGTCTTCAAATGTCTGGACGTGGCGGGCTGCGAGGCGCCAATTTCGTTTTGAATTTCAGTCACGTTAAGCGGTTTCTCGTTCAACGCATACAAAATGAGCAGCCGCGTAGGGTCAGATAACGCCGCGCAAAAATTCGCTTCTAGTTGAGAAATCTCTTGCGTTAAATTTTTAGAAAGCATAGCGACTCTTTTCATAATATGCGGATAAGCGTATATAAGCATACAGAGTATAGCCATGAGAAAATTCTCTAAATAGTGCAAAATGTCACAGATAAGCGTCACATAAATCACAATTAACGTAACATTAAATTGACGGCTGCAAAAACCGTTAAAACAAAAAAACTCACTCTTTGCGAGTGAGTTTTTTGCTGGCGCGGTCAAAATTTATTTTGCCAGAACCATGCCGATAAAAAAAAGAAGGCTGAACGCCAGCGCAGTTTGACCGGTGAGAGCCAAAATTGGGTTGAGCGCGCGTCCTGTTTGAGTCAGCGCGCCGCGCGCGGCGCGCCATGCCAGCGGGAGGGAAAACCATGCCAGCAGAGAAAACCACGACGTTAAGCCGCGCAGCGCCGCGATGGGTAAAATCGCATACGCCAGCGCGAAACAAATCAAATATTCCAATTTTGCGCCGCGCTCCCCTAACATCACCGCCAGCGTGCGCTTGCCTGCTTTGCGGTCATTTTCCATGTCGCGCAAATTATTGACCACTAAAATTGCGGTGATGATGAGTCCGGGCGGAATGGACATCCACCACGCCGCCGCAGAAATCTGACCGGCTTGAACGTAATACGTTCCAGCGACAGAGGCAAGCCCAAAAAAGATAAAGACAAAAACATCGCCCAGCCCGTAGTAGCCCAACGGAAAAGGTCCGCCGGTGTAAGCGATGGCGGAAAGAATGGCGGCAACGCCGACCATAAAAATGGGCAGCCCGCCCAGCCAAATCAGATATGCGCCAAAGACCGCCGCCAACGCAAAGACAAACCACATGCCGCTTTTTACTTGAACGGGAGTCAGCAGACCGGCTTGAGTGACGCGGGTGGGTCCAAGTCGTTCATGCGTATCTGCGCCGCGTTCAAAATCAAAAACATCATTGGCAAGGTTGCTGCCAATTTGCAAAAGAAGGGCGGCAAATAAACACGCCAGCGCGGCGTCCCATCGAAATACGTCATCGCGCCACGCCAGCGCCGCGCCCATTGCCACGCCCGCAGCCGCGGCGGGCAGCGTGCGCGGACGAATTGCCAAGCCCCACGCGCGCCAATCTATTTTTTGTTCGGTCAAGAGTCACCTCGTTTGGGATAAGGTTGAAGGTTGAAAGTATAATCGTAACGCGAAAGAAAATCACAGAGCCAAAAGGAGATTTTATGACTCAATTAACGGGAGAAAGTCGCGCCGCTTATGTGCAAGGAATGTTTACAAAAATTGCGCGGCGCTATGATTTAATGAATCGCTTGATGACCGGCGGGCAAGATGTTCAATGGCGAAAAATGGTCATCCGCCTCGCGCAAATCAACAACGCTTCTTCTTTATTGGATTTAGGCAGCGGCACAGGCGATTTAGCGCGCGAAGCCGCGCATCAATTTCCGCAGGCGAAAATCATCGCCTCAGACTTTACCCTCGAAATGATGCGCGTTGGCAGACAAAACGGCGCCTTGAATTTTTCCACCGCAGACGCGCTGCGCTTACCCTTTGAGGATGCGTCCTTTGACGCGGCAATTTCCGGCTTTCTCATGCGGAACGTGATAGACCTGCAAAAAGCCATCGCCGAACAATATCGCGTTTTGAAAACCGGCGGGCGCATTGTCATTTTAGACACCACCCGCCCGAAGAAGAATCTACTCTCGCCATTCATTTGGATTCACATGCACTTTATCATTCCCACGCTGGGCGCGTTGCTGACCGGCGTAGGCGAAGCCTACCGCTACTTGCCAGAAACCACCGAAGGCTTTGTCACAGCGGAAGACATGGCGGCGCGTATGGCGGCGGCAGGGTTCAAAAACATCAACTTTAAGCGCCTGATGTTTGGGACGATTGCCATTCACTGGGGCGAGAAGTAAAAAAATTTACTGCGCTTCGCCGCTTACCGCCGCGTGGAATTGAGAGCGCGCGCCCAAACGCAGATGCAGCGCGTAAAACGCCGCCATTACCACAATGCACAATGCGCCGCCAATGTACCAGATGTAGCGCGGGTCGTAGTTATCCATGACCAAACCCGCCGCAACCGGTCCCAGCATAGAGGGAACAGCCCACGTTAACCCAAAGACCGCCATGTAGCGCGCGCGCATATCTTCGGGCGCAAAGGACGCGGCAAGAACATTGCTGGTCGGCATGGCGACCATCTCGCCAACGGTGATGACAATCATTGCCAAAACAAAAAGCGGCACGGTGGCGACAAAGCCGTACATGGTAAAGCCTATCATGTAAAAGAAGGTCGCCGCCGCCATCATCAAAAAAGGCGGGTAGCGCTTAATAATTTTGGTTACGGAGAGTTGAAACAGCACCACCGTCACCGCGCTGGAAGACATCACCAAGCCGTAAAAGCGCGGGCTGATGTTATGCACATCCCGCAGAAACACGGACAGCGAACTGTACATTTGCTGGTATACCAAAATCATCAAGATGGAAGCGAAGATAAACGCCAAGAAGGGGTTATCTAAAAAGACAATGCCGTAGCCGCGCAAAGTTTGCAGGAGAGACAGGTTCTCTGTTTTTTCTTTGGGCTGCGGCTTTGTCTCAGGAATAAAGCGAAATACCAACAGGGCGGTAATTATGCTGATGACTGCATCTGTTAAAAAGAGGTAGAGATAATCAAAAGAGGCGAGCAAGCCGCCGATGGTGGGACCAATAATCCACGCAAAGTTATTCACCACCCGCGAGATTCCAAAACCTTCGGCGCGTTTTTCCGGCGGGAGTAAATCGGCGAGCATGGCATTATGCGCCGGATGAGCGGCGCTGCCCATTAGCCCCACAAAGACCGAGACAGCGTAAAACAGATAATAATGCGTTACAAAGCCGAGCGTGAGACCGCTCAACGCGCTGACGACCAAGCCAAAGAGGATGACGCCACGCCGCCCAAATTTATCGGATACCGCGCCGCCAATGGCGCTGCCAAAAATTCCCGCCAGCGAGTTTGTGCCAAGCATTAAACCGGCTTCGGTCATGCCCACGTTAAATTTCTGCGTGACGTACAAAGCAAAAAATGGATTAAGCAGCGTATTGCCAATCACGTCTATAAAATGCGTTCCAATCACAATCCAAAACGTAGGGGAAAATTTCTGATACGTTTCTTTAAGTCCGTTCATGTTGAATAACAAAAAGCGCATGTTCTACCTTTTTCTTAAATTTTTTCCGCCGACCCAGCCGCCAGCCGCCATGCCCACTAATGAAAGTTCAAAACTAAAAAACGCGCCCGTTTCAAACCGCGCCTGCACCAAAGTATTCAAGAGCAAAGAACCTAACGCAAAAACGCCTGCGCGAAAGGAATCTGGCAGGAGAATTCCAAAGATGAATCCGAGCGCCGCGCCCAAAGCCATGCCGCTATAAGCGCCCATGCTCACGCCGCCCGTTGAGCCTGCGGTTCGGACCACCAGCGCGCCGGTGAACATTCCCACCAAAGCGCCGCACAGCGCGCCAAGCGCTGCGCCTGCTTGCGCCCCCGCCCAAGAGCCGCTCAACGCGCCGGTGGCTGCTCCAAAAACGCCGCCAAAGACCGTCCCTAAAAATCCGCCGCGCAAGGCGCTTTGCATATAAAGTTTTCTTTCGCTCATACTTTTCTCTTTTCTGGCGCTGCCGCTTTCGATAAAAAAATGCGGGCAGCGCCGCAAAATTTTTCTAAACGCAAGAACGCCCAGAGTATAATCTGCGTATGGATAAAATCAAACAACCCAATTCACGTCATTGCTTTATTTGCGGAGTGGAAAACCCCGTAGGGCTGCATTTGCACATTTACGAAACCGCGCCGGGCGTGGTAGAAAGCGAATATACCGCGCCGCAACATTTTGAGGGGTATCCGGGCGTGCTGCACGGAGGAATCATCGCCGCCATTTTAGATGAAATTTCGGGGCGCGCGCAAATGGGCAGCGACCCGCAGCATCCGCGTTTTATGTTCACCGGCAAATTGGAAATTAAATATCGCAAAAATGTTCCCATTGGCAAAAAATTAAAATTGATAGGCAAAGCCGGAAAAAGCAAGCGCAACCTTGCGGAAGCGTGGGCGGGCATCTATGACGCGCAAACAGACGAGCTGCTTGCAGAAGCCAACGCCACGCACATTGACGTTCCGTCCGAACAAATGGATTTTTCAAAACTGGAAGAGTTAGGCTGGAAGGTGTACCCGGATTAAATTGCAATGCAAAATTTACTGTTCATTTTGACCTACGCCGCCGTCCTTGCGTCTTCCATTTCCGGCGCGTTGGAAGCGCGCAAAAACGAAATGGACGTGGTCGGCGCTGTCTCTATTGCGTTCATCAACGCCTTTGGCGGCGGCACGCTGCGCGATATGCTGTTAGGACGCGCGCCCGTATTCTGGCTCAACGACCCGTACTTAACTGTAACCACCTTCGCCGCCGCGCTGCTGGCATTTTACAAAATAGATAATCTCTCCGAAAGACTGCTCGCCGTGCCAGACGCCATTGGGCTGGGACTCTTCAGCATTTTGGGCGCAACCTACGCGCTGCAACTCAACCTCTCGCCCATAGTCGCCGTTTTGATGGGCGTCGTGACCGGCATCTTTGGCGGCGTGCTGCGAGACATTATGAGCGCGCGCATCCCCAGCGTCTTCCGCGCCAGCACGGAGTTATACGCCACCTGTTCATTTATTGGAACGTGGATTTTCATCATCCTGACATGGTTTCACGTTCACACCTTTGCCGCGTCCATCATCGGCGCGGGCGTAATTTTTTCCATGCGTCTGCTTGCCCTGCGATTCAAAATGACGCTGCCCGCGCCTTAAGTTAAACCTCATGGGAGTTATTTTATGATTACCACCTACCACCGCCCGAAGACTCTGCAAGAAGCGCTGACTCTGCTCGCCCGTCCAAACACGCGCGCGCTCGGCGGCGGAACGCTTCTCTCTCACCCGCAAAGCGACTCTGTCGAAGTCGTAGATTTACAAGCCCTCAACTTGAACGCGCTCAACCGAGTCGGCAACGACTTGGATGCGGGCGCAAGCGTCACCCTGCAAGCGCTGATAGACAGCGCCGAATGTCCAGCCGCGCTGAAAACCGCCGCGCAACTGGAAGCGCCGCTCAACATTCGCAACGCGGCGACTATCGCGGGCGCGTTAGTCGCCAGCGATGGACGCTCGCCCTTTGCCGCCGCGCTGTTGGCGCTGGATGTAAAAATTAAAATAGCGGGCGACACAGAAACGACCATCGGTATTAGCGAATATCTACTTACGCGCCCGCAGAGATTAATTACAAATATCCTCATTCCGCTCAACGTCCAATTTGCATTTGAGGCTGTTTCAAAAACGCCGAGCGATACGCCGCTGCTCTGCGCCGCGCTAACGCAATGGAACAGCGGCAGAACGCGCCTGACGCTGGGCGGTTACGGAAAGACGCCGCTGTTGGCAATGGACGGCACAGAAGCGGACGGGCTGGAAACCGCCGCCCGCAACGCTTACCACGAAGCGCGTGATGAATGGGCATCCGCCGAATACCGCATGGATGTCGCCGCCACGCTCGCCAAACGCTGCCTTGCCACCATCAACCTGCAACCTTAACCCTGCACCCCAAAGGAGATTCCCATGCCTCACAATTTCACGCTGATTAAAAAGCAAGCCATTCCCGAATTAAAATCCCTTGCGTTCTTATACAAACACAAAAGCGGAGCGCGGCTTTTATCCGTAGTTAATGACGATGAAAACAAAGTCTTCTCTATGGGCTTTCGCACCCCGCCGCAAGATTCTACGGGCGTGGCGCATATTCTCGAACATTCCGTCTTGGGCGGCTCGCAAAAATATCCCGTTAAAGAACCATTTGTAGAACTGCTCAAAGGCTCGCTGGCGACCTTCGTGAACGCCATGACCTATCCCGATAAAACCGTGTACCCCGTCGCCAGTCAAAACCTGCAAGATTTTTATAACCTCATTGACGTATATGTGGACGCGGTCTTGCACCCGCTCATTAGCGAACAAACGCTCATGCAAGAAGGCTGGCATTACGAGCTCAACAGCCCCAAAGGAAAACTCACCTACAAGGGAGTCGTCTTCAATGAAATGAAAGGCGTGTACTCCGACCCCGACAGCGTGTTAGAAACCGCCATTACGCAAGCGCTCTTCCCCAAACACACCTACGGACACGACTCAGGCGGCGACCCGCGCATGATTCCCAGCCTTACTTATAAAAACTTCATCCAGTTTTATAAAACCTTCTATCATCCGTCCAACGCTTACATCTTCTTTTATGGCGATGACGACCCCACAGCGCGCCTTCAATTAATGGACGGCTATCTCAACGGCTACAAAGCCCAAAAAATCAACTCGCGCCTGCCCGCCGTTAAGCCGTTCAAAGCGCCGCGCAGCCTGCAAGTTCCCTACCCGGTGGACGATTCCGACTTCGGCAAAAAACATTACCTCACCGTCAATTGGGTTCTGCCCAACAAAGCCGACCCCGCGCTGGCGTTCAGCATGAACATCCTCGCGCACATCCTCATTGGCACGTCCGCTTCGCCGCTGCGAAAAGCGCTAATAGATTCTGGGCTAGGAGAAGATGTAGCGGGCATAGGCTTAGAGACCAACCTGCGCGAAAATATTTTTTCCACAGGGCTAAAAGGAATTCGCGCGGAAGACGGCGAAAAAACGGAAGCGCTCATCTTTGAGACGTTAGAGAAACTCGCCCGCGAAGGCATAGAAGCGGACGCCATCGCCGCCGCGCTCAACACCATGGAATTCCGTCTGCGCGAAAACAACACGGGCGGCTTACCGCGCGGGCTAAGCATGTATCTGCGCGCCATGACCACCTGGCTCTACGACGACTCGCCGTTCAAATTATTGATGTTTGAGAAACCGCTGGCAAAGATAAAAGAAAAACTTGCCAAAGATAAATTCTATTTTGAAAAACTCATCAAAAAATATTTGATTAAGAACCCGCATCGCGTCACCCTGCGGCTGATTCCCGACCCCGAAATGAACTCGCGCCTCGCGGCGGATGAAACGCAACGGCTGGCAAAGGCGCGCAAACGCATGACGGACGAAAAAGCAAAACAGGTTGCGGCGCAAACCCGCGCCCTCAAAAAACTACAAGAGACTCCCAACAGCCCCGCCGCGCTCGCCACGCTGCCCATGCTCAAATTGGAAGATCTGGACAAGCGCAACAAAACCCTGCCCATTGAAACCAGCGAGCGGGACGGCGCGCAAATTCTCTTCCATAATTTATTCACCAACGGGATTGTATACCTTAACGTGGGCTTTGATATGCGCGCCCTGCCGCAAGATTTAATTCCGCTGATGAGTATTTTTGGAGACGCGCTCATGCAAGTCGGCACGCAGCGCGAAGATTACGTTAAGCTAATGCAGCGGATTGGAAAAACCACAGGCGGCATTTACACAAGCGAGGTAAGCGCAGCGGGCGCAAACGGGCGCGAGGATGTCTATCGCTTTTTCCTCAGCGGCAAATCTACCATGGAACAATCCGCCGAGATGCTTTCCATTATGAAAGACATTTTGCTCACGGTAAATTTTGACAACCGCGAGCGCTTTAAGCAACTTGTTCTGGAAGCTAAATCGGGCATGGAGTCGTCCATTGTGCCTAGCGGTCACGCTTACGTCAATCGGCGCTTGCAGGCGCAATTTCACCCGACGGGCTGGGTCAATGAGCAATTAGGCGGCATTGCCGCGTTGGATTATTTGAGAAAACTCGCGGACGAGATAGACTCGGATTGGGCGGCAGTCCTTGCCCGTCTGGAAGCGGCGCGCGAAGCGCTCTTCTCACGCAATGGCTTAATCGTCAATGTGACGCTGGATTCTGAAAACTGGCAAAAGTTCTCCGCGCCGCTGAGCGACTTTATCCAAGCGCTGCCCGCCAAACCCGTTTTGCGCCCCGAATGGACATTTAATTTTGCGCTGGAAAAAGAAGGCTTGAGCGCGCCCTCGCAAGTGAATTATGTGGGGCAAGCAATGAATCTCTTTAAGGCTGGTTTTGAAATGGACGGCGCGGCGGAAGTGGTGATGAACTTTTTGCGGCTTTCGTATTTATGGGAAAAGATTCGCGCGCAGGGCGGCGCGTATGGCGCGTTCTGCACCTTCAACGACAGAACGGGCGTGTTTGCCTATCTTTCCTACCGCGACCCCAATCTCGCCGAGACGTTAAAACATTATGAAGCGGCGGCAAGTTTCTTAAAGAATTTAGACGCGAGTAAACTGGACGAACAGGAATTAACAAAAAATATTATTGGCGTTATCGGCGAGATGGATTCGTATCAACTGCCAGACGCAAAAGGCTATACGTCCATGATGCGCTACCTGACGGGCGAGACGGACGCGCTGCTGCAAAAGCGCCGCGAGGAGGCGCGCTCTGCCAATGGCGAGGACTTCATCACCTTTGGCGAGGCGCTGGAACGCGCCGCAAAAGAAAGCGCGCTGGCGGTCATTGGCTCGCAAGCGGCAATTGAAAAAGCGGATGTTGGGTTAAAGGTCAAGAAGGCGCTGTAAGGCAAGCCTTTAGGCTTGCTCCTATTTAAGAGATAGCATGTCTGTATTTTTCGAGAGGCAACTTCCCCACTATCACGCGCAAAACGCAACATACTTCATCACGTTTCGTCTGGCAGAGAGTTTGCCCATAGAAGCATGGAAAAAAATGCGCGAAGAATATGAGATGGAAAAACGCCTGCTGGCAAATCAATTTAACGGGCAAGCGTTATTTGAAGAGCGTTACAAATCGCAAAAACGCCACTTTGGAAGGTTTGACAAATTGCTAGATACCGCGAGAGAAGGTCCGCGCTGGCTGGCAGACCCGCAAATAGCGGATATTGTTGCGAAGCAAATTTACGCGCTTCATCGAGAGGAATATTACCTCCATGCTTATTGTATTATGCCCAACCATGTTCACTTGTTGATAGACCAGCAAGACATTCCCGAACCGCCGCGTCCTATCAACGGCAAACATTACACCGCGCTGAGCCGCGCCATGCGTTCGCTTAAAGGAATTTCAGGTTACTATTGTTTGCAAGCGTTGGAACGCAAAGGAAAGTTTTGGCAGCACGAAAGTTTTGACCACATTGTCCGCAACGAAAAAGAATTTGAGCGCATTTTGAATTACATCGCAAACAATCCCGTTAAAGCGGGTTTGGTAAAACAATGGGACGAATGGAAGCACACATACATTAACGTGGGTTGAGCAAGTCTTAAGACTTGCTCAACTTGCTCAGAGGAAACAATATGAACATCACCCTCAACATTAACGGCGCAGCCCACGCGCTTGACCTTGCTCCTGCGACTACTTTGCTTGCCGCGCTGCGCGGGCTGGGCTTCTACGGCGCAAAGTTCGGCGATGAAGACGGGCTGAGCGGCGCGGATACAGTTTTACTGGACGGCAAACCCATCAATGCGGGTTCGCTGCTCGCCGCGCAAGCGGAAGGTCATACCCTTGCCACCATTGAAGCGCTGGGC
>Ga0172371_10003411_pt1 | contig 24649 bp, 18 predicted proteins | sample Lak12m_FD_114543 | JGI IMG/M metagenome (GOLD analysis project Ga0172371, IMG submission 114543) | Freshwater microbial communities from Kabuno Bay, South-Kivu, Congo - kab_022012_12m | ecosystem: Environmental > Aquatic > Freshwater > Lake | place: Democratic Republic of the Congo: South-Kivu... | reverse complement strand
GCATATATCGCGGCAGCAGCGCCGCCAAGAGAATGACCAGCAAGTATCGGGGTTCTTTTCACTGGATTCAAAGATTAAGTATTATACACAAGAAATTACTGTTCAGTAAAAAAAAATGATCTTCGAATTGTAAGCAAAGCAAAGTATAATTGATTTGATGAATTAAATATCGGTAGGTGAGCATATGGATAAGCTAAAGAAAGCTCTACGTGGGAACAAGATCACTCCTTTACAATCTATTTTCTGCAGATTATTGGGATTATTTTTGGCTCTAGCGGGTATAAGTCATTTGAGTGTGCTTCGGCATGAATTCCTAGCGCAAGTTCCATTATGGCTGCCGATTGACGGTGATTTGGTTGTCGTCTTATCTGGTATTGTCGAGATTGGTCTGGGAATAGGATTGTTGGTTTCGTCAGGAAGGTATCGCGTGATCGCTGGTTGGGTTACGGCAGCATTCTTTGTATTAATCTTTCCTGGCAATATCTCGCAATATGTTAATCGGATTGACGCATTTGGTTTGAACTCTGATTCGTCACGATTTATTCGTTTGTTTTTTCAGCCGATCTTTGCAATATGGGCGCTCTGGTCAACTGGCGCGTGGCATGCATGGCGTAATCAAGAAGCGGAGTAATGATCTAGGATCCGAATTATTAAGAAAGCGAGGTAAACGAGTGGGTATTCGAATTGTTACAGATAGCACTTGTGATTTACCGCAAGAAATTGTGAATGAATTTGGGATTACTGTTATCCCTTTGTATATTAATTATGGAGATCAGGGATTTTTAGATGGGGTCGATATATCTCGAAAAGAGTTTTATGAGAGTCTCCCGGATAGCGATCCGCTCCCAACTACAGCAACTCCCGGTGTGAACGTTTTTAAGGATGTCTATGAAAGATTAGCGAAGGAAGGCGCTAGTGAGATTATTTCCATTCATATCTCAATAAACCTAAGCGCTACGGTTGAGATAGCACGTAAAGCCGCGGATGCAACTCGGATTGTGCCAGTTACCGTGATCGATTCTCAACAGCTCAGTCTTGGGGTTGGTTTTCAGGTTTTGACGGCGGCAAGGGCTGCTATGAAGGGTAAGACGGTTGACGAGATCATTTCAATCCTTGAAAATCAGATTTCGCGTACCTATGTCATCGCTGCGCTAGATACACTTGAATTCCTTAGGCGCAGCGGGCGAATGAACGCAGCTGTGGAACGGATAGGCAGTTTACTAAGAATCAAACCGATGCTGATCATGCACAATGGTAATCCAACTGCGGAACGAGTGCGTACACGGAAGGGTGTAATTAAACGTATTATTAAATTCGTCAGCGAATTAGGCAATCTTGAGGAGATTGCCCTTGTGCATACCAACGCGATTGAAGCAGCTAAGGAACTCTATCGACAGGCGAGAGATTTGTTTCCGGATTCGGGTGAACCGCTTATTGTCGATGTTACCCCTGTTTTGGGCGCAAATATTGGACCTGGGGTAGTCGGTTTTGCCTGTATTACGGAAGAATAAATGGATATGGATTTAAGAGAGTATAAAATGAAAAGAGGAGAAACTCCATGAAATTAGCAAAGTTTGTAGCTTTATTAGGTTTGACGGCAATGACAGGAGTCTTGATATTTGGTTTTGTGTATGGGGATTTTGCTAAAGATGGCGCGAAATTGCTTTCTAATCCATGGGGAATCGTATCTATGGTTGATTTATATGTCGGCTTTGTTCTATTCTCGGGTTGGATTATTTATCGAGAAGACTCTCTTGTCCGTTCAATAGTATGGGTATTTTTGATGATGGTTCTAGGTTTCTTCACCGGTGCGTTATACACTTTTATTGCCTTACAGACTAGTCGTGGGGATTGGCGACTTTTCTTTATGGGAAAAAAGGCTTATTTAGATGAAGGATAAACAAGGTTCAAGCGTAGGAAAATTTGAAGAACTCGTCGATGAGTTCCGTTCAGTCATGGGTAGTCGAGAGGGCGCCATTGATTCGTTGATCCCATTAATCATTTTTATCATTCTCAATGCAATGGCAAGTTTTGATATTGCTCTTTGGGGTGCATTGGGTGTAGCGTTTTTGATCGCAGCCTACCGATTGATAAAAGGTCAGTCAATTCTATATGCCTTAGGTGGTATAGGAGGTGTGATCGTAGCGGTATTAGTTGCACGGTTTGTGGGGGGATCCGAAGGTTATTTCTTACCTGGAATCATAACAGGTATTTTTACTACTGTATTGTGTTTTGTGAGTGTCTTGGCTAAACGACCGATGGTTGCTTACACCAGCTATCTGACTCGACGCTGGCAGATACGTTGGTATTGGCATCCTCAGGTTCGTCCGGCTTACAGTGAAGTGACTTTGGTTTGGGGGATTTTCTTCACGTTGCGTACCTTGCTGCAATTCTATTTCTTCCAACAGGGAAAGACTGCTGCACTTGGGTTGGCTCAATTAATACTAGGGTGGCCTGCTCTAATCCTATTACTCATCTTCAGTTACCTCTACGGTTTGTGGCGATTGGGCAATCTAAAAGGACCCAGCGTCGAAGAGTTTAAATCTGGTTCAGCGCCTCCCTGGGAAGGACAGAAACGTGGATTCTAAGCGATTCACGAAACTTGGCGAAATTATTATTTGTAAACGAAAGGTAAATCAATGGATAAGAATATTAGAAATGCAGTTCTCACATTCATTATCGTCATCTTGATTGGCGCTGGACTAGCATTAGCAGGTTCTCAAGAAGGAAGTAAGTTCAATGGTATTTCGGTCTTTGCCTTGGCTGTTGGCTTGGCGTTTCTGATCAATTGGGTCGCTTTTGTGCCAGCTTACTTGCTTCAGAGTGAAAAATTTTATGATCTTACCGGCGGGATTACTTATACTTCTGTGATTATCCTGGCGATTGCCTTATCGCCAGTAGTCGATGGTCGTTCTATTTTACTGCTTATCCTGGTACTCGTCTGGACGGCTCGCCTAAGCAGCTTTTTGTTTCGTCGGATTCTCAAAGAAGGCAAGGATAGTCGTTTTGACGATATAAAACCCTCCTTTATGCGTTTTTTAAATGTGTGGAGTATTCAAGCCCTATGGGTAGTATTCACGGTGGCTGCTGCGTTGGCTGCCATCACAACCATTAATCGGAAGGAACTAGGCTTATTTGCTTTAATTGGATTGGCGGTTTGGCTATTCGGCTTTGTGATTGAAGTTGTGGCTGATATGCAAAAGAGCAACTTCCGTGCTGATCCAGAGAACCGAGGTAAATTTATTGACAATGGTTTATGGGCACGTTCCAGACATCCGAATTACTTTGGTGAGATAACGCTTTGGATTGGAATCGCGATCATTGCGCTACCTGTTCTTCATGGATGGCAGTGGGTCACCATGATCTCACCGGTATTTGTTGCCGTGCTGATCACTCGAATCAGTGGAATTCCTTTGCTTGAGAAAAAAGCTGATGAAAAATGGGGTGGGCAAGATGATTATGAGGTCTATAAGAAAAATACACCGGTATTGATTCCGCGGTTATAAATTGGGGATTGAATACCGGTAGCAGGACTTTGAACATTACTGAAAAGTTGATTTTCCCTTTGCGTCATGGGTTAGCAAGGGACTAAATTCCAGACTGGCATAATCATCATTGTAACTGTTGACTTTAGGAAAAAATCGCATATCGTGGCTTTGAGGTTACATCCATCACATTGTTTATTGCCAGATGTTGAAGTTCGCCACGAGCCAGCATTATCTAGCTGATATAGTACTTCTGCGGGGTACAAGGCGTTTCTCTCGGCGCCGTGGGCGATTTCTTCGTGGCAGCTTATACCAGCGGCGACAATTAGCGTGTTGTCGCTTTGGGCGCGAACGGCTGGGAAGAGTGGAGAACATTTGATGGCACACCAGTCTTAGTTCCTGAAGGATTCAATACCACGTTAGAAGAAAACGGCGATTTATTGATTTACCCAGAAGGTGATAAAAGCGCGCCTGCAAGTGGTCGTATGCCTAAGGATGGATATTATTTTGATGCTATCACTGCCTGGATATCTGCATCGATAGCTTCAATGGTATGCTTATCTTATCAACACGGCAAATAAGGGGATTATCGAAAAGACATGACGTCCGGATTTATGAATAATTGGTACGATACCCTCTATAATTTTTTCCCCACAAAAGTGTTATGAAATAAATAGCGATCATAACACTTTTCTGTGTACTCTACGAAAAATAATATTGGGAACATTTTTTCTAATTTGAAAAAACTTTTTTTATTTGGTGATGGCTCTCTATCCTAGAGGAAAAAATTAATAACGATTTGAATTATTATCGTTTCTTCGGCGATTTTGCCTTCTGGGATTGCTTTGATTATTTCGATTGAACGACCTGGGGGCATTCCGGTTACTATTTTCAGGAGGGCGAGCCGTATTGACCCTGATATTACGACTACCTACTGTCTTACCATCGAGATCTTTAATGGCTTGTTCTGCTTCGCTTTGTGAATTCATCTCCACAAACGCGAAGCCTTTTGATTGACCGGTATCACGATCTTTGATCAAGGATATCGATACCACTGTACCAGAATTTAAGAATAATGATCGTAAATCATCTTCTGTGATTTCGTATGACAGATTTCCAACGTATAACTTCGTTTCCATATAGGGGCTCCAATCTATAGCTAGTTATTAAAATAAAATCGCCTGTCCTGAATTAGGACGGGCGAGCCTCAACAAATCCTAAATAAAGATATTTTTATTATACCATGAAATAAGAAAACCAACAATAAAATTATTGATAGCCTTCAAATAACTAATTTGGGTAATCGTTTAATTAATCGATAGGACTGAATGGATAGAAGATGACCATGCAGTTTAATCCTTCAGCGCTTGGTGAAGTACTTCTGCGGGGTGCAAGGCGTTTCTCTCAGCGCCGTGGGCGATCTGTTCGTGACAACTGATACCAGCGGCGACGATGAGGGTGTCTTCGCTTTGGGCGCGAATGGCTGGGAATAGGGTCAGTTCACCCATTTGCATGGAGAGGTCGTAATGCTCGGTTTCGTAGCCGAAGGAGCCTGCCATGCCGCAGCACGCTGAACCCGCCTCCTCTACTTCGTATCCTAGAAAGGCGAGCAGTTCTTCGCTGTAGCGTGTGCCAATCAGCGCTTTCTGATGGCAATGACCGTGCAGCAGGATCTTACCATGCTGAGGTTCGAACTTCCCATCCAGATTTCCCGCCTGCATTTCACGCCACATGAATTCTTCGAAGGTCAGCGCCAGGTCTGCGACCTGTTTGGTTCGTGCATCATTTGGCAGTAAAGAGAGATTATCTTCGATCAACATGGATATATCGCTGGGTTCCAAACCGACAAGAGGAAGACCCTTTTGGGCATAGGGAAAAAGTATATCCAAAGCTTTCACGGTATTTTTACGGGCGAGATCTAGATTACCTTTGGAGAAAGCAGGACGTCCATATTCGTGTAGTTTAGGTGCGATTACGTCAAACCCACACGCTTCGAGAACATCGAAAGCAGCCTGGGCGGTTTCGGGGAAATTGTGATTGCGGCTAACATCCACGATCAGAACGACGGGTCGTTTTGAAGTGTTTTGTTGCGTGCGTTTTCGGCGTCGATAAAGATCATCGAAGGTGTGACGGGCAAAGGCGGGCAGAGGGCGGGAAGGAGCTAACTTAAGCAAGTGATTCATTAGCGTGCGGATAAATCCAATCTTTAAGGTAAAGTTAGATAATGGCGCCATCCTTCCGCTGGCTAATTTGCTTAAATCTGCAAAGTGCGAGAAGAAGCGCGAGCGCAGCGACATGAAATGGGTTCTGTAATATTGATAGAGATACTCGGCTTTAAGTTTCGCCATATCCACCGAGGATGGGCATTCAGTCTTGCAGGCTTTGCAGCTCACGCATAAGTCAAGCGTGTCGTAAACGCCAGGGTCGTCGAAATCGATCTGTCCTGAGATGGCGGCGCGCAGGGCATTGGCGCGCCCGCGTGTGCTGTGCTGCTCGTCGCGAGTAGCCTGATAGCTGGGACACATGGTACCTGTTAGCTGGCGGCAGAGAGCGGTACCGTTGCACATTTCTATGGCGCGATCGAGCCCATCAGAGCCAAAATCCAATATGGTCTTCAGTGGGATGGTTTGATAATCTGAACCATAGCGTAGATGGTTGGTCATGGCTGGGGCATCGACAATATCACCCGGGTTGAAAATGTTTTCTGGATCGAAAATGCCTTTGACTTGCTTGAAGAGGGTGTACATTTCGTCGCCGAAGAAATACGGGTTGAGCCAACTGCGCAGCCGCCCATCGCCATGTTCGCTGGAGAGAACGCCGCCATATTGCTTGAGTAGGTCACCTGCAAAAGTAATCAGTTTGGGGAGTTTGGCGATGTCTTCTTCAAGTTTGGCATTCAGTAGGTTATGGACATGCAAGCAGCCAGCGCTGGCATGCGCGAAATATGATATTTCATGATCAAGTTCTTGTTTGCAGTAGGTTTCAAGTTGGGTGATGTAATCGGCAAGATGAACGGTCGGTACAGCGGAGTCGTCAATAATCGCGAGCGGCTTGACATCGCCTTTCATACCCATCAGGATACCAAAACCAGCTTCTCTCACTTTCCATACTCTCTGGATAGCAATCGGATCGGTTAGGTTTAGGATGGCAGTTGAGCGGATTTTGCGCTTCTGCAAATGGTGTTCATAGGCTGATAATTGCGCTTCAAGCTCTGGCAGGCTGTCGCCGTAAAATTCGGTGATCATAATATTATTTGGTTTGCCTTGTAGAAACGAATCCATCATTGAAGCGTAATTGGGTGAATTCTTGACCAGCGCCATGCTGTGCGAATCAAGCATTTCAATGGCAGTAGGTTGCGCCTCGAGCATCAGCGGCACAGCGTCGAGGGCGGTTCGCAAATCGTCGAAATGAACGACTGAAAGAGCGCTCATCTTGGGTGTAGGCACTAAATTAAGTTTGACCTCGGTGATAACCCCGAGGGTTCCTTCGGATCCGCAGATCAATTTGGCAAGGTTAAAGCGTGGGTCATGAGCCCAGCGGAAGGAAAAGCCCTCGCCATCTGTCAGACGGTCGAGGTTGTAGCCGCCGCAGCGTCGCCAGTGTGGGGGTGTGCTGCTGCGAATGGTCTCGAGATTGTGCGGATCGCGCGTCAGAGCTATCATACTGCGGTAAATATCGGCTTCAAAATCGGATCGAGCTTGGATGCGATCTAATTCAGGGTCGTCTTTGGCAGAAAATTCGACCAATGAGCCATCGGAAAGAATAACTTTTACCGCTAGAATGTGATCGGCGGTCATGCCATACAGGATCGAATGCGAACCGGATGAGTTGTTGCCGACAATGCCGCCCAAAACGGCGCGCGTACCGCTGGCAGGATCAGGACCATATTTAAGTCCGAGCGGTTTGAGATACGTATTTAATGAAGAGAGCGCTACCCCAGGCTCGGCGCGCACCCATTTTTCTTCGGTGTTGACCTCGAGAATATGATTCAAATGTGGGGTTGTATCGATCACTAAGGCTTCGTTGACAGTCTGACCTGCCATGCTGGTTCCTCCACCGCGCGGCAGGATCGGAATACGGTATTCGCCAGCTAGCCGGATTGCAGCTTGGATGTCTTCAACGGACTGAGGAATAAGAACGCCGTACGGTTTGACCTGATAAATGCTGGCATCGGAGCTGTACAGAATACGGCTGATCTCATCCGTGCGAACTTCACAAGTGACGGATGATTTTAAAGTTTTCAGAAATTCTTCAAGATGCGATGGGATCATATTTCTTCCTTGGATTTCTGGTTCAACATTTTTTCATATTGTTTGCGCGAATCATCGATATGTTGGGTCATATAGGCGGCAGCGGCTTCGGGGTCTTTGTCAGCGATAGCATCAACGATCATACCGTGTTGTTGTATATAGTGCGCGAACAACGCCTGCTCTTCGTCAGAGTTACCCCAAGACGCCCAGACGACATCGAAGATCTCCATATAAGCTGAAATCAGCACGCTCATCAATTCGCCAAAGAAAGGATTCTTGGTACTTTCGGCAATGCCAATATGCAGGTTCATGTCGGCTTGATGTAGTGTGGGCGGATTTTTTAGGCTGTTCTTGATGAGTGTATGCAGCTCACGTAATTTGATGACATTGGATTCATCACGGCGGATGGCGGCTAATCGGGCAGCTTGCACTTCGATCAGACGACGCACTTCATATAAATGGACGGTATCAAAGCGGTTGCGGGCGATCATATAGCTAATCGAATCGATTGCCATTTGGTCGCTGGCAAATGTCACACGCGCGCCACTGCGTGGGGTTATTTCAACCAAACCCATTCCTGAGAGAGTCGCTAGCGCAGCGCGCACAGAGGTACGGCTGACATTGAAACGCTCGCACAACTCGCGTTCAGGAAGTAGTGGATCGCCGGATTTAAGATCACCGGCTTTGATGAGGTTGGCGATGTATTCTACGATTTTTTCATAAACCGGTTGAGTGGGTTCTCGTTTGATATTCATATATGTATTATCTTGGAAATACCAGATTTTGTCAAGTAGCTTCAAACGCTTACAAAATATCCAAATATTAAGAAATAATTAAAGAAATGGAGACGATCTTGACGATTATCTATATAATATGTATTATATTGGTAATACCAGAACCAATCAACACGATCAATTATTCAATCTTTTCAAGGAGAACAAGCACATGTCTAAGAAAATTCTATTTCTAGTTGGAGATTATGTAGAGGACTATGAGGTGATGGTTCCGTTCCAGACACTTGCTGCAGTGGGTTATGAGGTAGATGCTGCCGCTCCAGATAAAGCGGCTGGAGATGTGGTGCGGACTTCGATCCACGATTTTGAAGGCGACCACACCTACAGTGAAAAGCGCGGTCATAACTTTGCGCTCAACAAGAGCTTTGATGAGATCAAGGAAACGGAATATGCCGGATTAGTAATTCCTGGTGGACGCGCCCCTGAATACATCCGATTAAATCCGCGCGTATTGGAAATCACACAGCATTTCTTTGAAGCAGACAAACCTGTTGCGGTGATCTGCCATGGTCCGCAGGTGCTGGCAGCAGCGCATGTGTTGAAGGGTAGAAAGGCTACAGCTTATCCTGCGGTTGGTCCTGATGTTACCCATGCTGGCGCAGAATATGTAGAGATCCCGGTTGATCAAGCGATGACGGATGGGAACTTGGTTTCAGCGCCGGCTTGGCCAGCGCATCCCGCTTGGATGGCGCAGTTCATGAAGGTGATGGGCGCCAAGATCGAGCTCTAAAGAAAGTTAATAATAATTTTTAAGTAATAAAAGCGCTGTATCTTGATGTGATACAGCGCTTTTTAATTTCGCTATTATTTCAAGGTGAATAATATTATTGGGAAGATCGAACACTCGGCGTAAGGCATAGACCTACAATCGCAATACCCCATAGCAGATAAACGATTTGAATTCCGACTGGCTTCCCCCACAAGAGAATCTGAAAACAAATCCATAGTACCAATGTGACGCCTTGAATCGCAGCCGCGTTCCAAGCCCATGGCGCACGTTTGTATAAGCCCCAAGATATGATGAATGGGAAGAAACCCATCACAATGGTTAAGAACAGACCCGGCAGGATGAAATTGGAGATTGGCAGCGGATCTAAAAAATCAGGGGTCAGGTTTAGTAGCGCTCCGCTTGGTTCGAGCAGCATCACAATCCCCCCACCGAGTCCGCCTATACCGAGCAATAGAAGAAGGATAATCAAAGCAGTTAAAAGTTTTGAGAAAGAGGATTTCGATTGGTTCATATTGACTCCAAGAGAAAAACAGGATATTTAGTCGCCACTTCCTTAATGGCTTCGAGCGGTGAATCAATTAATCATTTTTTGGATATCTTGTTTGATTATTGGTAATCTTTCTGTTATAGCTTTCCAAACTAAGTGGTAGTCTATCCCAAAGTAAAAGTGAATTAACTTATCTCACATATCGTAATAATTTGGTCAAGGACGTCTTGGCTTATTTCTGGTCGAAGTGATTGCTTGGGGACAACATCGACTTTCCGATTGAATACATCTTCTAAATATAATTCCAGACCGATTAAGTCGAATAGGTCAGCAGTTTCATCAAATTCTACTAACAAATCAATGTCGCTATCTTCAACTTGTTCTCCGCGAACATAAGAACCAAATAAACTGATTTCCCTTACTTTGTATTGTTCAGTAATGGTGGGCTTCAATTCTATTAATCTAGTTAGAATCTCTTGTTGTTTCATAAGTCCTTTTAATTGATTCAAGTGGTTTTATTAGAATTTTCGAATAAAGTAAATCAAATTAGATAAAACCAAAAAAGGAGACAAAGATTATGCTGAACATGCAACTGTATAATACCTTGAAAAACAAAATTGTGCAATTGAGAGGCGTTCGTTCATTTATTTCATTGTGGCGAGGAATTGGCTGTGATATTTTTGTTTCTGGATTTGTGTACCAATCATGAGCTCCACCATGTCTTACAAGAATACAACCCATTTCCTGTAGTTTTTTAATTAATTGCTTTCTTTTCATCAGGAGAAAACTAATTCTTCTACTTTTCGAATATAGGGGACCTGATCAGAATCAATATCATTTAGTAATTCTTTTAAATTTTCAATTAATTCATCTTTTGAGTAAGCTTGCGTTTGGTAATCAGGATAATCATTTAAATATCCTATATAGAAATCATTGTCCTTCCAATATGTATATTTAATTGATCTCATCATTGACACTCCTTGCGAACAATTATCGTTGTGCAGGCGTGAGAATTGGTTATCCTTACAGTACATACCAACGTTTACGATAAGTAAACAAATTATACCCCAATTTATTAATCATTCCTCTTTCTGAAGTTGCGTGGCGATCGATTCAGACCAGGAGGAAATTGCCTCCCAATCGCGGTGATCACCCTGAGACCAAACGCCAAAGAGCACACTGAGCTGGAATTTCAGTCGGTCGCTGAAGGAGGGAATTTTAGCGATATCGAATCAGACAATTGAGATGCTTGATTTTGTGTCACTTCAGACATTTTTTCTCCGTCTTAGGCATGGATCAGGTTATAAACGTGCCAAGGATGCCAGACCTAGCGATTATTATTTATCTGGAGCAATTCCTCAAGCTTTTGCAACCTTGATCGCCAACTGCTGGCGCTTCTCATAGGCTTCGCGAGTAATGCGGATGTCCTCCAGGAAATAGGGCAGTTCCTCCAGGGTGAGCGCCTGCGGACCATCGACGAGGGCTTTGCGCGGCACGGGGTGGAAGTCGACCAGCGCCATATTGGCGCCAGCGATGATGCCTTGAGCGGTGGCTTGGAAGACCTCACAGATGCCATCTGGTCCAACGGCGCGCAAGCCAACCGAGTGGGATGGATCGATGCAGACCGGCATACGCGTCAGGCGCTTGACGGTGGGAACGTGTGAGAAATCGACAAAGTTACGGTGCGGATCGCTCATCGAAGTCTTGACGCCGCGCAGGCAGAAGATGACCTTGGCGTTGCCTTCGCTGGCTAAGTATTCTGCGGCATTGAGCGACTCGCTGAGGGTGATACCGAAGCCGCGCTTGAGCAATGCTGGGTATTCCTGCTGCCGACCGATCGCTTTGAGCAGCTCGAAGTTCTGGATATTGCGAGTACCGATTTGGAGGATAACGCCAGTCGGGTTGCCGGTTATATCGAGCGCTTCATGGATCTCGTCGATGTGCTTGTCGTGCGTGATTTCCATGGCGATGACTTTGATAGCGTATTTTCCAGCGAGTTCGAAGACATACGGCAGGCAGTTTTTACCATGACCCTGAAACGAGTAAGGATTGGTGCGAGGTTTGTAGGCGCCCATACGCGTGCAGACCTGCCCGTTTTCTTGCAATGCTTTCATCATCATTTCGGTGTGTTCGCGGTTGTCAACCGCGCACAAACCGGCGAATATATTCAAGTTGTCTTGACCAAAATGGACTCCGTTATAGTCAAAGCCGACCGTGCGGTGGTTGTCCTGTTGGCGACCGAGGATGCGGTATTCCTGCGAAATGCGGATGACGCGCTCTACGGCGGGCAGCGCTTCGATCTGCTCTGGGTTGATCCTGAGCGTATCACCGATCAGATAGATCTCGGTCAATTTCTGCTGTTCACCTAAGATGTTTTGAATTTTGATGCGTACATCTGGGAGCTCGTTTAAGATCTTCCAGGTTTCTTTGAATTCGGGGGAGTCTTGGTCTGTGTTGGGTTGTAGTATGACTAGCATGGGGTGTATATGTCCTTATGTTTGTGGTGTGAATTGGTCTATTATAGTACTAAAGTGAAGAATGTGTTGTATCTGTAAAGGCTTTTTATGAATTTAGGTTATAATAAGATTACAAAATAATATTAAGGGGAATTTCTACTCAATCATCCCCGAGATAAATTTGATTGGTTAAGTTCGGTTTCAGGAAGAGGTTATTATAGGATGGATGTATTCAATCTTCGTAATCAGCTCGTGGGAGATTATGCCGAGTATATTTCGAGTTTTATTTATATACGCGATCAAAGGATAAAGCAATACGCTGATAAGATCCTTCAAGAAGGTCAGCTATGGCCTGATCCCTTGATCCAATTAAATCCTTCATTTGAAGCGGGAAAAACAATTCATGAATTAGTGGCGGAAGGTTTATTACATCATGAATGTGCGCAAATTTTCAGGATCAATAAAGAGACCCCTGATAGCAAGATACTCAAGTTACATAAGCATCAAGAAGATGCGTTACGGGCTGCAGCCAAGGATCAGGATTATGTGCTCACCACCGGTACAGGATCGGGAAAATCGCTTGCCTATATCATACCCATTGTCGATCATGTGCTCAAGCATGGCAGCGGCAAAGGTATTCAGGCGATCATCGTTTATCCGATGAATGCATTAGCGAACAGTCAATTGAACGAGCTCGAGAAGTTCATCAATCTGGGATACCCCGATCATCGTGGACCGGTGCGATTTGCTAGATTCACAGGACAAGAATCAGAGGAAGAGCGTGAGCTAATCCGACAGCATCCACCGGATATCTTACTGACCAACTATGTCATGCTCGAACTGATTTTGACGCGACCAGAAGATCGCGAAAGTGTGATCAAATCAGCGCAAGGATTACGCTATTTCGTGCTCGACGAATTGCATACCTATCGCGGCAGACAGGGCGCGGATGTAGCGATGCTGGTGCGTCGCTTGCGGGATGCCGTTCGTTCGCCTCAGATGCAATGTATTGGCACCTCGGCTACTCTAGCAAGCGAGGGGACATATGCAGAACAGCAAGAAAAAGTCGCTACAGTTGCATCAATCTTCTTTGGAACGCGTTTTACTCCTGAGCAAATCATTGGAGAAACTTTACAACGCGCGACCCCCTCCTATTCCGAAACAGATACATTTTTTGTAGATGCTTTGAATGAACAGATCAAAAGACAGGAGGGAACATTCCCATCTGAGTATCAAGAATTCATTCAAACTCCATTGGTTAGCTGGATTGAATCAAATTTTGGCGTTGATCGTGAGGCGAATAGCGACAGGCTAATTCGGGCAACCCCAATCAGTATCACGGGTAAAGATGGCGCGGCGCAGAAATTGGCACAGCTTTGTGATCGTTCTGCAGCAGATTGTGAAAAGATTATCATAGCTTGTTTGATGGCGGGTTATCGGATACTAAATCCAGAAACAGAATTTCCGGTATTTGCCTTTCGGCTGCATCAATTCATCAGCCCAGGCGAAAATATCTATACAACCCTTGAATCCAGCAACGAGAGATATCTGACGGTCAATAACCAGCAATTCAAACCAGGAGATCGGTCCAAAAATCTCTATCCGATTGTTTTCTGTCGTGAATGTGGTCAAGAGTATTACTCAGTGAAAATTCATAAGAATGAGGAGGATGGAAGTGTGCAATTTCTGCCTAGGGATTACACGGATCTGCTTAAGAATGAAGATGATACGCCAGCATATATCTATCTAAATGAAGAACATCCCTGGGACATGAATGAAGATGAGATCATTGATCGAATACCGGATGATTGGTTAGAAGATGATGAAGATATAAAAAAGGTAAAGACTTCCCGTAAAAAATCCCTACCCGAGAATATTCGCGTGAGCGCCAATGGAATACAGGATCATGATGGTATTTCCGTGACCTTGATACAGGCGCCTTTCCAATTTTGTTTGCATTGCGGGGTAGCCTATCATTCACGTATTCAATCCGATTTCTTGAAGCTGACTGCTTTGACTTCAAGCGGAAGGAGCACTTCTACAACCATTCTAAGCTTAGCAACGATCCGCAAATTAAAGCAGGATGGTTATTTGGAACCCAAAGCGCGTAAGCTGCTCAGCTTCACGGATAACCGACAAGATGCAGCGCTGCAAGCAGGGCATTTCAACGATTTTGTAGAAACCAGTTTGATCCGCACTGCTCTTTATCAGGCAGCGGATAAAGCGGGCGAAAAAGGAATGCGCCATGATGAGCTAACCCAAATTGTGGCACGGGAATTAGACTTACCTTTTGAACAATAAGCCAGTAATCCAGAGGCGCGTTTCGCGCCAAAACAAGAGACGGAAGAAACCTTTCGAGATGTATTAGGATATCGTCTTTATCGTGACTTAAGACGTGGATGGCGAGTGACCGCGCCGAATCTGGAGCAAACCGGGTTACTTAAGATCAATTATTTGGCGCTCGAAGACGTGTGCGAAGCAGAGGATATTTGGGAAGGGAAACATAGCGCTTTGGTTAATTCAACTCCAGAGACCAGGCAAAAAATCGCCCAAGTTCTATTGGATACGATGCGCAGAGAATTAGCCATTCAGGTCAATTATCTCTCGCCAGATAACCAAGACCGCATCCGTCAGCGTAGTTCACAACGATTGATAGAACCATGGGCGATTGATGAAAATGAAACCATGGAAAGCGCCAGTATCCTTTATCCACGCAGTCGCAGAAAAGGGGATGATAAACATAGCGCCTTCTTATCCGCGCGCAGTAGTTTTGGGCTTTACCTCAATAATCCAATCACTTTTCCGGATCATAAGCAAAAACTAAATGTGGTGGAACGTGAGCAGATCATCCTACAATTATTAGAAGCCTTGCGCATTGCTAGTATTGTGGAGCTCATTGTACCTGCGCGTGATGAGCATGAGGTACCAGGCTATCAGATCAAAGCAGCTTCATTGATCTGGAGCGCCAGCGATGGAAGCGTTCCATTTCATGACCCGCTGCGCATGCCAAAATTATCGCAACAAGGAGGTCGCACCAACGATTTCTTTGTCAATTTTTACAAGACAGCGCTGCCAGACCTATATGGCTTGCAGGCTAAGGAACATACCGCCCAAGTGCCTTATGAAGACAGGGAAGCGCGTGAAAAGCGCTTCCGCACTGGAGAACTACCGATCTTATATTGCTCGCCGACCATGGAATTGGGGATCGATATCTCACAATTAAATGTGGTTAATATGCGTAATGTGCCGCCAACGCCGGCTAATTATGCGCAGCGTTCGGGGAGAGCCGGGCGCAGCGGACAACCAGCGCTGGTATTCACCTACTGCGCAAAGGGCAGTCCGCATGATCAGTACTTTTTTAAGCGCAAAGCAAGGATGGTGTCAGGCGCAGTTAACCCACCGCGATTGGATTTAGCCAATCAAGATCTGGTACGCGCGCATGTTCATGCCATTTGGTTAGCGGAAACTAATTTAAAGCTGGGCATCTCTTTGAAAGACATTTTAGATCTAAATGGCGATCAGCCTTCTTTAGAATTGATGGAGCATGTCAAAGATGCGCTGCGAGAGACGAACGCCAAACAACGCGCTTTGATCCATGCCGAGCATGTGATCGCCTCCGTGAAAGATAATCTTGAAGAAGCAGACTGGTATAGCGAGGACTGGCTGAATAAAGTCTTTGCGCAAATACCTGAACAGTTTGATCGCGCCTGTGAACGCTGGCGGAATTTATACCGCGCTGCAATAAGCCAACGCGAATTACAGGATTCAATTATCCGAAATGCATCTAGCGTACCAAGAGACCGTGAACGAGCTAAGATACTCAGGCGTGAAGCGGAGAATCAATTAGAACTGCTGCTGGATACAAACCGCATCATGCAATCTGATTTCTATATTTACCGTTATTTTGCCAGTGAAGGATTCTTACCCGGTTATAACTTCCCTAGACTTCCGCTTTCAGCGTATATCCCAGCAAGAAAGGTAAAAACGCAAGATGGCGAATTCCTCTCACGACCACGTTTTCTGGCGATTTCTGAATTTGGGCCACGCTCGATCGTTTATCATGAAGGTTCAAAATATAGTATCAATCGGGTTCTCTTGCAGGGGGCGCGTGAAGAGGTTAGTCAAGAATTGGCAACCGAACGGGTTAAGCTATGCCCGTATTGTGGCTATTTACATCCTGTTCAAGATGGGGATGGTTTAGATAAGTGCGAACGTTGCGGAAATAGCTTGGGGGATAGTCTGCGTTTGCTCTTCCGCATGCAAACTGTTTCAACTAAACGCCGAGAGCGCATTAATTCTGATGAAGAAGAACGCATTCGTTTTGGTTATGAGGTCAAGACTGCGATCAGATTCCAGCAACGCAATGAGGATTTTTTGGTGCAGCGCGCCGAGATATTCGCTGGCGAAGAGATCTTAGCCCAATTGACCTATGGCGATGCAGCTACTCTTTGGCGGATCAACCTGGGCTGGCGGCGACGGAAAAGCCAGCAGCAATATGGTTTTCTATTAGATATCGAGAAAGGTTACTGGCAAAGAAACGATGAAGACCCGGATGACAAAGATGACCCGATGGGTGTTCGCACGCAACGCGTGATCCCTTATGTGGAAGATCACAAGAACGCGCTGATATTTGAACCCACACAACAACTTGAAGCAGCGGTGATGGCTTCCTTAACCGCCGCGCTCAAAAAAGCCATACAAGTGACCTATCAATTGGAGGATAATGAACTGGCAGCAGAAGCTTTACCTGACGAAGACGATCGTCGAGCGATCCTTTTCTATGAAGCTTCGGAGGGCGGCGCAGGAGTATTACGGCAGCTTGTTAAGGATACAAGCGCAATCCACATCGTAGCCAGCGCAGCATTGGACATCTGCCATTTTGATCCAGCGACAGGCGCCGATCTGCAAAAAGCGCCTTTATCGGATGAGATCTGTGAAGCGGCTTGTTATGATTGTTTGATGAGCTACTATAATCAGCGCGATCATCCGCTGTTGGATCGCCAATTGATCCGAGAGTTATTGATCACTTATCGAGGCGCCGAAAGCAGAGTGTCTCCGGTTGCGATCGGACGGGAACCACATTATCAGCATTTACTTTATTTATGTCAATCCGAGTTGGAAGAGAAATGGCTGGAAAGCGTGCAGGCGCGCGGCTATAGACTGCCATCCAAAGCGCAGCATTTGATCGCCGAATGCAACACACGACCTGATTTCATCTATGAGCAGGAGCAGGTTGTGATCTATGTCGACGGTTACCATCATCTGGATTCAACAAGACAACAGCGCGATGTTGAAAGTACAGCCTGCCTTGAAGATCTGGGTTTTACCGTGCTGCGGTTTGGTATCTTAAACGATTGGGAGAATATTTTTAGCAATCATTCCTATCTTTTTGGGAAGTAAGGGAATCATTAAGGTAAAGAATAGACACTATGATTTTTAGCATTGGATCGCTCGTAAAAGCACGCGGTAGGGAATGGGTAGTACTGCCAGGCAGTGAACCGGATTTATTGATCGTAAGACCATTAGGCGGCATTGATGAAGAAGTGACCGGCATTCATTTGGGATTGGAAGATGTGCAGCCGGCGCAGTTTGATCTACCCGACCCTATCAAGGTGGGTGATTATACTTCGGCGCGTTTATTGCGCGATGCCGTACGTCTGAGCTTCCGCAACAGCGCTGGTCCTTTTCGTAGTTTTGCTCGATTAGCGGTCGAACCACGACCTTACCAATTGGTTCCTTTGTTGATGGCGCTAAAACTCGAGCCGGCGCGCCTATTAATTGCCGATGATGTGGGGATAGGCAAGACGATCGAAGCTGGTTTGATCGCGCGTGAGATGATCGATCGAGGCGAAGTGCAGCGCATGGCGGTTCTTTGTCCGCCGCATTTAGCCGAACAGTGGCATGATGAATTAGCGAGTAAATTTCATATCCAAGCTGAATTAGTGTTGGCAAGCACGATATCGCGACTGGAACGCGGCACACGATTGGATCAGTCGATCTTCGACCTGTATCCGTATGTGATCATCTCGACCGACTTCATCAAATCGGACCGACGCAGGGATGACTTTATCCGTACTTGTCCAGAGCTTGTGATCGTGGATGAAGCGCATACGTGCGCTTTTGGCGGCGGAGGCGGGCGCGGTCAGCATCAGCGCCATGCACTGCTCACTCGATTGGCGGAGGATAAAAACCGCCATCTATTGCTGGTGACAGCCACACCGCACAGCGGTAAAGAAGAAGCGTTTCGTTCTTTATTGAGTTTTATTGATGAACGCTTTGCGGAACTACCTGAAGACCTTAGCGGAGCACAGAATACGGGACAGCGCCGCTGGTTGGCTGAGCATTTTGTGCAGCGTCGCCGGGCGGATATCCAAAGTTATCTGGGCGCGGATACTCATTTCCCAAAACGAATCGATGCCGAGATGACCTACAGTCTATCCAGTGAATATAAGAGCTTTTTTGAGCGCATCCTGGCGTATGCGCGCGAGAATGTGGTCGATGAGAGCGGCGGACATTTCCGACAACGCGTACGATGGTGGTCCGCTTTGGCGCTGTTAAGATCGGTAGCTTCCAGCCCAGCCGCGGCAGCCGCGACGCTGCGTTCACGCGCTGCCACCATGGAAGCGGAGACTGTTGAAAGCGCGGATGAAATTGGACGTCGGATGGTGCTTGATCTGAGCGATGCCGAATCAATTGAGGGTTTGGATGTCATCCCTGGCAGTGATGACAGTGAGTTGGAGTTAGGCGATCAAGAGAAAGCGCGCGCCCGATTGTTAAGCATGGCACGCGCGGCTGAACAACTGATTGGGAAATCGGACACTAAATTAGAGCAAACGATCGAGATCGTCAAGAAATTGGTTGAGGATGGTTTCCGACCGATCCTTTTCTGCCGTTTTATCCCGACAGCGGAATATGTGGCTGAGCGCTTACGCAAAGCGCTGCGTTCCGTGGAAGTGATTGCGGTAACAGGCAATCTACCGCCCGCGGAGCGTGAGGAACGTGTGCTGCAGCTCTCACAAGCGCCCAAACATGTGTTGGTGGCGACGGATTGCCTTTCGGAAGGCATCAACCTGCAGGATCATTTCGATGCTGTCGTGCATTATGATCTTTCCTGGAACCCAACTCGCCATGAACAACGGGAGGGACGCGTCGACCGTTTTGGGCAGCGTAAGAAAGAAGTGAGCGTGGTGACCTATTACGGCATTGATAATCAGATCGATGGCGTGGTACTGGATGTACTGCTGCGCAAACATCGCAGTATCCGCAATTCGTTGGGCATCTCCGTACCGGTGCCGATCAACACTGATGAAATCGTGGAAGCGATCTTCGAAGGCTTGCTGCTGCGCGAACGATCAGGCGGCGCGGTCGAGCAGTATCTACCTGGATTTGAGGAGTATATCCGCCCGAAGAAAGAAGAGCTGTACGAGCAATGGGAAGCGGCACAAGAACGCGAGCGTCGTTCTAGAACGATGTTTGCGCAAGAAGGGATCAAAGTTGAAAACGTGGCGGCAGAATTGGAGGCGGCGCGGGCTGCGGTAGGTTTGAATGTGGATGTGCAGGATTTTGTGAAGCAGGCTTTGAGGAGCTATCAAGCGGTCGTAGAGGGCGAGGATCCGATCAAGGTTCTGATGTCGGAAACGCCACGCGCCTTACGTGATTTGCTGGCGATCGGGAAAGATGATTTCGAGGCTACCTTCAGCCTGCCGGCGCAAGATGATCAAATCTATTTGACGCGTACACACCCCTTGGTAGAAAACTTGGCAACCTATGTCATCGATCAGGCGCTGGATGGCGCCGATCAAAGCGCAGCAAAACGCTGCGGCGCGATACGTACAAAGCAAGTGCAGACGCGAACAACGCTGTTATTAGTGCGTGTGCGTTATCATTTGATTTCGACACTTGCCGGTGAGGAGAAAGCCTTGTTAGCAGAGGAAGCGCTTCCCTTGGCATTCAGCGGCGCGCCAGAGCAGGCACAGTGGCTGGAGGAGCAGGAAGCCGAGGGTTTGGTTAAGCTGCTACCGGATGCCAATATTCACCCACAGCAAGCCAGCCAATTTGCGGGGCGCGTGATCGATGGTTTTGAGGCGCTGAGACCAGCGTTGGATCAGTTCGCCAATCAGCGCGCTGAGAAACTGCTGCAGGCACATCGGCGCGTGCGCGATGCAGCCCGTCACAAAGGGCGCTACCGTGTCGAAGCGCAGCTTCCGCCGGATGTGATCGGGATTTATGTGTATTTGCCGATAACTAACTAAATGAGATGATGTGAATAAAATAAAATCTATTCGTAATTATTTCGTTGATGAAGCGGGTGACCCAAATCTTTTTTCAACAAAAGGTAGAATTATAGTTGATACCTTTGGGTGTTCCAAGTACTTCATACTCGGAGTCTTAGACATTCCATCACATGAAGATCTTAGTGAAGAACTAAATCAATTACGAAAAGAATTGTTGTCAGATCCTTATTTTCAGGATGTTCCATCTATGCAGCCAGAGAGTAAAAAAACCGCTTTAGCATTCCATGCAAAAGATGATATTCCTGAAGTACGTAAGGAGGTTTTTTCATTATTAAGTAAACGTGACTTGAAATTTTATGCGGTAGTTAGAGATAAATCTTCTGTTATCAATTATGTAAAACAAATGAATGAAAAGAAACCTGATTATCGGTATCATCCAAATGAGCTATATGATTATATGATTCGACGTTTATTTCGAGATAAGTTACATAAAGAAGATTCTTATTCGATTTGTTTTGCTAAAAGAGGTAAATCTGATCGTACAGCTGCATTAAAGGAAGCCTTGGAGAAGGCTAGGGAGAATTTCTATAATAAATGGGGTGTATTTGGAGAAGCTCCAATTAATGTGTATGCAAGTTCTAATATAGAATCACCAGAATTGCAAGCTGTAGATTATTTTTTATGGTCTCTGCAAAGATTATATGAACGCCATGAAGAAAGATATGTAGTTTATTTATGGCGCTTAATTCATTTGGTTCATGATATTGATGATACTAGAAATAAAATTTATGGAGTTTATTATACACAGAAAAATCCATTACGATTGGATAAAATAAAAAGAAAGCCAGAGATATAGGGTGATCCCGCCGCAACGCGATCATCACACGGCATGAAGCCGAATTTCATCTTCTGGCAATGTTATTATAGCAAAATATTTTTATTTAGTCAAATTTTTTGAAATGAATTAGCTTATGCAAACACGACACCGCAATACTTTTACCACCATACACAGCGAGGGGGCTCTGCTGCCGCCGGATCTATTGGCGCGCATCAGTGAGCGTGATGCCAGTCTGGAAGGCATAAAACCAAGCGATTACCACCTGCTGAAAAATGAGAAGCTGAATGAAGCCATCAACCGCTCCTGGAACCGTTTGATCGGCGCCTGGGAGAACTTTAAAGAGACACGCCAAAAGCTGCTGGTAGGACAACCCGGCACGACGGAGACGCGTGAACGCTGGCTGCTGCCGCTCTTTCAAGAATTGGGCTATGGGCGTTTGCAGACCAGCGCTGCCTTTGAGATCGAAGGCAAGTCTTATCCGATCTCGCATCTATGGGGAAGCGCTCCAATCCACCTGCTGGGCTGCAATATTGAGCTCGACAAGCGCACGCCTGGGATCGCTGGCGCGGCGAGGCGCAGCCCGCACAGTATGGTTCAAGAATTCCTCAACCGCTCCGAATATAACTTATGGGCGATCCTATCGAATGGATTGAGATTGCGTTTACTGCGCGATAATGTCAGCCTGACGCGCCAGTCTTTCCTTGAATTTGACCTTGAAGCGATGATGGAAGGCGAGCTGTATGCTGATTTCGTATTGCTTTGGATGCTTTGTCATCAATCACGATTTGAAGCGAGTGGTGAATTGCGAATGGCGAGTGGGGAAAGGCGAATGGCGAGTGGGGAGAGGCGAATGGCGAGTGGGGAGAGGCGAATGGAGAATGGCGAATTGCGAATGGCGAGTGGAGAAAAACAACTCGCTACTCGCCACTCACCGATTACCGAATGCTGGTTGGAAAAATGGTCGCATTTAGCACACGAACAGGGCACGCGTGCGCTTGACCAACTACGTAATGGGGTTGAGCAAGCCATCAATCAACTTGGAGCCGGTTTTCTCGAGCGCCCATCCAACCAAACGCTGCGGGCGAAATTGCGCGACGGCTCGCTGAGCACGCAAGACTATTACCGTCAGCTTTTACGCTTCGTCTACCGCTTGATCTTCTTATTTGTAGCGGAAGACCGCGATTTATTATTCAACCCCGATTCTGACCCAATTGCTCAACAGCGCTATATGGATTATTACTCCACACAGCGACTGCGCCGTTTGGCAGAGAGAAGCCGTGGGCAACGGCATGGCGACCTGTGGCAGGGGTTGCTGGTGGTCATTAATCTATTGATTGGGAAAGATGTGGCGAATGGTGAATGGGGAGTGGCGAATGGCGAATGGGGAAGGGCGAATGGTGCGCCACTCGCTGAATCCCACTCGCTACTCGCATTGCCGATTTTGGGCGGTTTTCTATTCTCAAGGGAAGCTACTCCCGATCTAGATAGTGCGCAACTGGATAACCAGCATCTACTGACAACCATACGCGCCTTGGCATACACCATCGATCAGCGCACACTGCGCCCAGTGGATTATAAGAACCTGGGACCAGAAGAGCTGGGTAGTGTATATGAATCATTACTCGAACTGCATCCTGAGATGAATGTTGATGCCGGTACTTTCAACCTAACCACGGCTGGCGGTCATGAACGCAAGACAACTGGCAGCTACTACACCCCCTCCAGCTTGATCCAGGTATTACTGGATTCGGCGTTGGATCCGGTGGTGGAAGATCGTCTTGAGATGGCGAAGCGAATGGGGAACGGCGAGTGGCGAATGGTGAATGGCGAATGGGATTTGGTCGAGTGGAAATGGAAGGATGAAGGAGAGAAAGATTATGCCAATTCAATCTTACCAAGATTTAGAGATCTGGCAGCGCAGCATGGATTTGGCGGTAGAAGTATATCGCCTAACCAAGCATTACCCAACAACAGAACAGTTCGGGATGACATCGCAAATGAGGCGGGCAGCGGTTTCGATACCAGCCAATATCGCCGAGGGATGGGGCAGGAGCGGGACGAAGGAATTTCAACATTTCCTAAACATCGCGCTGGGCAGTCTTCGGGAATTAGAGACACATCTACTGCTGAGTCAGAGGGTGGGATTATGCCAGATGGATCAGATCAAAGATCAGTTGGAGACAATTACGATCCTGGGAAAACAGATCGTATCTCTAAAACGCAGTCTGGCGAGGAAGGGTGGTTAGCGAATGGGGGCGGGAGAATGGCGAATGGGGAAGCGGTGAGTGGTGAACGGAGAATGGCGAATGGACCACTCGCTACTCACCACTCGCCATCTGCCACTCGCCACCAACTACTCGCCGAATCTGCGTTGGTCTCACTAACCGTCTGCGACCCAGCTTGCGGCTCCGGGCATTTCTTGATCGCGGCGGCACACCGCATTGCGCGCCGACTGGCTGGCGTGCGCACTGGCGATGACGAACCAGCGCCGGATGCGACGCGCGCCGCCTTGCGAGATGTGATCAGTCGCTGTATTTACGGTGTGGATCTCAACCCGATGGCGGTGGAACTGTGCAAGGTAGGCTTATGGATGGAATCCTTGGAACCTGGCAAACCGCTCTCGTTTTTGGATGCGCATATCAAATTCGGCAACAGCCTGGTGGGAGTTGGACCGGGGGTGGCGAATGGCGAATTGCGAATGGAGAATGGGGTCGAGCGAATGGGGAAGGAACCACTCGCCACTCACCACTCGCCACTCACTATCCCCGATGATGCTTTCAAGCCTGCCTTTGGCGATGACAAAGAAACCGCTAGCGCTTTGAGACGGCGCAACAAGCGCGAGCGAGAAGGGCAGATGGGTTTCCGTTGGGACGTGACCTTGATCAAGGATAATGAAGATCTAGCACGCTGGGTAGCGAATAAAACGCAACAAATAGAGACAATGCCAGAATTGGATGCGCAACAAATCAAGTCCAAAGAAGAAGCCTACCAGTCGCTGCTCGATACTCGCCAATTCCAACAGCAGCGCCTGGAATACGATCTATGGACAGCGGCGTTCTTTTGGGAGATCCCAAAGGGTGATGCTGAGGAGATGCTTGCACCTACACAGCAGGAAATGATTCGTTTGCAGCGCGGTAAGCAATTAGATGCAGAGTTGGTGAGACGTGTTCAGGAGATCGCTGGTAAACAGCGCTTCTTTCATTGGGATTTAGAATACCCGCAGGTGTTTGGAGGTGTGGAAAATGGTGGCGGGCGAATGGCGAATGGGGAAGAGGTGAGTGGTGAACGGCGAATGGCGAATGGGGAAGAGGTGAGTGGCGAATTGCGAATGGCGAATGGGGAAGAGGTGAGTGGCGAATTGCGAATGGCGAATGG
>Ga0172371_10003410_pt1 | contig 24652 bp, 27 predicted proteins | sample Lak12m_FD_114543 | JGI IMG/M metagenome (GOLD analysis project Ga0172371, IMG submission 114543) | Freshwater microbial communities from Kabuno Bay, South-Kivu, Congo - kab_022012_12m | ecosystem: Environmental > Aquatic > Freshwater > Lake | place: Democratic Republic of the Congo: South-Kivu... | reverse complement strand
TTGCGCACCTCGGCTGATTTCGCCAAATGCCTGTCTCTGGGCGCCGACGCAGTCTACATTGGCACGGCCGCCTTAATCGCTATCAATTGCGAACAATACCGCATCTGCCACACCGGCCTTTGTCCCACTGGCGTAACCACTCACCGGCCGGGCCTAACCCGCCAGCTCAATGTAGAAGAAGGAGTAAAAAAGTTGACCAATTTCGTTAACGTTTCCACCCAAGAAATCGCCAACTTTTCGAGAATTGTTGGCAAAAACGATGTAAAAGATTTAGATATTACCGACTTGGTATCTTTCGGTAAGAATTTATCAGAAATTACCGGAGTAAAATATCTGATATAAATTACTCCTCTGCTGCCCCATTAAAACAAAAATAACCTTTCGATAGGTTGTAACGGAACCACATCGGGCATTCGCCGCAAATGCAACCCTTGTCTTTCAGGTCGCACGCGGTTTTTCCCCGCCCGCAGTAGAGCCGCTCATTTTTCTCCGCGGCGCAGGCGTCCGATTTCCAAGTCGGACAATTGGGGCAAATGCATTTCCCCGCGTTTTCGTCCGTGTTGGGAACTTTGGCCATAATTTTTGGTTAAAACTCTTTCTAACTAATTATACTATTCTTTTTCCAACAGAAACCCCAAAGCGTAGTTGGTGAGTGAGATGACGAGGACGCCCCAGAGGGCGCTGGTCCAGCCCTGGATGGATAAATCCGGAATCAGATAGGCCACGAAAGCCAGCACCGCGATGTTGATGACGACGGTGAAGAGCCCAAAAGTGATCACAATCAGCGGCAGGGAAATCAGCTTGAGCAGCGGCTTGATCCAGGTGTTAGCCAGGCCCAGCACCAGCCCGGCCAGCAGCAGCTTCCAGACGCTGCCGGAAAACAAAATTCCCGGCACGAGGTAAGCGGCGATTAAAATGGCTAGCGCGTTAATAACGATTTGGATGACGAATCTACCCATCAGTTTAATTAGTAATTAGGTGCCGCGGAGGAGAGTCGAACTCCTACGCCCAAAAAGGGCACTAGCCCCTCAAGCTAGCCTGTCTACCAGTTTCAGCACCGCGGCGGGGCTATCTTTATTTCTAGCTGGTTTATTTAAAATGTAAAGCCCTTTAAAATCAAAATTCAAGAATCAAATATCAAAATCACAGATAAAAATTCAAAATTAGCAAAAATTTTTGAGTTTTAATCTGTATTTTTGATTTTCGATGTTTGATGTTTGATTTTTAACTGGCAGGCGTGGCAAATGGCGATGGCCAGCGCGTCGGCCGCGTCGTCCGGATGGGGCAGCTCTTTGAGCCCCAGAATCCCTTTCACCATGCGCTGGACCTGCAGTTTGGGCGCTTTGCCGTAGCCGGTCACCGTAAGCTTCACTTGAAGCGGCGTGTATTCAAAAGCCGGCAGCTTAAGCTTGGCCAAGGCGCAAATCATCACTCCCCGGGCCTGGCTCACCGCGATGGCGGTTTTCACGTTCTTCATGAAAAACAGTTTTTCAACGGCCGCTTCGTCCGGCCGGAATTCTTTCACGATTTTCGAAAGTTCTTTTTCAATGCAAACCAGGCGGTCGCCGGGATCATCGCCGGCGCAAGTTTTGATACAGCCGTATTTCACAGCCGTCATTTTGTTTCCAACTTTTTGCAAAACCCCGTAACCGACAATGGCGGTTCCCGGATCAAGACCCAAGATTAGCATTTATTTGTTTAATTTTTCCATGGCCGCCCGGGCAGCTTCCTTCTCCGCTTTTTGCTTGCTGGAGCCGCGCCCTTTCCCCATCAGCTTTTTGTTGATGTAAACTCCGATTTCAAACCACTTGTTGTGGTCGGGCCCGCCCTCTTTCACCACTTTGTATTCCGGGGTTATTTTCCACTCCCGTTGGGCCCGCTCCTGCAAGGCGGTCTTGGCGTCCACAAAAAGCTCGTTTTTCAAAATGTTGGGTAATTTGCTGATAATATGCCGGTTGATGAAATCTTCCGCCGCCGGCCGCCCTTGGTCGAGATAAATCGCTCCGATCAAGGCTTCCAGGGCATCGGCCATTATGTTCAGCTTTGAACGGCGGTTTTTCTGTTCTCCCCGGCCGACAAAAAGAAACTTCTCCAGGTGGATTTTTTCGGCCACCGGCGCCAAGCTTTCCGCACTCACCAAAGCGGCACGCCAGTTGGTAAGCTCCCCTTCCTCGTTGTTGAAGTTGCGGAACAGGTAGTCGGTCACGATTAGTTCCAAAACTGCATCACCGAGGAATTCCAACCGCTCGTTGCTCTCAAGCTTCCAGCTGCGGTGCTCGTTCAAAAAAGAGCGGTGGATCAAAGAATTTTCCAGGATTCCCAGGTCCTTAAAGTTTATTTTCAGGCTTTTAGCCAGGTCTTTGGCGCTTTTTTCCAAGACCGCGTTGCGTTTGGTAATCATTCTTTTTCCCAAATTACTAATTACTATTTACTAATTACTATTTACTAATTACGTCGATATCTGAAAAATCGTTTTTTAAATATCGAGGTCATCTTCTTTTTGGCTTCCGAAACCTCCAAGGTGGAGTTGTCAATGGTGAACAGTTTCCACAAGTTTTTTCCCTCCTCAAACAATTGATACTTGCGGTAAAAATAATCCAGATTCTGCCCTTCGTCAAGCACTTCTTTCTTGCGCTCAATCGCCTGCTGCGGGGTGATGTGCAAATAAAGAGGCAAATTAGGCCGAGGGAACAGGCTGATCAGCCAGCCGCCGAAGTCAACCGATTTTTTGTTCTCGAGGTATGCCAGGTGCACCAGCCGGTCATAAATGTAACGGTCGAAAACCACCACGTCGTAACTCTTCCACCAATAGCGCATCCGCCACCGCAGAAACAAGGCGTCAAAAAACAAGGTAACCATTCTTACCGCCAAGGAAAACCGCGAAATCTGCTTGGCCCCTTTGACTTGCTGGGCAGCCGAATCGGCCACCTTTTTGGGAGCCAGGAGATTTTGGTAGGAAGGGATTTTTTTGGCAATGCGGTTGGCAAAAGAGTCCCTCACGCTGTGGATATAAATGTAGGACACCCCTTGGCGGCGGAAAAAGCGGCGGAGCAGGATCACCAGGTGGGTTTTTCCGCTGCCGTCCATGCCGGAAAAGGACATCAAAAAAGGTCGTTTCATGATTTTGGCATATATTAACTGAACTTCTTTATTTAGTGTATTTATATTGTTTAGGCAAGAAAATCAGGCTTCTCTTTTTTATCGGCGTAATATTTCTTAATCGCCTGCTTGAGCGCCGAAGCCGCCAGGTTGGAGCAGTGCATTTTGGCCGGCGGCAAACCGCCCAATTCCGAAGCCACATCCATGTTGCTGATCCGCCAGGCTTCTTTCACGGTTTTGCCCATCGCCATCTCGGTGATTATGGAGGAGGTGGCAATCGCCGCCCCGCAGCCCAAGGTTTCAAAACAAATATCCGAAACGATATCTTCGCCTTTCTTGTTCTTGCCCACCTTGATGTACAGCGACATTAAATCGCCGCAAACTGGATTACCCACCTCGCCGGTGGCGTCGGGGTGGTCCAAATGCCCCATATTCCGCGGGTTCATAAAGTGGTCCATCACCGTCCGGGTGTAGGATTGGGGTTTCTCGGTGTTGCGTTTATTGGAATTTTTCATGTTTTGACTATAACTTATTTTATCACCATAATCAAGCATTATGAAGCGATCGCAATTCTATCTCAAAACTCTCACGCAAGCTCCCCGCGATTCGGTGAGCACGAACGCCCAGCTGCTGGTGCGCGGCGGTTTTGCCGACAAACTGTCGGCCGGAGTTTACTCTATTTTGCCTTTGGGACTCCGGGTCCTCAATAATATTACGCAAATCATCCGCGAAGAGATGCAAGCCGCCGGCGGCCAGGAGCTTTATTTGCCGGCGCTCCACCCCAAGGAAAACTGGCAGAAAACCGGGCGCTGGAAGGCGATGGACGACCTCTATAAATTGAAAGAAGACAATCGGGAGCTGGCCCTGGGCCCCACCCATGAAGAAGTGATATCTCCGCTGGCTAAGAAGCTGATTGACTCTTATAAAGATTTGCCGGTGTATCTTTTCCAGTTTCAAGACAAATTCCGCAAAGAGCTGCGGGCCAAATCCGGTCTGCTGCGCGGCCGCGAGTTTCTCATGAAAGATCTCTACTCTTTTCACGCCGATGAGAAGGATTTGGAAAAGTGTTATGAAAAATTCAAGAAAATATACGCAAGAATATTCAAAAGGTTAGGTTTGGGAGATAAAACCTATCTGACTTACGCTTCCGGCGGTTCGTTCAGCAAGTATTCCCACGAATTCCAAACGCTCACCAAAGCGGGCGAAGACCTTATTTATATCTGTGATAAGTGCAATGTCGCGGTAAATAAAGAAATCCTGGCCGATCTCCAGAAAAAATGCCCCCAGTGCGGCAATAAAAAACTTAAAGAGGAAAAAGCGGTTGAGGTGGGCAATATTTTTAAACTGGGAACCAAATACTCCGCCCCGTTTGATTTGAGCTACATTGATAAATCCGGCAAAAAACAGCTGGTGGTAATGGGCTGCTACGGCATTGGCATCCAGCGGGCCATGGGCACGATTGTGGAAGTTCATCACGACAAGAAAGGAATAATCTGGCCGGAAAGTGTGGCGCCTTTTAAATTAATTCTGATAGGTGTCCCCGGTAAGAATGTTGCCCAGACCTGCGAGAAGATTTACAAACAACTTACCGATAAAGGCATTGAAGCGCTCTACGACGACCGCGACGTCTCGGCCGGCGAGAAATTCGCCGACGCTGACCTGATCGGCATCCCCACCCGCCTTGTCGTCTCCGAAAAAACCTTGGCCAAAAAATCCGTCGAGCTCAAAAAACGCGACCAGGATAAAGTTAATTTGGTAAAAATATCCAATCTAAAACTTTAAAAAATGGACTTCTACATCTCCATGGCTCGCCATTTGACAAGAAGATTTAGTTATTGTTCCATATAAACGAAAATAAGGCTTCCGGCTGCGTAGTTTATACACTACAGAGGGCGGGGAGCCTGTTTTCGTTTCTGTTACTATCTTTCAATAGGGAATATGGATATTAACCACTTCTGATTTTTGTTTTTATCTTCTTTGATTTGCACATAGAATGAATCATTGTCAGGAGTAATACCATAAAATCTGTGTAATATTTCTTTTGACTTGTTTGGGCTTTCTTTTGTGGCCGGCGCTTTACGAGATTTTTCAATTAGTTCGATAGCACAATTTAGCAATCTCATCCTCCTTTTCTGGTCTCGAAGATTTTTATTATAAAGATGACTCCAAAATATTCCTAAGAATATCTTTTCTTTGTTGAAATAGGCCGACCGGATGTAAGGGCGTCTTTTGGTTCGGCTTTTTATTAAGCTGAATAAAGCCCGAGCTTTATAGTGGATTTCTTTATAATCAGTACCGGCCAACTTCCTGGCTCTGGTTCTGTAGATCTCTACCATTTTTAAAATCTTGACATATTCGCCAGCCTAGCACATCAATCATTAAAAAGTGATTAAAAAAATATTAACCAAACCTCAGCAAGAAAGTAAATGAAATTTGGTTTTTTTGAAATTTTGGGGTGTAAAATGAGTTTATGGAAAAGATAGAAAAAAAACTACTGCCGGAATATTTATCACTGCTTGGTTTTTTAGTTTTGGGTCTGATTGGCATTGTTTATTCCTGGCCGGTGTTTTTGTTAATTTTATTGACAATTGCGGGGGCGGTTTTGGCCTGGCTTTATTTGCCTTTCATCCTGGTGGTTTTACCCGCCCTGATTCCTTATTTGCCGGCGCTCAATCCGACGGCCGACATTGACTTGGCGGCCAGCCGGCTGGTGATTGTCTTTCTGTTTGTTATTGGCAGTATATACATTGTATATACAAGAAAATCCTGGTTTTCTTTGAGCACCCCGACCATTCTGATTTTATTTTTTCTTTTTTGGAGCTTATTTTCGGCGGTGGTGGCCGAAGATTTGGGAGTGTTCATCCGGAAATATTTGGTGTTCCTGACGATTTTTCCGTTATACTTTTTGATTTTGGCTTTTGTGCGCGGGCGCGGCCAGTGGCGGAAGCTATTTCGGTACTGGTCGTGGAGCGCTTTGGTCGTGTCTTTGATCGGCCTGGGCCAATTTATTTTCCAGTTTGTCGGCGGGAAGCTTTTGTTCTTCAAGTTCTGGGGCAACTACGTGGCGCCGGTTTTATACGGCACCAACGCCGGGGAAGCGGTCGCCAGCAATCCCAGCTGGTTCGTGAACATTTCGGGGGTGACGGTCCTGCGGGCCATCGGCACTTTCCCCGACCCGCACATGCTGGCTTTCTTCCTCGGAATGAGCATCCCGATCCAAACCGCTTTGGCGCTTGAAAAAAAGAAATATTATTGGGCGCTCCCCGCGCTCTCGCTGCTTGTCCTGCTGCTCACTTTCTCACGCGGCAGTTACGTGGGGCTGGCCGGGGTAATTTTGTGGCTGGCAATTTATTTTTGGCGGAATTATCCGGAGAAAAGGCAGCGGATTTTGGTGGGGGCTCTGCTTATCCTTTTGCTTTCAACGATTTTACCTCCCGTCAGGGACCGCTTCACTTCAATATTGGATGTTTCCGAAGGCTCGAACCGGGGCCGGCTGGAAATTTGGGATGAGGCGCTGGGAATCACCCTGCAAAACCCGCTCTTCGGGGTGGGCTTGGGCAATTACGCCAACACGGTGCGGCCGGAGTCCAAATACCGCGAGCCGATTTACGCCCACAACACCTATCTGGACCTGGCCAGCGAAACCGGTTTCCCCGGCGCGATCGCCTGGATTTTGCTTTTGCTCTGGGGGGTGTGGCCGCTGTTATATTTTAGGAAAGATAATATTTTTAATTTAGCCGCCGCCCTGGGTATCGGTTGGTTCGCGCTCCACGCCTTTTTTGAAACCCCGGTCTACTCGCCTCAAATACTGCCCCTGCTCCTGGTGCTCATTGCTTTTAGAGCCTACTTTAGCAGTTCGTCCCAAACCCCGTCCTCCACCCGGTAGCCGTAGTTTTTTATCCGGCTGATGGCGGCGTCCACCCCCGTGAGGCCTATCAATTTTCCCCTTAGTTCGGAAACGGCCACTTCGGCGGCGTGCCGGTTGCGCGGCATCCGGTGGCCGTAAGCGTAGGAGGATAAATCATCCAAACTTAAGAACCTTCTCCGGAATCGCCAAAAAATTCGCAGGACCAATTTTTCCCGCAAGGTGAACCTGCGGGGCAGTTCCGGCAATACCGCCCGCCGCCGCTCAATCCTGGTGAATACACTACCCAACTGAACTGCCACTGTCTTCCAGCTGCGCCTCTTGATAAAATAAAAATCACTTTTCTCGGCCAGATCAAAAGAGAAATTCCGCGGAGTAAACAAAGAACAAAGAAAAATCCTGGGCCGGTATTTTTCCATAAGTTTCACCAGTCCTTCCCGGTAGCGGACCGGGACTTTGTCTATTTCGAAAAACCAGACGTGCTCTTGCCCGCCAAAAGAGAGAGTCCCGCCGGTGGGCGGGACTCTGAGGGCTGAAGGGGCGGAGGAGGCGGTGGCGATCCTCTTGTTTTGGCTGCGGAAGAGGAAGGTCAGGTAGGATGAAAAATTTATCGGGTTGAGCGCCGGAGAGAAGAGGTGGGCGCGGCAGCGGCCGGGAAAGCGGCGGGCGCAGGCCTGGAAATATTGCTGAAATTGTTTGTCTGATACCAGCCACGTTCTCACACGCGACATTTTTTGGTATAGATTAATTCTATAAATTAAATCAATCTATACCCAATTTATTTTCTGTCAAATTTCTTGTTGTTTCGTAAATTTTACTACAGTTTACCTTTGTTTGCTATTGCAACGAAATCTTCAAGCGTCAGAATATCAACTTTTTCTCTATATTCAAGATGTTTCTCTAATCCTCCAGAAGTGTAAAAATCTCTTAAAGTCCATCCCGCTCCGCCGAGGACTAGGTAAGCTTTAATATATTTTTCATTGCTATTTAGTATTGCTTCAGTTAGACAAATGACTTCGAAAGGAACTTTTTGCTCTGCAGTGCCACCTACTTGTTGCCATTTCAAGGAAATTAGATACTTATTCCCCATTTTGTCAGCAATCACATCAACATAATGCTTTCCACCTCCGGGACGCGTCCCTATACAGACTTGAGTTTCATATTGATACTCTCCCTGTTGCAAGGCATGTAAAACCATTGCCTCGTGAACACCTCCAGTTTTAGTGTTTCTTGGCATATTATTTCAATTTAATAAGATCATTAAACCGTTTTTTTGATAATTCCAAGTATTTTTTTTCTAAATCAATCCCAACGAATTTTCTATCGTTAAGTATTGCAGCGAGACCGGTCGTGGAAGATCCTGCAAAAGGGTCGAGAACAAGATCTCCTTTGTTCGTGCTGGCTAATATAATTCTCACTAATAAGTCAATCGGTTTTTGAGTAGGATGCTTTCCAAATTTTTTTTCTCCGTTCCTTGGGGGATAAATTGCCCAGACACTCCGCATTTGCAAATCAGGTTTTTTAAGGAAATCTTCTGGCCAGTTGCCATTTTTCATCAATTCATAATTGAATTTATGCCTACCCTTCTTATCTTTCCTTGCCCAGATTAATGTTTCATGGCTAGCAGTAAAGAAACGACAGCTTAAATTAGGTGAAGCATTGGGTTTGAACCATGCGATATCATTTAGAATATGAAACTTATTTACTTGCAAGGCGAACCCACATTGATAGATAGAATGATATGTACCGCTAACCCAAATTGTTCCTCCCGGCTTTAAGACCCTTCTACAAGCTTCAGTCCAAGCCAGATGAAATCTGAAATCTTTTTTAAGTCCATTTGTTATATCCCAATCACCTTTATTAACACTAACCATCCTCCCACTCTCACAAGTAAACCCACCATTTGAAAGAAAATACGGTGGATCAGCGAAAATCATGTCAATAGAATTTTCGGGCAGTTGCTTAAGAATTTCTAAACTATCATTGAGGTACAATACGAAGCTACCCTTTTGAAAGTAAGGTTTTTCTTTTACAGAAGACAGAATTTTTTTATTATCGTGCTTGATCATAAAGACTCAAGATAAACATTCCGCAATTAGAATTATTTTACACTATTTTTTTGTCAAATTTTGTGGGTCTTGGGGATCTAGATTAAGCCGCTTTTCTTTTTCCCAAATCAGATGAAGTTATCTCGTATTCCAGCAAGCCGTGCGCCCGAGATAAATCCACGCAATATTTATAAAATTCATCTAATTTTCTTTTAAAAGTATTCAGAAGTCCACCGATTTCTTTTCCGCTTTTATTCAATATCCTTATTCTTTCAAAGCTTCTGAAATACACCTCGAAATTAGCGATTTCATGATTGAGATTGGTGTGGGCTTTTATTTTATTCTTAAGATCTTCGTTTGCCATAATCTTAGTGCCGAGATCCATTAGGAACTTTTTTATGTAATCAAATTGTTTTTTTGTAACCGTGCCTTCCCCAAATAATCCTAGCTGGTCGTCTTTTTCTTCTTGATCAATTATTTTGACAATTGATTCTGCCTTTTCAACCAATAATCTGATTTCTTCTTTTATTTCAGGATTATGCTCAACTTTTTCTAATTCAAAAGACATCGCATTAAATTATTTTTTGTAACAATATTTTTTTGGTTTCCCGGGCGCTGGATTGCCAGCTGAACCGCTGGCTATTTTTTAGCCCAATTTTTTGCTTCTGGCGATATTTTTCGGGTTCTTTAATCAGCTCGACGATTTTTCGGAGCGACTTTCTCTTTGAAAGCGGATTAAATTCGACGATGGCGTTTCCTCCGACTTCTTTCAGGCCGCTCCCTTCCAGCACAATCGGTATCGCGCCGCAGGTTTGGGCTTCGAGCACCGGGAATCCGAACCCTTCGTATAAGCTGGAATAAAGCAGAAAATGGCTGGATTCCAATAGTTCGATTTTTGTTTTTTCGTCAACATAGCCCAGATAAGAGATATTTCTGTCCGTTTTGATCAGTTCCCGGAGTTTCTTATCCTTTATCGTACCGGCGATGGCAAGAGTTATTTCTTTGGGGGAAAGTTCGCGCAGCCGGAAAAAAATTTCGAGCGCCAGCGGCAGGTTTTTTCGATCGCCCGGTCCGGCCAGCAAAAAAAACTGGATATTCTGCTTATTTTTTTTCTCATCTGTGTGGGCGAAATCATCATCAATAGTGCCGCGTCCGCTCAACACCACCCGGGTCAGGTCGGGCGGGATGCCGTAAAAATAATTCAAATCGGTTTTGGTGTGTTTTGAAACGGCGATAATCGCCGCGCTCTTCCGGAGCGCCGGAATGTTAATCAAATAATCCGTGACGGTGTCTTTGATTGAGCGGAATTCCGGGTAATGCTCGCCCTCCAAACCATGGACCACGTTAACCGCCGGTATGCTTTTCGGCAAAAAGCGGGGCGACACGTAGGAGGGAGATAATAAAAGCGCCGGGGGATAGCGCTTTAGAAATTTTCGCAAATGGTGTTGGGTCCAAAGGTATTTTCCCGGCAGATGCTTGATCCGCCAGTTCTTTTTTTTGAAATCGGGGATTTTTTGGCCGTTTCCGGGGGCAAACAGAACCACCATTGGGTCGGTGTCTTTCCATTCACGGGCCAAATATTTAAGCAGCTGCCAGGCATACCACTCCACCCCGGTTTTGTCGGGTTTTACAAGTACGGCAGCATTTATTGCAATATATTTTGTTCTCAAAATAATGTTTAATAAAAGCGAAGCGAGCCTGGGGATATATTTTTTACCTCGAGCTAAGCTTGCTTAGCGAAGTCCTGTAAAAAATATATCCCCAGGCTCGCTGAGCAAATCTAATTAATCAAGCTTCGTTTGTAGGTGTCCAAATTTTCCAGCACTATTTTAATTCCCTTGACCACGCAAAATTCCGGTTCATCCGCCACGTAGCAGGGTACGCCTACCGCTTTGGCCAGCAAGTTGTCCAAGTTGGTGAGCTTGGCGCTGCCCCCGGTGAGGATCATCCCCCGGTCGATGATGTCGGCTGCCAGTTCGGGGGGAGTTTCCTGCAAGACCTTCTTGATTGCCAGGATCACTTCCCGCAGTTGGTCTTGCAGCGCCTCGGTCACTTCGTTGCTGCGCATTTTGATCACTTTCGGCAGGCCCGAGCTCAAATCCCGGCCTCGCACTTCCAACTCTTCTTCTTTGCTTTGAAGGATGGCGCTCCCCAGCTTGATTTTTACCCGCTCCGCCGTTTGGGTTCCAACCGAAAGCATATATTTTTTACGGGCATAATCGATAATAGCCTCGTCAAATTTGTTTCCTCCCACCCGCGCCGACATGGCCGATACAATGCCGCCCAGAGAAATCACCGCGATTTCCGCGGTACCACCTCCAATATCAATGATGATGTTGCCGGCCGGCGAATTGATGGGGATGCCGGCTCCGATGGCGGCCAACACCGGCTTTTTAACTAAATAGGCCGACTTGGCCCCGGCTTCAAGCGCCGCGTCAATCACGGCCCGCCGCTCGGTCGACGTAATACCCGCGGGAATTGAAATCAGGGTTTCCGGGCGGAAAAACCGCACCGTGCTGCCCATGGTCTTGTGGATGAAATAATAGAGCAGGGCTTCGGTCACCCGGAAGTCGGCGATCACCCCGTCTTTCAAAGGACAGGCCGCCCGGATGATGTCGGGAGTTTTCCCCAGCATCTCTTTGGCCGCCTGGCCCACGGCGATGATTTTATTATCATCCAATGTAATGGCCACCACCGATGGTTCGCTGGCCACTACTCCTTTTTTGGGGATGGTGACAATAGTATTGGAAGTGCCAAGGTCAATTCCGATTTTACGGTTAAACATTTTTAAATTTTAGAACCTAAGATTTCTGCTACCGCTGTTTTGAAATTCCGCTGAAAATTTTTCACCGAAAAACGTTCCACGCTTTGGCGGAGGTATTTCGGATCATACTTGTTTTCATTTTCCACCAAACGGCGCAGTCCGTCAACCAGCACTTCGACTTCTGGGGCGTTGAAAAACTCGCCGGTCTTTCCTTCCTCGACAATCTCCAGCGCCCCGCCGGCCTTATACGCCAGGACCGGACGGCCGCTGGCCATCGCTTCAACCATGGTCAGGCCGAAATCGTCCTCGCCGGGAAAAATCAGGGCCCGCGAGTGGCGGTAAAGCTTGGGCAATTTATTTTCGTCGACGAATCCCAAAAAGCGGACATTTTTCCGCGCCGTTTTCATCAAATTGCGTTTTTCCCGGCCGGCGCCGGCAATCAAAAGCGGCCAGCCGAGCCGGTTAAAAGCCTCAACCACCAAATCAATCCGCTTGTACCGGCTCATCCGGGAAACCACCAAAAAGTATTTTCCCCGCCCCTGGCCCAAGGAAAATCTTGCGAGGTCCACGGGCGGATAAATCACCCGGGCTTTCTTTTTATAATACTTTTTTATTCTTTGGGCGGTGAACTGGGAATTGGCAATGAAATAATCCACTCTTTTGGCCGCCGTTTGGTCCCACATGCGCAAGTAATTCAGCACCGCCCGGCCCAAGAATCTTTTTTGGTTGGCCAAGGTGCCGCCGGCAATCGAATCTTCTAAATATTGTTCCCCCATATCCCAAAGGTAGCGGGTGGGAGTGTGGCAATAGCAAATGTGGACCGTGCGGGGCTTGATCACCACTCCTTTCATAAAGGACGAAGTGGAGGAAACGATCAAATCGTAGTCCCGCAGGTCAATCGACTCGGCGGCAATGGGGTAAAAAGGCAGCAGCCAGCGGTGCGGCACCAGCCGGGACACCCGGTTAAGAAAAGAAGGGGTGATTTCCCGGCCGTTGAGACTGGCAAGCGCCCCGTCGCGGGAGAGCAAGGTGAAAATCGGCGCCGCGGGAAAAATGGCGGCAATTTCCCCAAAAACTCTTTCCGCCCCGCCTTGATAGATGAGAAAATCGTGGGCTAGCGCTGTTCTGGGTTCCCGGAGCCGGGAGGCAGGTTTTTTTTGAGCCATTCGAAAGGGATTATATCTCTATTTTCTACTAGAGCAATATTAAAAAGTAAAGAAATTATTTTTGGGTCAACGGCATGCTGCGCGCAAAAATTTTTGGCGCCAGGGGACAGGAAAAAATAGGGGTGCAAAAGGGCGGGAGAAACGATCCAATTACGATATCCCGGCGAAAATCGGGAGCTTGTTTCCATTCTCCGCTTCCATTTGCGCAAGTTTCTTACGGGAAGGAGAAAATAAAGAAAAAAGCCGGTGAGGATGAATAAAGCCAGGCCGCCGTAGAAAAGCACCGCCCCATTGGCGGGAAACAACAAGTCGAAAAAATCAGGGTTGAGGTGGGAAGAATAGTCATTACTGATTTCGGCCGCTCCGAAACCGGTCGCGATCAAGGCCAAATACGCAAGCATTTGAAAAACGATTTTCAGCGGTATGGCCAATATTTTTCGACAAAGCAAGGGTGAAAGCAGAAACGAATAATATCTGTAATCCAGCTTCCCTGAATCGAAATTGGCCGGATTGCCGGGCTCGGCCAGCAGCGGCACCCAAACCAGCTGGAGGTTGTGGGCAAAAGAAAAATTCAGTCCTGCCAGCAGAATGAAAAATAGGGCCAGCAGTGAAACTCCGTAGCTCGCCGGAATCAGCAAAAACAACAATTTTGGCCCAATTTGAATTTTGAGACGCTCTCCCAAAGAATAAAGCCCCCAAAAAATTTTGAGCGGAATGAATCGCACAAAATACAACCCGAGCAAGTAAACAAAACTCCTGATCATGATTTCTATTTAACTAACCACAGTATACCAAAAGTATTAATTTAGATAGGGTTCAAATTTTTCTTAAAATTGCATGCAATTGATAAAAAATTAACTTGGGGATATGATTTCAGATGTTGCTTAAACAAAAAACATGAACCTGAATTTCTTGCTCCCCAAACAGCCTAAGTTTTATCTCTATTTTTCCGAATTGGGCGAAGAAGTGAAAAAAATCGGCTCCTTGTTGCTTCAACTAAGCAACGATTACCAGAATTTTGAAGAATATTCGCAAAAGGCGGCCGACATCGAGCACGCGGCCGACGATATCACCCGCAAAATAATTAACCGGCTCAACCACGCGGTCATTACCCCGATTGACCGAGAGGATATCCACCTGATTGCCCGCAAAACCGACATGGTGGTCGATATGGTTGAAAATATTATTAATAATATTTGTCTGTATAAATTGGAAAAAAAGGGTTACGGAGTCTCCCGGTTTGCTGAAGTGATAAACAGTTGCTGCGTTAACGTAGCCAAATTATTGGACCAATTAAAAACTCAAAAATATACCGAGAAATTCCAGCTGACCGTCAATAAGCTTCATCAATTGGAAGGAAAAGGGGATAAAATATATGAAAAATCCATCGTTCGACTTTTCGAGGACGCCAAAGATCCGCTGCTGGTAATAAAATGGAAAGATATTCTGGAAGATCTCGAGCAGGTGACCGACTTGTGCAAAAACTTAAGCAGCATTATCGAAGGAGTGGTAATCAAGTCATCCTAAGTTATGTCATTAGCCTTGATTTTTGTAGTATTTATCATATTCATTGCGCTAGTATTCGATTTTACTAACGGAATTCACGATTCGGCTAATTCAATCGCTACCATTGTTTCGACTCGAACCATAACTCCGCGCCAGGCCGTAATATGGGCGGCTTTTTTTAATTTTATTGCCTTTTTGGTATTTGGAACGGGAGTGGCCAAAACCATCGGATCGGGAATGATTGATATTAACATTGTCACACCGGTGGTGGTGCTGGCCGGATTGCTGGGAGCGATCATTTGGAATTTGATCACCTGGTATTTGGGACTTCCCACCAGCTCCTCGCATGCTTTAATTGGCGGTTACGCCGGTGCCGCCATTGCCAAAGCCGGTCTCAATGTGATTATTGTGGCCGGATGGTACAAAACAATCGTGTTTATGGTCCTGGCCCCAATTATCGGTTTGATACTTGGGCTTATATTTATGGTAATTTCCAGTTGGCTGGTGTATAAAAAACCGGTTAACGTGGTCAGTGTCTGGTCCCGCCGGATGCAGATTGTTTCCGCGGCGCTTTACAGCTTGGGACACGGCGGCAATGACGCTCAGAAAACCATGGGAATTATCACCAGCTTGCTTTTCTCGGCCGGTTTAATTTCCGCTTTCGATATCCCGCTTTGGGTGGTCCTGGCGGCCCAGTTCTCAATTGCACTGGGTACTTTGTTGGGAGGCTGGCGGATTGTTAGGACCATGGGGCAGAAAATCACCCGGTTGAAGCCACTGGATGGTTTTTGCGCAGAGACGGCCAGTGCCGGGAGCATTTTCTTGGCAACTTACTTGGGAGTGCCGGTGAGCACCACCCACGTGATAACCGGAGCGGTTTCCGGGGTGGGTGCCGCCCGGCGATTTTCCGGTGTACGCTGGGGGGTGACTTTGCGGATTGTCTGGGCGTGGATTTTCACCATTCCCGTGGCCGCTTTTATTGGCGGTTTGGTGTATTATATTTTAATGTAGTATATTGGTTAGCAAAGAAGTATCCGATGGAAAAATACAAAAAAATCAATTATTGGATGTGGCTGGCGGCGGCGGTGTTTTTGTCGCTTCCGGTGAAGGTTTTGGCCGGCTGGAAGCTGGAAGTGGGGATAATTCCCCCGCTCAATAAGAACGCGGAGGTCAGTTTGGACCAGTATGTCACCGGGATCTATGACTTCGCGGCAATGGCGGTGGGGATAATCGGGGTGCTGATGTTCCTGGTCGGCGGATTCCAGTATATGATTTCGGCGGGAAACCGCGGCATGTCCGGCGAAGCCAAGAAAACCATGATCAACGCGGTTATCGGGATTATCATGGTGCTGGGAGCCTATTTGCTCTTGAGCACCATCAACAAGGAGCTGATTAATTTTCAAGCTTTAAATTTTCAATAGAGTCTATGACTAAAGTAAAAAAGAAGGTTTCGAAGAAAAATGTTTTTAAGAAAAAAGTAATTGAAGAGGGCCAGAAGAAGGATGATGTGATTTTATCGGTGATTATCCCGGCTTATAAAGAGGAAAAAAGGATTGGCAATACGCTGTTATCGTTGGATAAATACTTGAGTCCGTTGGGGTTTAATTATGAAATCATTGTGGTGATTGACGGATCTCCGGACAACACTTTCTCGGTGGTTGAGAAATACCAGAAGATGATCAAAAAATTATTCGTTATCAATAATCCAGAGAACCACGGCAAGGGCTATGTGGTAAAACAGGGCTTACTCGCGGCCAAAGGAGTTTACCGGTTGTTTATGGACGCCGATAACTCGGTAACAATTGACCAGATCGAGGGTTTTTCTCCCCAATTTGACGATCCGGAAGTGGGAATCGTGATCGGATCGCGGGATATCAAGGGAGCCAACGTCAAAAAACACCAGCCATTCTGGAAGGAAATGATGGGAAATATGGGAAATTTTGCCATTCGGATGCTCACCGGTTTGTGGGGCATTCCCGACACCCAATGCGGTTTCAAAATTTTAACGGCCGAGGCGGCGGAGCTGGTTTGTCCGCTGATGAAAGTCGAAAGATTCGGTTTTGATTTCGAGATGCTCACTTTGATGAAGAAGCTGAATTTCAAGATAAAAGAAGCGCCGGTGGTTTGGATTAACGATGAAGCCACCACCGTCACTCTTTTCGGACCGAACGGCTATATAAAAGTGCTTTTTGATTTATTTAAGCTGCGCTTGAGGTTGTGGACGGGAAAATACGATATCAAAGGGGCGCTTGAGAAGAAACAACAAACAGTAATTAGTAATTAGTAAATAGTAATTAGTAAATAGTAATTAGTAAATAGTAATTAGTAAATAGTAATTAGTAATTTGGTTAATAAAATAAATTCATGCCGACCAAAAACAAAAATTCAAAGGCCGAACCGGCCGATATCGTGGCCTCGGTGATCCGGGTGCTGCAAAACTCGGCGGTGACGATTCTCTGGCAGAGCCTCGACCAGGTTAAGAAAAAAATGAAAGTCAAAATTGAAATTGGCTCCCAATACGCGCTGGGCATCTTGGCGATCCTGGTGGGTTTAATCTTTGCATTGAAGGGCCTGGCTGATTTTTTGGAGGATTTCATCGGGGTCAAAGGGTTCAGCTATATTTTGGTGGGGGTGCTGCTGGCGGTGGGGGGAATTTGGGTCGGCGAGAAGGCCAAGACCCGAATGCGTAATTCGTAATTCGTAAATAGTAAATAGTAATTGGTAAATAGTAATATTTTTTATGGCTACAAAAAAAATACAAAAGCAGGTAAAGCAAGCGCAGAGACAAGTGGAGAAAAAAATCAATGCCGTTACCAAAACGGCCAGTAAGGAAGTTGAAAATGCCAAAGATGAGCTGACAGGGCTGGAAAAGAAAGTAAAAAAGTATATCAAGGACAATCCGGAAAAATTGTTTGTGGCGGCGGCGGGAGTGGGCGCGTTCGTAGGCGCTTTAACCGCCACTTTGCTTAAGAAGAAAAAGAAGAAATAATGCCCCATCAAGCCAATTATATTCTCGCCCTCAACGTCGGCTCCACCTCGATAAAAAGTCGGGTTTTTCGGGTTGAAAAAGACCAACTCAAGGAAGTTTTCGCTTGGAGCCAAGGTGGAATTGACCCCCGGAAAGGCCACCGAAAGGCTTTTGGAGAGTTGCACGCGGCGCTCGAAAAAGAAAAATTGATGGAGAAGATTACGGCTGTCGGCCACCGGGTGGTTCACGGAGGGCCGCTTAAAAAAAGTGTAAGGATTGGGAAAAAGGAAATCACGGTGATCAAAAAATTCAGCGAGTTGGCCCCTTTGCACAATCCTTACAATCTGGAAGGGATAAAAGAAGTCCAAAGCTGGTTTGGGAAAAAAGTGCGCCAGGTGGCCGTTTTTGACACGGCGTTTTACGCCACCCTTCCCCGGTTCGCCTCAATTTACGCGATACCGCTTAAATATACCCGGAAATATAATTTGTATCGCTTCGGTTTTCACGGCATTTCCCACAATTATTCGATGCTGGAAGCTTCCCGGCGGCTCAAAAAGCCGGCCGGAAAATTAAAATTAATCACGGTGCACCTGGGGGGCGGCTCGAGCATCACCGCCATCCGCCACGGGGCGGCGGTTGACACCAGCATGGGATTCACTCCGCTGGAAGGATTGGTCATGGGAACCCGTTCGGGCGACATCGATCCGGGAATCATTTTCTTCTTGGGAAAAAAGGCCCGCCTCGGCCTGCGCCAAATTGAAGATATCTTGGTCAATCAGAGCGGAATTCACGGCCTTTCCGGTTCCAAGGATTTTCTGGAACTGCTGGGCAAGGTCCGAAAGAATAATCCGCAAGCCAAACTGGCCTATCAGATTTTCGTCTACCGGATCCAGAAGTACATCGGCGCTTACGCGGCCATTCTGGGCGGTTGTGACGCGGTGGTTTTTACCGGCGCGGTTGGCGCGGGGGATGAAATCACCAAAAACAAGGTGGTGCCGGGGTTGCGGTCCTTTCTTTTGAAAAAGACCAAGATCCTAAGCGTCAAGTCCAACGAAGAGAAAATGATCGCCCGGGAAGTCTTAATAACGGCTTTAAAAAATGGTAAATAAATTGTAAAATAAAGGTGGTAAATAATTAACTTCAAAATATGGTTTCAATCCATTATCGATTTAATTCGGAGATTGGCCAGGAAGACAAGGAAAAATTGAGGGAGTATTTGGATGAGAGAATCAAAAGATGGGAAAAATTATTTAAAAACAGTGATTATCCGCCTCGCGTGAACGTCGAGGTTGAATTTTTGCCTAAAAAAAAGCGCTACCGGGTGGAAATCCAGCTTGACAGCTCAATCGGAAAGCTGATGGGCGCTTGCGAAAAACAAAATTTGAATGAGGGGGTGGACGAGGTGCTGGAAGATCTCCGCTGCCAGTTCCGCCGCCAAAAAGAAAAAATCCTTACTCTGCGCCGCCGCGCCGGCATGTCAATCAAGAAACTTTTCACCGTCCACAAATCAGCCCGCTTCCGCCTGCCCGGCTGGCTACGCGACAAATTTGGCCGAAAATAAAATTATATACTATCATTATTTGAACATTTTTAAGTTTTTTATAAAAGAAAAATAAATACCCCAAATGATTTACGCGAGGAGGTTGCTAATTATCGCAGTTTTTTTATTGGCGCCAAGCTTTGCCTTGGCCGCCGCCAGCCTAACTGACAATACTGCGAATATAATCGATTGCTTCCAATATTATAACTTTGGCAGTGTCGCCATGAATATAAATCCTGAAAATCAGGCTTATTCCTCCGGCGAGACAATTTCTTTCAAAGGCACTGTTGAGAATAAAAATAATTTTCCGATTGTTTCCGGCGAAATTTTTGCCAAAGTTTTCCGAAGGGATTCAAAAGGAGCGGGAGCGCCAAACGGGGAGCACGAAATCGCACAATTTTACGGCGTCAAGGATCTCAATATCGACGGCAACAAGACCAAAAACGTTGAATTTAATTTTACCCTTCCCAAAGAGGTTGTCTCCGGAGAATATATGGTCCAGTTTTTCTTTACGGTGGGCGAGAAGTATAATCTCTCGGGACTCACCTTCCATAATTCAATTCCGGGCAGCCTCTCAAGCTTCTTTGTCAAAAGCACAGCCAAAGACCCGATTTATTTTGATAAGGATAACATAAAGATAAACGGGACGGCTTACGGGCTTAGGCAAATCGGAGTTCCTTTTGAGAAAGATAAAAAAATTGAAATTAATGTTCCTATCATTAATTCCACCGCTGAAAACAGCAATTTAACCGTTACGAAGGATTTATACTATTGGGATTCAGCCTATGAAAAAAATAAAATCAAAACGGATAGCGAAAACGTGTCAGTACCCGGTAATTCGGACAAAACCATCTCGTACGCGATTGATAATCCGGACGTTTCAGTGTACATGGTCAAACTTACGGCAGTCAGCGATTCCGGTCAGCAAACAATTGTCAATGTCCGGCCGGTGGTAAAAGGGATTTTCCAGCCACGGTTGAACTTCAGCACCCTTGCCTCTTTCCCGCTGAAAAAAGACCAGAAAACGGCAATTGTAAGCTGCGTCCACAACGCCGGGCTGGACACGAAAGATGGTAAACTGGTCATGACGCTGAAAGATGAAAACGGCCAAATTATCGATTCTTCGACATATTCCGGAGGCATATCGGGAAGCATGGCGGGCGTAGCCAAAGTATTTACCCCGCAGAAAGATTACGGCAAGCTGGCTTTGACCGCCGAAATTTATGACAGCAACGGCAAGCTTTATGACTCCTACACCGAAAATTACGATTGTTCGAATTTCGACCCCGGCATATGCGGCTCGTCGCCAATGGCGCCCGCTCTTCCCACAAAATTCTATAAAGGGATTTCTGACCAGCCGGTCGGTTTCGTAACGAAGCTTGAATTGGCGCTAGTCACCAAAGTCATAATATTTGTCATCTCTTTCGCGGTCTTGGTGCTAATTGCATTTCTTGTCGCTTTTTACGCGGGTAAAATAATTCAAAAAAATGCTAAAAAAAAGTAGAATCATCGCCCCCGGGGGTTCAATTTTATCTTTCGCTTTAGCGGTCGCAGTCCTGGCCTGTCTGGAATTTTCCAATAGCGCGAAGGCGGAAGTCGTTCCTTTCACGGCCCCCATCCCGGCAAACGTGTACGGTGGGTCCAACTGCACCGGTGATTTCTTTAGTCCCAATTGTAATTCAAATTGCGATATTTACTACGCGTTAGAAAGTAGCGCTATGACTATTTGCGATCCCGTCTTTTATCCATATATTGGATTTTATTACGGAGGTGTTTTACCGGCCATTTATACCGTTTCGGGAAGGCCTTATCTCTCCTACGCGTATAGTCCAAAAATTTATGTCTATAGGAATAACCAATGGATATCGCTTGCCGATGCGAATAATGTAGTGTGCGCCGGAGAGCAAATCAAAGGGGAGCTTAATAAGGACACCGATATTTACGCGGAATGGTACAGCACCGGCACGTGGCAGGGTTGTCCCATGGCCTATTTCAGGGACTCCTTCGATTGGAACAGCGTTCCCCAGTGCAGCGGAAGCGATGCCATCGGCTCCATGATTGACGCCTGCCCCGGATTTGTTTCGGCGCCGACAATATTTCAGACTCCAGCAACCTCAATATCTGGTAATGGCTTTACCTGCAGCGGAAACACCTGTACTTCTCCTTTGGTCTCGGGAACCTATCCTTTAAACTTTTATATCGCCGCAACCGAAGCGAAACAACGCTATTTCGCGAACTGGTGTTGGACGGGCTACGTTTGCGTCAACAGCGGTCCGGAAGCCACCGCTTCAGTCCCGGCCTGGCAGCAGTCCCAAAACATCCAGGTCAAAACCGCCGCAGAGGACCCGGTAAATTGCGGAACGGGCGAGTGTGATGAAACCAGCGGGATTTGCGATCCCGACTGCTCAAACCAAGCACCGGTTGTGACCGTTTCGTTCGCCAAGGACCCCATTGTCATAAACGAGGAAGTTGATGTTACCTGTGATATTGTTGATCCCAATAATTGTGATGATAAAAATAAAATAACCAAGGTGGAGTGGATTTGCACCGACAGTAACGGCAACTCTAATAATTGTTCCATGTGGAAAGAAGAAACCGGCCAATTTACCCAAGGGGGCGCTGTCCAAAACCTTGTTTCTTCCGAACAAACCAACCCTTTCCGGGCCACTTCTAAATTCAAGGCAACCCAAGGGGGAGAATATTCAGTGACGTGCAAAGCTACCGATAATGACACCCAAAATCCGGGAACTGGATCAGGTGTTAACGGAGTCACGGTTGTTGGAGAGTGCGGAGAAGACGGAGTGTGTAATCCTAACTGCAACCCTCCCGATCCCGATTGCGCTCATTGTGGGGCGGACGGAGTATGCGTCCAAGGATGCAACCCGCCCGATCCGGATTGTGCCTACGGCCAGGTTCCGGCCCATAGCGAGTATTGTGCGATACTTCCCAAGGGAGGAGAGAGCAGCGATATTAGTAAAGTTTGCGGAACAAAGGGCAACGCGGCCTTTGAAGCTTACCCCTCAACCGGATCCGGCAAGACCTACCAATGGCAATGCTTCGAAGGAGATGATGTCCACGAAACGTCCGCTCCAAGCTATACTTGCAGTTATGACCACCAAGGCACCTTTACCCCCCTTCTTACAATTATCTCTAAAGATGGAACTCCGTCAGTTTGCGAAACAAAGACAAAAACGACCGTGACCGACGAAAGCAGCTGCCAGGTGGTCTTGAAGAAAGCGGGAACCAGCGATGATCCCGCCGACCAAATAACCATTGCTCCCCAAGACCAAGTCGTGGCGACAATTGACCGGGAATGCCTTAACGGAGGCACCACCGAATGGACCGTTACCAGCGGGGGAACGATTATCAGCAAGAACAACAATACCGCCACAATCAAATTCGACGTATCCGCTTCAACCGCCCAAGTAAAAGCTACGGTTACCCGGCCGGACGGCCAAACCATCGATTGCGGAGGAGTCGGCGGAGCCCGAAATACCACCAAACCCAACGTGGAAATTAAGGAAAAAGTGCAGATTGGGATATGATTATATACTTGTCGATTTTATAGAACGTCATTAAAATTTAGCTTAATGCCTTGGTTTCGCCTGCATTTGACCAATCTGTGCAATTTTAATTGTCCGGGTTGCCACGTCTTCAAAATCAGCGAGAATAAAGTTCCCGCGACCAATATGCCCTACGAAGTGGCGGAAAAGGCGGTATTGTTTCTTATCGGCACATTAAAGAAATACCTTCCCCAAGCCAGGGGCTTCACCATGAGCATTTACGGCGGCGAGCCGCTGCTGAACCGGCCGGTATTGTATAAACTGCTGGAAAAATTCGGCGCGAATTACGAAGGAGTTAATATAAGCTGGATAGTGAACACCAATGGCAGCTTATTGAACAAAGAAGACCTAAAACGGTTTTTGCCCTGCGGAGCGGACATCCACATGAGCGTGGACGGTAAAGAGGAAAAGCACAACAAAACTAGACGCGATAAACTTGGCAGGCCGACTTTTAACCGGGTCATGGCGGCGATAGGTTTAATCAAGAAAAACAATTATCCCTTCCTGCAATTCGATTCGGTGGCCAATCCCTTCGAACTTGAAACCATGAACGAAGTGCTGGAAGTGGCCGCAGACAAGGGAGTTTCCAGAATCCACTGCGACCCCTACTATTCGCCGGATTATCCCAACGATTTTTCGGTGGAAAAATACTCCGATAAATATTCCGAGGCCTATATCAGAGGAAAAGAATTGGGAATCAATATTTTTTCCACCCCTTTCACCCAAGTCTACGAGAGCGTTTTATATGGCGGATCCAACATGTCCGGAATGAATTCTGCCGCCCGCTTCCCCATAATAGAAGTTTTCGCCGACGGCAGTTTTATTTTCAGCGAATTACCTTTAATAAGGTCCTTTGATTCGGTTATAAATTTGTCGGAAGAAAGCGTATGGAGTAGAAGAATGGGTGAACTGATGGCGCTGGAGAAAGAAAAAGAAATTGAGTGTGGAAATTGTGATCTAATGCCGCATTGCGGCGGTGAGTTGCGCCGAGTTTATAGATATCATACCATTACCAAACGAAACGAAGAAAACATTTGCGAAATCGCGTGGAAGGCGATAAAAAAATTAAAACAGCAAGACTTCATCCCAATGAGCTATGTCAAACGATAACCCAACGGAAAGTATAGCAAGTGGAACAACCATCAGCCAGATGATGGCGACACAAAAATTTCCTTTTGTAACGATTTTATTATCGGAACAATGTAATGCCCACTGCCCTAATTGCATTAATACCATGCAGAGGAATCAGAAATCGCACATGGATGAAAAAAAACTCAAAATTCTGATCGACGATCTGCTGGCGGATAATTTCGGTAACTTGAAATTATTGGGCGGCGAACCTACGATCCATCCGAATTTTGTCAATCTTTATAAATATTTTCAGAGCAAGTTTAATATTGTTACCCTTTTTACCAACGCGCTTAACAATAACATAAAGAAGATAGTCCTTCGCGAATCGGATTATATTACTTACAACGGGTATTTTATTAATAAATCTTTCGATTCGGAAAAATTTTTGCCGCATAATCCCGAACCGTTTCTTCGAACCATCCAGAACGTGATTAACGCATCGTTCGACTTCGAGAAGTACAAAGAGAGAGCGATTTTCGCACGGGATTTCTTCCAAAAGTTTGGTTTGGAAAAAAATTATGTCATGGCGCTCTCCCTTGATTGCACGGAGGATATTTTTACCAAAGCCGAGGAATTAAACCAGATTTTATTGAACGTATTAAGATTTTCAGCCGGTAACAACGTTAACGTTACCACCCACCGCAACGCTCCCGCCTGTTTTTTTGTGAATCCGGATTTGGCGAGAATCCAAGAAATGCGCAACTTATTTCGTACCCACCTTTGCGACGTGAATTATGGCCAAGCCATCATTGACACTGACTTCAATTTGAAGTACTGCGACCGGATGCCGAAAATAATCGGCAATGTATTCCGCAACGAATTTGAAACGATTGATTTTGAGGAGTTTAAGATGATGATGTATCAGGGGTATATGTGGAAAATTCAGGATAATTACAATTTAAAATGCAAGGGCTGCAAACTTTGGCTCAAAAAATGCAACGGTGGCTGCTACGCCAACAACAATTCCGAAGTCTTCAATGACACCATTCGCCTCGAAGCCCA